>Ga0299912_10003255_pt1 | contig 13276 bp, 9 predicted proteins | sample RVTome_2_FD_207667 | JGI IMG/M metagenome (GOLD analysis project Ga0299912, IMG submission 207667) | Soil microbial communities from uranium-contaminated site in the Upper Colorado River Basin, Wyoming, United States - RVT95D214 (version 2) ...
GATGTCTGCAGTGTACAGACGGTTGGATGTGAGTGTCAGATTTGCGACTGGTTTGGGTGCGCTCTCGGTGTCTGCCATGAGTGAAAGGTAATTCTTCAGCCAGAAGGCGAGAGTCATATCGGATTTGCCGAGATTCATCGAGAGCTTTTTCGCCTCTACAATCTGATTGTTGAACGCGATCGCTCCGTTGAGATTCTGGATAGGGTTCTTGGTACCGGCGGTCTTGGCCGTGACGTTTTGAAACTCCATCCTCCCCGCCGCCTTCATTCCGGACGGGTTGCTGACCTTGCCGCTAATATTCACGTTTGCCTTCAGATTTCCGGCCAGCTCGGTTCCCGCCTCGAGTGGGTAATAGTCTTTCACTTCGGCAAGATTCATTGATCCATCGATCGTCGTCGTAAGGAACGGGTCTTCGAAATTTATTACGTTCAATGTGGCCGCGAGTGGATTGTTTCCAAGCAGCGCCGAAAACTTTGTCAGCCGGAATTGCTGCTTCGTTTTCGTTCGCGTGAAGTCAGCCACAACGGTGATGTTAGTGATCGGTTTTGGCAATTGGCTGTAGCGAATGGTGGCGTTGGACGCCGTGATCACGCCAGCGAGGTCCGATTTCGTCGTATCGCTAACTAATCCCGTGATATTGATTTTGATTTGTGCAGATCCGGTCCCCTGCAGGTCCTCGGCTTTCTTCAAATACTCTTTTGGGGCCAGCGAGAGGAGCTGCGGAATGGTTACCCGGTCAGATCCAACAACGATGTTCATTTCTGGAATCTTCGTCAGGTTGCTAACAGTGCCTGAAACCGTCAAAGGGATATCCTGAATCATCCCATCACCCCGCTGGATTATGAGCACGTCCGTTTCCTGCTCAAACAGCAATGCGTGATCCATTGTCACGTGGAGGTTTGAGATGAGTGATGTAGGGGCGGTCGCGGTGCCGTAGCTGAACCGTTCGATTGTCGTCCTGCCCTCCACTCTCACTTGGTTCGCTATCGGTACCAATTCGATCCGCATCCGGTGATTCAGTCCCTCGACGGTGGTGGCTGAGTTTTCCTGCCAATCAATATAGTTCACCGTGCCGTTGACAATCTCAAAGTTTGAGAAGAGAACTCCCCCGCCTTCCGTCTTCGTGCTCCCGACAACCGTGCCGGTATCCGCATGGCTTTCCGGCGGCTTCTCCATCCGGTAGTTCCGGATCCCATCTTTGTTGATTTCGAGAAGGAATGTCGGCCGTTCAAGCCGTACGGTTGGAACTTCCACCAACCCTTTCAACAACGGGGTGAGGCGAACATCGAGCACAAGCTTGTCCAGCGAAACGAAGGGTTTGTGTGAGAATCCCTTTTCCCTCCTGTTGGAGATGGTCAGGGAATCGATTTCGATTGCCAGTGACGGTAACACCGAGAGACTGATTGACTGAAGCGAGACGGTACGGCCGGTAGCCTCCTCCAGTTTAGGGACCACGAGGGATTTAAGCCGATCCCCCGTAAAATAGAGCTTCAGTGCAATCGCAGCACCGGCGATCAGCACGACCGGTATGCAAATGATGACGAGCCAGATCTTTTTCTTGCGGGTGAGTGCCATGACCAGTTCCGAGAGATCTCACACAAAAACGATTTCAATATAGAGAAGAGTGCTCCGAATGTCAATAAAAGTGCGTCTTTCAGCAGTCGAGCCGGCGACAGAGGTTTCGTTGATTTTCAGCCTGAAAATGGTTAGTTTGCCTAACAGTTTTGTTTGAAGTCCGCCGCACGATCATTCGATGGTCGCATTCGATGGATGATATCACACCGGGAACACCAGACGAGCAGTCATCCTCAGAGCATTCCTCCGCCGCGCAGCGTCCCGACGACCCTGAGAGGCCAAAGGCTGTGGGTCCTTCAACAGAGGGGGACGCCGCGGGTCAAAGCAAGGATGAACGGTCTCACCGTCATCACAAACGGTTTCATGGGCCTCGGAACAGGCGGTCGCACGAAAGCACACCGGATTCCACTTCTGGCAAGAAACAAAGCCCGCAACAGCTTTCGGCCCCACCCGAGCAGGTCGTGAAAGCGGAACCGGGGCGTCTGCCTGCCCTGCAGGAACAACGCATCCCGGAGGCGAAGCAACCGCCGCAACGATTGATGGACCTCAGCGTTGTCATCCCGCTCTATAACGAAGAGGAATCCCTCAGGGAGCTACACCAGCAGCTCCGCCCCGCCCTCAATCGTATGAATGTGCGCTATGAGCTGCTGTTCATCGACGACGGCAGCACCGACAATTCGTTTCGTGTTCTCCGCGACCTCAAGCGGATCGACCATCACGTTAAAATCATCCGGTTTCGGCGCAACTACGGGAAGTCTGCTGCGCTTTCCGTGGGCTTCTCGCACGCACAGGGGAACATCGTCATAACGATGGATGCCGACCTGCAGGATGATCCCGCCGAAATCCCTGGCCTTGTGAAGCGCATTCGCGAAGGGCCCGATCTCGTGTCGGGATGGAAGAAAATCCGCCGCGACCCGATTACCAAGACGTTGCCGTCACGCTTCTTCAATGTTGTTACCTCACTGATGACCGGCATACGCATTCACGATTTCAACTGCGGCCTGAAAGCGTACAAGAAGGATGTAGTAAAGACAGTAAAAGTGTACGGGGAATTGCATCGTTTTATTCCCGTTCTCGCCCATTGGGAAGGTTTTTCCGTAGGCGAGATGGTTGTGCAGCACCGGGCGCGAAAGTATGGCCGGACAAAATTTGGCTTCGGTCGATTCTGGAAGGGTTTTTTGGATCTCATCACCGCGCTCTTCACGACGCGCTACTTCCGCCGACCTCTCCACCTGTTCGGCGTGTGGGGAATCCTCGCTGTCATTGCCGGTGGTGTGATCGACACCTGGCTGATCGTTGAGTGGTTCCTCGGAGCAACGGCGCTGAGCAACCGGCCGCTGTTCCTGGTCGGAATCGTGTTCATCATTGTCGGCATCCAGTTCATCTCCATAGGGCTGCTCGGAGAGATGATCAGCAAGACAAAACAGGCGGAAGAACACTACGCGATCAAAGATATCCTGAAGTAATCCGTACCCCGCTGAATGGCAAAGCCTTGGAGTTTATCCTCATCGCTCAAAGTCGATTGTCGCTGGTTCAAAGGGGACATTCCCTGCAAACCGCACAAGCAGTTCGGTGTTCACTGTGTTGATGAACAGGAACAGGCGTGCGCCCACTATGAACCGCTTACCTCGGACGTCCTCATCATCAAGCTTGGAGCTTTTGGCGATGTCATTCGCACCACCCCGCTGCTCAGGCGTCTAAAGGTCCTCCACCCGCGGGCACGCATCTGGTGGCTTACTGCTTTTCCTGAGGTTGTTCCTACTCTTGTTGACGAGATCCTGCCGTTTACACCGCAGAGCCTTGCCGCCCTGATGGCAATGCACTTCGATATCGTCTATAACCTCGACAAGAACAGAGAGGCCTGCGCACTCCTGTCGACGCTTTCGGCGAGAGTCAAAAAGGGATTCGCTCTCAACAATGGAAAGCCTGTGCCGATCGATAACAATGCAGAGGCCAAGTACATGACAGGTGTGTTTGACGACCTTAGCAAAGAGAACATCAAGAGCTATCCGGAGGAAATTTTTGAGATCGCGGGACTGAGATTTGCAGGTGAGAAGTACATCCTCGATGCATTCAATGACCGGGGATTCACGTGGAAGCTCCCGCGGACGAAGAAGATCATCGGACTGAACACCGGCTGCGGGGGGAGGTGGGTCTCGAGACTTTGGGCGGAGACGAACTGGGTTGCTCTTGCAAAAAGGCTCAAACGTGCCAGCTACCTCCCGCTTCTGTTGGGCGGTGAGCATGAAGATGCAAAGAACAAACGCATTGCACAGAAGAGCGGTGCGCGTTACCTGGGTCATTTTCCTCTGCAACAGTTCATAAATCTCGTCGACCAGTGCGACCTCGTGGTTACCGCTGTTACCATGGCTCTGCATATCGCAGTTGGGTTGAACAAGAAGGTTGTCCTGTTCAACAACATCTTCAACCGAAACGAGTTTGAGCTGTACGGTCTTGGGGAGATCCTCGAGCCCGACTTTGACTGCACATGCTACTATTCCCCCGTTTGCCCCAATGACTGCATGCAGTACATCAGGGTTGAAACCGTATTCAACACCTGCAAGAAACTTCTCTCGGCCTGAGCCGGCCAACTGAGTAAATGAAGACCCACCCGAAGATGCAGCAACGGTCCACCCATGAGATTCGTTGGGAACCCGCCAACTGGCAGTGTGTCGCTCTCATCGCACTGCTCGTGGGGCTCTTCTTTCACCAGATCCTTCTTGGACATGCCTTCCTGTGGGAGGATTTCCTTTACCAGTGGTATCCGTTCAGACAGTTTGCAGCAGCAGCAATGGCGGGTGGCGAGATACCGCTGTGGAATCCTTACACATTCAACGGCATGCCGTTCCTGGCCGATATACAAACGCAGGTCTTCTATCTTCCTCTGACAGCGCTTGCCCTGGTCGTACGCCATGGACAGTTGTCCGTGCTCTGGCTCGAGATTGTGAATATCATTCACTACGTTGTTGCCGGCGCTGGTATGTTCTACCTTGCCAAATCATTTCACATGCGCCAGGTCCCGGCGTTCTTTGCTGGCCTCGTCTACACACTCTCCGGTTTCATGGTCACCCATGCAATCCATCAGGTCATCATCACGCTCGTGTGCTGGTATCCGTGGATTCTGCTGCTGTTCCGCAAGTCTCTGGCCGACGCACGCTGGATGTGGGTCTTCGTTGCAGGCATCGTGCTCGGGCACTCGTTCTTCGCGGGCTTCCCGCAGCTGTCGCTGTTTTTGTATTTCTTCCTCGGCGTGTTCTTCGTGCATGAGCTTCTTGCCACGGTCGGGCTCAAAGGATTATTTACCCGTCCTGCGCTTGTCATGAGTGCAAAAGCCATTTCAATCGTTGTCCTCTCGCTTGGCCTGATCATGATCCAGCTTCTTCCAACAATGGAGCTCTCCGGGTTGTCTGTGCGCGCACAAATCACGTACGAGAAATCCACCGAGGGTTCGCTTGCCTGGTCACAGTTGCTCACCCTCCTCGTCCCAAAACTCTTTGGCGCATCAGGCGCAGGCGGATACAACTACTGGGGTCCCGGTACCTACTGGTACTATTGGGAGGCATGTATCTACCTCGGCATTCTGCCGTTGCTCCTGACAATCCTTTCAATGCTTCTGATCAAGAAGAACAAGTACGTCGCGTTCTTCCTGGGGTTCAGTCTGTTTGCCGTCCTCTTCGCCTTTGGCGGCAATTTCGTTCTCCAGAAGCTCTTCTTTTACTTCGTTCCCGGGTTTTCCACATTCAGGAATCCTTCGCGCATGAGCGTTTTCCTGGCGTTTGGCGCTGCACTTCTTTCCGGCTTCGCGCTGCAACACCTGCTGTATGACCGCCGCACAACACATGAAGGCAAGACCCTGAAAACAGTCCTCTACTCGTCTGTTGGTGGTGGAACTCTTCTGTGGGTGCTGATCGTGTCGGGGAGTCTTTCTTCTGTCTTTCCCTTCCTCCAACAAGAAAAAGAGTTCGTGTTCGTGAGGCAGGAATCGTTCGTGAGCGGAGCGTTTTTCCTGGTGAGCGGGGCGCTCCTTTTGTGGTTCCTGGCGAAGACTCCTCGCGCCTGGGCTGCAGGTGCGGCCGTTACCGCGGTGCTGTTCATCGATATGGTTGTCTTCGGCGGGAACCAGAACAATTCGCCGGTGAACCCTGAAGACTACTTCAAGCGCGCAGAGCCCATTGTCCGGTTCCTGAAGAGTGAGAACGAAATATTCCGTGTAAACACAAGAAATACCGATGGACTGCTCATGGATCGCAATCAGGGAATGATGGACAAGATATTTACGATGGAGGGATATACTCCCCTTGTGCTTCAACGTGCATATCCTCAGGTCAGGTCCGGGAACCAGATGTACGACTTGCTGAATGTGAAGTATGTGACGGTAACAGACAGGGAAAATCGGCGGCTCACACTTCAGCCGCACAGCACCTACCTTCCACGAGCGTTCATGCTCTACACAATTCACGTCGTGAAGAATGAGGAGGAACTGCTGGCATATCTCAAGAGTCCCGAATTCAACCATCGCACAACGGCGGTCTTGGAAAAGAATCCGGCTGTTCCCTTCTCCGTGCCTTCGGTGGCTCCAACGTGGAATGTGAATATTGACGGATACAGGAACAATTCGATTGCGCTCAATGTCGAAACGTCGCACGACGGACTGCTGGTGTTGAGCGAGATCTATTACCCGGGATGGAAGGCATTGGTGGATGGGGAGGAAACAGAGATCTACAGAACCGATTATAACCTGCGTGGTATGTACATCCCGTCGGGCAAGCACATGGTTGACATGCGATTTGAGCCCGGGCCATATGAGCGTGGGAGGATCATAACGCTTGCGGCACTGACTGTGTGCGTTGCAGGCATCATCGTGTCGAAAGCGAGGACACGCCGCGCTTCCATTGTCGGTCGAACGTCTTGATACAGAAGGAGTGTGACGATGTATTCCATAATCATACCGATCTATAACGAACAGGAGACGGTCCCCGAGCTGCTTCGGCGGCTGACGGCCGTTTTGAACGGCCTGGATCGCCCGGTCGAAGTGCTCTTCATCGATGATGGCAGTGGAGATGCGTCGTTTTCGATGCTTGCAGAGGCGCACCGGAGCGATCCGCGATTCAAGGTAATCCGTTTATCCCGAAACTTCGGCCATCAGGTAGCGATCAGTGCTGGCATCGATTATGCTGCGGGAGAGGCGATCATGATTATGGACGGCGACCTGCAGGATCCGCCAGAGCTTCTTCCCCAGTTCCTTGCAAAGTGGAAGGAGGGCCACGATGTCGTGTTTGCGGTCCGTCGCAAGAGGAAGGAGGGATTGTTGAAGAAGCTCGCCTATTTCATATTCTACCGCCTGCTCCAGCGCGTCGCGGCAATTGATATCCCTATGGACTCGGGCGATTTTTCGCTCATCGACCGGCGCGTTGCAGATGTGTTGCGCTCGATGCCGGAGCGGCGCAGATTTGTGCGTGGAATTCGCAGCTGGGCCGGCTTCAAACAAGTCGGCGTGGAGTACGAGCGCGACCGTCGATTTGCCGGAGAAGCGAAATATACGCCGTCGAAGCTTTCCCGTCTCGCACTGGATGGGATTTTCTCCTTCTCGTTTGCACCGTTGCGGCTGGCCGGCTATACTGGCTTCACCATCTCGGTGATCAGTTTTGCATTGGCCCTCTTCTACCTGCTGCAGAAGATCTTCGTTGGCATTGACACAAAGGGATGGGCCTCGACAATTGTGATCATTCTGTTCCTTGGTGGCGTGCAGTTATTGACGATAGGGATCATCGGGGAATACATAGGGAGAGTTTATGACGAAGTGAAACAGCGCCCCCTCTATGTCGTCAGCGATCGGTTGGGATTCGAACAGAATGGGAAGCCACTGCGATGAGAATCACCATCGTCGGAACGGCGTATCCGCTTCGGGGAGGTATTGCGCATTACAACGCGCTGCTGTACAATGAGTTGAGCAAGAAGCACGATGTGGATATCGTGACGTTCCGCCGCCAGTACCCCTCGTTGCTGTTTCCGGGAAGGACCCAGATGGAGTCGGGAGGTGAGATGTTTCGTGTGCCGAGCCGGGAGTTGGTCGATTCCATCAATCCGTTCAACTGGGTGTCGGTCGGCCGCAGCATTCGCGACACTGCACCTGTGCTCATCATCTTCAAGTACTGGCTTCCGTTTTTCGGACCCTGTTTCGGAACCATTGCACGCGTTGCGAAGCGAGGCACCCGGACAAAGGTGGCGCTTATCTGCGACAATGTCATTCCGCACGAGAAGAGAATCGGAGACGCCGCGTTCACGCGCTATGTGTTTCGGGCCGCCGATTACTTCATAGTTCAATCGGATGCGGTCGAACGGGACCTACTGAAGTTCTGGCCGAAGGCTGCGTACAGGAAAGTGCCTCACCCGATTTACTCAATGTTCGGTACCGCAGTTGATAAGCACCAGGCCCGGGCCGCGCTCGGTATTACCGCACAACGGGTGTTGCTGTTCTTTGGTTATATCCGCCGATACAAGGGCCTCGGTGTGATGATCGAGGCCATCGCGAAAACAGATCCATCCCTCGATGTGCACCTGATGGTTGTCGGGGAGTTTTATGATGATGAGAAGAAATACCGGAAGCAGGTTGCAGAACTCAAACTGGAAGGGCGCGTGAGGTTCAACGCAGACTACGTTCCAAACGATCAGGTTGCCCTCCATTTTTCTGCCGCCGATGCTGTTGTTCTTCCCTATAGTTCGGCAACGCAGAGCGGAATTGCGCAGATCGCCTACAATTTTGACAAGCCCGTTATTGCTACTGCTGTCGGCGGACTGCAGGAAGTAGTGCTGGATAACATCACCGGCTTGATCGTTCCGCCGCGTGACGCGAAGGCATTGGCAAAAGCAATTGAGCGTTTCTATTGTGAGGGAAGGGAGGCGGAATTCAGCGCTCGGGTTCGGCAAGAAAAGCAGAAGTATTCCTGGGAGAATCTCTCTCGAGCGCTTGAAGAGCTGGCGGGTGCGCAATGAGGGACGAATCATTTCACTGTCAAATCTGCAACTCCACACGCATCAGGGAGAGGCCCTTCGGGTACAGTTTCAAGGAGAGGTGGCTGGGGGGATATGAGTGCCTGAACTGCAGTGTCATCTTCATTCACCCGCAGCCCACTGTTGTCGAGCTGAAAGAATTGTATTCGAAAGAGTACTTCGAAGGAGATTTTCGGTGCGGGCACGAAGGCAGATACTTCGACGATCAAACGCTCGCTGCCGTTGTGGACCATGCGTTGCTTGACAGGATCGGACAATTCAAGTCAGCTGGCCTTTTTCTGGAGATCGGCTGCGCCGGGGGGGCGTTTCTCGACGCTGCCCGGCGTCGGGGCTATGATACCCGCGGTGTGGAATTCGCGGCCGTTGCTGCCCGGTTTGCGCGTGACAGATTTGGGCTCGATGTTGTGACGGGCGATGTCCGAGACGCTCACTTCAATGATGCGTCATTTGACGTCGTGTTTATGGGGGATGTTATCGAGCATCTCTCGGAACCCGTTGCGACGCTGACGGAGATTCATAGGATCATGGCGGCCGGGGGCTTGCTCGTGATCGTGTGTCCGTCGCAGACGAATACTATATTCTCACGGCTGGGTTTTGCTCTCTTCTCCATACTTGGCATAAAAGCCCGTGTCACACTGCCGCCGTATCACGTGCTTGAGTACAGGCCATTGAGCATCAAGTTCCTCCTACGTCAGTGCGGGTTTGACGTACTGAGAGCGACCGAGGCAATGATATCGCCCAGGAGAGTGACACTGAGAGGCCCTCTCGTGAGAAGGTTGGGGAAAAAGTTCATCCAGTATCCAAACTATTTCATTACAATGCTGTTCGGCGTTCTCGGCGACAGGTTGGAGGTCTTTGCGGCAAAGCGATGGCGATGAACGAGACTGAACATGCCAGAAGATACTGGCAGTACGAATACGACGTTTCTGCACGCTACATGGTTCCCCTGCTTCGTCAATGGGGCAAAGCCGTTGGCGGAACATCCGTGCTTGACGTTGGTTGCGGGGAAGGGGGTGGGGTGTGCGCGATGCATGATCATGGCGCACGGTGTGTCGGGTTCGATGTCGATGAGCACCGTGTTAACGCGGCGGTGGAACTTAAAGGAAACAGAGACATTGTATTTGCTGTGAGCAATCTGTACAACGAGCATCCCCCCTATCATGACGAGAAGTATGACCTTGTCATGCTTCATGATGTGTTTGAGCATCTCGACGATAAAGAGGAGATGATCAGGAAACTCATGGGGTATATGAAACCAGAGGGAGCATTGCTTCTTACCTTTCCGCCGTACTATTCAGCGTATGGTGCTCATCAGCAGCACCTTCGTGCACCCTTTGCCCGGTTGCCGTTTTTCCATCTTATTCCATTCAGTCTCTCGGTTGTCTTGCCCCGGCTCAAGAATGAGTATCCACACATTGTGGAAGAGGTGAGAAAACTCGGCCGGTTGAAAATGGGAATGGGATCGTTTGAGAACATTGCGGCACGGGGCGGTCTGCGCATCGTGTACCGGCAGGCCTATCTGATCAGTCCCAATCATATCCGGTTCCGACTTACGCCATTGTCTGCCGGTCCTCTTGCAAGCATTCCGGTGATCCGCGAGATTGTTTGCAGCGGAGTGGTGTATCTTTTGTCGAAGCAGTAAAGAGGTCGATCGTGAAGATAGCACTTGTATTCGGAACACGTCCCGAGACCATCAAGATGGCGCCGGTGGTGAAGGAGTTTCGGAAGCGGGGGCACACCCCGCTTGTAATTGTCACTGCCCAGCACCGGGACATGCTTGACCGGCACCTTCGGGACTTTAACATCACGCCGGATATCGACCTTAACATCATGAAAGAGGACCAGGATCTGGTATATGTGACGACGGAGGTCATACAGCGGTTGAGCAGTGTCTTTATGGAAACTAGGCCCGATGCGTTGCTTGTGCAAGGCGACACGACAACGACGTTTGCCTCAAGTCTGACCGCGTTTTACCATTCCATCCCGGTCGGGCACGTAGAGGCGGGGCTGCGAACGTGGAACCGTTATCTTCCCTACCCTGAAGAAATCAACAGGCAGCTCTCAACACGGCTTGCGACCTGGCACTTCGCACCGACAGAATGGGGACGGGACAACCTGCTCAAGGAAAACGTCTCTGCAGATTCCATCTTTGTCACTGGCAATCCGGTCATTGATGCATTGTTGGATACTGTGCAGGGTGAGGTTGTGTTCGCTGACCCGGACCTCCAAACCATTGATTTCGTACGCCGCAGAGTCATTCTCGTGACTGCGCATCGCCGGGAAAACTTCGGTGCGCCGCTTGAGCAGATCTGTCGTGCCTGTCTGAACATTCTCGACCGGATACCTGATGTCGAGGTCGTGTACCCTGTGCACCCAAACCCCAATGTGCAACGTACCGTGAATGCACTCCTTGGGGGCGTGTCGCGGGTCCATTTGATAGAACCACTCGAGTATCGACCTTTTGTTCACTTGATGAACAAATGCTACCTCATTCTATCTGACTCCGGTGGAATCCAGGAAGAGGCGCCTTCGCTTGGCAAGCCTGTGCTCGTGCTGCGGAGCGTCACCGAACGGCCGGAGGCGGTTGCGTCGGGCGTTGTAAAGCTTGTGGGAACAGACGAGAACCGCATCACCACGGAAGTCCTGCACCTGCTTACCGACGCATCTGCTTACCGCTCAATGACCACGAAGGCAAACCCTTATGGCGATGGGAAAGCATCCGTGCGAATCGCGGACGTCGTTGAATCGCGGCTCTCATCTGTAAGGCGATAAGCCATGGCGGCCACGCCACTCGTGTACATCATTCTTGTAAACTGGAACGGAAAAGATGTCACACTCGAATGCCTCCGCTCGCTGAATGGCATCTCGTACCGGAATTTCAAGATCGTTGTCGTTGACAACGCCTCTTCGGATGGGTCCGCCCAGACGATTCGCGATGAGTTCCCGAACGTGGCAGTGTTGGAAATGCAGCAGAACCTCCGCTTTGCCGGCGGGACCAATGCCGGCCTGCGGTATGCGATGGACCATGGTGCCGAGCTGCTTCTGCTGTTGAACAACGACACGACGGTTGATCGGGAGTTTCTGAATGCAATGGTATCGCGCATCCTCTCGGCCGACAAGATCGGGATGGTGGCGCCAAAGATATACTACGATAATGACCCGCAGCGAATCTGGTTTGCCGGCGGCAGGATTTCAATGTGGTCAGGAACCATGAGGCATGTGGGACTCCGGGAAGTGGACAGAGGACAGCATGATCAGCCCCGGGAGATTGAGTATGCGTCGGGATGCTGCATCCTCACGCGGACGTCGGTGGTAAGAGAAACCGGCCTGCTTGATGAATCATACCTCATGTACACAGAGGATGCGGATTGGTCTATTCGCTTGCGAGCGTTGGGATACGGTATTGTCTATGAGCCGCGGGCAAAAGTCTGGCACAAGATTTCTGTCAGTGCAGGCGGTCATCTTTCTTGGTACAAGATGAAGAACAAATACTTCAGCAACCTCCGGTTCTTCGGTCGCTACGCCGCGTGGTACCAGTGGCTGGTGTTTCCATGGATGAACCTGCTTGTGAACGGTTACGCGGCGGCTCGGTACATGGTGACAACACGGCGACACTAATCTTGCACATCTAGAGGAAAATTATCATACTGTACGACCGGAAACGATTCCATACTTCAAGGAGCACCATTGAAAAAGGCATTGATATCAGGGATCACAGGCCAGGATGGATCATACCTTGCCGAACTCCTCCTGGACAAAGGGTACGAGGTCCACGGCATCATTCGAAGGAGCAGCTCGTTCAACCGCGGAAGGATCGACCATCTCTACATTCAAAACAGAGATCTGATGGACCGCAGACTCTTCCTGCACTACGGTGATGTGACCGATACCAGCAACCTGAACAGGCTGCTTGAGAAGATTGAGCCGGAAGAGATCTACAACCTTGCCGCCCAGAGTCACGTGAAAGTCTCGTTTGATTTACCTGAATACACTGCGCAGGTGGATGCAGTGGGAACGCTCCGATTCCTGGATGCAATCCGTGAATCCGGCGCGAAGACAAGATTTTATCAGGCCTCCACGAGCGAGCTGTACGGCAAAGCACAGACCATGCCACAGAACGAAAAGACACCGTTTTATCCACGGAGTCCATACAGTGTTGCAAAGTTGTTTGGTTATTGGATTGTGATTAATTACCGTGAAGCATACAACCTCTTCGCCTGCAATGGGATTTTGTTCAATCATGAATCTCCGAGGAGAGGGGAAGCGTTCGTCACGAGGAAAATCACACTCGCCGCCGCCAGGATCAAACTCGGCCTGCAGTCGGTTCTCGCGCTTGGTAACCTGAGTGCGAAGCGCGACTGGGGATACGCTCCCGAGTATTGTGAAGGGATGTGGCGAATGCTTCAACAGATCACGCCGGACGATTTTGTTCTTGCCACCGGAGAAACTCACACAGTACGTGAGTTTGCCGAGGTTGCGTTCAGAGAGCTTGGCATGCCAATTGTCTGGGAAGGCGAAGGCGCAAACGAGCGTGGAATCTCTTCCGCCACGCGCAATCCGCTGGTTGTCGTTGACCCGAAGTACTACCGGCCAACGGAAGTCGACCTGCTCATCGGTGATGCAACCAAGGCCAAGCAGAAGCTCGGCTGGGCACCGAAGACGACGTTCGATGACCTGGTCATCATGATGG
>Ga0299912_10003256_pt1 | contig 13276 bp, 12 predicted proteins | sample RVTome_2_FD_207667 | JGI IMG/M metagenome (GOLD analysis project Ga0299912, IMG submission 207667) | Soil microbial communities from uranium-contaminated site in the Upper Colorado River Basin, Wyoming, United States - RVT95D214 (version 2) ...
ACGTCATGGCCGTTGTCCACCAGGGCGTCCACCAGATACGAACCTATAAAACCGGCGCCGCCGGTGACCAGAATCTTGCCCTTCTCACTCATCACGACTCCCGTCCGCAGCGATCTCCTTGGACTGGCGCGGCGCGCTTGTGGGGCTCGCCGACCATCCTGAAATCCTATCACAGCGAATATCTTCCAGCAAGCTATCCGCCGACGCCGAGGATTCGCTCATAGAGCTGCAATGTATTCTCGGCAATGGACGCCCAGGAGAACAGCTTGGAGAGCTCTGCTGCCCCAAGAGCCAGCCGCTTCCGCAGCGCGTCCGAGGCGGCCACTCCGCGAATCCTCTCGGCCAAAGCCTCAGGGTCATTCGGCGGAGCGAGGGACATGTTCTCTCCTTCAACGATCTCTGAGATATGCACCTGGGGGTGCGTGCTGACGATGGGCATGCCGTGGGCCAAAGCCGCCATCAGAGTCCCACGTCGAAGTGACACGCCGTCGCGATACGGCAACACACAGATGTCGGAAGCCCAGAAGCTACCGGAGACTTCCGGGCCATCAACGTAGCCCGTCCAGAGCACGCTATCAGTCAGGTTCAAATCCCTGATCAAGCTCTCGACCTTCTGCAGGTAGGCCAGGTTGGTGGGATCGCTTGAACCCACCTTGCCCCCGATCATCAGCAGCTTGATTCTCTCCCCTGAAGCCACTAGCCGAGCCAGGGCCCGGAGCAAGGTCTCGCCGCCCTTGCTCTCGTTCAAGAAGCCGAAATAGCATAGCAGAGCCTCCTCCGGCCCAACACCCCATCGCTCGCGCCACTTCCACCGATCATAGTCTGGCGGAGCCTGAGGATGTATGTTGCTCCCGATGGGGAACAAGTGTAGGCTGTCCGCGCCGTACCGCTCTGCCTCGCTCCGGTCCTCGACATTGGTAACAACGGTGGAGTCACTCCCGACGATCAGCGCCTTGGTCACCCATCTCCGCAGAGGGCCCGCCTTGGGGAAGAGATAGGGCAGTTTCAGGTCGTGGAAGGTCACCACCACCTTCGGTCGCTCCTTCAGAAGGCGCAGCCTCCAAGGGAGGAAGTTGATGGCCGGGTGCATCTGATAGGCTGCGGTCTGATACTGGACATTGAGGATTTGGGATCCAGTATGCCTCAACAGTTCGGCAATGGTCGACCAGCAGGAGGAATCCCAGCGCTGGATCACTGGATAGAGAGTCAGCCGCAGATCGTCACGGGCGAGAACGAATCCTCCCTCGGCAGTCAAGGGCGTCGCCAACGCCGGTGCTGCCTTCACCGAGGAGACAACGTTCACTGCGGCTCCCAGCCGATTCAACGCCAAGCCGATCTCTCTTGTGAAGTCCCCTACCCCGCCCTGCATGGGTGGAAACTCGCCGCTGACCAGGCAGATCCTCATCCTACTTCAGACCTGATCGCAGAACTTGCCAGTAGGCCGCCACACGCTGCTGACGCAAAGGCCGCTTGTGACCCACAAGCCACTTGAGACTCTCCAGGATTGTCTGCCAAAGGTAGGTAGCCAGAAGATAGAAGCGGAGAGCCTCAGCACGCCAACCTCCGCGGTGCTTCCTGAAGAATAGCACTTTGCTGCGCTGGAACTGGACATGTCGCACGGGCAAGACCTGTTCGCTGCTCTTGCCCTCGTGATGTATCACTCGCGCTGTGGGGAGGTACACCACCTTCCAGCCTCGCGTCTTGGCCCTGTAGCACCAATCCATCTCTTCTGAGTACATGAAGAATCTCTCATCGAGAGACCCCACCTCCTCCAGCACCGCCCGGCGCATCAGCAGGCAGGCTCCCACAAGCCAGTCGACCTCTTGCGTCTCATCATCAGCCCGATCCAGCACGTAGTACCTGCGGAGTATTCCACTGTTAGGGAACCATGGCTGCAAGAAAGTACCTTCCAGGAAAGCGGTGTCAAGGCCGGGGAAACGACGCCGGGACGATTGTACCGTTCCGTCAGGATAGAGAAGCTGTGGGCCGAGTGCACCTGCATCTGGATGCTCATCCATGTAGATCACCATCCCGTGCAGAGCGTCTTCGACCACCTCCGTGTCGGGGTTCAGCAGCAATACGTAGCGGCCATCGCTGAGGGATATGCCCTGGTTATTGCCAGCCGTGAACCCGAGGTTACGCTCGTTGGCTATCAGCTCGAGCTCTGGACACTCCTGCTTGAGCATCTGCACGGTTCCATCGCTGGAGGCATTGTCCACGACAATGAGCTGCCACGAGAGCTGTCTTGGCCGGCCTGGCCTCAGGCTCTCCATCACGGAACCTACACAGCGATGCAGGAGTTCCCTGACATTCCAGCTGACGATGACGATGGACAAGTCGTGCGCCACTGGCTATCACCGGGGTCATACAAACCCCCGAGTGCTTCGGGGGTTCAGGAGGTTCATCCTCAATGGCAGCGGCCCTATCTCCAGCCGCGATGGTCCCTGGACAGACATGCGTGGCCACGCACCACGGCCCTACCGCCTGCGCTCCAGGAGGTAGTCGGCCAGGTCCAGCATGACCTGCCTGTACTGGTTTGCGGAGAGGTCCCTGAGAGCTTCCTTGGCTTCCATGGTGAAGCGCCTTGCCTCCTCACGGGCCGATTCGATGGCAGGTGAATCGCGCACCAGGTCCACCAGGGACTGGATTCTCTCTTCGCGCCCCTCCCGTTCCTCGAACACCGCGCTCAGCAGATCGTGCTTTGGGTGCTCGTCGAAGTAGAGCAGAAGAGGAAGTGTGACCGTCCCCTGGCGCAGGTCGCTACCGATGGGCTTTCCCATCTCATCCTCGTCGCCAACGAAGTCTAGGATGTCGTCGACGATCTGGAAAGCCATGCCCAGGTTGCACCCGTAGTCGCGCAATGAACGCACCGTGGCGCTCCCCGCTCCGCTGAGCAGGGCGCCAGATTCCGCAGAAGCGGCGAACAGAGACGCGGTCTTACTGTACGTGCTGTGAAAGTAGCCTTCCTTGGTCCGCCGCCACCCATCCTCATCGAAGGCGTGCGTGATCTCACCTCTGCAGATGGTCATCAAGGTCTTCGAGAAGATGCTAACCACGGGCACGCTCTCCGTAGCAGCCGCCAGGTCCGCTGCCCTCGCGAAGAGATAATCCCCCACGAGTATCACCGCTCCCGCGCTGAGCTTCGCGTTCAACGTGGCATTGCCTCGCCTCAGGAGGGAACCGTCCAGCAGATCGTCGTGCACCAGCGTCGCCGTATGCAGCATTTCCACAGCCGCTGCCAGCGGCAGTACTTTGGATACGTCATGCTCGTGGAACTTGGAGGCCAGGATGACCACGGCAGGTCGGATGCGCTTGCCACCGCTGTCCAGCAAATACCTGAGTACCTCTGCTAGTTGGGCATGCTCGGCATCCGCTGCTTGACGCAGCTTCTCTTCGACGACCTCCAACTCCCTGTCTATCGGCTTGAACAGCGACAGAATCTTCAATACCCACCTGCCCAGCTGCGTCTGACCACGCCTACACCGAACCTACGGTCGATCGAACACATCGGACACCATCTAAGATGAGCTACAAAACTGATTCTACAGTGCACTGGCAAGCACTATTCGAGCCTGAAGACACGGGCGGCGTTATCCGTGGTGGCTCTTGCCACCTCTTCCAACGGGACGCCCTTGATCTCGGCTATCTTCGAAGCCACAAGCCGCACACGCGCCGGCTCGTTGCGTTGCCCTCTGTAGGGATGCGGCGACAGGAACGGGCAATCCGTCTCCACCAGCAGCTTGTTCAACGGAAGGCGCCCCACGAGCTCCTGCAGTCGCCTGGCGTTATCATAGGTGACAGGCCCTGCCACCGATACCAGGAAGCCCAACTGGAAAAGCTCCTCGGCCATGGCTTGATCGCCTGAGTAACAGTGTACCACACCCAGTGGGGGGCGCAGCTTTCCCTTAGATGTGGCCAGACTCTCTGACCACTGGCCAAGCATCCTTCTCACATCGCCGTGCGCGTCGCGGTCGTGAACTACCACGGGCTTGCCCACCTCGGCGGCCAGGTCCAGTTGCTCCCCGAAGACCCGTCGTTGCGTCGGGCGCGGAGACCGGTCGCGATAATAATCCAGTCCGATCTCGCCCACGGCCACCACCTGGGCATCCGCGCTCAACTCTCTCAAGTCCGCCAGATAGGAACTAGGGACTTTTCCAGCCTCGTGGGGGTGCACTCCCACACAGGCCTTCAGATTCGCGTGCTTCTGGGCGAGATACACCGCTTGGCGACTCGATTCCAGATCGAATCCCACGGTGACGACACAGCCCACTCCCTCGTCACCAGCTCTGACGAGGACCGGTTCCAGATCATCCTCAAACTGCGAGAAGTCGAGATGTGCATGGGTGTCGACCAGGGTGGTTTCACTGTCTTTGAGGCTGTTCAACGCCAGCCTCTGGCCTACACCGACCCCTCTAAGAGGGCCAGATCATGCTTGATCATCATACTGATCAGTTCCTCAAACGTCACCTCGGGCGCCCACCCCAGCTTCTGGCGAGCCTTGGTGGCATCCCCCACCAGCTGATCGACATCGGCCGGCCTGATGAAACGCTCGTCCACCCTCACGTGGTCCTCGGGATCCAAGCCCAGATGGCCGAAAGCCACATCCAGTAACTCGCGAACGGAATGGGTCTTGCCGGTTGCCACGACGAAGTCCTCGGGCTCGTCCTGCTGTAGCATCAGCCACATCGCCCTCACATAGTCACCGGCGAAGCCCCAGTCCCGCTGGGCCTCCAGGTTACCCATGGGCAGCTCCTCAGCCAGACCGAGCTTGATGCGAGCCACTCCGTGGGTGACCTTGCGCGTGACGAATTCCAGGCCTCTGCGGGGCGATTCGTGGTTGAAGAGAATCCCCGAGCACGCGAAGAGTCCGTAGCTCTCCCGGTAATTCACGGTGATCCAGTGCCCATACACCTTGGCCACCCCGTAGGGGCTGCGCGGGTAGAAGGGGGTCCGCTCTGTCTGGGGTACGTCCTGAACCTTACCGAACATCTCGCTGCTGGACGCCTGATAGAACCGGCCCTCGGGGACGACCATGCGCATGGCGTCCAACATCCGCGTGACGCCTAACGCGGTGAACTCGCCAGTCAGGACTGGTTGTCTCCAGGACGTGGGCACGAAGGACTGCGCAGCGAGATTGTAGATCTCGTCGGGTCGGTATTCCTTCATGACGTCCACGAGGGAAACCTGGTCCAGTAGGTCGCCCTGCGCCAGGACGATCTTGTCCTGGATGTGGCTTATGCGATCGAAGTTGACCGTGCTCGTTCGACGCACCATCCCGATGACCCGATACCCCTTCTCCAGCAGCAAGTCCGCGAGGTACGAGCCATCCTGCCCGGTGATCCCGGTTATCAGGGCTGTCTTCATCACCGCCCCCCCTTATCCTCTTTGACCCTCTCGCGCCAGTAGTCGAGGATTTCTCTCAGGCTCTCGCGCAGGTTCACCGTGGCGCGCCAGCCTGTTCGCTGGCGGAACTTGCTGCAGTCGCTCACCACAACCGGAACGTCGCTGGGCCTCATCCGAGAAGGATCCTGCACAACATCGATCTGGGCTTCGCTCATCTCCAGCAATGCCTCCAGAGCTTCCCGAATGGAGGACGCTCTCTCAGCGCCTAGATTGTAGACTTCTCCATCCTCGCCGCGTTCAAGGGCCAGGTAGTAGCCGCGCACCATGTCTCTCACATCGGTGAAATCGCGTTTAGCCTCCAGATTGCCCACCAGCAGGCGCGGCTCACGGCGCCCATCCTCGATCTCGGCGATCTGATTCGCGAAATCCGAGGTCACGAAAGCGGGGCTCTGCCGCGTGCCGATGTGATTGAAGGGACGCACTCTGACAATGGGAAGGCCATGGCTGACGAAGTATTGGTAGCCCAGCATGTCTTGAGCGATCTTGCTGACGGCGTAAGGGCTGTAGGGCCGCAGTGGAGTATCCTCAGTGACCGGCAGTTCGTCCGGGAGAATCATCCCGTACTCGTCGGCCGAGCCCACAACCAGTACCTTGGGTCTAACCCCAGAATCGACCATGATCTGCAGGATGTTCAACTGAGATCGGATGTTGTTTTCCATGGTCTGCCAGGGGTTACTCCACGAGAGCGGGACGAAGGCCTGAGCCGCGAGGTGGAACACGTAGTCTGCATTCGCCTGCGACAGAATCTCCGACGCGACCTCGGCGTCCGACATGTCGCCCACGATGAGCTCAAGATCATCCCTGATGTGGGCGATGTTTGCGCCGCCGCTGACAATGTCGGTCCCGTAAACCTCCAAATCTGTGTGGGTCAGTAGGTAGTCAGCCAGATGACTGCCTGCGAACCCACAGACCCCGGTGATCAGCGCCCTCAAGTCACTCTCCCAGCCAGGTATTCCCTGTGTCCAAACACATTATAGCCCAACTGGGGCACCAGCAAAAGCTCTGGGTAGGTCACCAAACGGGGTACTCTCCCCTGGCCAGACGGGCTGTGAAGTCGTATACCTCGTCCAACTCCCGCAACATGATCCTCTCGACATCGTCTTTGATCGACGTCAGGCTCACACCCCTCGCCAGCGTCAGTTGAGCTGACGCTATCAGAGGCTCATCGATGGGCCGCCCTATCTGGCTGCACAGCCAATAGATCGCGCGCTCGCCAAACACCAACCGCATGGGCTCGTCCGCGACCCCGCCGCGGAGCTTGGGAGCGGTGCGGCGAGCGACTCCAGGCTCTCTACCGTGATGTTTCTCATCCCGCACCGTCCCCTCTGAAAGACCGGTCTGCTACCCAACCATCTACGTCCCTTCCTCCCAGGAGGTGAGGTATTTCTCCTGCTCGGGGGTCAGCGCGTCTATCTCCAAGTGCATGGCAGATAACTTGAGGCGAGCGATCTCCCGATCGATCTCCTCCGGCACCGGATATACCCGCTTCTCCAGAGTACCTCCTTCCTTCACCAAGTATTCGATGCCCAGAGCCTGGTTGGCGAAGCTCATGTCCATCACCGAAGCGGGGTGCCCCTCAGCCATAGCTAGGTTGACCAATCGTCCCTCTCCCAGCACCGACAGCTTACGCCCATCGTCCATGATGTACTGATCCACACCCGGTCTCGGCTGACGCACCTCCACCGCCATCTCTGCCAGGGCAGGGATGTTCACTTCCACGTTGAAGTGACCGGAGTTGGCCAGGATTGCCCCGTCTTTCAGCACCTCAAAGTCATGCCTGTCGATGACGTTGATGTCCCCTGTGGCAGTGACCAGAATGTCGCCAATCCTAGCCGCCTCCAGCATGGGCATCACGCGGAATCCATCCATTACCGCCTCGAGGGCCTTGAGCGGATCCACCTCGGTGACCACGACGCTGGCGCCCATTCCTCGGGCGCGCATGGCGATACCTCGCCCGCACCATCCGTATCCGGCCACCACGAGGTTCTTGCCCGCGAGCAGTATGTTGGTCGCTCTCAGGATTCCGTCGATGGTGGACTGTCCGGTCCCGTACCGATTATCGAAGAAATGCTTGGTCAGAGCGTCGTTCACGGCAATGATCGGGTACCGCAGCACCCCATCCCTGGACATAGCGCGCAGCCGGACCACGCCCGTCGTCGTCTCCTCCGTGCCCCCGATGACATCGTCGATGAGGTCTGTTCTCTCTTTGTGCAGTGTGGAAACGAGATCAGCGCCATCGTCGATAGTAACTTGGGGGCGGTGCTCCAGCGCGGCACGTATATGACGGTAGTACGTCTCATTGTCCTCACCCTTGACGGCGTAGACGGGTATCTCGTCATTGACCACGAGAGAGGCAGCGACGTCATCCTGAGTAGACAAGGGATTGCTAGCGCACAGGACTAGGTCCGCGCCGCCAGCCGCCAACGTCTGCGCCAGGTTCGCGGTCTCTGTGGTGATGTGCAGGCAGCCGGAAAGCTTCATCCCCTCCAATGGTTTCTCTTGCTCGAACCTCTCCCTGATCAAACGCAGCACAGGCATCTCCTGGGCCGCCCATCGGACACGCAGTCTGCCCTGGTCCGCCAGAGATAGGTCCTTGACGTCAAAGTCCTTGGCCATCAAATCACTCCTTTCCCATTCTCAAACCGCCGGTTAGCAACCCACCGCGCACGGCCCTAAGATTACCTGTTCGCCCCCCTTCCACTGCCCAAGCGACATCGATAGTCGGCGAGGGCCATGACCTGGAGTGCGACAGCATCATATCAATCCAAATCCCTGTGAACGCCCAGAGTCTCTACAAAGGAGCAGTAGACCTCGAATCCCAGACCACGATACAGCCTACTCGCCGCCTCATTGCGCTGGCCCACGTTCAACACGACATCCAACGACTGGGAGAGAAGCTCCTCCACAACCGCGCTGGTACACGCCGTGGCATAGCCCTTCTCTCGATAGTCGGGGTGAGTGAAGACGTTGCCCACGATGCCAAGCCGGTAGGTTCGGGAGACAAGGTGCGTGCCTGCTGTGGCCACCAGTCCGCCGTCCAGCTCGATTCCGTAGAACACACCCTGGTCGAGTTGGTAGGGTGCAAAGGCAACATCTCCGTACCATCGGTAGAGGTCTTGCAGCAAGTAGACGTGACTCGGTCCCAGTCTTCGTACCGACCCATCCGTGGGCGTGAATCTCTCAGGGCTCAGGACCATCCTCGACATTACCTCTATTTTGCCCAGCGAGTAGAACCTGCTCAAAGCGCCGAGATGCTGTGGCCTGCACGCGACGTACGCTCTGCTCGCTCCCAGGAACTCAGCGAGAACCGGCTCCAGGTCCTGCTCTGACCCCATAAGAAACACGCGGTCCGGAGGCAGTCCTGTGAAAAGCAGACACAGAGCCGTCAACCGGCCGTTCGTCGCAGCAGCATACCACTCACACTGCCTGAACAAGGCCGGTTCCAGATCGCAGATGGCATATGCCGCATAGAGCCGATCCTCCATCAGGAAGTCGTATATCTCTTCCTTGGCGCGAAGCCGCTTCAGGGACAAACCCATGCTCCTACGGCAGGTACCGACTCCTCATCTCCCTGGAGACCCCAGCCGTCAGCTCCAGCACACGTTCTGAGTCCTCCACCGACAACGATCCCAACCCACAGCACGGGCTGATCAGTGAAGCAGCGAGCAGCGTGTCCAGCGCGATGCCCTTCTGCGCCAGCAAGTTCATGGCCTCCAGTAGCTTGCGGACTAGGCTCTGGGGTGTCTCGACGGCCAGCTTGTCGCTGTCGCGCGGGACGATGCCCCAGGCGATAGCTCCGCCCCTGGCCAAGAAATCCTTCACCTCCCTGGCATACAGCGATAGGGATTCCGCATATTCATAGGTGTCAAAGCTGAGGACATCCAGAGGCATAGAGAGGACTACGGACCAGTCGGTGTTGCCGCAGCAATGAATGCCAGTCAAGCCCTGGAGGCCGCCCAGCACCTCTTTCATAAGGGCCCCAACCTGCTCTCTCGCCAGTGCTACATATGCCGACCCGTAGGAAGCCATGTACGGCTCGTCCAAGACCATGATCGTCGTCGGACAGAGCCGACGGAGTTCTCTCTCCTGCCACATCGCCTTGAGCCGCAGGTGCTTGCCCACGGCGTCCGCCAGCACCTCGTCGTAGAGGACGGGACGCAGGTCCTGATCCACGACTGTGAGGCCCCAGCTCACTGGGCCCGTGACTTGTCCCTTCACCGCCCGGCAGTCATGGAACTCGCCCCTGGACCATTCCTCCAACCCAGCAGCGTACGAGGCCCCCAAGCCGTATGATTCCAGGTCCTCCTCCAGATACGCCACGTAGAGATGCTCCAGCTCCGCGGAGAGGTCTCCGGTGCGATCTACGTAGATGCGCTCTCCTTCGAGGACCAGGCCAGGGAAGCCTTCACTGAACTGCACGTACATGTTCTCGCGAAAGCTGCGCTTCGGAAGCTGAGGCCAGCCTGGCAACTCGGGGAAGTAGGCCCGAATCGCGGCGCAGGCCCGTTGAGCGTCTTCATGAGGCAAGCTGCCCACATGGATGGGCAGTAGCTCCGGCCTGAATCCGCTCATTATGCCCTCCGACGTACTCGTGGAGCCCACCCTACGCCCCGCATGCAGCGCGCAAGCCCTTCCCAAAAGGTGGATAGACGATACCGTGCTCGGTGATGATGCCGGTCACGTAGCGAAACGGCGTGACGTCAAACGCTGGATTTGCGGCCTTCACGCCCAGCGGAGCGATGCTCTGTCCCTGGACGTGGGTCACCTCTTCGGCGTCCCGCTCCTCTATGGGGACCTGGTCCCCGGTCGCGATGCTCAAGTCGATGGTCGACGTGGGCACCACAGGGTAGAAGGGAACGCCGTTCTCCCTGGCCACTACTGCCAGGTTGTAGGTGCCGATCTTGTTGACCACGTCACCGTTGGCCGCCACCCTGTCCGCGCCCACAAATACAAGGTCAACCACGCCCTTATGAAGGTAGTACCCGGCCGCGTTGTCCGCGATCAGGGTCACAGGAATGCCATCTCGCATCAGCTCCCAGGCGGTAAGCCTGGCACCCTGAAGGCGAGGACGAGTCTCGTCCACGAACACATGAACGTGCTTCCCCTGGTCCCAGGCCGTCCTGATGGGCGCCAGCGCCGTTCCATAGTCTACCGTCGCCAGAGCTCCTGCGTTGCAGTGCGTCAAGATGCTGTAGCCATCCTCTATGAGCGCCGCCCCGCATTCACCCATCCGCTTGTTGGCTGCTACGTCCTCTTCCGCCAGGGCCTCCGCCTCGGCGATCAGCGCCTTCCGCATGTCGTCGACACCTGGCAAGGAGTCATCCTCGAGCCTCGCCAGCATCCTGTTCAGTGCCCAGAAGAGGTTGGAGGCGGTGGGGCGAGTCGCTTGCAGAACGTCGGCCGCCTGCCGCACATCAGCCACCAGTTGAGGCATGTCCCGCGCCTCGCTGTGAACGGCAGCTAGGGCCACACCGTAGGCCGCCGCCGCACCTATGGCGGGGGCGCCTCGGATGTACATCTCTCTGATTGCCTTAGCGACGTCTCTATAGTCCGTGAACTCCACCTCCACGTATTCGTGGGGCAGCAGCCGCTGGTCGATCATCCGCACTGCGCCGGAGTCCCACTCGATGGTACGCATGGCTACACCTCAGCCCTAAGTAGACCCTTGACGGTCAAAAAAAATCTCCCCTGGTTGGAGAGAAAGCCCACATGACTTCCTCTCATCTTCCAGGTTCCACCCCCGTCAGCCAGTCCCCTTCTAGCCCAAAGTCGAGAGAGCTGACACACAAACCGAGGCAGAACCCGCCGGAATTGGCACCAAAGCCGCGGACTCAACGCACGCCTGAAAATGGCTGCTGTCTAGGCAACTACCAGGCCTTGCGCCCTCCGCGGAAGGTTGCCGGGGCTTCCCAGGGCCGGTCCCTCCACCCCTCTGGATAAGAGCTCACATCGTATATCGATGGCCAAAGAGCCCGTAGATTGTAAACGAACCTAGTCGCGAGTGCCACCCCCTCTGGTCGAGGGAGCGTCCTTTGTTCACCAGTTACACTAGTCTCCCTGACGAGCTTTGTCAAGGCAGCAGACCCGGGACCACATAGCGGACCAGAAGCCGGTTGACGTTCCTCGAAACCGGACGCTGTGCGCCTCTGTTACTCCAGGCCCCACCTGCTCTTATACCGAGGCCCCATGGGCCTGGCAGGTCGACGCTCAGCGTCGCCCCTTCATATCCAGCACCTCTGGGTTCACCGGATTGCGCGGCATCCGCCCCTGTAGCGCGGCCACCAAGTTCTCGGCCGCCATGGTAGCCATCAGCGTCCGAGCCGCGACACTAGCGCTGGCGATGTGGGGCACCACCACACAGTTGTCCAACTCCAAGAGTGGGTCGTCGGGATCTATCGGCTCCGGGTCCATAACGTCCAGCCCTGCGCCAGCTATCTCACCCGAGACCAGAGCCTGGTAGAGTGCCCGCTGGTCGACCACCTGGCCTCGAGAGGTGTTGACGATGACGGCCGTCTTCTTCATCATCGTGAACTGCTCCGCACCGATCAAGTGGTAGGTCTCAGGTGTGAGAGGCGTGTGGAGGCTGATGAGATCCGACTCCTTGAGCAAGGTCTCCAGGTCAGTGTAGACCAGACCCAGTTCCCGCTCGAGCCTAGGCTGACGATCCAGGTCGTGGTACAGAACGCGCATCTCGAACCCCTTGGCCCGTTTTGCCACTTCACTGCCTATTCGACCAAGGCCTATCAGACCAAGGGTAGCCCCGTGAAGATCATATCCCAGGCAGAGCATCGGGCCCCAGGTCTTCCACTGCCCTCTCCGCACGTAGTTCACCGCCTCTACCACCCTGCGGGCGAGGCAGGCCAGGAGCGTGAAGGCGAAATCCGCCGTCGTGTCGGTGAGGACCCCAGGTGTGTGGCACACCATGATGCCCCGTTCCGTGGCGGCCTGCACGTCTATGTTGTCGTAGCCGATGGCATAGTTGCTGATCACCCTGAGACGCGGGGCCGCATCCATGATCTCGACATCCATCTTGTCTGTCAACAGGCTAAGAACCCCGTCAACCGCCCTTAGCTCCGCCATGAGCACCGCACGCGACGGAGGCAGCTCGCCCTCCCAAACCTTCACGTGAGCACAGCCACGCAGCAGATTCAGCCCTGCATTGGGAATCAGCCTGGTAACGTAGACGCTTGGCATGGCTTCCACCATCCGGTCCCCCTCTTGACAACTCGCGTAAGCCAGGATATCATTAACATGGTGCAGACGATTATACCCTTCGGCGGAAAGGACGGCAACGCCGACACCCAGCGAGGGTCCGGAATCCGCTTCATGCATACCACCGCTTCGTCGGTCAAAAGCTACTTGCATGCCATTGGGCGACTGACTTCATGGCGGACTGATGAAAGAGCTAACTCCTGAAGCCATAAGTGCAGGCTTGGGCACCCGGTTCCTGGGTCACCGCGTGATCTGCCATGAGTCAGTGACTTCCACCAATGACGTGGCAAAGCAACTAGCTGAAGAGGGAGCAGTAGAAGGGACTTTAGTTGTCGCCGAGGAGCAAGTGGCTGGTCGTGGCCGACACGCCCGAAGCTGGTATGCCTCCGCCGGGGACTGCCTGCTCCTGTCATTCATCCTACGCCCCCCTCTGACACCCGAACAGTTACCCCATCTGCTTATGTCATCCGCTCTGGCGGCGGCCCAGGCCATCGAGCACTCGACCGGGCTCGTGGTACACTTCAAGTGGCCTAATGACATCCTATTGGCAGGCAAGAAAGCAGGAGGCATACTGATAGAGACAAGCCTGAGCGGTGAGGAATTGGAGTATGCAGTGATCGGCATAGGACTGAACGTGAACCTCGACGTCGACGATTTCCCT
>Ga0299912_10003257_pt1 | contig 13274 bp, 9 predicted proteins | sample RVTome_2_FD_207667 | JGI IMG/M metagenome (GOLD analysis project Ga0299912, IMG submission 207667) | Soil microbial communities from uranium-contaminated site in the Upper Colorado River Basin, Wyoming, United States - RVT95D214 (version 2) ...
GCATCTGCAGGTCTGCCTCGCTAATTACTCGCTTTAGCTCGCGCTCTCGATCCCGCAGGTTGTTCTGGGCTACAATAATGGCCTCAAGCTGCTGCGCCGCGCCGGCCTCGGCGCGGATAATTTCTACTGGCGCCCTCTGACCCGACTCAACGAAACGACGAGCCTGCGCAAGCTGTGCCTCTGCCAGTTCGTACTGCCTTTGCCGCACTTGCAGCTCTCGGCGGGCTGCGTACAGCCGCCAATACACCCGATCCAAAGCGGCAATAACTCGAATCACCTCAAGTTTCGTCCTGGCATCGGTAATCTGCCGCTCATACTCTGCAATCCGAATTGAATAGGTATTAACCCACCTGCCGGCGTTTCGCAAAAGCGGCTGACTAATCGAAAGCGACAGGTCCGAATCGTAGTAAGGGTTGAAGGTAGTTAGCTCCGCATCCGTTTTGACCCGGCTGTTCGCCAAGTCGAAGGTCACGGTGCCGCCCGTTTGCAACGGCACCTGCACACCGAGATCCGTGCGGAAATAGTCTATCTTTGAGCCCGAAATTATGTCCAGATACGAGACTATGGGCGTGTCAGACTTATTGAAGGAGACATTTGAGAAAAAAGCAGCCTCAAACTTAGCCTCTTCCTCATTGACGCGCTCAGCGGCAATCGAAGGACTGATAAGCTGCACCTTGAGGTCGAGGTTATTCTGCAACGCCCACGCCCGGCACTGCTCTAAAGACAGCTCAACCTGCTCCGCGGGCGGCTCATTCACGTCCGATTCTTTGGCTTCTGCAGTTTTGATTTGCTCCAAATCAAGCGTCTCTACACGTCGCAGTCTCTCTGGCGCAAGACTAATTTCGTGCAGTTTTCCGTCACCGAAAAATTTATTCGCCATCTGTGTGGCGGACTGCTCGCAGCCGGTTAGCCCCAGAAAACAGAGGACAGAGAACAGAAGACAGAAGACAGAATTCTGACTTCTGAATTCCGACTTCTGAATTCTGACGTCTGACCTCTGATTTCCAATCTCTGATTTGGTCGTCTTACTCATGTCTGAGTGCCTCAATAGGATCGAGTCTCGCAGCCTTAATGGCCGGAAACATTCCAAAAAGGATACCTACACAACCAGCAAAAGCGAACGACATCGCTATTGCCCACAGGGGGATATATGCCCTATCAAGTTCAACGTTGGGGATGTTGGCTATACCAATGGCCAAAAGCTGGCCAAAGCCAATTCCGGCAAGCCCTCCAATAAAGCATAGGACCACCGACTCAATCAGGAACTGACTTAGAATGGCGGTCTTTTTTGCCCCTACCGCTTTGCGAAGCCCGATCTCTCTGGTCCGCTCCGACACCGAGACCAGCATGATATTCATAATGCCCACGCCCCCAACTAAAAGTGAAATTCCCACGATGCCCCCGGCCACAAGTGTTACTATAAGCGCTATCTTGTTGAACGTCTCCAGCGCACTTGCCAGTGATGCAACTTGAAACGTGTCGGGTTCGGTAGGCCTGATATTGCGCGTCTGGCGAAGGAAAAAACTTATCTCAGCTTGGGCTTCTTCCAAGACATCGGCCGATCTGCTCGCCGCCAGGGCCGCAATTGGCGGCTCTGCCAGCTTGAAAGCAGTCCTAAATGGAATAAACACCTGGTAGTACTCTTCAGGGCCTTGCGCAGGATCCAATGGAGGACGCCATTCGACAACGCCGACAATGTGAAATCTGTTGTGACCTAAAAGTATCGATTGCCCGATACAGTCTCGGTCTAGGCGAAGCTTGTTGCGCAACCTGGTGTCAATCAAGCACACATAGCCGGCCTGCACGTCATCAACGATAGAGAATGTTCGCCCGAGAACGACCGGACGAGACTCGATCTGGTGGTAGCTGGGCTCGATACCGAGGATAAGCACCATTTCAGCCGTCCTCTCACCGTGTCGCGCCGGACGCGGCTGTACCCAGGCTATTCGGCTGAGGCAGGCCACCGACGGGCAATGTTCGAGCAAGCCATCAAAGTGCTCCGGCAAAAACCGAATGGTCCACCATGATGCGTGACGCAACCGTCCTGTCTCCGGCTGTTTGGGTAGAATGAAAATGGTGTTAGTGCCAAAAGTCTCCACCTGACTGAGCACTTTGGCCTTTAGCCCTGTAAGAGCCGCGATAACGGCGGTGACTGAGGCGACACCAATTATGATGCCGATAGTCGTCAGTATCGAACGGGTCAAATTTGTCCAGATTTGCCCCATCGCAAGATATACACTTTGATAAAAGAGACGGACCACTTTCAATTCCCAATTTTCAATTGTTCATCGTTCTCTGTTCGTTGTTGATTGTTCATTGGTCGGTGCTTGATGAACCACGAACTATGAACTACAAATCCGTCCATCCATCATCCGAATTATTCGGTTCGCGTGACGTGCTACGCTTTCTTCGTGCGTTACTATAATAATCGTCTGCCCTTGGCGATGAAGTTGGTCAAACAACCCCAAGATATCCTCGCTTGTTTTGCTGTCGAGATTGCCCGTTGGCTCGTCGGCTAGCAGAATAGTAGGATTACAGACCAGGGCCCGGGCGATGGCCACGCGTTGTCTTTCACCGCCTGAGAGCTGATTGGGCTTGTGCTTTAGCCGGTCTGCCAGTCCGACTCGCTCGAGCACGGCGATGGCGCGCTTTCGTCGGGACCACCAGCCGTTTCTCGAGTAAATCAACGGCATCTCAACATTCGCCACGGCAGTCAGCCGCCCGAGCAGCTCAAATGTCTGAAAGACAAAGCCGATTCGTTCATTACGAATGCGAGCTAACGCTGCGTCACTCATTTCTATCATGTCCAGACCATCCAGTTCATAGCGGCCTGAGGTGGCGCGGTCCAGGCACCCGAGGATATTCATCAGCGTACTCTTGCCCGAACCGGATGGGCCCATGACCGCAACGTATTCGTTTTCCCGTAGCAGTAGATTGATCCCGTCGAGCGCACGAATATATTCCAGCCCGACTCTGTAAATTCGGGTGACATCCTGGAGTCGAATTATTGACTTTTCAGCCTTGTCCATGCCTTTGTGACTTGTTAGGATCAGGCTCCGTTTCGGGCCGGTCAGGCGGTTTCTTCGGCTGGCCCGCCATACGCTTGGCGGGCTGGCCTTGGCGCTCATCTTTTATTTCTTGTCCGTGCTTGAGCTTTTCGAGCACCTTATAAGGCCCAACGACTATCTTGTCTTGTTCTGTAACGCCCGACAGGATTATGGTATGGGTCAGGTCGCTTTGCCCAATCTTAACCGGCGTTGCCACTGCTTTGCCATTGATGTAACGGTAGACCACCGTTGCGTGTGTCTTGCCGGCGTCTACCTCGGCAGAGTTTTCGCGAATATCTAAAGGTAGACTGTCAACCTCCTGCCCCAGCACCGCCTGACTGGGCAGTTTAAGGACGCCGGTGTGTCTGCGCGTCTCAATATCCACGTGAGCGGACAAGCCTGAATGTAATTTTTCTTTAGTGTTATCGAGCAAAATTTCGGTTCTGAAGTATTTTGTCATGAAGTACGTCACATCGTGTGCCAGAGCAATTGAATCAACCACGCCGGTAAATTCGCGGTCGGGCAGCGCGTCTACATGAACGGTAGCCTTCTGGCCCACTTCTAATTTGCCAACGTCTGCCTCGTCAACCTGTGTGATGACCAGCATCGCAGACAAATCCGCCACTTCCATAATCAATGTCCCGGGATTATTCATTATTCCGGGAATCACCAGCTCCCCGACTTTTGTCCTAATGCGCATCACCACACCGTCGATAGGGGAGGTAATGGTCGTGTAGCTAAGAGCGTCACGGGCCTGGGCGATCTTGGCGTCAGCCGCCTCCAGATTGTGCTCCAGCACCACCAAATTCAGTTTGGCCGCTTCTAAACCATGCTCGGCGGCCTCATATTGCGCTTTCACATCGTCGAGCTTGAGTTTTGTTTGGTCGTAACTGGCCTGACTTATGTCCTGGGACTGGAGTAGTGCTGCTTGCCGCTGCAGATCCTGCTCGGCTTGCAGGCGCGAGGCAGAAAGGCCTGCCATGCTTGCTTGCTGACCGGCGATTCTTGCCTTCTCAACATCGATTTGGGCGTCGCTAGCCGCGCGACTCGCCTCAGCTTGCCGCAACTGGCTCTGGACATCCTTTGCGTCCAGCCGCACCAGCACCGATGCCGGCACCGGCGGATTGGCATTGGGGTCGCCGCAAGTCACCCAGTCTCCCTCTTGATATGGCAGTTCTTCAATACGTGCACTGACTCTTGCCCTTATCTGCACCGATGTTTTGGGCCCAATCTCGCCGGGAGCACTGACGAATTCTGTCAATTCACCACGCTGCGTATTTTCGACCTGAACCACCAGAGCCTTGCGCGAGGCGCTAATTTTCCTCCAAATTAGCACGCCGATGGTTGAAACAACCACCAAAGTGACGACGACCGTGATAAGAACTAATCGAGATTTCGTCATTTTGGAAATCCGAAGTCAGAGGTCAGACGTCAGAGGGCAGAGGGTCTGTCTTCTGTCGTCTGTCTTCTCTGCTCAATTCTATGGCTGCGTGATAGCTTTGCAGTGAACGTACCGAAACAGAGGTCAGAGGTCGGACGTCAGAGGTCAGAAGTTCTCTCTTCTGTCTTCTGTCCTCTGTCTTCTGTGCGTCCTTTATGCCCACAACTGCCGCCGCCGCTGCCGCTGTGGTGGTAATATAAGGGATCTTGTACCTTATGGCGGCCTTGCGAATATAAGAATCGTCGTACTTAGCCGCCCTGCCGGCAGGAGTATTGATAACTAATTGGATCTCACCGTTCTTTATGGCGTCCACAATGTTAGGTCTGCCCTCGTGCATTTTCAGGATATGCTCGGCTTTTATGCCGTTGCCGGCGAGGAATTTGTAGGTTCCCTCAGTTGCTTTTATATTGAAGCCGAGCTTTTCAAATTCCCGGGCGATTTTCGCGATGGGCTGTTTTTCGCTATCGGTGACAGTCATCAAGACTGTGCCTTGCGAAGGGAGTTTTTGCTTTGCGGCCTGTTGAGACTTGAAAAAGGCAAGGCCAAATGAGTCGGCCAGTCCCAGCACCTCGCCGGTTGAGCGCATCTCCGGCCCCAACACCGGATCGACTTCCGGAAACATGTTGAATGGAAACACAGCTTCTTTTACGCCAAAGTACGGGATGGAAGGTTGCTTCAAGTTTAAGTCCGTTAGTTTTTTGCCCAGCATAAGCTGAACAGCGAGCCGAACCATATTGATATTGCAGACCTTTGAGACCAGCGGCACAGTACGAGATGCGCGGGGATTAGCCTCAAGAATGTAGACAACATCCTTTGCTATGGCGTACTGAATGTTCATCAGGCCGACAACATTGAGGTCCGTTGCGATTCTTCTGGTGTATCCGCAGATAGTGTCAATGTGCTTTTGCGGTATGCTGACCGGCGGGATGACACAAGCTGAATCTCCGGAGTGGATGCCTGCCAGCTCGATGTGCTCCATAACGGCCGGGACAAAGGCATCGGTGCCGTCGGAGATGGCGTCGGCTTCGGTCTCTATCGCGTTCTCTAAGAACTTGTCGATTAGGATCGGTCTTTCGGGCGACACCTCCACCGCAGCGGCGACATAGTGCCGGAGCATTTCTTCATCGTGCACTACCTCCATAGCCCGTCCGCCCAGAACGTAGGATGGCCGAACCATAAGCGGATAACCAATCCGCTGCGCGATGGCGAGCGCCTCTTCCGGGCTGCCGGCCATGTCGGATTCAGGCTGCGGTATGCCCATCTTTGCGCAGACCTTGCGGAAACGGTCGCGGTCTTCAGCCAGGTCTATTGTCTCCGGCGATGTCCCGATTATGCGCACCCCTGCCTGAGCCAGCTCGCTGGCGATATTTAGCGGCGTCTGGCCTCCAAACTGGACGATGACACCTTCGGGCTTTTCTTTTTCATATATGCTCAGAACGTCCTCGACGGTAAGCGGCTCAAAATAAAGCTTATCGGAGGTGTCGTAGTCGGTTGAGACCGTTTCAGGGTTGCAGTTGACCATAATTGACTCGTATCCCTCATCGCGCAGCGTAAAAGCCGCGTGCACGCAGCAGTAGTCAAACTCGATTCCCTGGCCGATTCGGTTAGGGCCGCCGCCCAGAACCATTATCTTGCGTTTCTTGCTCGTGCTGACCCTGTCTGGTGCATTGTAGGTGGAGTAGTAATACGCTGCATTTTCCACGCCGCTGACGGGCACAGCGTCCCAGCCTTCGACGACACCCAGGCAGGTGCGCCGCCGACGTATGTCACTCTCTGCCACACTCAGCAACTTCGAGAGATACTTGTCGGCAAAGCCATCCTTTTTTGCCTGGGCCAGAAGCTTGTCAGGCAATTTTTTGCCCTTATATTTGAGAATCTTTTCCTCCATCGCAACGAGCTGCGCCATTTGCTCGATGAAATAATGCTTGATGCGTGTTTTCTCATAGAGAGCTTGTAGACTGGCGCCTTTGCGCAGGGCTTCGTACATAACGAATTGCCGCTCGCTTGTCGGAAAGGTCAGAAGTTTGAGAAGCTCATCGAGCGACAGCTTGTTGAAGTTCTTTGCAAAGCCCAGGCCATATCGGCCGATCTCCAGCGAGCGAATAGCTTTTTGGAATGCCTCTTTGTAGTTTTTGCCGATACTCATCACCTCGCCGACCGCCCGCATTTGTGTGCCGAGCTTATCTTCAACGCCCTTGAATTTTTCAAACGCCCAGCGGGCAAATTTGACGACCACGTAGTCCCCCGACGGTGTATATTTTTCCAGCGTTCCCTCTCTCCAGTAGGGTATCTCGTCGAGCGTAAGTCCTCCAGCCAGCAGCGAAGAAACAAAGGCGATCGGAAAGCCGGTCGCTTTGGAGGCAAGGGCCGACGAACGCGAAGTCCTGGGGTTTATCTCGATAACAACTACTCGGCCCGTATCAGGATCGTGGGCAAACTGGATGTTTGTGCCGCCTATGACCTCGATGGCGTCGACAATGTCGTAAGAGTATTTCTGCAGCTGCTTTTGCACCTGCTGGTCGATTGTGAGCATAGGAGCTGTGCAGTACGAATCTCCGGTGTGCACGCCCATCGGGTCCACATTTTCAATAAAGCAGACGGTAATCTTCCGCCCTTTGGCGTCGCGTACGACTTCAAGCTCCAGCTCTTCCCAGCCAAGAACGGACTCTTCGACCAGGATTTGATGAACAATACTTGCTGAAAGGCCGCGAGCGGCGACCGTGCGTAGCTCCTCGACATTAAATACAGCACCACCGCCAGTCCCACCTAAGCAGTAAGCCGGGCGAATGACGACCGGATAACCAAGCTCGTCAGCAATCTTCTCAGCCTCTTCCACGCTGTAGGCCGGAGCACTTTTGGGCATATCGATACTGAGCTTGTTCATCGTCTCCTTGAACACAACGCGGTCTTCGCCGCGCTCGATAGCGTCCACCTCAACGCCAATGACTTTGACGCCATATTTTTCAAGGACACCTGCGCGGGCTAGTTCCGAGGACAGATTCAGCCCGGTCTGGCCGCCAAGATTGGGTAGCAGTGCGTCAGGCCGCTCTTTCTCGACGATTTTTGTCATAGTTTCCAGGTCGAGCGGCTCAATATAGGTTACATCCGCCATGCCTGGGTCGGTCATAATTGTTGCCGGGTTGGAATTGACCAGCACGATCTGGTAGCCTAATTTGCGAAGAGCCTTGCACGCCTGGGTGCCGGAGTAGTCAAATTCGCAAGCCTGGCCGATGATGATGGGGCCGGAGCCGATGATCATCACTTTCCTTATGTCCTGGCGTTTCGGCATAGAAAATTCCCCTGTGTTTTTCCAAAAGCGTTGGCAATTACGCCGGCGTGGCACGGGCTTCCAGCCCGTGAAAACACGGTCAAGATGGCCGTGCCACAAATATTTATCCGCCAGATTTACCCGCCATACGTCTGGCGGGCGAGCGACTGGCGACGCCTTCTTTATTGGCGCAAATTCTAAATCCTTTTTGTGCGTGATACAATAGAAATGGCAAGAGAACTGGATAACCCCGCCATCACTATGGCGGGGTTCTACAACTCCTTTTCTTCGCAACCGTTCTGTCCGCCGTTGGGCGTCCTGCGGAGGGCGGCCTGGCAGCCACCAACGCAGTGGTTAGCCCCCGCCTCAGAGGCGGGGGGAGCCCCTGCCCCGAGGGGCAGGGCTAAGCCGACCCGTTCCGGGTCGGGCCTTTCGATTTTTTTGCGGTAAGCGACCTGGAAAGAGTCTTCGAAGATGGCTATAACCGCCCCGAGCTGCAAAGTGCGATAGAGATATTCGGCATAAGAAATGAGTATGTCTGTGCTCAATGCGTGATCAAAGCCGGCAAAGATTTGGGCCGTGTCACTATCTATGTGAGTCCCCTAAGGCACGCTGAGAGTTCCGTTCTACTGCCCGAAAATAGCATAAAGTTGAATTTTGTCGGCTCAATTCCAATCGAGCAAAACACACCAAAGTATAGAAAAGCCGATTTGATTCGTCCCGCCCCTGCGCGGTTTCCTGATTACCTGGCTGAAGAAAAAGAAACCTCCGTTGAGAAAGGTACATACAAAGCTGTTTTTCTGACCGTAAAGATACCGCGGGATGCCGATGCCGGCACTTACACCGGCAGTATTATCGCCAAAACGTGTGGCACGGGCTTCCAGCCCGTGGTCCACGGCCAGGATGGCCGTGCCACTAGGTCTTTGCCTTTACGTCTTACGGTCTATCCGCTGACGCTGCCCGATGAACGCCATCTGATGGTCACTGAATGGTATACGACTGGTAGATTTCAGAAATTTCATGGCATAGATTCATCGGACCCAGAGCAATTTTACCGGATGCTCGGAATTTACGCATCAAACATGGCCGAGCACAGGCAGAACGTGTTCAGGGTCAGCCTTGACTTGATTAGCAGCAAGCTGAGCGAGGGCGGCAAATTCAAATTCGACTTTTCGCGGTTTGACAAATGGGCACAAATTTTCTGGGACACGGGCAGAATGAATCTGCTTGAAACAGGCTTTGTGGCAAGATTCGGCGAGGGCGGCTGGTCCAGCCACGAGATTGTGCTGAGAGATTTTCGCGTTGAAAAAGAGTCCACGAGCCGGATGATAACGGTTCCCGGCAAAGAATTTTTGCCACAATTTCTGCCGGCACTGGAAAACCACTTGAGAGAAAAAGGCTGGCTGGAAAAAACTGTGTTTCACATCGCCGATGAGCCTTCAAACCATAACGTGATGAGCTGGCGAGAGGCGTCGCAGTTTGTGCACGAGCATGCCCCGGCCCTTAGAAGGATAGATGCGATTGAGACTACTCACTGCTTCGATAGATTGGAAATCTGGGTTCCAAAATTGGACTACCTGGCTACTTGGTATGACACTTACGAAAAGGCCCGACAGCAAGGCTGCGAGCTGTGGTTTTATACCGTCGGGATATTTCAAAAAGGCTCTTATCCAAATAAGACCGTCGATGTCCCTCTCATAGAGTCGCGCATCCTGCACTGGCTGAACTACCGCTTTGGCTTAAAAGGCTATCTGCACTGGGGGTTCAATTCCTGGACGGATGACCCCTATAACGGTCCAGGGGAGCACCGCGGCGACGGCTGGCATGTATATCCGAGGGACCCCGCCCGGCGGGAACCCAAAAAGGACGGGCTGATTAATTCCCTGCGCTGGGAGCAAATGCGCAATGGGATTCAGGATTACGAATACCTCTGGATGCTCGAAAACAAAATAAAACAGATAAGAGATACACTTGGCGAACCATTATCAACAATGATAGAACCCTCGCGCAGACCGACAGAGATAGCTTCGCAGATCGTCAAGACGATGCACCTATATAGTAAAGACCCGAATGTCTTATACAGCGCGAAAAGGCAGATTATTGAAGAATTGTTGGCTCTTGAGAAGTCACCCCAAGTGATTGTTCAAACCAACCCGCTTGAGCATTCGACGATAGCCAACGATTGCGCTGTGGATGTGTACGGATATGCCGAGCCAGAAACCAAAGTAGTCATCAACGGCAAAGAGACACCTGTTTGTCAGGACGGTCTATTTATGGAGAGCACTGGGCTCTCAAAGGAAAATACAATTGTGGTTGAGGCACAGAGCGAATCTGGCAAAAAAACGATAGTCCGCAGATTCCAGGTTTTATATTAGGGTTTCAGTCGGAGGATCCGCCTAACCTTGCACCGGAGATTTTGCAATTTTTTTCGCTGGCTATCACTCAAAAAAGAAGACAACTTTTTTTCTAATAACATTCTCAGGCCCAAGATTTCAAGCCCTACCAATATGAGCCACGAGCCGGGCGAAAAAGGCGTGATTAAAGCCAGAAACCCCAACACAACGAAAATAATGCCCAGCGTTTTTCTCAAAATCCTTTTCATATATCGTCAGAAGCTTACTTTGATTGTCTCGGTCGTTTCTGGTGGTAGGGATAAAATGTTCATGAGAGTTTTGATTCTATCGGTTCCCGGCTCTCCGACTTTGACTGTATACTTTCCCTGCTTGAAGACCTTGGGCCTGTACGATGAGCCGGTGATGCGGAGCGTGTAGACGATTTCATTGTCTGATTCATCAATAACTTGCACCACAGGATCGGTCATGCCGCTGACTTCGATTGTCGGTAGATATGCCATCGCCTTACGGGCGTAGTTGTCCTTTTGCCCGATGGTCGCAGGCCAGCCGGGATATTGCTGGGCGCCAGGGTCGGCGATATCCACGTTTCTGGGCCAGCATTCGACTGTAATCTGCCTGGTCTTTTTGTTGAACTTGACTACGCCAAATCCGGCGGCTCGGGTGGTTAACTTGTCGCTATTCTCTTCCGGGCTGGGATTGGCGGCGGCCAGCATAGTAATTTTATTTCCCAGACCATCAAGGAATTCACCCAAATGTTCGGGCATTCCTGGTTGACGGTTCTTGCCCGCCCCCAGAGGCGCCCACCAGCGCAAGTACAGATTTGCGATGGATGGGACACATAGAGAATAGCCGGCGTCGTTCCAGTCGTCGATGCCGTGGTGAATGAACGTGCCCAGATGCTGGTCGCCGCAGATCATAAACGCAAATGCCTTGCGGATCTCGCTCAGTGCTTTGTTCCGCCCTCTCTGAGGCCAGCCGTTGCAATCCAGGTCAGCATACACACGGTAGTTGCGGTTCCCGTGCAGATGCGCTGCTCCGGCAAACAGCGTTTGCGAAAGCACGCATTTCATATCGCAGTCTCGCCAGTCCGCCGCCCACTCTCTCAGGAATTTGAGCTGACGCTCGCCCAGCAGTTCAGCGCCAGGCACATCCAGGCTTTTGGGATCATAATTGGGCTCGATGACATGATCGAGGCGTGTTCCCAGTTGCGGAACAAGCCCTTGTGGACCTGACTTGAACTTGCGGTCCTCGATGATAGCAAAACTAATTCGGCCCACCGTAAGGGCGGTATAATATACGCCGATGCCCCTCAGCACCGGCGTTGCGTCATAAGGGTCGGGCAGATGACTGGTCTGTGCCCGCTCGGCCATCTTCACATACTCTACCGGGGCGGCATATCCACCATCATGGCCGGCACGGGTATTTGACAGCTTGCCTGCCGCACCCCATAAGTTGGCGTGGCCTACATCGTGATCGTCAGGAATCGTCACGGTTGGCGTGTTGCGAATGATTTCGCTGAAATCTCTGCCGAACTTGAGCCAGTATGCATAATGGTTGAAGTGGTCGTACACCTGGTCGCCGGAGAAGAACAGAAGGTCAGGCTTTAACTTCTTGATGTTTTCGACGATATCCGTTTTCGGAATGTCGCCCCCGTGGGCGGGATAGATCGAGTTGCCGGTAAAAGCAGCCACCACGATAACATCTTTATCGACAGGGTCTCTGCGAACCGTGCCCGTGTAATAGGCATTTCCAGCCTTCACAGCCGCTTCGGCGGAGTAGGCTTTTCCGTGAGCAACACGATATTCGATGTCCTTTGTGCAGTCCCAGTTCTCGACTCGGAAGTGTGCCGTCCAACCATCCTCAATTACCTGTGCTTCGGCCTTTTGCTGCCACTTTCCACCTTCTTTTATCTCCAGACGCACTTTTCTGGCTTCATCTTCTTTTAGCGGATAAAGCTGGGCGGTCATTTTCAGGATGTTGTTGTGCGCAGTGTACAGCGCAAAGCAAATAACCTGGTCTCTGGGCACATCGGGAATCTTGAGCAGTTCATCCTTCGTAGTACTACGGAGAATGGATTGGCTCCGCGCTGGCGGACTGACCAGCAGAATAGTCGCCATCAATGCCGCAAGTGCTTTTGTATTTAGCAAGCTCATAGTTGCCGCCCTTATGTTCTTGACAATTGAAAATCCAAGATTGACAATTCAAAATTGAAAATTGACAATCGGGTAGCCAACGAGCCAGAATAGTAAATAGTAAATAACAAATAGTCAATTCTAAACTGTAAGGACTCAGAGCCATGCTCAGTTTCAGCAAGATTACTGTTAGCTTTGTCGCGTTGGGCTTCATGGCGGTAATTCTGGCAGGAGCAAGTGCGCCAGCCGCGGCGGGCAACAAACAAGCCGCCCAGGTGTTGATCGTCACCGGCATCGACCATCCTGCTCACAACTGGCGTCAGACCGCTCCGGTGCTGGCCGAGGTGCTGGGCAAAGACCCCAGACTGCAGGTGCGGACTATCGAAGACCCGCACTTTCTGGATTCGTCTGCGATTCAGCGGTATGATGTCATTGTTCTGCACTTTATGCCCTGGGAGCAGCCCGCGCCGGCGAGCAAAGCCCGCACCAATCTGCGGGAATTCGTGCAGGGGGGTAAGGGTCTATTTATTGTGCATTTTGGCTGCGGCGCATTCCAGGATTGGCCGGAGTTTCGCAATTTAGCCGGCCGAGTCTGGGACCCCAATGCAAGGGCACATGATCCACAAGGACCCTTTCGCGTGGACATTACCAACGCCGAGCACCCGATAACGCGAGGGATGAAATCGTTCGCGACCGAGGATGAACTATACACTTGCCTTACGGGTGACCGCCCCGTCAAGTTGCTGGCGACGGCCAAGTCGAAAGTGGATGGTAAAGACTATCCGATGGCGTTCGCGTTTGAATATGGCAAAGGCCGGGTCTTCCATAGCGCGTTGGGACACGATACTAAGGCAATTAGCAACCCGAATGTCGCCGAACTATTCAGGCGAGGCTGCGCGTGGGCGGCAGGTCTTACCGCCGTGGCACGGGCTTCCAGCCCGTGAAAAACACGGCCAGGATGGCCGTGCCACAACAAACAAATGGCAACAAGTAAATGAAGGAGTAAGTCCAATGAAAGTCGGATTTAACATG
>Ga0299912_10003258_pt1 | contig 13272 bp, 8 predicted proteins | sample RVTome_2_FD_207667 | JGI IMG/M metagenome (GOLD analysis project Ga0299912, IMG submission 207667) | Soil microbial communities from uranium-contaminated site in the Upper Colorado River Basin, Wyoming, United States - RVT95D214 (version 2) ...
TCGTCGTCGATTTCATAAAATCCCGGGAGACAACGGAGTCCGCGGGCGGCATGGAGGAGCTCGAGGCCTTCGCCCATCTGGATCTGGGACGAAAGTTTTCGGGCAGGGATGTGTCCGTACCCGATCCCTCGGAAGCCGAGATCGACGCCATCCTGGTCCAGTTGGGAAAACATTATCCCGACCAGAACCTCGACTGCGGAGCCTGCGGCTACAGTTCCTGCCGGGAAAAGGCTAAAGCCGTCGTCCAGGGATTGGCCGAAATGGAGATGTGTTATCACTACCTCCTAGCGAGTCTCCAGGGCCTCTATTCGCGCCTCGAAAAATCTCACCAGCAACTCCAGAGCTCTCACGTTGAGCTGGAGCGGGCCCAGCGGCAGCTCATCCAGACGGAAAAGATGGCCTCACTCGGTCAGCTCGCGGCGGGCGTGGCTCACGAACTGAATAATCCCATCGGGACGATCATGATGTTCAGCCGGATTCTGCAGAAGGAGATGAGCCAGAACGAGAAATGGCAGAAAGACATCAACCTCGTCTGCCAGGAAGCGGACCGGGCGGCAAAGATCATCAAAGACCTCCTGAGTTTCGCCAAGGAAACCAAAATCCGGCCAGGGCTGGTGAACGTCAACCAGGTCATCGAAGAAGCCCTCTCCCTCCTGATCAAGCAATCGCTTTTTCATAACATCGACGTCCAGGTTCATCTGGACCCGGCGCTCCCCACGACGTTTGCCGACGCCGATCTCCTCAAACAGGTTCTTTTCAACATCATCCTCAACGGCGCCCAGGCCATGGACGGCAAGGGAGTGCTGACGGTCACAAGTCGGGTCATCAAGCCTGGCCCGAAAATCGAAATCCGGATCCGGGACACGGGCAAGGGCATCCCCGAAAAACATCTCACCCGGCTCTTCGATCCTTTTTTCACGACCAAAGAGAAGGGAACCGGTCTTGGCCTGGCCCTTGTCTACAGCATTGTCTCCAAGCACCAGGGAACGATCACCGTGGAAAGCAGCCTGGGACAAGGAGCCACGTTCATCATCCTCATGCCCGTCCTCGGTCAAAAGGAATGGATGAAAAACGAAAGCCCGATCGAGGACATCACGAACGCCCCGGAAGGAAAGGACCATGAGAACCAAAGGAAAAATCTTATTGGTTGACGATGACCCCGATTTCCTGGAAATGCATAAAGCCGTGCTCGGAAATCACGGCTATGACGTCCTCACCGCCACGAGCGGTCGGGAGGGCTTGGAGCGCGTCCGGGCGGAGATGCCGGACCTCGTCATTCTCGACTTGATCATGGAAAAACACGACGCCGGATTTTCGTTCAGCAAGACGATGAAAACGGACCCGCTGTTCAAGACGATCCCCATTCTCATGGTGACCTCGGTCGCCGAGGCGACGGGCCATCGCTTTTCCCTGGAGGACGACGGATACTGGATGAAAACCGACGACTTTCTGGATAAGCCGGTCATGCCCGATGTCCTTCTCGAGCGCGTCGAACAACTCCTCAAAAAAAGCAAAGAACGCCGTTGAACGCACAAGCCAACATTCTTGTCGTGGATGATGAGATGGGGATCAGGGAAGGGTGCAGGCGCGTCCTCGCCGAAGAAGGATACGCGATCGACCTCGCCGAGGACGGGAATATCGGTCTCGAGAAAGTCCGGGAGAAATCCTACGATCTCATCCTCGTCGACCTCATGATGCCCGGCATCGGCGGGCTGGATTTGATCAAGAAAATCCACGAGATCGACCCCGAAATCATCGTCGTCGTCATCACCGGATACGCGACCATCGAGACGGCCGTCGAGGCGACCAAGCGGGGGGCCTACGACTATCTGCCCAAACCTTTTGCCCCTGAAACGCTCTCCGTTCTGGTTAAGCGGGGCATCGAAAAACGGGAGCTGCGGCTCGAAGCCCAAAGACTTTACCATGAACGCGAGCTGCGGCTCTTGGAGCTGGCCGGGGAGAAAAGCCGCCTCAGGACCATCATCGGCTGCATGGCGGACGGAGTTCTGGTCACAAATCTCGAGCGTCAACTGGTCCTGTGGAACGCGTCGGCCGCGAAGAAGCTGAGGCTCAGCGGAACGGACGAGCCCGGGAAACCTCTCTCCCACTACATGAAGAACGCGTCCCTGATCGAATCTCTCGAGAATATCCTGGCCTCCAAGGATGACAATGTCTCGATGATCAGCCGGGAGATTCCGGCGGACGACGCAAAGTCGGTTTTGATGGCCCAGATGGCCCCCGTTCGGGACGAAAAGGGAACGATCCTCGGAGCCGTCACGGTTATGAGGGATATCACCAAGCTCAAGGAGATCGAAAAAATCAAATCCCAGTTCGTTTCCATGGTGGCCCATGAGCTTCGATCGCCGCTGGCGGCGATCGAAGGCTGGCTGGGCGTCGTGATTTCCGGAGAGGGGGGCGGGGACGAGGAACAGAACCGCAAATGGCTCATCCGGGCGAAAGAGCGGGCCAAATCCCTTTTGGCTCTTGTCCAGGACCTCCTGGAGATCAACAAGATCGAAGCGGGCAAGGTCGCCCAGAAGATGGAACCCGTTTCCCTCAACGACATCATCACCAAGATCGTGGATTTTTTCAGGCCGGAAGCCGAGCGGAGAGACATCGCTTTCCGGCTGAACACCTCCCCTCAGCTTCCCACGATCCGGGCCGACGTCCAGGACATGGAAAAGCTCTTCACCAATCTCATCAGCAACGCCATCAAATATAACGTCGACCATGGTTCGATCACGATCGAGACGACCGCGGATAAGAATTATGTCGGGATTCACGTCCAGGATACGGGCATCGGCATCGCCGCGGCCGATCTGCCCCGGATCTTCGACGACTTCTTCCGGATCGAAAACAAAAAAACGAGCAAAATCAGCGGAACGGGGCTGGGACTGACGATCGCCAAGAAGATCGTCGATTCGCACCTCGGACATATCGACGTCACGAGCCGGCCGGATCAGGGGAGCACATTCTCCGTCTATCTACCCGTCCAAAAATGAATGGCCGCAGAGCGCAAGGAGCAAAGGATATGAGTCCAGGCACGAATCCTCAGAATAACGAAATCCTCCTTAAGGACAACCTCGCGCCGGGCATCGCGCTCTTTGAAATCTTCGCTCCTGTGATAGCTCGAACCGTCCGGGCCGGCCAATTCGTAGTCGTCCGCGCCGACGACTACGCCGAACGGATTCCCTTGACCGTCGCCGATTCCCATCCCGAACGCGGAACGATCACTCTGATCGTCCAGATTGTCGGCGTGTCCACCCGAAAAATGGACATGTTCAAGGCCGGAGAGGCGTTTCTCGACATCGTCGGGCCATTGGGCAGGCCGACCGAAATCAGGGAGGCCGGGACCGTGGTCTGCATCGGCGGGGGGGTCGGCGTGGCTCCCGTCTACCCCATCACCAAAGCGACCAAAGCGGCCGGAAACCGGGTCATATCGATCATCGGCGCGCGGACCAAGGAGATGATCATCCTGGAAGAGGAGATGCGCGCCGTGAGCGACGAGCTGTTCGTGACGACGGACGACGGCACGGCCGGCCGCCACGGTTTCGTCACGGATGAGCTCCGGAGGATCATCGCCGAGATGGGGACGATCGATGCCGTCTTCGCCATCGGCCCCGGGATCATGATGAAGGCCGTCTGCGATATCACCAGACAGCTCAAGATCCCGACGATCGTCAGCCTGAATTCGCTGATGGTGGACGGGACCGGCATGTGCGGCAGCTGCCGGATCACCGTGGGCGATACGACGAAGTTTGTCTGCGTCGACGGCCCGGAATTCGACGGCCACCTGGTGGATTTTCCCGAACTCCTCAAGAGATCGGAAATGTACAAGCGCGAGGAGCACCGGGCCCTCTGGGATCATGAATGCCGCCTCGCCGCCGCCGAACGGATGTTGAAAAAAGCCAACGCCCGGGAGCCCATGCCGAAGCAGGATGCCAAGCTCCGGATCCAGAACTTCAACGAAGTCGCCCTCGGGTACACGCGGGAGAACGCGATGCGCGAGGCCTCCCGGTGCCTCGCTTGCAAGAAATCGCCGTGCGTTGCCGGATGCCCGGTCGATATCGACATCCCGGCTTTCATCGGGCTCATCCGGAACGGCGATTTCCTCGCAGCCATCCACAAAATTAAAGAGAAAAACAGCCTCCCCGCCATTTGCGGCCGCGTCTGTCCGCAGGAGGACCAGTGCGAAGCGGTCTGCGTCCTCTCCAAAAAAAAGCAGCCGATCGCCATCGGCCGCCTGGAAAGGTTCGTGGCGGATTATGAATTCCAGCAGGGCGACATCCGGATGCCGAAAAATGCGAGCCCGACGGGGAAAAAAATCGCCGTCATCGGCGCCGGACCGGCCGGTTTGACCGCGGCCAGCGACCTCATCAAGATGGGGCACGGCGTCACCGTCTTCGAGGCTCTTCACAAGCCGGGCGGCGTCCTTATCTATGGGATCCCCGAGTTCAGGCTGCCCAAATGGATCGTCCAACGGGAGAGCGACTACATCGGCAAGCTGGGGGCCGAAATCCAGGTAAGTCAGGTCGTCGGCAAATCCTTCACCGTCGACGACCTCCTGAAAAACGGGTATGACGCTGTCTTCATCGGAACCGGGGCCGGCCTGCCGTATTTCATGAACATCCCCGGAGAAAACCTGAACGGGGTCTACTCGGCGAACGAATTCCTGACCCGGGTAAACCTCATGAAAGCCTATCTGTTTCCCGAGTTCCAAACGCCCGTCCGCTACGGACGGAACATCGCCGTCGTAGGGGGCGGGAATGTGGCCATGGATTCGGCCCGGACTTCGCTCCGCCTCGGAGCCGAAAACGTGTATCTCATCTACCGCCGGGCCCGGGAGCAGATGCCGGCCCGGGAGGAAGAAATCGAAAACGCCTTCGAGGAAGGGGTTCAACCTTACTTATTAACGAATCCTATCCGCATCCTCGCCAACGAAAAAGGCTGGGTCAAAGGCATTGAGTGCATTAAAATGGAACTCGGGGAACCGGACGAATCGGGCCGGCGGCGGCCGATTCCCAAGAACGGCTCCGAACACGTGATCGATGTCGACATGGTGATCATGGCCATCGGCCAGGGACCCAATCCCCTTCTGACCTCGACGACGCCCGACCTGGAACTGACGAAAACCGGGAACATCGTCGCCGACGAAACGACGGGCAAGACTTCCAAGAGAGGGGTCTTCGCCGGAGGCGATATCGTCACCGGGGCGGCCACGGTCATCCTCGCCATGGGAGCGGGCAGAAAAGCGGCTCGGTCGATCGACGCATTCTTAAAAGACGGGCAATGGTAGGCCCGCCGAATGGGGTTCCGAGTGGTTACATTCTTTATCCAGAGCGAAGGGTATGCTGCTCGGAACCCATCCGAGGGCGAGAGCGGGCACGGTTCGGAAAAACGCAGTTTTTCCGAGAGCTCGAGAACGAGGGCGAGCGGATTTTCCTCGCCGGGGAAAATCCGCGTGGTTCCGAGCAGCATACCCGGAGCCTTTCTTGACAATTCCTTTGCCGCTTTTTATAGTTGGACCGTGTTTTCGAGGATAACCACATCATCCTGAAGGGCAAGCCATCATGGAAAAAATCGAAAAACTCAAGGACGGAACGGAAATCACGATCCGGGAGTTGACTCTCCGCGACCTCGACAAACTGATGCGGTTTTACAGGGACCTGCCGCTTGAAGACCGCACCTATCTCAAGTTCGATGTCACCGACCGGAAAGTCGTGGCCAAAAGGCTCGGCCGGATCGAAACCGGCGAGGACGCGCGAATCATCGCCCTGCACAAGTCCAAGATCATCGCCAGCGGCGCGCTCGAGCTCTCGGGGGAGCAATGGAGCCGGCACCAGGCCGAAATTCGGGTCATCATCGCCCGTCCTTTCCAGCACAAGGGATTGGGGACGCTCATGATCCGCGAGCTCTATTTCATCGCCGTTCAGAGAAACGTGGAGCTCGTGATCGCCAAGCTGATGCGGCCTCAAGTCGGGGCGCAGAACATCTTCCGCAAGCTGGGCTTCCGCGAACAGCTTCTCCCCGACTTCGTCAAGGACCTCAAGGGCTGGAGCCAGGACCTCATCGTCATGACCTCCAACGTCAAGGATCTCTGGAAACAATTAGACCACGCGTTCGGCGAATCGGACTGGCAGCGCTGCCGATAAAGACGGCGTCTTCGTTTTTCCGGGCCTATTTCCCAGGCCAGTTGACGTGGAGGAACCATGAGTTCAACCGGACCTCGCTGCTCTCTCGGCCTTGACTTCGGCACGAATTCCGTCCGGGCGCTTCTCGTCGACGTCCGGACGGGCCGCGAACTCGCGACCCAGGTCGCGACCTATCTCTCGGGAAAAGCGGGCATTATTCTCGATTCCAAAAATCCGAATCTCGCCCGACAAAATCCGGCCGACTATTTAAAAGGAATCGAGATCGTGGTCAGGAAAACGTTAGGCGGAGCCAAGAAAGCGAATAAAAACTTCAACCCGTCGCGAATCATCGGCATCGGCATCGATACCACCGGCTCGACTCCGATCCCGGTGGACGGGGAAGGAATGCCGCTCTGCTTCAAAAAGGAATTCCGCGGGAATCCCAACGCCATGGCCTGGCTCTGGAAGGACCACACCGGATTCGCCGAAGCGGCCGAGATCACCGAGCTGGCCGCGCGGGAGCATCCGGAGTATCTCGCCAAATGCGGCGGGACGTATTCCTCGGAATGGTTTTTCAGTAAAATCACCCATTGTCTTCGGACCGATCCGGGAGTCTTCGCCGCCGCCGCGAGCTGGGTCGAATGCTGCGACTGGATCCCGGCCGTTCTCAGCGGCGAAACGCGCCCGGCCAGGATCCTCCGCAGCCGGTGCGCGGCCGGCCACAAGGCGATGTTCAACGCTCAATGGGGCGGTCTGCCGGTCAAGGATTTCCTGACGAAGCTCGATCCCAAGCTCGGCGCGCTTCGCGACCGGCTTTACGATCAATCGCATACGTCCGACGTCGCCGCCGGCCGGCTTTCGTCCGATTGGGCGCGCAAGCTCGGCTTGCCGGCCGGGATTCCGATCGCGGTCGGCGCTTTCGACGCCCACCTCGGCGCCGTAGGCTCGGGCGTAGCTCCGGGCAAGTTTGTCAAAATCATCGGCACGAGCACATGCGATATCTGCGTCTGGCCGAGCGACCGCCCGCTCGCGGATATCCCCGGGCTGTGCGGCATCGTCGACGGCTCGGTCCTTCCCGGGTATTTCGGCCTCGAGGCCGGACAGTCGGCCGTGGGGGATATCTTCAACTGGTTCGTCGAATCCATCCAGCCGGGCGGCCCGCGCAAGGGCTCGCACGAATCCCTGACCAAGAGGGCGGCAAAGATCAAGCCGGGCGCATCCGGGCTTCTTGCCCTCGACTGGAACAACGGCAACCGGACGATCCTGGTCGACCAGCGGCTGAGCGGTCTTCTCCTCGGCCAGACCCTCCACACCAAGCCGGAAGAGATTTACCTGGCGCTCATTGAAGCCACGGCCTTCGGCGCGCTGACGATCATCAAGCGCTTCGAAGAATACGGGATCCGGATCGACGAAATCCGGAACTGCGGCGGTATCGCCGAGAAAAATCCCCTAGTCATGCAGATCTACGCCGACGTCCTCGGCAAGGAGATGACCATCGCCCGTTCGGCCCAGACCTGCGCCCTCGGGTCGGCCATCGCCGGAGCGGTCGTCGCCGGGAAACAGGCCGGCGGACACGCCACATTCGGCGAAGCCCAGCCCGCCATGTGCGGCGTCAAGGCCAAAACCTTCACGCCGAGCTCGGAAAAACACAAGATCTACGGCGAGCTGTATCCCCTTTATCGCCGGCTTCACGACGCCTTCGGAACGAAAGATTGGCGCGGTTCGCTGTACCATGTCATGAAGGATTTGCTCAAAATTCGCGATAGGCAGCTGACGGGAAGCTAGGGCCCATGCTTAAAGAACTCAAAGAACAAGTCTGGCGGGCCAATCGCGAACTCACGAAAAACGGCCTTGTCATCCTGACCTTTGGCAACGTGAGCGGCTGCGACCGCGGGAAAGGGCTGATGGTCATCAAGCCGAGCGGCGTGTCCTACGAGAAACTTCGTCCCGCGGACATGGTCGTCATGGGGTTCGACGGCAAGGTCGTCGAGGGCAAGCTGAATCCGTCGTCCGATACGCCGACCCATCTCGCGCTCTACGTCGCGTTCGCGGGCATCGGCGGAATATCGCACGCTCATAGCGAATACGCCACCGCTTTCGCTCAGGCCCGGCGGGAAATCCCCTGCCTCGGAACGACCCATGCCGACCACTTCAACGGCCCGGTGCCGGTCACCCGGCTCCTCACGGCCAAAGAAGTGAGAGAGAACTACGAAGCCAACACCGGGAAGGTCATTATCGAGCGCTTCGCCCGCCTCAAACCTCTCGAACGACCGGCCGTCTTAGTCGCCGGGCACGGTCCCTTCGCCTGGGGACGGACGCCCGCCGAGGCCGTGAATAACAACGTGGCCCTCGAGGAGGCGGCCAAGATGGCCATCCTGACCTGGGTCGCGAACAATCGTATTCAGGACCTGCCGGCCTATATTTTGAAAAAGCATTACCAGCGCAAGCACGGGCCGCGGGCTTATTACGGACAGAAAAGGAGTCGTCACGATGAATAATGTGCCGAAAGTGAACCTCGGAATCGTGGCCGTCAGCCGCGACTGTTTCCCGGTCGAGCTCTCGCGGAAACGGCGCGTCGAAGTCGTCAAGGCCTGCCGGGCGAAAAAGATTCCGGCCGTCGGGATCGAAACGGTCGTCGAAAACGAAAAGGACGCGCTCAACGCGCTCGAGGAATTGAAAAAGAAGAAGGTCAACGCCCTGGCCCTTTATCTCGGGAACTTCGGTCCCGAAGGCCCGACGACGATTCTTGCCCAGAAGTTCGACGGCCCGGTGATGGTTGCCGCGGCCGCCGAAGAATCCGGCAAGAATCTGGTTGACGGCCGGGGCGACGCCTATTGCGGCCTGCTCAACACGTCCTACAACGCCGGCTTACGGAAACTCCGCCTTCACATTCCCGAATATCCGGTCGGGACGCCCGAAGACATCGCCGCCATGATCGCCGCTTTCATTCCGGTCGCCCGGATCATCCTCGGCCTCAAGAGACTCAAGATATTTTCGTTCGGGCCGCGGCCCCAGGATTTCCTGGCCTGCAACGCCCCGATCAAACCGCTCTACGATATCGGCGTCGAGATCATGGAGAATTCCGAGCTCGACCTCTACGACATTTTTCTCAAAGCGAAGGGCTCGCCGAAGATCAAGGCCGTGGCCAAAAACATGGCCAAGGAGCTCGGAGCGGGCAATGCCTATCCCGACCTCCTTGACAAGCTCGCCCAATACGAAGTCGCGCTGACCCGCTTCATGGAGAACAATCTGGGCGCGTCCGAATATGCCGTTTTCGCCAATAAATGCTGGCCTTCGTACGAGTCCTATTTCGGATTCGTCCCGTGCTATGTCAATTCGAGGCTGGCGACGCGGGGGATTCCCCACTCGTGCGAAGTGGACATCTACGGGGCCCTGAGCGAATACATGGCGACATGCGCCACGGAGCTGCCGGCCACGCTTCTCGACATCAACAACACCGTCCCGGCGGATATGATCAAAGCCGCCGGAAAAAAAGTCGGTCCCTACAAACCGACCGACCTCTGGATGGGCTTTCACTGCGGAAATACGGCCTCATCCTGCCTCATCGGCGGCGGGCTGAAATATCAGCTCATCATGCACCGCCTGATGGAGCCGGGCAAGAAACCCGACATCACCCGGGGCACGCTCGAAGGCCGGATCCGGAGCGGCGACATCACCATCTTCCGCCTCCAGTCCACGGCCGAGACGATATTGCGTTCCTATATCGCGGAGGGGGAAGTTCTCGATATCGACCCGAAGTCGTTCGGCGGCATCGGCGTCTTCGCCGTCAAAGAAATGGGCAGGTTTTATCGCCATGTCCTGATCGAGAAGCGATTTCCCCATCATACGGCGGTGGCGTTCAGGCACGCCGGAAAAGCGCTTTTCGCCGCGGTCCGGATGTTGGGCGTCGATGACATCGGCTTCAACCGCCCGGCGGGCGCGCTCTACCCGGCTGAAAATCCCTTCGCCTGAAGCGATTTAAGATCGGCGGCGCTCATCCAAATTAGCTCATTCCATCCTGCCTGGGACACAAACATTAAAAGGTTGAACATCACCGAATTTCATTGAAAAAAGATGAATCTCCGTCTATAATAAATTCCCTTATATTTCTCCTAACGCTTTCATAATAAATCCTATGGAGCCTTAACATGAGTAAAAACGTATACATCGCCACGATGGAGCCTCGGAGCGGCAAATCCATCGTTCTCCTGGGGCTGTTGGAACTGCTCTCCCACCGGATTAAAAACATCGGGATCTTCCGCCCCATCGTCCAGGCGGGAGAAGGGAAAGACGATTACGTCGAGCTGGCCCTGACCAGGTATAAACTGAAATTTAAATATGAAGACCTCTACGGCTGCACCCATCAAGAAGCCCGGGCGATGCTCTCGGCGGGCCGGTATGACGATCTCATCGAAACCCTCGTCGAGAAATACAAGGCGCTCGAACGGCAGTGCGACTTCGTCGTCTGCGTGGGGACGGATTTCACCGGCGTGGCGACCGCCTTCGAGTTCGACTTCAATGCCGACATCGCCAATCAATTCGGATGTCCGCTCCTGACGATTGTCAGCGGCGAGGGCCGGAGCGCCGAGGATGTGGTCGCCGCGGCCAAGCTCACCCGGGAGGCATTCCAGGACAAAGGATGCACGATCCTGGCCACCGTCGTGAACCGGGTCAGCACTTCCCTTTTGGACAGCGTCGCCCGTCAACTCGAAGAGAAAAAAGCCGAAACGGGCCCGGTTTATGTCTTGAAAGAGGAAGCGGCCTTGAACTACCTGACGGTAGGCGAAATCGCGGGCTATCTGAACGGCCGGTTTCTCGGCGGGGACGGCCAAGGCCTCGACCGGGAAGTGCGGGCGATTAAAGTGGCGGCCATGCAACTGACCCACGTCCTGGAGCGGATCGACGACGGCGACCTCATCATCACCCCGGGAGACCGGGCGGACGTGATCCTGGGCAGCCTGATCTCCTTATACTCGGAAAAAGCGCCAAACCTCTCCGGGCTCGTCCTCACCGGGGGCTTTATGCCCGAACCGAAAATCTTGAGTCTGATCGAGGGATTGAAGAGACCAAATTTCCCGATCATATTCGTGGATGACAACACCTTCACCACCGCGATGAAGGTGAGTTCCATCGTCTCCGTTATCCATCCCGACAACGAACGAAAGATCGCCCTGGCCTTGGGCGTGTTCGAATCGGGCGTGAACATGGCCGAACTCGCCGACAGAATCGCCGTGGTCCGATCGACGCGAGTGACCCCGATTATGTTCGAGTATGATCTCATCGAACGGGCCAAGGCCGACCGGCAGCATATTGTCCTGCCCGAGGGAACCGAGGATCGCATCCTCCGGGCAGCCGAGATCATCCTCCGGCGGAATGCCGCGGAGATCACCCTTTTGGGGCACTCCGACGAAATCCGGAAGAAGACAGCGGCCCTGGGGCTCGACCTCAAGCGCGCTCAGGTCATCGACCCCCAAACGTCGGAGCAGCTTGAAGATTTCGCCGAGACCTACTTCGAACTGCGCCGTCACAAAGGTTTTCCCCGCGACCAGGCCCGCGACACGATGCTCGACGTCAGCTATTTCGGGACGATGATGGTTCATAAAGGATTGGCCGACGGCATGGTTTCGGGATCGGTCCACACGACCCAGCATACTCTGCGGCCGGCCTTTGAATTCATCCGGACAAAGCCGGGGTATTCCCTGATTTCGAGCGTGTTCTTCATGTGCCTGGCCGACCGGGTGCTCGTCTATGGCGACTGCGCGGTCAATCCCAATCCCAATCCCGAACAACTGGCGGACATCGCCATCGCCTCGGCCGAAACGGCCAAGGCCTTCGGGATCGAACCGCGGGTCGCGATGCTTTCCTATTCCACCGGAGAATCCGGAAAAGGAGAGGATGTCGATAAAGTCCGAACGGCGACCCATCTCGCCAGGGAGCGCCGCCCGGACCTGAAGATCGAAGGTCCGATTCAGTACGACGCCGCCATCGATATCAGCGTCGCCGCGACGAAGATGCCCGACAGCGAAGTCGCCGGACACGCGACCGTTTTCATTTTCCCGGACCTGAACACCGGGAACAACACGTATAAGGCGGTTCAGCGCTCGGCCAATGCCGTGGCCATCGGGCCGGTCATCCAGGGTTTGAACAAGCCGGTCAACGACCTCAGCCGGGGCTGCACCGTCCCCGATATCGTGAATACGATCGCCATCACCGCCATCCAGGCGCAGCCTCAAGACAAAAAGGCGTGAAGGGTCCGGTCGGCATCCTCTCTAAGGAATACTCGGCGGGCGAAATCCTTTGGCTCGCTTTCGTGTATACTGATTATGTTATGTCCCTTTAGGACGCCGCGGTGATGCTGCCCATAAATAAACAGGAAGCGCGATGAAAGCCGCAGTGTTGACGGGAGTGCGGCGGGTCGAAATCCGCGAGGTGCCCAAGCCGGGAATCCGCTCGGCGGATGATGTTCTGCTCCGGACGGATATCGCCGGCCTCTGCGGGAGCGACCTTCACTACTTTATCGCGGAAAAAGTCGGGGGCGAAACCGTTCCCTACCCCGCCATCGCCGGACATGAATGCACGGCGATAGTCGAAGCCGTGGGTCCTCGCGTTCAGCAGGTCAAACCGGGCGAGCGGGTCGTCATCGAACCGGCGATCTCATGCGGCGAGTGCGATCAATGCCGGGCCGGCCGCTTCAACACCTGCCGCCGCATCCGTTTTCTCGGACACCCGGGAGAAATGGATGGGTGTTTTTGTGAATTTTTCGTCATGCCCGAGCGGAATTGCCTCCCTCTGCCGAAGGAATTATCCATGGCCGAGGGCATGCTGGCCGAACCCCTTTCGATCGCCCTCCACGCCTGGCAATTCGCGGATTCGGCCGCTGTCCGGGCCATGGCCGTTTTGGGGACCGGACCGATCGGGATCTGCCTTGTGCTTGCGGCCAAGGCCGCCGGCGTTCCGGAAATCTTCGCCACGGACAAATCCGAAGCGCGAGTCGCCGCGGCCGTCAAAGCCGGCGCGGTTTGGGCGGGAAATCCGGACCGGAGGGACATCGTCAAAACGATCATCGAACGGCAGCCATTGGGTCTCGACGCCGTTTTCGAGTGCAGCGGCGATCCGGCGGCGATCGATCAGGCCGTCGAGC
>Ga0299912_10003259_pt1 | contig 13264 bp, 14 predicted proteins | sample RVTome_2_FD_207667 | JGI IMG/M metagenome (GOLD analysis project Ga0299912, IMG submission 207667) | Soil microbial communities from uranium-contaminated site in the Upper Colorado River Basin, Wyoming, United States - RVT95D214 (version 2) ...
CAGACAACAATTATATTTGTCCTGTGTTCATCAGGTCAATTAAAATTTTCAACTCTGATTTGCAGGCGAAGATAACTTGTGGTATAAATCAGGCAATCGGATGGCAAAGGCACAGGATTGAGCCGCACGCATTGGCACCTATTAACCCCAATTCAACCACCAATTGATATACCTGGGATTAATCCACTGGTGACTCGACTGCTTTACAATCGAGGCATCTCGGAGCCTTCCCAAATCGAAACCTTCCTGAATGCGGACAGCCGACTGGAATCTGACCCCTTCCTCCTGCCTGATATACATCAAGCTGTAAGCAGGACTTATCAGGCTCTGCTTACCGGCGAGGAAATAGCTGTCTATGGCGACTTCGATGCCGATGGCATCACAGCCACGGCATTACTGGTCCAGGGGCTTTCTGCACTCGGCGGCAAAGTCATTCCCTATATTCCTCACCGTTTTCATGAAGGTTACGGCTTGCAAGTAGCCGCTCTGGAAAAGCTACGTAAACATGGTATCAGCCTCATCATTACCGTCGATACCGGCATTACCGCCATTGCTGAAATCCAAAAAGCCCGGAAGATGGGGCTAGACGTAATCGTAACTGACCATCACCTACCACTAGCCTCGCTGCCGCCAGCCCTGGCGGTAGTTGACCCCAAACGGAGTGATTCCGCCTGCCAATCAACCGACTTGGCCGGCGTAGGCGTTGCTTTCAAATTTCTTCAGGCGCTGCTTAAGGGCAGCGGCCGGGAAGAATTAATAAACAGTTTACTGGACCTGGTAGCTTTAGGCACCGTAACCGATATGGTCCCGCTGAGGGGCGATAATCGCTATTGGGTTAAACGTGGACTCGAACTTCTCAACAACACTGAGCGCCTTGGACTTCAAGAGATGATGCGCAGCGCCAACCTGAAACCGGGAAACCTGGATGCCGGAAGCATATCATGGATATTAGGGCCTCGACTCAACGCGGCCGGCAGGATTGACGATGCTGCCACGAGCTATAAATTACTCCTGACACAAGACCCGAAAGAAGCTGCCTCACTGGTCTCGGACTTAGAAGAAAAGAATGCCAAACGTCAACGGCTAACTAGCGAACTATTACAGCGAGTTAGAGACAAAATAATTGCTGCCGGGGCCGACTCGCCCCTTTTGATGATAGGTGACGAAGACTACCCGCCGGGCGTCATGGGTCTTGTTGCCGGCAAGCTGTCAGAAGAGTTTTACCGCCCTGTAATACTTTTCAGATTTGGTTCCGAGACATGCCGTGGCAGCGGACGGAGCATACCCGAGTTCGACCTCATGGCAGCTCTGGCAGGCTGCAGGGACCTTTTGTCTAACTTCGGTGGCCATACCAAGGCAGCCGGCTTCACCGTGCCCACCAACAACCTCCCACAACTAGAGAAGCAACTTCTTATTACGGCTGAAGCCCAATTGGCTGGCCTGGACCTCCGTCCTCACATCGACATCGATGCTGAAGTGACCCTATCGGACTTGACCGGGGAAACTTTCAAGCAGATACAGCAGCTGGCTCCCTTCGGCTCGGGCAATCCATTGCCTGCCTTTGTCAGCCGTCATGTCGAAATGGTTGACCTTCGTCAGATTGGCAGCCGGAATGAACATGTTGGACTGAAACTGAAGCAGGAAGGCATAGTCTGGGACGCAATCGGCTTCCGTTTTGGCAGCCGCGCTCAAGAAATGACAACGTATCTGGATATCGCCTACAATTTAGAAATAGATCGCTGGAATGGAGCGGAAAAGCTTCGTCTTAAGCTCCTCGATTTCGCCTCGTCCTGCTAACCTTCTTTATACTTGCCGGCGCCGGTTGCCTGGTCCGATAGCGCCACATTCTAATCGCCAGCCACGGCACTGTTACTACCAGTACTATTATGCCGATTAATTGAGCCTGCTGCAGGCCGAATAGGAAGGGTTCTCCAACACGTACAAACCGTATGCTCAGGTCGCCGGCAGCATAAAGCGCCAGGTAAAGCAGAAAGAGCGAGCCTTTGGGTTTGAGCCGACGGCGCAGCGACCACAGTATACCAAATCCTATCAGATTCCAAATCAGGTGATAAATCTGTGTCGGTTGGTATGATTCACCAAGTGGACAAAAACTGGATGGATTTGTATAAACCGCGCCCCAGGGCAGGGATGTAGGTATTCCGTAGCAGCAGCCATTCAGGAAACAGCCAATCCTGCCTATAGCCTGCCCTACAATCGCCCCAGGAGCCAAAACATCACCTAGCTGCCAGAAAGAGATTTTCTTAATCCAGCAATAAATCAGCACTGCTATCAGTGCACCTAGAACTGCCCCGTAAACGGTTAAACCTTCAAAACCAACTATCTGCCTGGGATTGGCCATATAATAATCCCACTTGTCAATGACATGAAGCAGGCGGGATACTAAAATACCGCCAATGATCGCCCACAAGGCAACATTGTAGATGTGTTCGTCAGGTATACCGACACGTCTCGCCTCCAGCACTGCTAAAGCGATGACTGCCACCACCGCCAGGACAACCATAATGCCGTACCACCTCACATCGAGAGCACCTATGCTGAAGGCAATTGGATTGATGTTAATAGTAATCATTTATTCTTCCTTAGTTGCGAAAAACTGCAGTGACAAAGGTATTGGCATCAAATGGCGCCATATCACCAAGTTGCTCGCCAGTACCAATGTAGGCAATAGGAATCTTCAACTCATCACATATCGATAGCACTATACCACCTCTGGCAGTACCATCAAGCTTAGCCAGGAAAATCCCATTTACTCCTACCGCTTCTGTGAAATGCCGAGCCTGAGCCAGTCCGTTCTGACCCGTGGTGGCATCAATCACCAATAGCACTTCCTGAGGCAACTCGTACTTGTCGACTACACGCTTAATCTTCTTAAGCTCCTCCATTAAATTAAACTTGGTATGAAGACGGCCGGCGGTGTCAATTATGACCACCTGAGCCTGCCTGTTCTGAGCTGCCTGAATGGCATCATAGACCACTGCCCCCGGGTCTCCGCCCGGCTGATGAGCCACAACCTCCACGCCAATCCTCTCACCCCATCGCTTAAGCTGGTCAACAGCCGCAGCCCTGAAGGTATCAGCGGCCGCCAGAATAACTTTGTTACCCTCATTCTTGAGGTTGTACGCGAGTTTGGCAATGCTCGTCGTCTTTCCGGAACCGTTCACTCCGACCACAAGAATGGCGTAAAGGCCAATGGAATTCGAAACGGGCACAGCTCCGGATTCAACCGTCAACAGGCCAACCATCTCCTGAGCCAAAGCATTACGTACCTGGACCGGTTCATTCAGTTTCTCCGTCTTAACTCTTTGTTTCACCCTTTCTATTAGCTTCTGTGTGGTAGCAACACCAACATCGGCAGCAATTAGCAATTCCTCGAGCTCATCCCAGACCTCGCTATCGACTTTAACCTGGTTAAAAAGTCTGGCAATCTTACCGAACCATGTATCTCGGCTACGCTTCACAGCCTGTTGGGTTACAACTAACGAATCTGGCATATCAATACAACCACCCGGCAAATCTCAGAAATATTAGCATACAGGCCGAGAATGGGCAAAACGGTTAAACATAGGCCGTTAAACAATTCATGTCTGTCATTGCTAGCGAAGCGTGGCAATCTATAGTCAATGGTCTATTTCGTTGTGGTTATGCTGGTCGCCGCCCAAAAAGAAATGAGCATATACTATATCGCTGAAGCAGCATGGAAGCCAAACAGCAAGAAATAGGAATAAGAAGACAAGAGGAAGTAAAGGAAGCCAGTTCGCCACACTAAATGCGGTGAAATAGAATAACGATGCCCATGTACTTAAAAAGATATGTGCCGCATGTGGGAGTTTGGTTGAGGGTCGAAAATAACCTATGGCAATACCCAGAAATGCAGCAGGATTTACTAGCCACCACTCTTCAATAAAAGGTAAGTGAAATTGTATACTTATTCTAAGTGACTCACCACCCAGATAAGGAATTATGGCGTCACTCAATGTGGCTGTGCCCACGGAGCCGGAATAGCCAATCAAAATCGCTGCCCAGAGCTTACCACTGCTGTACTTCCTATACATCGCAGTGGTGACAATGGCACTGAACACCACATGGGCGGGGTGTAAGATATAAAAAACAACTTCCGAGACATGAGGCAATACATTAGCATATATCAGAATGAGCATTATGAAGATGCCGGAGACTGCTCCAATAGCAGTAAATGGGGCGTGTCTGGCTAATTCAATTCCGATTCTTCTTAGCATTTCTGGCCACTAAACAAAACAGGGTCGGCGAAAGGAAAATCTAACTTTGGCAATCAGAGCAAATTCCTGATAACTCAGAGAAGTGCTGTTCTGTATGAAAACCTAAATCCTGGGCAATCTCGTTCTCTTCTTCGCAAAGCACCTTATCGGCAAACTCCCTCAGCGCACCACATTGGCGGCAGATCATAAATCGATGGCAGCCTTCTTTTTCCCCTATAGTGCATTTCACAAATCCATTCAATAACAGCACTTTATGTGCCAAATTAAGGTCGCAGAACAAATCAAGAATGCGGTAGATAGTGACATGGTTCAGGTGCTTACCGTTTCCTTCCAGAATTTTCTGTATCTCATAAGGTGACACCGGCTCTTGCGCCCCGTCCAGAACCCTAAGCACTTGCTTTCGAGGTTGCGTTACTTTATAGCCACTAGCTCGAAGAACCTGTATGGCACGTTGAAACTCAGACACAGTAAAACTTATTATATAGTAGCCGTATTGTTAATGCAATAGTGTTGCATTACCACTTCGGAGAGGTCACTTTATGCCCAGCAGCCCATGAAGCAATATGATGGCTGCTTTTTTGTCCAGAGGCTCGTTATTGTTGCCGCATTTGGGCGATTGAATACAGCTAGGACAGCCTTCCTGACACGGGCATTCCTCGATGGCTTCCAGGGTCGCTGCCCATAACTCTTCCATCATCTCGAAACCTTTGGCGGCAATGCCGATGCCACCCGGATAGGCATCGTAGATAAAGATTTGCGCCCGTCCTGTGTCAGTATGAAATGGAGTAGAGACGCCACCGATGTCATTGCGGTCACACAAGGCGAACAAAGGCAGCATAGCGATAGCCGCATGTTCTAAGGCATGCAAGCCGCCGGCAAAATCAAGCCCAGCTTCAGCAACTTCTCTAATCGCTGCCTCCGGCAGGTCAAACCACAGCGATTGAGTTAGAAAACGCAGGGGTGGCAAATCTAGAGGTTCGTCGCCGATTACTTCTTCTGTAAATTGCATTTTCTTCTTGAAGCCGACCACGTTGTTGGTGACATCGACTTCACCAAGGCAGACTTCTATACCCAGGCAACTTCTTTCCCGCTCCGTCTTCAAAATCCGGATATCAATTAATTCCTTGGTTTGCGTGTAATATGGAACATCGGTCGGTTCCACTACAGCCACTCGATTCTCTATATCGAGCTCTTTTACTAAATAAGACTCACCTTGATGGAGATAAATAGCTCCGGGATGTATCTGAAAGAAGGCAACACTGGCCTCGACTGTCTCCATTAACTGGTAGCCCCGAGAGGCGTCGACGACGGCATAATTCTTACCCGAGGTAGACCTGATATTAATGTCCTGCGCCGGATGGGAAATTCTGGGGGATAGATACCACCACCCACCGCTTTTTCTAAGCTTTCCTTCTCCTTCCAACTCAGAAGCTGCTCTATCGAAAGCAGCTCCAAAAAACAAAGCATCATCTTCAGTCAAAGGTTGCTCCCAGGCGGCACAAAGAAGATGTGGCTTTAGGATATTGGTGTTCTCAGCATTTATCAGAGCATTTTCAAAGCTTTTCCCAAAAAACGACTCGGGGTGGTGCATAAAATATTGGTCCAGCGGATTATCCTGAGCAATAAGAAAGCTAACGGAGTCGTTTATCCCGCGGCCGCTGCGTCCTGCCTGCTGCCAGGTGCTGGAAATGCTTCCCGGATAGCCAATCAACACGGTGGCTTCCAGGTCACCGATATCGATCCCCAACTCCAAAGCGGTGGTCGCCACAACACCGAGAAGATGCCCACTGAATAATTCGCGCTCAATCTGTCGCCGGTCTTCAGGTAGATAACCTGCCCTATAAGGTTTAATTAACTGGCCCAAAGAATTGCCCAGTTGTTCTCGACTGTAAATATAGACAAGCTCAGTCAATCTGCGGGTCCGAGTGAAAACCAGGCTGCGGATATTGCTGCGGATAAGCTCGGTAAAGAGAAAGGTGCCTTCGCTGTTGGAGCTGTGCCTTCCGGTGCCGGTCTCGTCAATAAGCGGTGGATTCCAGAAGATAAAAGATTTACCGCCGTGAGGTGAACCATCCTCGCTGATTATGTCAAAAGGCAACCGGACCAGGTTTTCAACATGCTCTTTAGGATTGGCAATAGTCGCCGAGCAACAAATAAACTGGGGGTTAGAGCCATAGGAGGCACACAGGCGGCGCAGCCGGCGCATAACGTTGGCTACGTGAGAGCCAAATACTCCGCGATAGACGTGAGCCTCATCTATCACCACGTATTTCAAGTTGCGGAGCAATCTTGACCAGGACTTATGATTGGGTAGGATGCCCACATGAAGCATATCAGGATTGGTGAGCACAATTTTGGCTTGTCTTTTTATACCGGCGCGCTCCGATTGCGGTGTATCACCGTCGAACGTAGCACAGCCCCCGAATGATATAAGCTCAGAACAACCTAACTCTTTTAAGCTCCGCAGCTGGTCTTGAGCCAGAGCCTTGGTCGGAAAAAGGTACAGAGCCCGGCTGCTCGGGTCTTCTAAAACTGCCTCTAAAACCGGCAGGTTATAGCACAATGTCTTACCGCTGGCGCTGGCTGTGGCCACCATTACATTCTTACCGCAGCGTGCAGCATTAACCGCCATGGCTTGATGAGTATACAACGAGGTTATGCCCAGGGATTCAAGATGCCCCCGTAAAGCAGGATGTAAGGGCTTATCTAACTCTCCGATAGAGGCAATACGCGGCCTAATGCGTTCGGTATGGACAATTTGTTGTCTGTAATCCGATAAAGTCAGAAGGTGGTGAAGGAAGGCATCAACATACATTCAAATCGGTTCAATGTCCCCGAGCTAAGGGCCAGATAGAATCTCAGTCTGATGGTCCACAATTTCCAGTTCCGGGTAATTATTAATAATAAAACTCATCACCTTGGATAACGTCTCATCGATATGCTGGCTCTGGTTGCTGACACAGGATATGCCCAGAGTTACCAACTGCCACAAATCCTGGTCATCAACTTCAGCAATTGAGATATTGTACTGGTTTCTGAGCCGGGAGACAACAGATTTCACTATCCGTCTTTTATCTTTAAGTGACCGACTCTCTGAAATATGGAACTTTATCCGGCAAATGCCAACATTCATTTCTGGAGAAGAAAATGTTGATAAATGAGCGTATAAAAAATCCCTCTCAGCGGGGAGACTGCCGAGAGGGATATCGGGCTATTTTATTGACTCTGCTTCACTTCCGCGTAGCAGGTACTACAATAAATAGGGCGGTCATCTCTCGGTTCGAAAGGCACCTCGCATTCGGTGCCGCATTTGGCACATGTTGCTTGATGCATTGTCCTGGGTTGACCATAGCCCCGGTAGCGACTCTGTCGCCTAGTTGCCCGGCACTCCGGGCAGCGACTAGGCTCGTTCTGTAGCCCTCGTGACTTGTAAAACTCTTGTTCGCCCACGGTAAAAGTGAAGCTCGCATTGCATTCTTTACAAGTCAAAGTCTTGTCCGCTAGAGCCATCTATGCCTCCTTATAAAAGTTATGCCCTGTTTCTGTTGCAGTCTCTAACGGCTCAAGACCTCTACATACACTGCCAAGATGAATGCCCCGGCACGCTGGTCTCCCCACTATAAGAGGAAGCCGAGCTAGGAAACGGCACCAGCCAGGTTTTTGCATACATGAACTAGTGTAGTTTATAATATTCGTCAAGTCAAGTCATAGCAGCCAAATAGAGTAGGTGATATGTCGGATAGCATTAAAGAAAAACGTCGGCGAGCGCGAGCCACAGTAAGCCTGGTAGCCGGCATACTGATTGGGCTTACTTTTTTATTATCAGGCAGCGGTAAAGTATTCGGTTACGGCGACATGCCGGGACAAACCATGCAATTCATCGGTGCCATTCTACCGGATGCCTGGCTGACCCCTCAATTGGCTCTTTTCATGGGCGACATATTCTTCCCCTACATTATCCCGTGGACAGAGCTATGCTTAGGCGTACTTCTTCTGCTGCGTATCTGGCCACGCTTCTTCGCCGCCATCACATTACCATTAACCGTAGCCTTTATGGTTAATAACGCCTGGTACATCAGCAAAGGGCAGAATATATTCACTTCCTGCGAATGCTTTGGTATATGGGAAAAGATGTTCGGCACGCTGACACATATTCAATCGCTCTCGCTCGACATTGTACTTTTCGCTTTGGCTCTGACAATAGTAGTCGTTCATCCTGATGGTTTCTTCTCTTCACCGCCGTGGTTGAGCAAGACACAGAAAGTAACTAAAAAGCAAAAAAATTAGAGGATATACGTGAGACAATTTAGATTGAAGATTTTATCGAACCACAATTGCGCCAGGTTAGTCATATTACTCGCTATTACAGCGCTGCTGCTGAGCAACGCTTGTACACCACCGACTCCGCTACCGCCCCCACCCCCACCGAATCAACCACCTGTTATCGAATCTATAACATCTGAAAAAGAAGTCCCCACTTTGACCGAAACCCAGATAGTCTGCCAGGCTAGCGACGCCGATGGCGATACTCTAACATATCAGTGGTCGACTGATGGCGGTACTATTACGGGTGAGGGCAGCACCATCACCTGGGCTGCTCCCGGCACCTCAGATAATTACACGATTACAGTTGCGGTATCGGATGGCCAGGGTGGTACCGTTGCCCAATCGACAACAATAGCTGCCATAGACAAGCCCAACAATCCTCCAATAGTAACCGGGTTAACAATAGACGGCGCGCCGCCACTCAAAGAAAACACATCTAGGGCATGGGTTACCAAAACCATTCACTGCAAAGCCGAGGATCCGGATGGTGACACACTAAGTTACCTATGGAGGGCAACTGGCGGTAAAATCACCGGGGAAGGTAGCACGGTTGGCTGGACTTCACCCGGCATTAACGGCAACTATACGGTCACTGTCGTCGTAAGCGATGGCAGAGATGGTAGAGCAGAAGAGTCCGTCACCTTTAAGGTGCTTTGCTGCGGCAAGGGTTGAAGCCTATCATGAGTTTTTACGCCAACTCATAACGGTACAAGCTTCACATCACCCCACATACCCATTCTATCGCCTTTAATTATAACGATACCGACCAGCTCCGTAATAACCTTAACTTGTTCAATGACTGCGTCTATATCGCCGGCAACTATAACTTTATTGCCGATGGCTGTAGCTGCAGCATCCGCCAGCGCTGCAGAATGAGAAAGAGCAATTACGGCATCAGCAGCACCGAGGCTTAGAGAATGCCCCACAGTTCCGGATGAAGTGCACACGCCTAAAGGCGTTTCTTCAGGATTAATCTCCAGCGCAATTTTGCCGGTAAACGGAGAGCCACCGGCGTAAATACCAATCAGACTTGTCTGCGATACCTTCATAAAGATATCACCGCCGTTTTCTACAATCACTTCGGGTGAATATACCAGCAAGTCTCTGCCTATAGCTTCAGCAATAGCGCCGGCTACGGCTGCCATCGGCCCAACACCCACTGTCCCGGCGGCTCGTGCCATATCCCTAACAATATATGGGGCATCCTCTTCTACAGAACAAGGCTCCAGGCTATGGAGGAAAAGCGGATGGCTTTCGATATAGTCTTCCAGCGGCTTGCGGTGTTTGATGATAGCTTCTGTAGCTTCGGCTTCGAGATTACGTGCCGCTCGAATATGAAGGTCGGTTTCCTTAACTATAACATTGAAAGAAACCAAACCATCCTCTTTAATCCAGCGGCGATAGGTCCTGGGCTGGTACATTCAGAAATACAGCTCCATGGCTCGAGGCGGACAGGCTTTAATGCATAACTCACAGACTATACACTTATCGTTGTCGAAAATTACCTTCCTGGTCTCCGGGTCTAGGGAAAAAGCGCCCGTAGGGCACAGAGCAATGCAAGCTCCACAATGGGTGCATCTTAATTCATTCCAGACCACATCCTGGCTCAGCGACTGAATTTTTACGCCGGTATCGGTCAAATACTTCACTCCCTTGTCATAGTTCCGCTGCTCTCCGGTTAGCTCCATGACCAAAAGCCCCTCCTCACCTGGAGTAACCGACGCTTTCAGTATATTAAACGCCAGGTCAAAATCTTTCACCAGCTTGTAGACTATAGGCTCGTTGGTTAAACGCTTGGGAAAGTGCAAAACCAGTCTCTTAGAAACAGCAGCCATCTTATCACTCCTTCGCTACAAAATCGGACGCTCTTCGAGCGGCTTAAAGACTATGCCCGATTCAACGCCGGGCAAGGGTGCTACCGGCTCAGTCAGCAAGAACTCACCCTTTTTAATCCACTCCTTCAAAATGCCGGCAATTTCCACGGCTCCCGGGTAGCTGGATAGAGAAGCAGTCGGGACTTCCTGCCGCTGTATCTTTATCCTACCGCTCTTGAGTTCAGCGTAGCTGACCTCGGACAGAACATCGGGTTTTCTCTGCGGATAGGCTTCAGAATAGTCGATCACAGGCGCAAAAATCTCTCTGTCCGTCACCATCGTATAGCGGAGTATCTCTTCAGACAGAATAGGTATCGGTACGCCTATGCCTACAGTCATGGTGCAGCCATAGCCGAGGAAACTCGTGCCCACCAGCCATTTCGACTTCATTTGTTTCAAGTCTCCGATAACGGCTAATGTCCCTGCCCCTCTCTTCGGCACACCATTATCTCCCCGCATAACATTGGGGTTGTGCTGAGTACCCTGCCAGGCAACGAAGCCGATGCCGCCACCCAGAAATATTCTGGTGCCGATGCCGATAGTTTTATAGAAGGGGTCATTAAATAGCGGAGAGAGTTGACCGGAAGTGGAGTAATTGGCATTGCCCAGCTTCGGTTTGAGTACCCCCATGTAAGTATAAATGGTCCGGTCGGACAGGTTCACCGCCACATTATAATTCTGGTAGGCGTTCCTCATATTGAATAACACCGCCTCATTCATATCCTTGATATTAATCATGGTCTCCAGCTTCCGTTTGGGATAGCAATCCGTGCCGTAGGCGGTAGCCACCAGTCTGACGTCCTTCCCGGCTACGAGTTCTTCGATTACGTGTCCGCCGCCGTATCTGAATTCTCCGGGATAGATTCTATTCTTGGGGTCATCATCGGGTAGAGCCGTCGCCCCCAGGAAAATATCTACTGCGGCTATTCCCGTATAGACAGGCACATCATTTAGGTAGACTTTCCCTCCGCCGAGCTTAATTCTCGGCTTGGTATGCCCGACATTGAAGTAAGCGGCAGAGGAACACATTGGCCCGAAGGTGCCGGTAGTCACCACGTCAACTTCTTTAGCCGCCTGGCTGACACCTTTTTTCTTGGCGATACTAATTATTTCCTCGGCAGTAACTACTACCGCCTGTCCTTTTTCAATTTTCTCATTAATTTCAGCAATAGTTTTTGCCATATTGCATTACCCCCCTATCGCTTAGTTTCCTTAAGCAAATCAATAGCCAGATTGGCGGCTTTTCTACCCGATAGCAGCATACCACCAAAGATTGCCCCCATCCTTGGCCCGCCAAAGACGGCGTTGGCTGCCATGCCGGTGACCAGCAGCCCGGGACAAACCTGTCTGGTGTTTTCAATAATGTCTTTTTCACCAACCTCCGCCCACATCGACTTCTCACCGCAGACCGACACACCAGCTCCAGTTTTTCTGCCCACTATCCGGCAGACTTCAGCATCATGGCCCGTGGCATCTACTACCAGCTTAGACCTTATCGCCAGCGGGTCGACATGCAGGTTGGCCAGAGACACGGCGCTCCAGTTTAACACCAGGCCGGTTATTCTATCATTCTCGCGAATCATCACGTCCTCAACACTCAGTAAATTGAATATCCTGACTCCAGCCTTTATGCACCGGGAGCAAAGTGTTGATGCAGCCTCAATGGCATCGGCGATGTAATATCCTTTCTCATACTGCCTGGCCGAAATGCCCAGCTCATCCAATATCTCTTTTGCCTCACTTTGAACCACAATGCGGTTAAACATCATGCCGCCACCCCACATACCACCACCAACGCTCAGCTTCCTCTCGAAGATAGCTACCTTCACCTTATTTTTAGCCAGATAGTAACCGGCAACCATACCTGAAGGCCCGGCACCGGCTATAGCCACATCTACTTCCATAGAATCAAGCAAATCTTTCAGATAGCTCTCGGTTATCGCCTTGGATATGGCAACTTCGTCCATTTCTATCGATTTCCTCTTCTTAAGAATGTCTAACGATTCCTAGATGTCACTGCGAGTGAAGCGGGCAATCTCGTCCCTAAGCAATTTTTTTCAGCAATTCCATAAGCGCCGCAGGTGACACAGTTTTCTGCTCCCCTGTAACCATATTCCGCAGAGTCACTGTATCGCTCTTCACCTCATCCTCGCCGATAATCGCCGCGTAATTGCTGCCCAGGCTGTTTGCCTGCCTTAACTGACCCTTCAGGCTTCTATCACCGGTCGCCGTTATCGCCGCAATGCCATTCTCACGCAGAGTAGAGGCTAGCTTTATCGCTTCCAGCTTAGCCTCGTTTCCAAGATAGGAAATAAAGACCGGCGGCGCCATCAAATCCGGTACAGCGATTTTATGTTTCTTCAAATTCAGTACCACCCGTTCTATACCAGCGGCAAAGCCGATGGCCGGCGTAGGCTTGCCGCCCAGTTCCTGGATAAGGTCATCGTACCGTCCACCACCGCCGAGAGCGCTTTGAGCGCCCTCTCCCGGAGGTTGAATCTCAAACACCGTCTTGGTGTAATAATCCAGGCCGCGCACCAGCCTGTGGTTCAGTTCGAAGGGAAGTTTTAAAGCTTCCAGGTATCCCACAACAGATTCAAAGTGCGCCAGGCATTCCCGGCAGAGAAAGTCAATGCTCTTCGCCGCCGCCTCGGCAACACCGGAACAGGAAGGTTTCTTACAATCGAGCAATCGCAGCGGATTCTTTTCAAACCGGGATTTACAGTCCGGACATAAGCCTGATAGGTGGTCCGAATAATAGCTCTTCAAGTTCTCCAGATACCGAGGGCGGCATGCCTTACACCCTAT
>Ga0299912_10003260_pt1 | contig 13262 bp, 24 predicted proteins | sample RVTome_2_FD_207667 | JGI IMG/M metagenome (GOLD analysis project Ga0299912, IMG submission 207667) | Soil microbial communities from uranium-contaminated site in the Upper Colorado River Basin, Wyoming, United States - RVT95D214 (version 2) ...
CTGGGGACAATGTATCGATGGAGGTGCATTTGATCATGCCGATTGCGATGGAGAAGGAGTTGCGATTTGCGATTCGGGAGGGAGGTCGCACGGTGGGAGCCGGGGTCATCAGCGACATTATCGAGTAATCTCTTTCAAAGGACGGAGACGACAACATTGATTGCGAATCAAAAAATCCGAATTCGGCTGAAGGCGTATGATTACAAGCTGCTGGACCAGTCTGCCATGGAAATCGTGGAAACCGCGAGGGAGACGGGAGCCAAGGTGGCGGGACCCATCCCCCTGCCCACGGAGATCAACAAGTATTGCGTGTTGAGGTCTCCGCACGTGGACAAGAAGTCCAGAGAGCAATTTGAGATCCGGACGCACAAGCGCCTTCTGGATATTCTGGAGCCGACCCAGCAGACGGTGGACGCGCTCATGAAACTGGATCTTGCCGCCGGCGTGGATGTGGAAATCAAACTGTAAGGTTGGGCACGGAGCAGGTTCTTATGGTCAAGACGCTTTTTGGAAAGAAAATGGGAATGACCCGCTACTTCCTGGAAGAAGGAAAAAGCATACCGGTCACCATTTTGAAGCTGGGACCCTGTGTGGTGATCCAGAAGAAAACTTCAGAAAAGGACGGGTACAACGCGATTCAGGTCGGGTTTGAGCCCCAGGTCGAAAAGCACGTCAACAAACCTTTGAAGGGACATTTCAAGGCGGCGGGGGACAAGGTTTTCAGGTACCTCCAGGAGATCCGCGTGGAAAGCCCGGACCAGTTCGAGCTCGGTCAGGAGCTGGGGGCCGATATCTTCGCGATTGGTGAAAAAGTGGCGGTCAGGGGCAGGAGCAAGGGACGCGGGTTTGCAGGGGTGGTGAAGCGGTGGGGGTTTTCCGGCGGAAAAGACACTCATGGATGCCGGGCCCACCGGGTTCCAGGCTCCATAGGGACCAACACCACACCCGGTCGAGTCGTGAAAGGGCGGAAGCTCCCCGGCCGAATGGGATTTCGGCATCTGACCGTTCGCAACCTGAAAGTGGTGGACGTGCGGCCCGAGATGAATGTCATCGCCCTCGTGGGAGCGGTGCCGGGAAGCCGAAACAGCGTCATCGAAGTGACGAAACTGGAAAGATGAAAAAGATCTGAGAGGCACCACACATGGCCGTGATTGATGTCTACAACCTGCAAAAAGAGAAGACAGCTCAAATAGAGCTGAGGGATGATATTTTTCTTGTGCCGGTGGAGAAGCACATTCTTCATCAGGTGGTGGTCAGCCAGTTGCTTCGACGAAGGTCCGGGACAGCGTCCACCAAAGGGCGCTCAGAGGTCCATCGCTCGGGAAAGAAGCTCTGGCGGCAGAAAGGCACAGGCCGGGCGAGAGTCGGCGATGCGGCCTCCCCGACACGGAAAGGGGGCGGTGTGGCTTTTGGCCCCAAACCCCGCCGGTATGACCAGAAAATTCCTAAGAAATTGGGAAAACTGGCCCTTCGCATGGCCCTGAGCGACAAGTTCCAGAATGAGCGGCTGCTCGTGGTGAACGAGTTCAATCTGCCGGAGACCAAGACCAAGCAGTTCGTTCAGGTGATGAAGGGTTTTGAAGTGAGGAAAGCCCTGATCGTCACTCCGGACAAGAACGAGGGGCTGGAGCGATCCTCAAGAAACGTGCCGGGGGTGAAAGTGATGCGTTTCGAGGGTCTCAATGTGTACGATGTGCTGAACCACGATCATCTCTTTCTGGTGCAATCGGCCATTCCCAAGATAGAGGAGGCTTTGATTTCCTGATGGATATCTATCAAGTGATCAAGAAACCGCTCATCACGGAAAAGGCGAATCTCCTGAAGGAGAGCGGCAACCAGATCTGTCTCCAGGTGGACCGGAGGGCGAACAAGGTGGAAATCCGCCGCGCGGTGGAGACCCTTTTCAAAACGGAAGTGGTTGAAGTCAAAACCTTGAACGTGATGGGCAAAGCGCGGCGAATGGGAAAAAGTGTCGGGCGACGACCGGACTGGAAGAAGGCGATTGTTCGGCTGGCTCCTGGCAAGCGGATTGAATTTTTCGAGGGCGTCTAGGCGCCGTCGTGGGACATAGATCCTTCGGGGTGTTTCGGAGAAGACCATGACCATCAAGCGATACAAGCCAACCTCGGCAGGCAGACGATTCCAGACCTACTCCACGATGGAGGATGTCACCCGAAAGGAGCCGGAAAAGAGCCTCTTAACCCCGCTCAAGCAAACCGGGGGAAGGAATTCGCTCGGCCGGATCACGTGCCGATACCGGGGCGGAGGGCACAAGCGTCATTACAGGATCCTGGATTTCAAGCGGAACAAAGACGGCATTCCAGCCAAAGTGGCCGGCATCGAATATGATCCGAACCGCTCCGCCCACATCGCCCTGCTTCATTATGCGGATGGAGAAAAGCGTTACATCCTGGCGCCTCAGGGACTCCAGGCCGGGGACCTTGTGCTTTCGGGTTCCGGAGTGGAGATCCGGCCCGGCAATGCTTTGCCCCTGAAGGACATCCCCCTAGGGACCTTCGTTCACAACATCGAACTGAGCAAAGGGCACGGGGGTCAGATGGCCAGGGGGGCCGGATGCTACGCCCAGCTCATGGCCAAGGAAGGCAAACACGCCCAGCTCAAGTTGCCTTCGGGCGAAGTGCGCATGGTGTTCCTGGACTGTAAGGCGACGATCGGCCAGGTTGGGAACATCGAGCACGAGAAAATTCGCATCGGCAAAGCCGGTCGAAAACGATGGTTGGGTCGAAGACCCCATGTCCGAGGGGTGGCGATGAATCCCGTGGATCATCCCCATGGAGGAGGGGAGGGCAAGTCCTCCGGGGGCCGCCATCCGGTGACGCCATGGGGAGTGCCCACCAAGGGATACAAAACTCGCGGCCGCAAGGTGAGCGACAAACTGATCATAAAGAGAAGGAAGTAATTCCGCCAAAGAGGAGGGAGAGCGTTGCCTCGATCGCTTAAAAAAGGGCCTTTTGTTGATAGCCATGTCATGAAGAAAGTGGAGACGGCGCTGGAGACGGAGAGCCGAAAAATCATCAAGACCTGGTCAAGAAGATCGACGATTCTTCCTCAGTTCGTCGGTGTGACCTTTGCGGTTCATAACGGGAAGAAGTTTCTTCCCGTGTTCGTCACAGAGGACATGGTGGGGCACAAGTTGGGAGAATTTTCTCCCACCCGAACATTTCACAGCCATGCCGGGGACAAGAAGACCAAATTGAAAGGTACGAAGAAGTAATGGAAGCAAGAGCGAAGGCAAGGTTTGTGAGGGTATCTCCTCAAAGGGTCCGATGGCTCATGAATGAGGTGAGAGGGAAAAAGGCGGGTGAGGCCATCCAGTTTCTGACCTTTTCCCCTCAGAAAGGCGCTGAGATTCTGAAAAAGCTGATCCATTCTGCCGTGGCGAATGCGGAAGCCCATTCAGAAATCGACGTGGATACCCTTATTGTCAAACGGATCTTTGCGGATGAAGGACCGATCCTGAAGCGATTTCGACCGCGGGCCATGGGTCGCGCGTCCAGGATCCGACGAAGGACAAGCCATTTGACGGTGATTCTGGATGAGAAGTAACAATCGGTTTACGGGGTGATCCCCTACAGGGATTGAGGGAGGTGGCTGTTGGGACAAAAGGTCAATCCAATCGGTTTTAGACTGGGCATTAACAAGACCTGGGACTCCAGATGGTTTGCTGGAAAAGAATATGCTCGTTTTGTTTTTGAAGATCACGAGATCCGGAAATTCCTGAGAAAGAGACTTTCCCAGGCGGGCGTCGCTAAGATAGAGATCGAGAGGGCCGCCAGTAAAGCCAGGATCAAGATCCACACGGCGAGACCCGGCTTGGTCATCGGAAAGAAGGGCTCGGAGATCGAGAATCTGAAGCGAGATCTTGAGAAAAAGATCAAGCGGGATATGATCCTCGATATCCAGGAAGTGAGAAAGCCCGAGGTCGACGCCCAGCTCGTTGCGGAAAATGTGGCCTTGCAGCTGGTTCGCCGCGTGTCTTTTCGGCGGGCCATGAAAAAAAGCGTGAGCTCCGCCCTGCGCTTCGGGGCCTTGGGAATCAAAATCGCCTGCAGCGGAAGGCTGGGGGGCGCTGAGATGGCTCGACGCGAGTGGTACCGAAAAGGACGGGTTCCGTTCCAGACCATCCGGGCGGACATTGATTACGGATTTGCGGAAGCCTTTACGACCTACGGGGCTATCGGAGTCAAGGTGGCCATTTTCAAGGGTGAGATTCTACCGGAGAAAAAAGGTTAGGGATTGCCATGCTGAGCCCAAAAAAAGTCAAGTATCGAAAACAACAAAAAGGTCGAATGACCGGGAAGGCGATGTTCAAGGGAGGCACCCTGGAATTCGGGGATTTTGGCCTCCAGGCCACGGAGTGCGGCAAGATGACCGCCCAACAGATCGAGGCGGGACGAATCGCGATTACCCGCCATGTTAAAAGGGGCGGTAAAATCTGGATTCGAGTGTTCCCGGACAAGCCCATCACGAAGAAGCCGGCCGAAACCAGGATGGGAAAGGGAAAAGGGACGCCCGAGGGTTGGGTGGCGGTGGTGAAACCGGGCCGGGTCCTTTACGAGCTTGAAGGCGTGGAAGAAGGTGTCGCTGCCGAAGCGTTTCGTCTTGCAGGGCACAAGCTTCCCTTCGGGACTCGATTCATGAGCAGGAGAATGCATCTGTGAAAGCAAAGGAACTGCGAGATCTGACAACGGAGGAGTTGGCCCTGAAAGAAAGGGAACTCCGCCAAGGAGTGTTCAACCTGAGGCTTCAAAAGGCGGCGGGTCAGATGGCCAATACCGCCGGGATCGTCAAAACGAAAAAGGACTTGGCTCGGGTCAAGACGATTCTGAGATCCCGGGAGATCGCGGGCGGGGCGAAGGGAACGAGGGCACAAGGATGAAGGAACGCGGATCAAGAAAGAAACTGGTCGGGGTGGTGATTGGGCACCGCATGGACAAGACGACGGTCATCTCGGTGAGCCGACTGAAGCGGCACCGGACCTACCTCAAGTATCTGACCGTCCGAAAGACGTATGTCGCTCATGATCCGAAAAACCTTTGCCAGGTGGGAGACAAGGTCAGGATTGTTGAGTCCAGGCCAATCAGCAAGACCAAGAGATGGCACGTCCTAGACATCCTGGAAAAGGGCCGGGCCGAGTTGGTCGTGCCGGAGGCCGTTGAGGGGTTGGAGTCTCAGTCATGATACAGACGGAAAGCAAACTCAAAGTTGCAGACAACTCCGGAGCCAAACTGTTGCTCTGTATTAAGGTGCTCGGGGGGTCGAAGCGAAGATATGCCACGGTGGGAGATGTCATCGTGGTCTCCATCAAGGAGGCCATGCCGAACTCCAAGGTGAAAAAAGGGGACGTCATGAAAGCCGTCATCGTGAGAACCAAGAAAGAGGTCGCACGAGTGGACGGGTCTTACATCAAGTTTGATGACAATTCGGCTGTGCTGATCACCCCGCAAAATGAACCCATCGGCACAAGAATTTTTGGACCTGTGGCAAGAGAACTGAGGGCCAAGAACTTCATGAAGATTGTTTCTCTGGCCCCGGAGGTCCTTTAGAAGGCGTGTGGACAGGAGTCTCGGACGTGCATAAGAAGCATCCTCTGATCAAGAAAAACGACAAGGTGATCGTTCAAACCGGGAAAGAAAAAGGGAAAATCGGGACGGTCTTGAAGGTGGACGCCGAGAAGGGTCGTGTGATCGTAGAAAAGATCAACATGGTCAAGCGGCACACGCGGCCTGGGAGGCAAACCACCCAGGGCGGTATCGTGGAGAAGGAATCCCCGATCCAGCTGTCCAATTTGATGCTCGTGTGCAACAAGTGTGCAGAACCCACGAGGATCGGGAGGCGGATTCTGGAGGACGGATCCAAGGTGCGGATCTGCAAGAAATGCGGTGAGTTGATCGATTAGTGGATGGAGACGCTGGGTCGACTGTGGCCGGGGCCGGATCCGGTACAGAGGCGCAGCGTTCTTCGCAATAAGGAGTCCAAGTTGCAGCGGCTTAGAGAGAAATACGAAAAAGAAGTGGTGCCGGCCATGATCAAGGAGTTCGGTTACAGGAGTATCATGGCGGTGCCGAAACTCCAGAAGGTCGTCCTGAACATGGGCGTGGGGGAAGCCATTTTCAACATCAAAGCCCTCGACAAGAGCGCGGAAGAGCTGACGCTCATCGCAGGGCAGAAAACGGTGATCAGAAAGGCGAAGAAGTCCATCGCAGGCTTCAAGCTTCGGGAAGGCATGCCCATCGGCTGCACCGTGACCTTGCGGCGTGAGAGGATGTATGATTTTCTCGACAAGTTCTTCAACATCGCCCTGCCGAGGCTCAGAGACTTCCGAGGAATTCCGGAGAAGATTTTCGACGGCCGTGGGAACTGCACCGTCGGAATTCGGGAGCAGATCATTTTTCCCGAGATCGAGTACGACAAGATTGAAAAAATCAGGGGTCTCAATATCTCGATCGTGACCACGGGGAGAAATGACACGGAAGCGTTTGCGTTGCTGAAACTTTTGGGAATGCCGTTCAAACGCTAGCAGCCTGCATAGTAGGTGTTTTTAAGCAGTCCGCTAAGGTCTCCCTAAGGGAGGGAACCTGCGGGCAGACACAAGGAACCGGTCATCCGTATCGTGAAGAAAGGTTGGAAGTAGGAGGACAAATTGGCGAAGACGTCGCTTATCGTCAAGGCTCAAAGGAAGAAAAAGTTTTCGAGTCGGGAATACAATCGGTGCCCGATCTGTGGAAGACCCAGGGCCTATTTGAGAAAGTTCGGTATGTGCCGGATTTGCTTTCGGAGCATGGCCCTTCGGGGAGAGATCCCGGGCGTCATCAAATCCAGCTGGTAACAGGGCCTCAGGGGAAGTTAAGGAGTTTTGCGCATGAGTATGAGCGATCCAATAGCCGACATGCTGACCAGGGTGAGAAACGGCATCATCGCGAGTTTCGACACCGTCGATGTGCCGAGTTCGAAGCTGAAGATCAACATCGCCAAGATCTTGAAGAGCGAAGGCTTCATCAAGAACTACAAGGTGATTGCGGATAAGAAGCAAGGTCTCATTCGGATTTTCTTGAAATACGATGAGAACGGGGAGCCTGTGATCGGCGGCCTGAAAAGGGTGAGTCGGTCCAGTTGCCGGGTCTTCGCCAAGAAGGACAAGGTCCCCATGGTTCTCAATGGATTCGGGATCAACGTGCTTTCGACGTCCAAAGGCGTGATGACCGACAAGCAGGCGAGGAAACAGGGAATTGGCGGGGAGATCCTTTGTTCCGTCTGGTAGACGCTGGTTGGGTCCGCTGATGAGAGTCCATTTTATTGTTTCTGGAGGATGTCCATGTCACGCATAGGAAAGAAGCCGATTCCCATTCCGGTCAAGGTCCAGGTGGATCTCCAAGGGGATCTTCTGGTGGTCAAAGGGCCGCACGGCGAACTTCGGCGAACGATTCATCCTGCGGTTTCGGTGAGCAAAGCGGAAAACCAGATTCTTGTGGCCGTTCAAGACTCCGACAAGAAAACCAAGGCTCTTCATGGGCTGTACCGGGCCTTGATCGCCAACATGGTCACGGGGGTCAGTGGAGGGTTTGAAAAGGTCCTGGACATCGTCGGCGTGGGATACCGCGCGGAGCTGGCCGGGAGAACGGCCACGTTTCACCTGGGATATTCTCACCCGGTCCTCTTTGAGCTCCCTGCCGGGATCGACGCGAAGATCGAAAAAACGAGGGTCACCCTCAGGGGCATTGACAAAGAGCTCCTCGGCAGGACCGCGGCAACCATTCGCGGGTTCAGAAAGCCGGAGCCCTACAAGGGGAAGGGAATCAAGTATGCGGATGAAGTGATCCGCAGGAAGGCCGGAAAAACAGGGGCCAAGTAAGATCTAGACAACGTGGAATAAACACAGGGTGAGTCGTATGAAGGTTGTAAGAAGAGCCGAGGCGCGATTGAAGAGAAAGAAAAGGGTCCGAACCAAGGTGAAAGGAACACCGCAGAGGCCCAGGCTGTCCGTCTTTAGGACGGCAAAGCACATCTATGCCCAGATCATTGACGACATCGCGGCACAGACCCTCGTGGATGCGTCTTCTGTTTCCAAAGAGCTTCGGCCCATGATCCAGGGAAAGGGCGGCAACAGGACAGGGGCTGCCCTGGTGGGAGAATTCATCGCCAAACGCGCCTCAGGGAAAGGAATCAAGCAGGTGATTTTTGACCGGAACGGTTTCCTCTATCACGGGCGAGTCAAGACCCTTGCAGAGGCGGCGCGCCAGCACGGTTTGGAGTTCTGATTCCCTTGACCCTTCGACAACTTTCGATCCCCGCTCGGAAGAGCCGGGTAATAAAAACTGCTCAGGGTCAACCCTGAGCGTGCCCCGTGCGGAAGCACGGGATAGCCGAAGGGTTGACGGGAAGACCTATTGTTTCATCCACATCCACACGTGAGGGAGATGTCCATTGTACACCGAAGAAGATGAAGTCCAGCTGATCGAAAAGGTGGTATACATTAACCGGGTCGCCAAAGTGGTTAAGGGCGGACGGCGATTCAGTTTCAGTGCCATTGTGGTCGTGGGAGACGGAAAAGGGATGGTGGGACATGGCCTGGGAAAGGCCAATGAAGTTCCCGAAGCGATCCGTAAAGGGGTCGAAAAAGCGCGAAAAACCATGAAATCCGTTCCTGTGATCCATGAGACCATTCCCCACGAAATCATCGGCAAATGGGGAGCGGGAAGCGTGCTCCTGAAACCCGCCGGACCAGGGACAGGCGTCATCGCAGGCGGTGCGGTCAGAGCGGTTCTGGAAGCCGTGGGAATACAGAACATTCTGACCAAGTGCTTGGGGTCTCATAATCCTCATAATCTGGTGCGGGCGACCCTGAAGGGATTGACGTCGCTGCGGAGCGCAGAAGGAATAGCGCGGCGCAGGGGCAAAACAGCTGAAGAACTGAAGCAATGAGAGGCGAAGGGTGATGACGGATACCATGAGAGTCACCTTATTGAAGAGTGGCATAGGACGAAACAAGAAGATCCGTGGGACGTTGAAGGGCCTGGGTCTGACCAGACTCCATAAGACCGTGGTCCTGAATAATACTCCCGCCATCCGAGGGATGATCAACAAGGTTTCCTTCATGGTGAAAGTGGAGGCTTAACCGGTGAGAGGATATGGGCGATGAGAATTCATGATCTATCACCCCTGGAGCGGTCCAGGAAGAACCGGAAGAGAGTCGGCAGAGGCGTGGGATCCGGCCACGGCAGAACCTCCTGCAGGGGGCACAAGGGGCAGAAAGCCCGTTCCGGCGGCACGATCGTTCCGGGCTTTGAGGGCGGTCAAATGCCCATTCAAAGGAGGCTTCCGAAAAGAGGGTTCACCAACGTTTTCAGGAAAGAGATCGCCGTGGTCAACCTGAGGGATCTGAGTCGATTTGAAGCGAGTGCCGTGGTGGACCTGGAAGCGCTCAAGAGCGCCGGGTTGGTCCGGAAGGGGGAGGGGGAAGTGAAACTCCTCGGAAAAGGAGATCTCGCTTATCCCCTCACGGTGAAGGTGGACCGGGTCAGCAAAACGGCGAAAGAGAAAATCGAATCGGCTGGAGGAAAGGTGGAACTCCTCTAACCGTGTCGTTGGATCACATGCGGAAGAAAGGTTCAAAGGGGACAAGGAAGCAAATCGATGATCGGCGGTCTGCAAAACATAACAAAAATTCCTGAGCTCAAGAAGAGGATCTTGTTCACCCTCATGATGCTTGCAGTCTTCCGGGTGGTGAGCCACATCCCCACACCGGGAATTGATGCGGCGGCGCTGTCTGCCTTTTTCAAATCAAGAGGGGATACGCTCTTTGGTCTTATTGATATGTTCTCGGGCGGGGCATTGGGGCAGATGTCCGTGGTGGCTCTCGGAATCATGCCCTATATCAGCGCCTCCATCATTCTGGAGCTTTTGACCGTGGTGGTGCCCCTCCTTGAAAAGCTGAAAAAGGAGGGAGAGCAGGGGCGAAAGAAAATCATCCAGTACACGCGTTACGGAACCGTCGTTCTCAGCCTGATCCAGGGATTCGGCATTGCCATCGGGATCGAAAGCATGGTGGTGGGACAGAGCCCTGTGGTTCCTGTGGGCGGCTGGGGGTTCAGGATCCTTGCCGCGATTACGTTGACTGCCGGCACCGCGTTTCTAATGTGGCTGGGGGAACAGATCACGGAGCGGGGCATCGGCAACGGCATTTCTCTCATTATTTTTGCCGGCATCGTGGCCCGATTGCCTGAAGCCATGCTGGGAGTGATCCAGACCATGGGGGCTCCAGGACAGCTCGGTCCTTTTGGGATTCTGGTGCTGCTGGCGTTCATGATCGCGGTGGTGGGTTTTATCGTGCTTGTGGAAAGGGGACAGCGACGGATCCCTGTCCAGTACGCCAAGCGGGTTGTGGGGCGGAGAATGTATGGAGGCCAGACCACCCATCTTCCTCTGAAGATTAACACGGCGGGCGTCATTCCCCCGATTTTTGCCTCCTCCATCATCATGTTCCCGGCGACGATTGCGAACTTCATGAACGTGAAAGAATTCCCCTGGCTTCAGACGATCGTCAACTTCCTTTCCCCAGGGCATGTTGTTTATGAGCTCATCTTTGTCGCGTTTGTGATTTTTTTCTGCTATTTTTACACGGCCGTTCACTTCAACCCCGTGGACGTGGCGGACAATATGAAAAAGTACGGGGGCTTTATTCCCGGGATCCGGCCGGGAAAGAACACCGCGGATTATATCGACCGGGTGCTCACACGGGTCACCTTTTTTGGGGCGCTTTATGTTTCTGCCGTGTGCGTTCTGCCCCAGTTCCTGATTTATCAGCTCCATGTTCCTTTTTATTTTGGTGGAACCGCGCTCCTGATTGTGGTGGGGGTGGCGATGGATACATCGAATCAGATCGAAGCCCACATGCTGACCAGGCACTACGAAGGATTCATGAGAAAGGGACTGGTGAGAGCGAGATAGGCTTTGCCGTCCGGAAGGGATCTTCGAGGAAAGAGGAATCGTGGCTAAAGAAGAGGTGATTGCCGTTGAAGGAACAGTCGTGGAGACTTTGCCAAATGCCATGTTCAGAGTTGAATTGGACAATGGGCACCGGGTGCTTGCCCATATTTCCGGGAAAATGCGAATGCATTTCATCAAGATCCTGCCCGGAGACAAGGTCTCCGTGGAGCTCTCCCCCTACGACCTGAGCCGGGGGAGGATCGTGTATCGAGGAAAGTAGAGCATGAAAGTCAGAGCATCGGTAAAAAGAATCTGTAACAAATGCAAGATCATCAAACGGAAGGGAATCGTTCGCGTCATCTGTGTCAATCCCAGACACAAACAGAGGCAGGGATGATCCGGAGGGCCGGCCGCGGCTTTCCAAAAACCCGAACGGGGATTCGCCGGGCCGTGCGTGTGTTTTCCGTTGCGCAACGGCTGGCGCAGGACCAGGAACCCGTAACCGCTTAAAGGGAGACCAAATTGGCCAGAATAGCAGGCGTGGATTTACCGCGAAACAAGAGAATGGAAATCGCCTTGACCTACATCTATGGGCTCGGCAGGAGCAGTGCCCAGAAGATCCTCACAGAGGCCGGGGTGGACTGGAACATCAAGTCGGATGATTTGACCGAAGGTCAAGTGACGAGCCTCAGGAAGATCATTGATGAGCATTACAAGGTAGAGGGGGATCTGCGGCGGGACCTTTCCATGAATATCAAGAGACTCATGGATCTTGGGACCTACAGGGGTCTGAGGCACAGGAAAGGGTTGCCCGTCAGGGGTCAAAGAACACACACCAATGCACGAACCCGAAAAGGCCCGCGCAGGGCGGTGATGGGGAAAAAGAAAAAATAAGGAAAGACCATGGTGAAGAAAGCAGCCAAGGGAAGCAGGGCCAAGAAAGAAAAGAGAAGCGTTCCGACAGGGATTATTCATATCCAGTCGACCTTCAATAATACGATCGTCACGGTGACCGACAATGACGGCAATGTCGTTGCCACCTCCAGTTCAGGTCGAATGGGATTCAAAGGGTCTAGAAAGAGCACTCCCTTTGCAGCTCAAATGGCGGCTCAGGACGCGCTCCGGCAAGCCATGGACCAGGGGATGAGAACGGCCGAGGTGAGGATCAAGGGCCCGGGCGTCGGGCGGGAAGCAGCGCTTCGCGCGCTCCAGGTGGAGGGTTTCAGCGTGAGCGTCATCAGGGATGTGACCCCCATTCCCCACAACGGCTGCCGTCCGCCGAAGAGACGAAGGGTGTGAACTGCAGAAGGTCATTGTAAAGAGGAGGATCCGGATTGGCGAGAGATACTGGGGCTTCATGTCGGTTGTGTCGAAGAGAGAACCTCAAACTGTTTCTGAAAGGAGATCGCTGCTACGGGGAGAAGTGTGCCTTTGAGCGGAGGCCTTATGCTCCGGGCCAGCACGGGCAGAGGCGGGGCGGCAAATTCTCGGACTATCAGTTGCAATTGAGAGAAAAACAAAAGGTGAAGAGGATTTACGGCCTCCTGGAAAAGCAGTTCAGGAGATATTATTTCCTTGCAGAAAAGCAAAAGGGAATCACGGGGACGAATCTGCTGATCCTGCTGGAGTGCCGGATCGACAATGTCGTTTATCGCATGGGGTTTGCCTCCTCGAGGACCCAGGCGCGCCAGCTGGTCCGACACAACACCGTGGTGGTGAACGGCAAGAAAGTGAATATCCCCTCCTACCAGGTCAGGGTGGGCGATATGATCGAAGTCAGGGAAAGCAAGAGGAAAATTCCGGTCGTTCTGGAAGCCATGGAGACGGTGGCTCGCAGGGGAATTCCGAACTGGATGGAGGTGGACAAGGAAAAATTCAGGGGAATCCTGAAAGCCGTTCCCAACCGCGCGGAATTGACCATGCCCATCCAGGAAAACCTGATCGTAGAGCTCTATTCCAAATAGACGCGGAGCACTCAGAAAGGGATGTTCTGGAAATGAAGTCATTGAACCCGTTTCTGTCATAGGAAACCGACCGGAGGGAGGGGTGTTAGCCCTGCGGGGTCGTGCAAGAAGCCAGATTAATCACTTAATCGGAGGTCTTTTTTGACAGATCTAAAAACAAGAAATTGGCGAGAGTTGATTAAGCCGAAGAGCATCTCGATCGAGGAGGATAACCGGACCCATTCCTATGGCAAATTCGTGTGTGAACCCCTCGAGAGAGGTTTCGGCATAACGATTGGAAATGCGTTGAGGCGAATCCTTCTTTCTTCCTTGCAGGGAGCCGCCGTTGTGTCCGTGAAATTTGACGACGTG
>Ga0299912_10003262_pt1 | contig 13259 bp, 10 predicted proteins | sample RVTome_2_FD_207667 | JGI IMG/M metagenome (GOLD analysis project Ga0299912, IMG submission 207667) | Soil microbial communities from uranium-contaminated site in the Upper Colorado River Basin, Wyoming, United States - RVT95D214 (version 2) ...
AAAATCATTAGAAACTTAACGATGTAGAAGTGTTTTGTCAAAGAAAAATGCCCTTTTTACAAAAAAAATCAATATTTTTTTTACCGGTCAAGTTGAGAGTTTTTTGGTCAGTTCGGCGATTCTCCGGCCTCGGCGTATACACTGCCGCTTAACTCTTTCATCGGGCTTGCCGATGGAAACCGGCCCATAGTGGTCACCCTGTGGATCGCCCTGGACGATGCAGCCGGCTATAAGCATCACTTCGATTATGCCCATGATTGTGGTTTCATTACCGCCCGCGATATTTGCCGAACTGGTAAACGCAGCGGCTACTTTGCCGTCGAGTTTGCCGTGAAAAGCGACTGAATCGTCGAATAGCTGTTTAATCGGTCCTGCCATATGGCCGTAATAAGTTGGTGAGCCGACAACTATCGCATCGTAATTCAGCAGATCCCGGGCCTCTACATCGCTTACGGATTTGCATTCGGTTGGCAGGTCTGCATCATTCATTGCATTGGCTATTATCTCCGCCATTTCTTTTGTATTACCGCTTCTTGAATAATAGATAACTATTGCCTTTGCCATTTTTACTCCTTTTTCTTATCGATTTTGCTCGGGAAGCAGATATATCACTTAAACAAATATCATTGACTGTAAGACCACCGAAAGGTCTTTGTTTTATAATCATACACCATGCGGAAATATAATTCCAGATTCACATTTCGAACTTAGCTGTCAGGGCTTAAATCAACAAGGTTTGACATTCAATCTTTCCAAATGTTAAAATCACTTACACACTTATCGATTTAGCTGATTTGTTAGGAATCAGGGGAATGATACGAATTCTGAGTGTGATAGTAAACGGTCATTGGAGGCCGGGAATAGGCGATCCGACCTTCATGGGATGATTAATAACAGCAGCGTATTTGACAACTTCCGTGTTCTGTGGAGTTTGTGCCTGGCGCACTGAAAGAATTTCTCCCATCAGCCGGTCCCGCCACCATCGTTTATTTTGGTGGAGCCTTGCAGTGATTATGTTACTAATGGGTGTTAATAAACAGTTGGATCTTCAGTGCTGGATTATTGCTGTCGGCAAGGAAATGGCCCAAAATCAGGTATTGTATTCACAGCGTCGAATCTTCCAGATGTGGTTCATTGCCGGTATTGCGATCTTAGGGCTGGTTCTGCTGACGTGGTTGGGATGGAAATTGAAACGGCTGTGGCGGCAGTACGGGCTTGCCCTGTTCGGTATTTTGCTGCTGATTACTTTTGTTACTATCCGAGCTGCGCCACTCAATCATGTGGCTGGATTTCCGGGCTGGCAACCGGTAATGGGACTGATAAATTCTATTCTGGAACTCGCTGGTATCGGATTGGTTGGAATATCTGCTCTGATGAGTATATGTCGAGGTACAAAGCAAGCCGAGAAAATCACAGATTCCTGATGCCGCCCTTTTATCAGGTTTATCAATTTTACGCTCAGCGGCGCAGATAAGGGAGCTTTTCCGGAAGAGGTACATTGTTACCGAACTTATTTTCGCCGTATCCGGACTCGGCTAATAGTTTGATATCGGCCAGAACCCGCGTATCACCGATAAATTTCGCAGTCAATTTGACTTTCACGTCGATCTTACCCATCGCAAGCAGCCTGGCCATCTCGTCAACCACCTTCTCCAGCAGTGTACCTTCCTTTCGGGCAGGCTCTTCCGGCAACTGCAGGGGTTGTTCGTAAAGGATGAGTTTGCTTCGCCCGGCTAAGGTCAGCACCAGCTCCCGGATAATGTTATTGAAATCACTTTGGTTGTCCTGTTTCCGGTCAAGCTTGAGGCGGACGATTTCTTCGGCAAGCCATCGCCGTTTTTGTGCATTGATTTTTTCATTAGCCCGGAACAGTCCGAGCGGCGAACTGGCATCATAAATCTCACCGTCCAGCTCCATCTGAACATCGCTGCCGTAATGCAGCACAATTTTGGCGATCAGTGTGGATGGGCGAACATGGAATCCGCGATAAGAAGGCACGGGGACCTCGACCTCGCCGATTTTAGCATATCGATTGAGCATCTCATGGCAGAGGTGTTCGGCGCAACCGATATAGAGATTGATGTGTGTAATCGAGTACCTCATCAGGACATCCAGCAGCACATCGGTCTTGACAATCGGCTCCTGCCGGCCCGGCGAGTCGCACGGCTGCTTATTCACGTGCCGTTCATAGTGGTGAACGAATAAGGTCGCCGTCCTGAGCAAATGAAATACAACACTTATGTGCCCTCTGAGAACAGGTAAATCAGTATCAAGCTGGGCGGCTTCCGTGCCCGAAACGTACGTATCATACAATGACTGAAGGCTATGGAATCGAAGCTCGATGCTCCGCAGTTTTTCCTCACTAACCGAGTCCCGGACATAAGAAGCGAATTTTTCGTGCTTAATCCGGCTGGCAGCGCGTACATCTTCACTATCGACAGCAAGATTCAAAAAAGCTGTGGCCAGGAGAGTTACTGTTTTTGCGATTTCAATTTTGCGCGTTTGGCAGTGGTGTGACAGGCAGCCGGAAGGGAGCTTTTCGGTATAAAACTCCTGGCACAATCTCTGTGACGGAATCGGCAAATCGAGCTGCTGGGCTTTGGTTAGAATCTGATTTGCTGCCTGCTGAAGGATACTGACCGTGAATTCAAGCGTATCTTCCGTTGCCTGGGCAAAATCCTGTTCGATTGGCAACAGGCGATAAGTGGGCAATGAATATCGGATATGGAGCAGTTCGTAGCTCACATCGGAAAAATGCTTAATTGCAGCCGTTAGCGACCTGAACCCACACCATTGGCAGTTGCTGCCCGCTCCATATCTGTCGAGGAACTCCTCAATCTGTGTTGATTGCGATAGCAGGGCTCCTATCAACGGACGTATCATGATATCGTTAGTCGATTTGCATTCGGATATATGCTTGGAAAGACCCAGTAAGGTCAGGGCACGTTTTGCGATTAGCTCTCGAAACATCTTATCGGTCATTACTGCTGTTGAAACCATATATGTTACTTTTTCCTTATCTCCAGAGGAGTGATTTCCGGCTCACTGAAATCTTTTGGTATCTTGAAGTCAAAGACTTTTTTGTCGATGTCGCTGTTAACTTTCGGCTTGAGGAACTTTAACTCTACAATGTCTCCGAACGGAGGCTCCGGCTCACTTTTTACTGCTACAATTTTTGCCGGAAGGTTCAATTTCTCATTAATCCAAAAGTCTATTGAGATATAGTCATCTTTGTAAATCGAATTCGGCTTAACCTTCAAATTCACTTGAATAAATTCTTTCGATTCGGTTTTTGGGGATTCGACCAGGTTAACCTCAAACTGTTTTTTCAAATCCTCTGTTTTGCTGAAGCCAAGCATTGGCAAATTTCTGCTTGCCAGTTCAAAGACATCCGTCGGTTTGTTCGGATCGTTCGGCTCGGCCAATTGGTAATACTTTGCTTCTTTGATCTGGTAATCGAGATGTGCAAGCCAGATGCCTTTTAATTCATGGCCGGCAACAGGCAGCCGTGCTCCGTCGAGAACAAAATACTGCTCGAGAGTCTTCTGTTCTTTTTCGTCGTCCTGCCGGATCGTATTGAAGTGAATACTCAACGTGGATGTTTTACCTGAGCGCGAATAATACAAGACGCCTTTCCACAGCGATTCTGATTCGAGCAGCGGCTGGCTGAATTTGTACTCGACCTGGCTCTGGAAGGATTTAAGCTCCGAGGTCGTCTTGTTCAGTTTTTCCAAAACGATGCTCAGAGGATCATCTTTTGGAGCTTCCTGTTGTGGTTTTTGTGAAGCTTCCATGCAACTGGAAGCCCAGCAGCTACCTGCTGCCCATAGTACGATAAAAGTAGCTCTTATCATTATCTGGTTTTTCATTTAGCTGCCTTTCTTTGCTTGTCATACGCGCTAACGGCAATTATTGTTTGCAATAATCTCAAGTATTCCGCTGAGGTTTTCGATGGAAAAATCAGCATGTTTTACAAATTCACCAGCCTGGCTATGGTTGGCCAGCAGAACTGCACCCACACCTGCCGCCTTTGCACATAATAAATCGAACAAATAATCGCCAACCAGCAGAGTCTCCTGCGGTTTTACGCCGAATTGCCGGCATAACTCGATGACGCCGAATACATCAGGTTTGACGGGGCCATCCTCTCTGCCGATAACCGCATCGAACTTGAGCTTATGCTTCTTGGCAATGGCATAGGCATTGCTCCGTTTATTACGAGTCAATATCCCGATATGAATGCCGGCCGCACGAAGTTCCGACAATGTTTGTTCGGCACCGGGATTAAGTTTGGATTCTATTACAGCTTTTTGCTCGTGAATAAAGAGTATTTTCTCCGCCTTGCGACGCAGTTGAAGATTCATTTTCTCCATCGATTCCAGCAGAGGACCGGAATCTCTGGCTAATCCAATCTCCTCCCTAATGGCGTCAAAGTCGAAATAAGGCTGGGTGATGGTCCCATCAAGGTCGAATATTACAGCTTTAATTGGCATAATCAAAGTCTACCATATTACATAATTCGGATGTGATTCCCATGCTGATGGGAACCTGTCCTATTCCTGCTTTTGGGCTTTTTTTCGCAGCAGTTCTATAAGATATCGGCCAGCCTGACCGAAAATCTTATCTTTACGAACAATGATGCCGGTCGGCCTGATAAAATTCTCATTTGAGAAGGGAATCGCCTTTATTGTTCCGCTGCTGATTTCCTGCAGTATTGCGGTTTGGGGCATTATACTTATTCCGGACTTGATTTCGATCGCTCTTTTGATGGTTTCGATGTTGTCGAATTCCATGACCGGGCGGACGACAATATTATAACGCTCCAAAATACTATCGATCCATGCCCGTGTTGGAACATCTTTATCAAAGGCGATAAATCTTTCGAATTGCAGCCTGTGAATATCAACCTGCAATTCTCGCGCCAGAGGATGGTTTGGGTTACAGACTAAAACCAGCGGTTCATCCTCAAAATCATAGACATCGAGCCTTTTATCCCTTTTCGGAACGGTGACAAGACCGATATCGACATCGCCGGCTAAAACAAGCTCGTAGATTCTCCTGGCGCTAAAATACTCGACATGAACATTGACATCCGGGTAGCTGACCATAAATTTCTTGATATAGTCGGGCAGTGTATGCATACCGATACTGAAAATGGCGGCAATATTTATTCTGCCGACAGAGGTTTTTTGCAGCGTTCTCAACTCATTCTTGAACTGTTCATACCGGTCCAGGATTTCTTTAGAGGTCTGGTAGAGTAACTGGCCCGCTTTTGTCAGCTCAATGGGTCTTTTCTTGCGATTAATCAACTGGCATTTGTGGGCAAGCTCCAATTGTGCAAGCTGCTGCGAGATGGCAGATTGACTTAAAATATGTTTTTCCGCGGTTTTTGAGAAACTTCGCAAATCCGCCAAATCGCAGAATATCTTTAGCATCTCTATGTGCATTATAAGCTGTCCTTATAAACTCTATTACTATTTATCGGTTGCCTTGCGATGATCTATCACGTATAATTATCAATTCGCAAATTTAGCATGAAGAATCCATTTTTTTTGATTTTTTTATTAGTCTAACTTATTGTAACAGTTAATGAAAGCAGAATTTTAACGCTTTAACTATAGGAGGTCAGGATAATGGCAACAAACACCATTATACAAGAAGTTTACGAACAAGTTCAAAGACGGAATACCGGTGAATTCGAATTTCTACAGGCAGTAAAAGAAGTCCTTGATTGTTTAGGCCCTGTCCTTGATAAGCATCCGGAATATGTGGAAGCGAGAATCCTTGACAGGATTGTGGAGCCGGAGCGTCAGATCATATTCCGTGTGCCATGGCAGGATGACAAGGGCAACGTTCATATCAATCGCGGTTTCCGGTTCGAGTTCAACAGTGCGCTTGGTCCATACAAGGGTGGCCTGAGATTCCATCCGACAGTAAATGCGAGCATCCTGAAGTTTCTCGGATTTGAGCAGGTATTCAAGAACTCGCTCACGACTCTGCCGATGGGCGGAGGCAAGGGAGGATCGGATTTTGATCCGAAGGGCAAGAGCGATAACGAAGTGATGCGCTTTTGTCAGAGCTTCATGACCGAGCTGAGCCGGCATATCGGCCCAAATACCGATGTCCCCGCTGGTGATATCGGTGTAGGCGGACGTGAAATCGGCTTTCTGTTCGGCCAGTACAAACGCATCCGTAACGAGTTTACCGGTGTTCTAACCGGCAAGGCCCTGAACTGGGGCGGTTCGCTGATACGGCCTGAAGCAACAGGATACGGCTGCGTATATTTTGCCGAAGAAATGTTAAAGACCCGCGGCGAGAGCTTCGAGGGTAAGGTCTGTACCGTCTCCGGCTCCGGAAACGTCGCGCAATACACGGTTGAAAAACTCAATCAGCTCGGTGCGAAGGTTGTCAGCCTTTCCGACTCCGGCGGGACAATTCACGATCCGGACGGCATTGACGAGGAGAAGCTCGCCTTCGTAATGAAACTGAAGAACATTAAACGCGGACGTATCAAGGAATACGCCGACAAATACGGCGCCAAGTATCTTGAAGGCAAGCGGCCATGGGGCATTAAATGCGATTGTGCATTCCCGAGTGCGACGCAGAATGAAATTAGCGGCGATGATGCAAAAAAGCTTCTTAAGAACGGCTGCTCCCTTGTGGCAGAGGGCGCCAACATGCCGAGTACTCCTGAGGCAATTGACCAGTTCGTCGAAGAGAAGATCATGTACGGTCCCGGCAAGGCCGCAAACGCGGGCGGCGTAGCAACCTCCGGACTGGAAATGTCACAGAACTCGATCCGGTTGTCATGGACTCGCGAAGAGGTGGACGAGCGGCTGCACAATATTATGATTGCCATTCATAAGCAGGCATATGGGGCAGCCGAAGAGTATGGGCAGCCGAGCAATCTCGTAATGGGCGCCAATATCGCCGGTTTCGTGAAGGTCGCCGACGCCATGCTCGACCAGGGACTTGTGTAATTCAAGCCGGCACGTGGTAATTTGTTTTCCACTTGCGAGTTGTTGAGTTAGGGATCTTCCCCTGATAATGTGCATGATATTAGCGCAAGACAGCGTGGTGTGTTTTGAACAGTGGTTTCTGATAATGTATAAGGGCAGGGAATACAGGAATTTGTGTCCCTGCCCATTCTTTTAACAGGATACGACAGGCAAGTTAGCAAGGTTGGTCTATGGCTGGTTGGGCAAGTACAGGAATCGACGGTCTTGACACCGTCTTGACCGGCCTGGAAAAGGGCGACAACGTGGTCTGGCAGGTGGATCGCATCGAGAATTTTGCCGCCTTTGTCGATCCCTATGTTGAACGAGCAAAGCGGCAGGAGCGCCGGCTGGTGTATATGCGGTTTGCCGACCATCAGCCCCTGGTGAAACCCGGTGCAGGCGTCAGAATTCATAATCTGGATGCAGGAAGCGGTTTTGAGGCGTTTACCACGCAGGTTCATGCTATCATAGCCGGTGAGGGTAAAGAGGCATATTACGTTTTCGATTGCCTTTCAAATCTGCTCGACGCCTGGGCTACCGATTTGATGATAGGCAACTTCTTCATGGTGACCTGCCCGTACTTGTTCGAGCTTGATACGATCGCCTATTTCGCGCTTCTTCGAAACCGTCATTCATTCAAGACAATCGCTCGTATCCGGGAGACCACGCAACTTCTGCTGGACTTATATAACGTCGAGGGCAAAAATTATCTACACCCTTTGAAAGTCTGGAAACGCTACTCCCCTACGATGTTCCTGGCACACCTGCAGAATAATGGCGGATTCGTGCCGATCACAAGCAGTATCGATGCTACTAAGCTGCTTTCGTATATTTCCGAACCAGGACTTAAACCCGCCGAACAAGCGATTGACTATTGGGACAAGCTTTTTTCTCAATCGGCTGAAATCTCCATGCAGCCTGATACCTCAGAACTGGCCACGCAAGAGATGGTCGAGCACCTCTGCAAGATCATGATTGGCCGAGATGAACGGATGTTGTCACTGGCTACGAAGCATTTTACGCTTGGAGATTTGTGTGCCATCAAAAGCAGACTCGTCGGGACTGGATTCATCGGGGGCAAGGCGGTCGGGATGCTGCTTGCCAACAAAATCGTCGCTAAGGATGAGTTCGATTTGAGCAGGCACCTCGAACCGCACGACTCATTTTATGTCGGTTCGGATGTTTTCTACACGTATCTTGTGGAGAACGGATGCTGGAAACTGCGGGTTGAACAGAAGACTAAAGAAGGTTATTTCAAAGTTGCAGCGGAATTAAGGGAAAGACTTCTCAAAGGTGAATTTCCTGACCAGATACGAGAGCAGTTTCAGGAAATGATTGAGTATTTCGGGCAATCGCCGATCATTGTTCGGTCGAGCAGTCTGCTTGAAGATGCTTTTGGCAATGCCTTTGCAGGCAAGTACGAAAGTGTTTTTTGTGTCAATCAGGGCAGTCCCGAGCAGCGGTATGCCGACTTCGAAAAAGCTGTGCGGAGAGTTTATGCCAGCACGATGAGTGAAAACGCCCTGATGTACCGGTTACAAAGAGGGCTCGATCAACAGGATGAGCAAATGGCCTTGTTAGTGCAGCGTGTTTCCGGCTCGTATCGAAACGGTTACTTTTTCCCGGATCTGGCGGGCGTTGGCATGTCACATAATGCCTTTGTGTGGAAGCCGGACCTGGACCCGAAGGCCGGGATGCTAAGACTCGTCTTTGGGCTGGGCACAAGAGCAGTCAATCGCGTGGAGGATGATTACCCCAGAATCATTGCGCTTGATGAGCCTCTTGTCAGACCCCTCTACGGGATGGATGACGTTCGAAAATACTCGCAGCATCACGTGGACCTGCTCGATATCAAGAAAAACGCTTTTCGAACGATTTCTTTCCATCAGCTTTTAGATGAAAAGCTGGATGTCAGGTTGGAGCTTGTCGCAGTACGGGATTACCAGATGGAAAGGCAGGCCAGGGAAAAGGGCAGAGGTAACACAGAATACTGGCTGCTTACATTCAAAAAACTGCTGACAGAAACGTCCTTCATCAAGATTATGCGGAGTATCTTGAAGGTTCTGGAAAGTCACTATCAATATCCGGTTGACATAGAGTTCACTGTGAACTTCACCCAGGATCAGAAACCCCTGATCAATTTGCTGCAATGCCGGCCTCTGCAGACCAGAGGTCAACAGGGCCAGGTTGATATCCCTGCCCAGACTGATCCGGAGACGATTTTGTTTTCATGCGAAGGTCACTTCATGGGCGGCGGTATTTATCAGGATATCAAAAAAGTGATTTATGTCGATCCGAAAGCATATATCGATTTGCCGCTTTCCGGAAAATACGACATTGCCAGGCTGGTAGGCGAACTCAACAGGCAAATCACGACGAAAGATGCCGAACCGACTATTCTTTTCGGGCCGGGCAGATGGGGGACGACGACGCCGAGTTTGGGAGTTCCCGTCAGCTTTCATGAAATCAACAAAATCGCCGTCCTTGCGGAGATTGCGTATGAAGGCGGTAACTTGATGCCGGAACTATCCTATGGAACCCACTTTTTCCAGGATTTGGTAGAGGGAGATATTTTCTATGTCGCTCTTTTCCCGGGAAAGCCCGGCACAGTTTTCAGTAGAGCAAAGCTCAACGAGATGCCCAATAGACTGGCCGAAGTCCTGCCCGAAAGCGGCAAGTATGCCGATGTGGTCCGGCTCTACGAAATGCACGATAGAAAACTTCGGATCATCAGTGACATCACTTCTCGGAAGGTCATCTGCTTTTTCGTTTGAGGCGGCATTTATTCGTTCAGAGTTCGGCGTTCAGCGTTCTACGCAGCACATATTGGATCTCGTTGCTCACGGTTTGACGGTGACAATTATTCTGCGATAGCTGTACAGGTTAGGTTCGCCATTGTCTTTTACTTCAAGAATTACGTGGATTTTTTGTGTCTGACTTACCTCGGGAGCTGTAAAACTTGCCTCTTTGGCATCGCTGTTTTGAATGCTGATTGTGCCGATATAGTCACCCGCTTCCTTGTAGAAAAACCAGCGGCAGGAAAGCTTGTCTCGGTCCGGATCGGACGTTCCGGCTGCACTGAGTCTGACTGTTTCGGTGGCTTTGACAATTAAATTAGCCACGGCCTTACTTTTGTCATTGTTAAAAGCTGCTATCGGATTGTGATTGGCCGCCTCGAACGTTTCCGCCACGCACCAGTCCATTCGTGCCGCGAAATCATGCTGGTATGCCTCCCGCCATCTCCAGATGGTCGCCTGGTCTGATGTATATTCAATGCCGTTTTCCGCGATGACCGTGTCCTGAGCGCCTCGTGCGCTTGTCCAGATAGGTCGCGTCTCGGCGTACGTCTGGCAGAGGACATAACGTCCGCCCCAGCCCCCGTACGAAGGGCTGGTTCGGCTGCCCAGCCCGTTACTGATCAGGCCGAAGAACGAGGGCGTGTCACCTTCCATGATGAATTTCAGTTTCGGATAAAGCGCGCCGAGCGGGCCGTGGCCTCTGATGATATTTTGCTCGAGCCAGGGATTGTCGACCAGCTCGAATTTGTGGAAGGGGCAGTTCTTGTACTGACGGTCGCCGGAAATGCCCGTCCAGGTGGCCTTGTAGTATTCATGGTGGCCCACCTCACTGGGAGTCACGATGTAGAACAGATTCGGAAATGTGATTCGCATCCATCGCCCGGAATTGTCCTGATCGGAAATTGTATATATCCGCAGTTTGGAGACGAAAGCGTCCAGTTGTTCGGAGCTCCGGGTATACTTGACATCCCAAAGTGCCTGAGCCAGGCAGTTGGTGCCGCCCCATATGCTGATCCAGATGGGCCGCTTGTCCGGCCCGTCAGCCACATCGATGATATGTTGCGAACCTTCGGAGCTTTTGCCGGGTCCGACGCCTTCCAGGCCGAATTCCGGCAGCCCGGCCCTGGTGACTTTCAACAGATGTTCGGTAGTGGGATAGCCCGGCGCATGCTTCAGTAGATTCTCACGTACCTTGCCGTACGCTTCGATTCGCTCGCGGATCTTTTCAGGCCGAACCTTATCTCTGAGCCAGACCGACGTTGTCGCTATTAAGCCCTCGACGTCGTATTCGTTGGAATAAACCAGGAAACGCACCATCGACTGCTCATCGTCCGGCTCGTTTGTGATATCCGTCAGCACAATCACACGCGGCTTGTCAAGGTGCTCGAAAGTAACTTCCTGCCCGGCTACGCACATTCGCGAGATAACTAAAATGACGAGTATGGCAAAAAAACATTTAGTAAATACGTGTTCTGCATTTTTTGCTGTCACAATTTATCTCCTTATTTCCTGAGCATTTCATTGGATCGGAAACATCCGCCTGGGCCCATTGACTCCTATCGAAACTGTGAAATTGCCTTCCTCGGGATCAACGGAAACTTTTATCAGCTCGCCTTTTTGAGGATCTTTCTTATTAGCGATAAATTCTTCGGCTGTATTGCCCTCGTCGCCGTAGATAGTATTGTAATGAATCTGGTAGATTGCCTTGACGCCCGGCAGAGTCTTCATAGCGTTAAATGCATTCGGTTGTATCCCTTTTCTCGGCCCGTTCATCGCCACACATACCGTTGGACTCAGTGCTTTTAGCAGCAGAGGATTGTTGCTCAAATCCAGCCCGTGATGCGTGACCTGGTAGAGATCTATTTTGCCGATGCGATTCACAGGATGAGCAAGATGATGCTCCACGTTCCATGTGATATCGCCTCCGGCGAAGAATTTGAATCGGCCGTAGCTTAAAACCAGTGCGATACTGCGGGCGTTGTCATCTTCATCGGCTTTCTTTATCACGCAGCCTTCCACGGGAGCATCGATATCACCTTCGAAGCCTTCTATTTGCTTTTCCGATGCTACGCAGTGGAGTGTGATCGGGGGCATTTTGCCGCTCGGATCGTTCTTGAGCGGGACATCATCGCCTGCGCGGATTGGCGTAACATTTCCTTTCGTAGCCTGTTGATACAGCGGATAGAGTTTCTGGAAAGACCTGCCGGCCTGCTGGTTTTCGGGCGGCAGGGCCCCTTTATCCATAAAGCATTTAATTGGAATTCTCCTGGACAGTTCCAGTATCCCCCCGTAATGGTCGGAATCGAAATGGGTGGTGATCAAATAATCGATGTGTTTCAAACCTGCATATTGACAGGCCCGATACATCCTGTCGGCATCCCGATGTTCAGGTTCGAGCGATCCGGTGTCAATCAGTACCGACTCGCCAAAGGGCGTTACGATTAAGGTAGAACCGCCGCCGACCATGTCCAGAAAATAGATATCCAGAGTTTTGCGATTTTTCTCGTTGGCCGGGCTTTGATTCGAAAAAATGCATGATATTACGGTTAAGGCAAAAAGCAAGCGTTTCATAGTTAAGCTCCTGTATAAGTCCGCTCCGGGCGGATCAGATTTCTTTGCAGAAGAAAACTCTAATCGAATCCTGTTTAGACGTCAAGACCGTCGATGAATTGAAAAAGTATTTGTGTACAAAGCAATTGTTCCATAAGATTTAGCGAAACAGAAAAATGTGAATATCGAACAGTTATGAAAAGAATAATTTCAGTATCGCGCAGAACCGATATCCCCGCGTTTTACGGCGACTGGTTCATGCGAAGAATTAAAGAGGGTTTTACCGGTGTGGTAAATCCGTTCGGCGGGCGCAAATATATCGTATCACTCAAGCCGGATGATGTGGTCTGCTTCGTGTTCTGGTCCAAGAACTTCAGTCCTTTTCTTGAGAACCTGAAAGTTCTCGATGATCTGGGGTATAAGTTTTATTTCAATTACACTGTTACCGCTCTGCCGGATATCTTCGAAAGCAATGTGGAAAGACAGGCGGCGATCGAAGGCCTCAAGCAGCTAAGCAGAACATATTCGCCGCAACATATAAACTGGCGGTTCGATCCGATCATCCTCTCCGGCGTTTGTGACCGCGGCTTTTACATCAAAGCTTTCAAAGAGCTTGCATCAGGGTTCGAGGGCCTGGTTCATCGCTGTTACTTCAGCTTCGTGACAGAATACGGAAAGGTGAAACGCAACTTCGAGGAACTGGAAAGAACTTCATGCGTTAAAATTACCAGTTGCAGCGGAGATTTCAAAATCAACCTGGCAAACGAGTTGTCCCGGATAGCAAGCCGTCACGGAATGAGGATGTTTTCGTGCTGCGGCGAATATTTAGTAAACGAATGCATTAAAAAAGGTCATTGTATAGACGGCAGTGTTATTGAGAGCTTATTCGTTCCCGAAGGATTTGCGTATAAAG
>Ga0299912_10003264_pt1 | contig 13256 bp, 10 predicted proteins | sample RVTome_2_FD_207667 | JGI IMG/M metagenome (GOLD analysis project Ga0299912, IMG submission 207667) | Soil microbial communities from uranium-contaminated site in the Upper Colorado River Basin, Wyoming, United States - RVT95D214 (version 2) ...
GCTTCTGCTTCGATCTGCAACATCTGCTTAGCCACCCACTCCGGAATCGCTAGCATCGGGTCCCGCTTTTTGATAAATCCCGATATCGCTTTCTCAAAAAGTCCCTTATTTCATGAGTTCCAGAAACCTCACCAAAAGTTAGGTTTCTAGACAAGCCATAAAACATGATTAATTATAACAAATGTCCTTGAAAACAGAAGAGTTAAATGAATAAGATGAAATCATATATGCATGATTCACGCAGGATTAAGGTTTAATTGTTATTCTCGAATAAGGAATTGGGGTTTTTCCTATAATCGCTATAAGCAAAAGTGCCCCTCCGATCAGAATAAGCATAATGGGAATTGGTAGCTGACTTATATTCATTTGACCTCTCCTCCTTAATTTTTATGAAACCCAGGATTTAAGCTTCTTTCTTAGCAAAAAATCTTGGGCTCGACGCATTACCTTCACGGTATACTGCCAGGAGCTGATGAGTTCATCAGCAGCTCCCCAAAATCCGATATTATCATTATTGGGATTCGTTCTGTCTGTTACCCAACCGGTCACATAGACATCCCTGTCCAAGCCTATTTCTTATGCTCCAACCCATTCCGTTAATCGGAGGATTTGGCAAAGTCGGAGCATTTTCATCTTTACAACCTAAAGTAAGAATTACCATTAGCATTAATGAACAGATTTTCTGGATGAGTCTTATTATTTGGCCCATACTAAATAACAAGCTGACAGAACTTTTTATTATTTTTAAACTAACGAATTAAAAGAAGTCAATTATTGACGTAAATGTCCGAAAATGTTAAAAAATTAATAAGACTAGGTATTTTGCTTTATGCCACGCGCCCAGCAGCGAAGAGCAAGGTATTGATCATAGACCAGGCCGGGGTGGCGGAATTGGCAGACGCAAGGGACTTAAAATCCCTCGGGGTGCAAGCTCCATGTCGGTTCGAGCCCGACCCTCGGCACTCTGTTTTTCCCGGTTTTCCCCTGGGGGAGGGGCTGGCTATTGGATTGTCCTTTTGATCTAATCAGCCTAATCCAAAGTTAAGAGGGGGAATCTATCATTCTTTGGCAGGCACTGATGGATTTTGTTTCAACGAATTCATGGTCGAGTTCATCGCCGCCGGCCTCATTCCCATGTCGCTTATCCGCTGGCAGATGACCGGCCTCGACGACGAAATGAAAAAGTTCAGTCCGGCCGATTGACATTTGAAAAATTCTTTTTTATAGTGCCACCGCGATTAAAGTTGCTGCCGGCGATGTCGGCGGCAGAAAGGAGGAAATAATGAGCAGGTTCTTAAAGGTCATGGCACTCATTTTTGTGCTGTTAGCGGGTGCGGTGCTCGCCTCGGGCGCCCCGACTAATTACCTGATCGTGGCCAAGGGGCATGGCCAGGGAAGCGCCGATCTGGATGATTTGGTCGCCCTTGCGGGAGGCGCGATTACGGCCAAGATCCCGGAGATTGGGGTCGTGCTGGCGTCGTCCTTCAACCCGGACTTCCTAGCGGTCGTCACCGCGGACCCCAGGGTGCAGAAAGCTGCAGAGGACATCGAGGTGCAGTGGATCCCAAGGGAAAAGGTCGTCAAGGCGTCCGAGTCAGACCTTCAAGTCACCGGCGTCAACTCTGAACCCTACTGGGGATACCAGTGGAACATCCGTCAGATCCATGCCGATCAGACGGCACTTGCCGGTGACCAGGGCTGGGGAGTGAAGCGTGCACGGGTGGCGGTGCTTGACTCTGGAATTTGGAGCGGCCATCCCGATATCGCGCCTAACCTCAACCTTGGGCTGAGCACGTCGTTCGTGCCAAGCGAGGGATTGGTGCCGACCATCCCAGGATTCAACCACGGCACCCACGTTGCCGGGATCATCGCGGCGCCGATCAACAATATTGGCGTCCAGGGTGTCGCTCCCCAGGCGGAAATTGTCGCCGTCAAGGTACTTAGTCAGTCCGGGAGCGGACAGTTCTCCTGGGTAATCCAGGGGCTTATTTATGCAGCCAGCATCGAGGCGGACGTGGCCAACATGAGCTTGGGCGCGACCTTCGACCGCATCAACACGGGTGGTGGCGGGGCGGGACCGCTGATCGCCGCGCTCGACCGCGCCATCAACTATGCCACATCTGCCGGTGTTCTTTGCGTCAGCTCGGCGGGCAATGAGGGTGTCAACCTGAACAGCCGCTTGTGGTCCATCCCTGCCCAGTCCGGCAACGGCATGGCGGTCTCGGCAACCGGACCCTGCGGGCTCGCAGACTTCGATCGAGCGGCGTCCTATACGAACTTTGGACGGTCGGTCATCAACGTGGCGGCGCCAGGAGGCGACTGGTCTTGTGGAACGTCTCTGGACATGGTTCTGAGCCCAGCAGGACGCAGCAGCGGAGGCGCGTGGCAATATTATTTCGCGGCCGGCACCTCGATGGCGGCGCCGCACGTGTCTGGTGTGGCCGCGCTGATCGTGGGCAAGTACGGTAAGTTATCCCCGGCACGGCTTAAGGCTCTCATCCAGAAGACCGCCGACGACATCTTAAAGCCCGGCGTCGATCCGTATTCCGGCAACGGACGAATTAACGCTTTAAAGGCGGTGCGCTAGCGCTGAGCCGTGGAAATCGATGAATGTCCGGGCCGGCTGCGACGGGCCCGGATTCTTCTTTCCTTTCTCATCATCATTATCACCGGGAGCGGGAGTCTATCGTCCTTTGGCCGTACGTGAGGATTTTCCGCCCATGGGGCTAAATAAGGATTGTCCTGGAGACAGTCCCTTGAATAAGGCCGGCGATTCGGATAAACTTTATTTGCCGTCGAGCCGGGGTGGCAGAATTGGCAGACGCAAGGGACCTAAAATCCCTCGGGGCGCAAGCTCCGTGCCGGTTTGAGTCCGGCTCCTGGCACTTCCGTGTTTCTCCCCGATCGCGCCGGGGCGGCGCTAAGAAGCCCGTTTGCTCCAGGCCGGCCCCCTCGCGCGGCCTGAAAGAAGACCCACATGAGCCTGTACGATGATCAACTGAAAAAAGCCTTCGACCCGGAATCCTTTCGCGTCGAGGGGCACAAGGTTGTCGATCAACTGGCGGATTTTCTGGCGTCCTCGACCCCGGGGATGCGGCCCCGCGTCCTGAAATACGAAGATCCCGAGGCCATGCTGAAGTCTTGGGCCGGACGTTTCGGCCCCGCGCCATTAACATCCTTCCCGGATCTCCTCGGCGAGGTCCTCGACAGGTCGAATAACCTCCTCCATCCTCGCTTCATCGGGCACCAGTGCACGACCTCGCTTCCGTTGGCCGCCTTGGGCGGGCTCGCGGGCCAGTTCCTTAACAACGGGACTGCCATCTACGAGATGGGGCCGGTCAATGTCGCGATGGAACGGCTGCTTGCCCGCTGGATGACCGGGCTTGCCGGCTGGGGGCCGGACGCGGACGGAGTCTTCACGAGCGGCGGGTCGATCGGAAATCTCACGGCCCTCCTTGCGGCGCGGCAAGCCGCGGCCGAAGGGAACGTCTGGGTCCGGGGCGTCGGAAGCGAAGCTCCGGCAGCGGTCCTCGTCCCGGAATCCTGCCATTACAGCGTCAAGCGGGCCGTCGCGATCATGGGTTTCGGCGAGGAGGCCGTAGCCCCCGTGGCCGTCGATGACTTATTCCATGCGCGGCCGGACGATTTCGGGCGCGCCTTTGACGAGGCGGTCAAGCGCGGCCGCCGGCCGATCGCCCTGGTCGCCAACGCGTGCTCCACGGCCACCGGGGGCTATGATGATCTCAAAGCCGCGGCGGATTTCTCCCGTTCACGCGGCCTCTGGCTCCATGTCGACGGCGCTCACGGCGCCGGGGCCCTCCTGTCCCCGAAATACCGCCACCTTCTGCGCGGCCTGGACAAGGCCGACTCCTTCATCTGGGACGCGCATAAGAACTTGCTCATGCCCGCCCTCATCACCGCCGTTCTTTTCAGGGACGGCGGGAGGAGCTACGAGGCGTTCTCCGAGAAGGCCTCTTATCTTTTCGAGAAAGGCGCGCGCGAGGAGTGGTACAACTTTGCCCACCGGACGATGGAATGCACAAAGACGATGATGGGTCTGAGGCTGTTCATCTCGCTGGCGGCCTACGGGACCGACTTCTTCGCCGGCTACGTCACAGCCATGTTCGACTTGGCGCGCGACTTTGCCGCCCTCCTCCGGGAATCGGGCGATTTCGAACCGGCCGTGGAGCCGGAGAGCAACATCGTCTGCTTCCGCTACCTGAAAAGAGGAGAGGGGGACCTCGACGGGCTGCAGCGGCGCGTCCGGAGGGCTCTGCTTGAAAGCGGGCGTTTCTATATCGTCCAGGCCGATCTCCGAGGACATGTCTGGCTCCGGACGACGCTCATCAATCCGCGCACGACCCTTGCCGACCTCAAGGCCCTGCTCGATGAGATTCGGGCGATCACGATGAAGCCCTGACCATCGAGGACGTAGAGTCCGTGCCTCGGGACTGAGGCGAGCCCCGGGAAGTTTTGCGGCGCAAGGCCATCCTTCGCCCCGTAATCAGGCCTTTCTTTAATGAAATCAACGTGTTCTCTTGGGCCGCCCTCGGATTTACCTTAGTACGAACAATGAAAAAGAGTCGGGGACGATGAGGAGGCCGTTATGGAGGCTGACGCCGGCCGGCTCCCCCGGAGTCCCGTAGAGGCCGATGAACCTGGGGGCGGCCGGATCGCCGATGTCGAATTTCCTGAGCCCCGAGGATTCGTCCGAAACATAGGCGAATTTCCCGGACAGGACGATCCCGTTGGCGAAGCCCTCGAACGGGGCCCGGCCCACCGCTTTGATCTTTCCGGGGTCGCCGATGTCCAGGACGAGGAGGCCTTCGGGGCCGTCGGCGATGAACGCGAGGTTGTCCTTCACCGCGGCGGCATAGGGCTCGCCCGCCGTGCGGAAAGAGCTCAGGAGTTTCGGCCTGGCGGGAATGGAGATGTCCAGAACATGGAATCCGGTGTCGCTGCTGCAGAGGTATGCTCTGTCCCCGGCAACGGTCAGCCCATAGGCGAAGCCGGGCATCTCCAACGACCCCTTTATTTTCGGCGCCCTGGGGTCGCTGATGTCGATGACGTGAAAGCCGGAGTGATCGGAGGTCAGATAAGCGTACGTTCCCCGGACGACGACGGCCCGCGGCACGCCGGGCAGGGGGAAAGAACGGGCGATCTTTATCGTGGGAAGCTCTGAAAGGTCGCAGATGTTCATGACCCGCCTTTCAGTGACGTAGGCGTAACGCCCCTGGACATCTAATCCCTGGATGCCCCGCGAGATCGCCGACGCCCCGAGATGACGGGGGCGGTTGGGATCGGAGATGTCAAACGCCTGAAGCCCGGAGAGCTCCCCGATGGCGTAGAGGGTGTTGTCCCGGGCGGCCGCGGCCGTAATCGAGCCGGGGGTCCGGAACTGGCCGACGATGGACGGCTTGGCCGGGTTGGAGATTTCGACGAAATGGATCCCGGCGAAATAGTCGACGATGTACCCCGCGTCCCCTTCGATCAGCACATCCCAGGCTTCGTTATACATGGTGTACTTCTGGATGGCCAGGGACGTCGGTGCGGCCGGATCGCGGAGGTCGAAGATCTGGAAGCCGCCGTCATAGAGCGTTCCGACACAAGCCAGCCGGCCCGAAATGGATACGCTGTTGGCATAGCTTGATGTGGGAACGACGGCCGTCTGTTTCGGCGAGGACGGGTCGCTGATGTCTAGGACGGCCAGGCCGGAGGCCCCGTCCGCGATCAGAATATGATCTCCGGTCACGGCCGTCTGGCGGGCCGTTCCCTGCGTGTCGAAGGCGCCGATCTTCTTCGGTTTGGCCGGGTCCCGGACGTCGATGATAACGAGGCCCGCGTCCCCGTCGGCGACATAGGCGACGTTTTCCCCGAGGGTGATTCCCTCGGCGACCCCGGACGTATCGAAGGCGCCGATCGTCCGCGGCGAGCTTGGGTTTCGGACATCAAGTACTTGAAGGCCCGCGTTCCCGTCGGCGATAAAGGCTCGGCCGTCCCGGACCGCCACCGCTTTGGCCGCGCCGGGGAGGGCGGTTTCACCCTTGAGAGCGGGGTTCCGCGGATCGGAAACGTCCACAATCTCGAGCCCCTTTTTCCCGGCGGCGATGAAGACCAAGGAACCCGACTTGGCGATGCCGAACCCTCCTCCGAGATAGATCTCGGAGAGCTTGGAGGGGGAACGCTTGTCCGTCATATCGAGCACCATGAGCCCGTTGAGGAACGCGCAGTAGGCGGTATTCCCTTCCACCACGAGGTCGTAGGCTTTCGACCACAGGATGGAGCTGACGAACTCCGGGGGTTCTTCCTGGCCGAAGGTCATCGGCCGGGCAAGGACCGCCGCCAAGATTAGGAAGAGGGCCGTGCTTTTCGTGTTGGTTTTCATGTTCAACTCCCTGGTCGGCCTCGATGCTTTTCTAGACTAGGATGTCTTCGTCCCAGCCGAGTTTGATGAGTTCGATGGCATTGATGTCGCTCGTGCCGATCCCGTGCCGGGTGTCGGCCAGCTGGATGTGTTTGGGCACAGGCGGCAGGGCCTGGGCCGGCCCCAGGACTTCGCCCCTCTTGGCCATGATCAGCCGCAGGCCGATGGTGTCGACGGCCACGGGGTCGCGGCCGACGATCAGGCCTTTGTAGCTCCAGACGTAGCGGCGGCTGAAATGGTGCGGGCCCCGGCCGTGGAACTGCGGCGTCAGGGCGCACAGGACGTTGAGCCTCGTCTTCCCCTGGACGATGGGAAGCTTGAACAACGACCCCAGGTCGGCACAGCTGTCGGGATGGTAGGCGGGCTGGGATTCGGCGAACATGATGTAGTTCTTGATGCAGCCCGAAATTCCGGCCAGGTAGTGCGTCCTGAGTGGCCGGACGTTGATGAGAGAGGTCGCTTTGACGAAGAGGGGGTTGGTTCTCGCGTTGTGGTCGTCGAGTCCGATCTGGGTTTCCGGGACCCCGGCCTCGATGAGCCTCTTCTTGATGGCGGCCTCGAGCTCGGCCGGCGTCGGGAGGTAGGACCAGACGTTGGTCTTGATGCCAACGGTCTCGCCGGGATGGACGAGGGTCTGGAACGCTTTACCGGGGGAATCCGTTTCGCAAAGCTTCATCACGGCCTCGTCCAGCATCCCCTGGAGGATGTCCGGGTTGATCTTGGAGTCTGCGTCCAGGACGTCGCGATGCCGGATGAGGATGACCCGTGATTTTTTGTTCGCCCCTTTTTCCTGGGGAAAGCCCCAGGAAGCGCCGAGGACGGCCATGGCCGTGCCTTTAAGGAAATGGCGGCGGGTGATGAGGGAATTCATGGGGACCTCACTTCATGGGGAATGGTATAGACGACCGGATCTCCTTGGCCCAGTCGGGGGTCGGCGCCTCGAAGACGATTGCCAGGTAAGTGTCCTGGAGCGAGGCCGCGGCCCACTTCTTGTTTTCCATGCGGCCCAGCCCATCCGGGCCCGCCTCCGGAAGATAGGAGGAGAGGAATGACCGATAGGCCGCCCGGGCCCGCCCGGCATCCGGGTACCTGATGAGGAGGAGATATCCGGTCCCGCCCGGGGCCGGGGCGTATTCCGCGAACGCACAGTCGGTCGTCCGGTCGAGACCGAGGATATTGTCTGAGGCAATGAAATAACGGTTATTGAGGCTGATGTTTCCGTGGAAATAGCTTGTCCGGTCTGAGAGGAGGTCTTTGGCCGGGAGGAGGGCCAGAAGGCCGGGCTTGGGTCCCGGAGGCCCAAGGACGGCGGCCACGATCCGCCCTATCTCCAGGATGGCCTTGCCGCTCTCCTCGTTCTCGCTCCCCGAGGTGATGGTCACGAAATACCTCCCCTGCCGGAAGCGGAGGAGGCCGAACCCGTACTCCGACTCCTGGCCGATGCCCGCCGCCGGATCGGCCCTGTCGCAGGAAAAAATGCCGAAGGCTTCCTCCGGAGAGCCCATGTCGTAGATGTCCAGGCCCAGCTCGAGGCCTCCCGGACCGGCGTATTTGCGGGCGAAGACCCGCTGGAAATCAAAGGCGAGGTAGACCTCGGCTCCGCCGTCCATATAGTCATAAAGCGTTTGGCGGTTGTAGACGGCATCCTCCGCCAAAGCCCGCCAGGCGCCGATCTTTTTGGGGACGAGCTGTCCTAAATCGCCCACGGTTCCTCCATCATGGAAACACAATGGAATGAGCAACATACAAAGAGAAAATATCCATCCGTGCGTCTCTCTCATGATCTCCGTCCATGACCGATCCCAGTCATCGGCCCATTTTAAAACAAGACGCATCGAATATCCAGGCAAATGATGATTGCATACGGACGTTCGCAATTCGCAGCCAGAAGCGGAGATGGCATGGACCTATTCGAGCGGCGCGTCCGGAGGGCTCTGCTTGAAAGCGGGCGCTTCTATATCGGCCAGGCCGATCTCCGCTGACATGTCTGGCTCCGGTCGACGCTCATCAATCCGCGCACGACCCTTGCCGACCTCAAGGCCCTGCTCGACGAGATTCGGGCGATCATGTTGAGCGGGACTCGTTAGGGGGCGCGGCCCGCTATCAGGCGACTTTCGAGCTAACCTTCAAGCTTCCTGCGTAGTGACGCTCAGAAGCCGCGGCAGCCCCCCGTTTTATTTTTCCTTGACTTGTCCTTCCTTCAAGGTTTATCATTTCCAGCCAGAAGGGATAAGAGCCCCAGTCTATGGCTAATATTTTAATTTAAGGAGGGGTGGACGTGTTAAAAACTGCCACTATCATTCTTGTCATCGCCATGCTTTTTTCAGGCGCATACTCGCTCCTGATCGTTTTTGCTCCCCAGAGGATAGCGGAAAGCACGCTCGAAGCCAGGACCGGCAAGGTCCTTGCGGATGTTCAGGATCCTGGTGTCGCCGGCACGATCGTCGTCCAGACGAGACACATGGGGGTCTTCGCCCTTTGCATCTCCATCGCGATGTTCTTCGTGCTCTTGACAGGTTTCAGGAAAGGCGAGAAGTGGGCGTGGTGGGCGTTTCTCCTGGTCGGCGGCATTGCCTGGGGATATGGCTTGATCATGCAGATCATCGAGAAGGACATGTTCAACCTGATCCTGCATTCAATTGGGATGGTGCTTTTCCTGTTCGGCTTGCTGCTTCCCGCAAAAATATTTCTGGCCAAGAAAGCATAATCTTCGTCCACAAAATCAATTCGTCGGTTTGACCTCGCTGCCGATCTTATTCTCTATCCTGTTCCAGTCCGGGGGTTCGATGTTGACCACCTGGCCGGCACTCAGCAAGGCCCCCACTTGTGCAAGGGGTGGCGCTTCTCGTATTCCCGGGCGGTGTCCTTGGTGATCCTGTGCCAGGGAGCCCCCTTCTTAGCGCCCACGACCGCGGCCAGGGCGCAGCGGCAGAGCGTTGGATCGACCTTCTCCTTGAGCTCGTCGAAGACCTTGTAGGGATCGCGCTTCAGGAATTCTTCCCGGGACGTGATGCCGATCCGCTTGAGCTTCTCTTCAAGGACCTTGCCGACGTTTGGCAGGGACCGGAGAGAGTCCCCGGCCTTTCCGGCGTTCTTTTTGCTCATTTTTAGCGCCTCCATCGATGTCACTCAACGGGAATTTTATGCGACGCCGGGCGGGGAGTCAATCGCTTCCGAACGCCGCGTTGAGATCCATCGCGGCCTGGCGGCGTTTTTTTGTATTGTCAGAGACGCTGTGCTAGAATAAATGGACTTTTTGAACGCGGGAACGATCATGAATGCGCAGGGGACATCCGGACCGGCTGCGGGCGGCATCGACAAGAAGTCGGCGGCCGCCAACTCCGTCATCGCGGCGGTTTTCCTGACGGGCATGAAACTCGTGGTGGGTCTTATGACGGGAAGCCTCGGCATCCTGGCCGAGGCCGCCCACTCCGGCCTGGACCTCGTGGCCGCCGTCGTCACCTTCCTGGCCGTCCGTTTCTCCGACAAGCCGGCCGATCACGAACACCCCTACGGCCACGGCAAGGTCGAGAATTTCTCGGCCCTCGTCGAGACCGTCCTCCTCTTCCTTACGTGCGGCTGGATCATTTATGAGGCCGTCCAGCGCCTTTTCTTTCACTCCAAGGAGGTTCAGGCAAGCTTCTGGGCTTTCCTCGTCATGGCCATCTCCATCGCGGTGGATGTCAGCCGTTCGCGGATGCTTTACCGGGCCGCTCGCCAACACCGCAGCCAGGCTCTTGAAGCGGACGCCCTCCACTTCCATACAGACATCTGGAGCTCGTCCGTGGTCATCGGGGGGCTCGCCCTGGTCTGGCTGGGCCGGAACGTTCTGCCTGAATATTCCGGCCTCTTGGCAAAGGCGGACGCTCTGGCCGCGCTGGGAGTGGCGTTCATCGTCATCTTCGTGAGCTACAAACTCGGGAAGAGGACCATCTCCGTCCTGCTCGACTCGGCGCCCGACGGCCTGACCCAGAAAATCAGCGAAGCCGCCGACGGGGTTGAGGGCGTGATGAGTGTCGGCCATGTCCGTGTCCGGCGCTCCGGGCCCCGCGTCTTCGTGGACATGACCGTCGAGGTCGACCGCAACCTGTCCTTCGAGCGGACCCACATCATCGCTGACGCCGCCGAGGCCCGAATCCAGCAGATCTCCCCGGGCGCCGACGTCGTCATCCACACCGACCCCCACGAGGGCGAGCGTGAGTCCGTCGCCCGGCGTATCCGGACTGTGGCCGAGCGGAACCAGATGGCCGTCCACAACATCAGTGTCCACGACGACCGGGGCCAACTCTACGTGGACCTCCACATGGAGGTCGACGACCACCTGTCGCTCCAACAGGCCCACGAGATGGCCAGCCACATCGAGCAGGACCTCAGGGCCGACCAGCCCCGGATCGCCCGGGTCGACACGCACCTCGAGTCCCGCGGGACCGGAATCGGCGATGACGATGATGTCACGGTCCAGGAAGGCCGGCTGGTGGAAACCATCCGGAAGATCACGGATGAGATCGCCGGGGAGTCGAGCTGTCACGAGGTTACGGTCCGCCGCCGCGGACTCAAGTACCAGGTCGCCCTCCACTGCACGTTCGATGAAGGGCTCTCCATCGTCCAGGTCCACGAGATCTCCTCGCGCATCGAGGAGCGCCTCAAGAACACGGTCCCCGCCCTGGAACGGGTCCTGGTCCACGCCGAGCCGCCCGCGCCTTCCGGGCCATGAAGTCCATGAACACACATTCCGGGGTCACCCCCAGCTGCTCAACATCATCGGCACGGCCTTCCGTTCCAGGTGACGCGATGCGCGAGGTTGCGTGAAATAGAATCCGAAGAAGGAGAGGCAAAATGGGTATGACAGGCAGGAAGAAGCGTGCGGGGACGGGCCTCGGACTAGCGATCTTTACATTTGCGGCCCTGGCCGCCGGGCCGGGGTTTTCCGCGGACAAGACAAAAGGCCACTTCCCAGTTTCGGTCTGGTACGCCGGCGGTAAGGCCCGGGCCCCCATGCTCGAAGCCGTGACCACAGGGTCTCCGGCCGTCTGGCGAAAGGATCTCGAACAGATCAAGAGCCTGGGCTTCAATACCGTCCGACCCTGGATCGAATGGACGGCCTGCGAGAAGGAAGAGGGTAAGTACGACTTCAGCGCCCTGAGGACCGTTTGCGACCTGGCGAATGAAATAGGCCTCAAGGTCCTCCTCCAGGTCTATATCGATTCCGCCCCCGATTGGGTCGGGACCGATCACCCGGACTCCAAGTTCGTTTCCTCCAACGGGGTCGCCGTTGAATCCCAGGCCTCGCCCGGCTTCTGCTTCGACCATCCGGGGGTCCGCCGCAAGATCCTCGGATTCTTCACGGAAGCGGCCAAGGCCGTCAAGGACAAACCGGCTTTCTATGGATGGGACTTGTGGAGCGAACCCCACATCATCAATTGGGCCGAGGTTTATTATGTCGGCGACCTCCGCTACGTCCAGTTCTGTTACTGCCCCTCGACACAGGCCCGTTTCCGGGAGTGGCTCAAGAAGAAGTACGGGACCCTGGAAGCCCTGAACAAGGCCTGGTACCGAACGCTTACATCATGGGATGAGCTCGAGCCGCCGCGCTACGGGACGATCCTGACCTTCACGGATTACATCGATTGGAAGGAGTTCATCAGCGACAAGCTGGCCGAGGACCTGGCCCTCAAAGCGGCCGCGGTCAAAGCCGTCCTGCCCGACACCGTCGTTACAAGCCATTCGGCGGGCCCCGGCATCTTCAGCCGGCCGGACTGGTCGGGGACGCCCGACGACCGCAAGATGTCCGACAGTGTAGACTACTACGGTTCCTCGATCTACCCCAAGCACGCCTGGACGATCAAGCCCTGGTCGCCCTTCTTCCGGGCCTCGGGACTGGATTTCGTCCGGTCCATGGGGATCGGCAACAAGGGGTTCTATATCGGTGAGCTCCAGGCGGGTTACGGCGTCTTCGGGATGAAGATGAGCTATCCGGTGGCCGGCGCGGACCTCCGCGACTGGATGTGGACGAGCGTCGCCTACGGGAGCAGGGCGATCAATATTTACGCCTATTATCCGATGAGCACGGGCTACGAGGCCGGCGGCTATGGACTGGTCGAACTGGACGGCAAGGTCACGGAAAGGGCCGTCGAGGCGGGCAGGATCGCCCGGACGATCACCGAGAACAAGGATCTCTTCCTGGGAGCCCTTCCGGCGAAGGCGGAGATCGCCATCCTCTACAACCCGCTTTCCCACATGGTCGGCGGCCAGCAGACGTTCACCGGCGAGGGCCAGACGGTGGGCGCCAACAATCTCAGCGAATCGCTCCAGGGCATCCACAGGGCTTTTTTCGAGAAGAACATCCCCGTCGATTTTCTCCACGCGAACGACCTCGGCACTCCCCGGGCGGCTCAATACAAGCTGATCATCGCCCCTTACCCTGTGATGATGTCCCAGCCCCACGTCCGGAAGCTCATCGATTACGTCAGGGACGGCGGGACCCTGGTCAGCGAAGCCCGCTGCGGATGGATCGACGAGAAGGGATTCTCCAGCCCGGTCATCCCGGGCGCCGGGCTCCACGAGGTCCTCGGCTGCCGCGAGGACATTCTCATGCCCATCGCTAAGACCGCCGTCATCAAGATTGTGGCCGGGCACGAATCCATCCCGCTTCTTAAGGCGGGGGATAAGCTCGATTCGCTTTTCTTCGAGGAGAGCTTTGAACTCTTGAACAAGACGAGCCGGGTCCTGGCCGAGTTCGAGAGCGGCAAGCCGGCCATGGTCTATTCGACCTACGGCAAGGGCAAGGCCCTCATCGTCGGGTCCTTCCCCGGCTCCGCCTATTTTCATTTCG
>Ga0299912_10003265_pt1 | contig 13256 bp, 15 predicted proteins | sample RVTome_2_FD_207667 | JGI IMG/M metagenome (GOLD analysis project Ga0299912, IMG submission 207667) | Soil microbial communities from uranium-contaminated site in the Upper Colorado River Basin, Wyoming, United States - RVT95D214 (version 2) ...
TTGTTAGGGCTGCATCTGGACTCGGGGCAGTTCGCCAACCTGGTCAAAACAGAAACGGCCATAGCGCTTTTCCGAGAAGGCAAACTCTCATCGGGGATGGTAGCACGCTGGCTGAATATACCAAGGGCGCATTTTCTTCTCCGGGCGATGCAGGGCGGAGCAACCGCATTGCTCCAAGACAACGAAGATGACCTGAACAGAGAGACATCACTCCTGTGATTGTCTACTCAAACACGACGCCATTTATCGCGTTGGCCAGCATTGGTCGAGGGGTGAGCCAACAGTGACTATACATCAATATGCTTCGGCTCGCGTTGTACCGAGGACAGTGCCATGATCTTATCGAAAGTGCGGAGTATGTGGGCGTAAAACGTTAAATGTCCTTTTGTCGGTACACGGTACACTTTGTTTATTTCGTAAACGGAAAACGGGATCACGGTGATAGCCATGCTAAACATCCATATTGATAATCCAGAGATCGAGAAAAGCATCAAACAAACTTATGGCGAAGATTCAGCCTCCATCGCCAGAGCCTTTTTAGAGTTTATTAAGCAGCAGAGAAACATGCAGGATATAGGTATATCCATCGAACAACTTCAAAACGGTGAGGGTATCCCCCTTGGTGATGTGTTCGATAATATCGCGGTTGGTAGTTGCTTCCGATGATAGAGGACCTAGTCTGATGCCAGAAGTATGTCGATTTTTAGGGATTGTGATCAGCATGTACTTCAATGAGCACAATCCACCACATTTCCATATTCGTTACGAAGAGCATCGCGCTGTAATGAATATCAAAACGCTTAATATTGAAGCAGGGCATCTGCCGGCAAAAGTCAGGGGCTTGGTTGAGGAGTGGGCTGAAATCAATCAAGATGAACTGCTGGCAATGTGGGAGACCAAGGAGTTTCACAAGCTAGAGCCGTTAGTTTAATTGGGCGCGTGCCGAGGAGAGTGTCATGGTCTATATCGAAAGCGCGGAATATGTGGGCGGGTACAAAATAAAGCTGGTGTTTAACACTGGAGAAAGCGGTGTTGTTGATTTGAGCGATGTGCCAGACATGTTTGAGGCGGCAAAGCCTTTGAAAGATACCGCAGTGTTCCAGCAGTTTTTCCTGGATGATTGGCCAACGCTCGTGTGGCCCTGCGGATTTGATTTGGCTCCGGAAATGCTTTATCAGCGTGCAACAGGGAAAAGCAGCTCCTGGAAAGAGGCAATGTGAGTCACGAATGGCGGCCAACTAATAACAGGTAACGGAAAACGTTTTTTTAACGGTACACTTAACACGTTCTTATATATGCCCTACGTTTCATTCGAAGATCTGGACGTTTGGAAGCGGGCATCGGACATGGCGGTGGATGTGTATCAACAGTTCAAGGAGTGCCGAGATTACGGCTTGCGCGACCAGATGACCCGCGCGGCAGTCTCGATACCCTCGAACATCGCCGAAGGCGCTGAGCGAGATTCAGATTTGGAATACGCGAGATTTGTACATATAGCAAAAGGATCGGCCGCGGAACTAAGAACCCAATTGATGATCGCAAGCCGCGTAGGAGTAATGACGCCAGAAGTGGCGAACGAATTAATAGAAGAAACCAAGATCATATCCGCCATGCTCCATAAGCTTGCGGTCACGTGCAAAAACAGAGCAGCCCGAAAAACATAACCCATAACCCATAACCCATAACCCATAACCCATAACCCATAACCCATAACCCATAACCCATAACCACGCCGGAGGAAAAAATGACTACAGTCGCATTTGAGCTCCCAGAGGAAGCATTTTCGGCACTGAAACGGCCGCCGGCCGAGTTCGCTCGAGGCATGCGGCTTGCCGCGGCGATCCATTGGTACACTCACGGCGAGATATCCATGGAAAAGGCGGCGATGATTGCTGGTCTGGACCGCGTTGACTTTCTTGCAGAGCTGGCGGCCGAGCAGGTTGATGTCTTCGAGGTGAGTGTGGCAGACCTGAAAAGTGAGTTGGAGCGTGTCTGAGACGGCTGTCGTAAACGCCTCGCCGTTGATTTTCCTGACTAAGGCAGGGATGCTCGAATTGCTCAAAATTATCGCGCCACAGATAATGGTGCCCGAACCCGTGGTTCGTGAGATTGCGGCACGTGGTCCAAATGATATTACGGCCAAGGCCATTGCGGATGCCGCGTGGTTGGTAACGGTGCCGGTCTCCAATGTTCCATCGTTGATTCAATCATGGGATTTGGGCGCCGGCGAATCCGCCGTTTTGGCGTATGCAAAGGAAAACCCGGGAACCGTGGCCATTATCGATGATGGCGCTGGCCGACGTTGTGCAGAGGTTCTTGGAGTTCCTGTATCAGGAACCCTGGGGCTTGTTCTGCGTGCAAAGCAGCACGGATTGATCCCCATGGCACGCCCGGCTATTGCGAAGTTGAAGCAACACGGCATGTATTTGTCAGAGAAAACAATCGATCAGGCGCTCGCCCTCGTCGGGGAGTAGGAAGCACCTTAACCCATAACCCATAACCCATAACCCATAACCCATAACCCATAACCCATAACCCATAACCCATAACCCATAACCCATAACCCATAACCCATAACCCATAACCCATAACCCATAACTAATGTCCTCCCCCTCAGACAATCAGCCTAACCAAGCCCAGCCGGCGCCGCAGCCGATCCCCCAAGGCTACTTCATCCCCTTCGCTCCACAAGAGCCCGAGGACGAAATCAATCTGCGCGATCTCTGGCGCGTGCTGGTGGAAAACAAAAAGACCATCATCGCCATCACCTTCGCATGCACCCTAATCGCGACCATCGTGGCGTTGGTGAAAACGCCCGTCTATCGCGCCGAAGCCCTGCTTGCGCCGGTGTCTTCGGAAGGCGCAGGCAAGCGCGGCCTGGGCGCCATTGCCTCCCAGTTCGGAGGGTTGGCCAGCCTTGCCGGCATTTCCATGCCCAGCGGAACCGACGTAGAAACGGCCCTTGCCACCATCAAGTCGCGCAAGTTCATCACAGAATATGTTTCCGCAGAAAAGCTCAAGCCTATTCTGTTTAAAGACAACTGGGACGCTGAGAAACAAGAGTGGATTCTGAAAACTTCGCCAACGAGTTCTATTAAATCATGGTTGTTGCCGAGCACGCCGGAAAAGAAAATATCGAGTGAGCAACTGGCGCTGGGTGAGCCCTCAAACTGGAAAGTGTACGAACTATTTTCCAAAGGCGTCCTATTCGTTTCACAGGACAAAAAGACTGGCCTCGTCACTGTCGCCGTGGAGTGGAAAGATCCGGTGCTGGCAGCTGAATGGGCGAATCGGCTGGTGGCGAAGCTGAACACGGAATTGCGTCAGCGAGCTGTCGACGAGGGAGAGAAAAGCATCGCCTATCTAAACCAGCAGATAGAGCAGACAAGCATCACCGACCTGCGCAGCGTGCTATTCAAACTTGTCGAAGAGCACACCAAGTCCATCACGCTGGCAAAGGGCAATGAAGAATATGCGCTCAAGGTGATCGATCCGGCCGTGCCGCCCGAAACAAAGGCGAAGCCGAAGCGAACACTGATGGTGGTGCTTGGTTTCATTCTGGGTGGAATGTTGGCGGTGCTGTTCGTGTTCGCGCGGCGGGCAGTGAGTGGCGCGCAGCGGCAAACATCGTAACGACTAACGGCCTTCACGCATTTGTGTGGATCATTTGAGCGTATTTATGCAAGGGCCGCAAAGTCGGATCGAAGGTCCACCGGCTGCAATATGTCCGGGCAAGTAGGTAGTATGCAACAACGAATCTTAGAACTTAAGGACGGCGAAAAGATCACCAGCGTCAGAATGTGGCTACCCCAAATTGTTTCGAAACAATTTGGGGACAACTTCTTAAAAGCGGGCGGCCTTGCCAGGACATTGTAAAAAGTCGCAGATAGTTTCGTAGTAATATCAAGGGAAAATATATGCAAAAAGTAGCACTGATCACTGGTATAACTGGTCAAGACGGCGCCTATCTCGCGGAACTACTTCTCGAAAAGGGATACATAGTCCATGGCATTCGTCGCCGGGCTTCCCTGTTCAATACAGATCGTATTGATCATTTGTATCAAGATCCCCACGAATCCGGCACACGATTGTTCCTACACTATGGTGATATGACAGACGGTTCGAGTCTCGTTCGCATTATTCAGCAGGTCCAACCTAACGAAATTTACAACCTGGCTGCCCAGTCCCATGTGGCGGTAAGCTTCGAAGAACCTGAATACACCGCTAACTCAGACGCCCTCGGCGCCTTGCGCATCCTCGAAGCAATTCGACTTCTTGGCCTAACGAATAAAACACGCTTCTACCAGGCCAGCACTTCAGAGCTGTACGGCTTGGTGCAGGAAATCCCTCAGAAGGAAACCACTCCATTCTATCCCCGCAGCCCCTACGCTGTGGCTAAGCTCTACGCCTACTGGATTACCGTGAATTACCGTGAAGCGTACGGTATGTACGCGTGCAACGGCATTCTCTTCAACCACGAGAGCCCCATACGCGGTGAGACCTTCGTTACTCGCAAGATTACGCGCGCGCTCGCTCGCATCAAGCTTGGCCTGCAGGATTGCCTATATCTTGGTAACCTCAATGCCAAACGGGACTGGGGCCACGCAAAAGACTACGTCGAAATGCAATGGCTGATGCTGCAGCAGGAAAAGCCCGAAGATTTTGTTATTGCCACTGGCGTGCAATACAGCGTTCGCGACTTTATTAATGCTGCCGCGAAAGAACTAGGCATGGCTATCCGGTGGGAAGGAAATGACGCTGAAGAAAAAGGCTACAACACTCACGGGAAGTGCATCGTCGCTGTCGACCCTCGCTATTTCCGCCCAACGGAGGTCGAAACTCTGCTTGGCGACCCTACCAAGGCCAAGGCAAAACTAGGCTGGACACCAAAAATCACCTTTAATGAACTTGTGGCCGAAATGGTCCGCGAAGACCTTAAGACTGCTGAGCGCGACGAACTCGTCAAGCAGCATGGCTACAAATCGATGGACCATCACGAGTAATGAGCGATGTCGCTGTGGCCCGACGTGCGCTGATCTGTGGTGTTTCAGGTCAGGATGGCGCGTATCTCTCGAAGTTGCTACTTGATAAAGGGTATCAAGTCTGGGGCACTTCACGAGATACTCAAACGAGTACATTTTCTGGGTTGCATGCGCTTGGAATCCGCGATCAAGTAAAGACGCTATCGATGTCGATGTTGGATTTTCGCAATGTGTCGCAGGTCGTTTCCGAAGTTCGGCCCCAAGAAATTTATAACTTGGCAGGGCAGTCTTCGGTGAGGCTTTCATTCGAGCGGCCTCTGGAAACCATGGAAAGCATCGCACTTGGAGTATTGAATTTGCTCGAGGCAATTCGTTTAGTTGATCCTTCAATACGTTTCTACAGCGCCGGCTCAAGTGAATGTTTCGGCGACACCGGCGGTATGCCGGCGGATGAATCAACTCCATTTTGCCCTCGTAGTCCCTACGCAGTAGCCAAGGCTGCCGCCACTTGGCAAGTGGCGGTCTATCGTGAGTCGTATGGTCTCTTTGCCTGTACCGGAATATTGTTCAACCACGAGTCGCCATTGCGACCTGAACACTTCGTCACAAAAAAAATCGTAGCAGCCGCCTGTCGCATCGCTAATGGAAGTTATGAGAAACTAAGTCTTGGGAATGTCGATATACGAAGGGACTGGGGTTGGGCGCCGGAATATGTCGAGGCAATGTGGGGTATGCTCAATCACAGCATCCCTGAAGATTTTGTGATTGCCACGGGCGTTACTCTAAGCCTTCAAGACTTCATTGCCACTGTTTTTTCCGAGGCTGGTCTTGATTGGCGGGATCATGTAACTTCCGATCCGACATTACGTCGCCCGTCCGATCTAATGGAAAGCAGTGCTAACCCTAACAAAGCAAGAAAATTACTCTCATGGGTTCCTGAATGTGCCGGCCCTGATGTGGCTCGAAGAATGTACAAGGCCGAATGTAACCAATATTCAATAGTTAATTACGGAGAATCGAATGTTTAGGCGTGAAGAAATCGGCGAGGAACCATTTGTTATTGCCGAGGTAGGGCAAAACCATCAAGGGGACCTGGATGTTGCGCGCGAATACATACGCATTTTTGCCTTCGAAGGGGCTGATGCCGTTAAGTTCCAGACGCGCAACAATAAATTTCTGTTTTCTCAAGATGCTTACGAGGCGCCTTACGCCAGTGAAAATGCGTTCGCCGAGACGTATGGAGCTCATCGGGAAAAGCTCGAACTAAAACCTGAATGGTTGCCCATACTGAAGGAAGACTGCATCAAGCACGGCGTCAAATTCATGTCGACCCCGTTTGATGAGCCTAGTCTTGATCTTCTCAAACAAATCGATGTCGATATATTGAAGGTTGCCTCGTTCGATCTAGGAAATCTTCCTCTCATTCATCGAATCGCTAGCATGGGAAAACCGGTGGTCATGAGTGTGGGAGGCGGAAAGATTGACCAGATTCGGTCCAGTGTCGGAGTGTTGCTTAATCATCATGATGAAGTGGCGATACTCCATTGCGTTTCCGAATACCCATGCGAGTACAACCGGCTTGGCTTGGATAATATCGAGGTTCTGATCAAGGAATTTCCGCAATGTACTATTGGTTCCTCAGACCATTTCAATGGCACACTGTCAGGCCCGGTTGCCTACCTTAAAGGCGCTCGCGTCTTTGAGAAACATGTGACACTCAACCGTGCTTGGAAAGGGACAGATCACAGCTTTGCACTTGAGCCGGAAGGGTTTCGCAAGTTTGTGCGCGATATCAGGCGTGTGCGTCATATGATGCCGCCTAAACCAGCAGATGATCTAGGCAACGAGCGCGTGTTCAAGAAGCTCGGGAAATCATTGGTAGCCTATGCTGATATTCAGGCAGGGGATAAAATCACCTTAGATGATTTGTCCGGAAGAATATTCAACACGCAATATATTCCTGTGCGTGAATCCAACCAGGTGATCGGTCGCACTGCAAAGAGAAATATCGCTCAAGGCGAGCCAATTCAGTACACGGACCTCGAAGGCTGATATTCGAGGATAATTTAATGATCAATCAGGATTTGCTTGCGTCGGTTAAATTGATAGCTTTCGACTTCGATGGTGTCTTTACTGACAACACAGTCTATGTCACGCAGGATGGCGTCGAATCAGTCCGCTGTTGGCGCAGCGATGGCCTTGGGCTTTCTAGGCTGCGCGGTATCGGTGTTCATGCCTTCATCATTTCGACCGAAGCTAATCCCGTTGTTACGGCCAGGGCGAATAAATTGAAGATGCTCTGCAAGCAGGGTGTTGAGGACAAATCTGCCGCGATTCTGGAAACCTGCCAGGAGCTGGGGATTGCGCCGGCACATACCATGTTTGTCGGTAACGACATCAACGATATTCCTGCATTCAAATCTGTTGGGGTGCCTGTTGCCGTAGCCGATGCTTATCCAGAGGTTTATCCGCACGTGCTATACCGTACCGAAAAGCCCGGCGGCTTTGGAGCAGTGCGTGAAGTATGCGACATGATTTTTTTTGCCAAGAACGGCAGCCAGATGGACTCTAAGAAATGACTACAGATTCACTTTTTGATGTTGGACAGGAAATCGTCCTGATCACCGGCATATCGGGCCAATTGGGCGGTGAGTACGCCAAGGCTTTTCTTGAGCGCGGCGCCCGTGTGGCCGGCCTGGATATTCGGCCCTCGGCTGGCGTCGATACTCTTGCGGCGCAGTATCCGGAGAACTTTCAGTTTAGTGCGTCAAATGTTACCGACAAGAAATCGTTGCAGCAGACTTTGATCGACATCGTCAGCAAGTTTGGTACGCCCACGGTCCTGATCAACAACGCCGCTATCGATTCCCCGCCTTCAGCACCTCCCGAAGAAAACGGACCGTTCGAAGACTATCCTGAAGCTTCCTGGGATAGAGTCATCGATGTCAATCTCAAAGGTGTTTATCTTTGTTGCCAGGTTTTTGGAGCGGCCATGGCAAAGGCGGGCAGAGGCTCGATCATCAATATTGCATCGATTTACGGCGTGGTGTCCCCGGACCAGAATCTCTATGAGTACAGACGCAAGCGTGGCGAAGTCTTCTTCAAGCCGGTTGCTTATTCAGCGTCTAAATCCGGCATTCTTAACCTCACCCGTTATCTGGCCGTGTATTGGGCAAAGAAAGGCGTGCGGGTCAACTCGCTGACCATCGCCGGTGTCTTCAATAATCAGGAACAGGCATTTCTCGATGTCTATTGCGGGCGCATTCCCGTTGGCCGCATGGCGAATGTTGCCGAGTACAACGGCTCGGTACTCTTCTTGGCGAGCGAAGCGTCGCGCTACATGACCGGTTCCAACCTCGTTATCGATGGCGGCTGGACGGCGATCTGATCATGTCAAATACCGTTATGCGTATCCCAAACTGGATTGATGGGCGTGAACGTCAGCCGAAATGCGACGATGCCTGGCTCGACAAATTCAACCCGCATAATGGCGAGTTGCTTTATCGGGTGGCCGATTCTTCCGCGGAAGACACCCAGGCAGCGATTTCATCCGCTGCCGCTGCATTCCCGGCTTGGTCTGAGTTGCCCCCAGTCAAACGCGGGCAGATTTTGGCGGATATTGTTGCCGCCATGAAGCGTCGTGCAGATGAACTGGCGGACTGCATTGCACTTGAGACCGGCAAGCCGCCGCAGGATGCAAAAGGTGAAGTCGGTGGTGCCCTCCTTCAGGGGGAGTATTTTGCCGGTGAAGGCATGCGCCTCTACGCCCGATCGCTGACATCAGGTATGCCCGGAAAATACAGTCACACCGTGAGGCAACCGCGCGGCATTGCAGGATTGATCGTGCCGGCCAATACACCGATTGCAAACATTGCTTGGAAGACCTTTCCCGCGCTTATTTGCGGCAACACGGTAGTCCTTAAAGCCGCAGAAGATTCGCCGCGCATAGCTAACTTATTTGCGGAACTCACCAAGGAAGCCGGTTTGCCCGACGGTGTCTTCAATGTGATTCAGGGACGCGGCCAACCCGCGGGCGCGGCACTTGTTACCGACGAACGCGTGACGGTAATTAGTTTCACGGGCTCGACAGGCGTCGGACGGTGGATTGCCGAGGTTGCGGGTAAACGCTTAGCTCGCGTGTCGCTGGAACTTGGCGGTAAAAACCCCTTAGTGGTTTGCGACGACGCCGATCTCGATCAAGCCGTGCATTGGGCGTCGCTCTCGGCCTTCAGCAATGCCGGTCAACGCTGTGCCGCGGGAAGCCGTATTCTCGTTTTCAAATCGGTCTATGAAGAATTTCGAGACAAGCTTGTTGCCAAAGCCCAAAGCCTTAAGCTAGGCACCAGCGCTGGCTGCGACCTCGGGCCTGCCATCAGCAAGCGACAACAACAGAATATTTTGGTTGCTATCCAGGCTGCGAAATCGGAAGGGGCTCGTATTTTGTGTGGAGGAAGCGCATCGTCCGATCCCGCTCTCGCGAATGGATATTACATACAGCCAACCGTCATCGAAGGACTTCAGCCAACAGCCGAACTCAGTTGTAAGGAAGTCTTTGGCCCTGTCGTCACTCTCCATCCTGTGGAGGATATCCATCAGGCCCTCAATATGGCCAATGCCACCGAGTATGGTTTGACCGCCGCCATTCATACCCGCAGCGTCGATCGTGCAATGTGGTTCGCTCAACGTGTAAAGGCGGGAGTGGCCAATATCAACCTCGGAACCTATGGCAGCGAACCGCACATGCCTTTCGGCGGCTTTGGCGCTTCGGGCAATGGAACACGCGAGCCCGGTGTCGAGGCGCTGGATGTCTATTCCGAATTGAAGAATATCTCGTTTCTGGTGCGGGCCAGCCAACTCTGAAAATCATGAAACCACGCGCCGTCGCATTTATTCCCGCCCGATCCGGCTCGAAACGGGTACCCAACAAAAATATCAGGCCCTTGGGTGGGCATCCCATGCTGGCGTATTCCGTCCGGGCTGCTATTGATAGCGGCGTTTTCGATGCAGTAATCTGCGCCACGGATAGCGAAGTGTATGCCGATGTTGCACGGTATTACGGCGCAGAGGTGCCTTTTCTTCGGTCGGCTGAAATTTCGGGAGACAAGTCACCCGACATCGAATGGGTGAAGTGGGTGTTATTGGCGCTCAAAGATCAAGATCGTGAATACGACGTTTTCAGCATTCTCCGCCCAACCAGTCCATTCCGACTCCCGGAAACCATCCGGCGGGCTTGGGAACTTTTCTGTCAGGATATTGGAGCGGATTCTTTGCGCGCCATAGAGAAATGTAAACAACACCCCGGCAAGATGTGGGTCGTGCGTGGCAAACGTATGTTACCCGTGATGCCTTTCACCAACGGAGCGACGCCGTGGCACAGCAGCCAATACGCCGCGCTGCCCGAAATTTACGCGCAGGATGCCAGCCTCGAAATCGCCTGGTCTCGCATCGCACTGGAACAAAACACGATAGCCGGCGAAGCCATCATTCCCTTTATCAGCCGGGGACTGGAAGGTTTCGACATTAACGAACCCGAAGACTGGTTGTTGGCCGAGCATTACCTTGCCAAGGGCGAGGCGTGTTTGCCTGCAATCAGTCACACCCCTTACCTGATTAACGAATAACGGAGCATATTGTGGGCGACCAAGTTGGAGTAGCCGTCAGCGGCACACTGTATTACGTACCTTATAAAGAATTCGAGCGCGTTCGCGCTTTACCGGTTCCCTCAGTCGAAAAAACGGCACTGTTCGCCGCTCTTTGTCGCATCAACACCCTCTACATGATCGCGCGCGCCGGTTCTGGTCACATCGGTAGCAGCTTTAGCAGTATGGACATCATGTCCTGGTTGCAGCTCAACGAACTGCGCACCCCGCCGGAAGGCGACACCACCTCGCCGCGCGATATCTTCTTCTCCTCCAAGGGGCACGATGCGCCAGGCCTCTACAACACCTTCATTGGTCTAGGCAAGCTGGATTTCGATTTGATCCACCAACTGCGCCGCCTCGGTGGATTGCCTGGTCACCCCGATATTTCCACCCCCAATATCGTTACCAACACCGGATCGTTGGGTATGGGTGTTTCCAAGGCCAAGGGCATGATCTTCGCCAATCGGTTGCTCAAACGTTTAGGAAACGTCTATGTACTGACCGGCGACGGCGAATTGCAAGAAGGCCAATTCTGGGAGTCTCTGGTTTCCGCAGCCAACCACAAATTGCATGAACTGACCGTCATCATCGACCACAACAAACTTCAGTCGGACACGCTGGTTTCCAAGGTCAGCGACTTGGGCGACCTCGAAGCCAAGCTGTGTGCCTTCGGCTGGCATGTCAGCCGCTGCGATGGAAATGACATGGCCGCTTTCTCGCAAACGCTTGAGGCGACCAAAACGATTACCGGCAAGCCAAAAGTCATCATCGCCGACACCATCAAAGGCAAGGGTGTCTCCTTCATGGAGCACACATCGATCGATTCCGATGTCGAGTTTTACAAATTCCACAGTGGCGCGCCAACCGACGCGGCCTACGTCAAAGCTGCGCAGGAACTCATCGATGCCGCGAACGCCCGTCTGAAGTCTGCAAGAGTTGTTGCACTCGAACTGGAAACAGTCGTTCGCCCCGCCGCCGTGCAGCCCGAAAATCCGCAGCGGCTGATTCAGGCCTACTCGAATGCACTGATTGAACAAGCGCGCAAGAATCCCAAGATCGTCGCACTGGACGCCGACCTCATTCTCGACACCGGGTTGATCCCATTCCAAAAGGAGTTCCCCGATCGCTTTGTCGAATGCGGCATCGCCGAGCAGGACATGGTTTCACAGGCAGGCGGTATGGCCCTGCAAGGGTTGCTTCCCCTCGTGCACTCCTTCGCATGCTTCCTTTCGGCACGCCCAAACGAAAATATCTATAACAATGCAACAGAAGGAACGAAGATAATCTATGTGGGATCACTCGCAGGAGTGATGCCAGCCGGTCCAGGGCATTCTCATCAGGCGGTTCGTGACATTTCGTCCTTGGGAGCAAACCCGCACCTAACCTTGATCGAACCTAGTTGTGAACAAGAAGTTACACAACTCCTGGATTGGGCGATGAACAAAAACGAACAAAGTACCTACATTCGACTGGTCAGTATCCCGTGCACCATAAGCTACAGGCTGCCGGAAGGCTATCTACCAGAAAAAGGAATCGGGTCGGTCCTTTGCGAAGGGAACGATGCACTAATCATCACCAGCGGGCCGATTTTGCTTGAGCAAGCCGTAACAGCGGCTCGGATCCTGAAGCAGTCATCCGGAATTAAAGCTGGCGTCGTCAATATGCCTTGGCTCAACTACATCGATTCGCAATGGATTAACGAATTGTTAAGAGGCCAGAAACACCTCTTTATCTACGAAAATCATTATAGGATTGGTGGCCAAGGCGATCGGATTGAATGTGCTATCGACCGGAAAATCAACCCCGATGTGATCACTTACCGAGTCGCGATCCCAGAGACACCCCAATGCGGTACCAACCCAGAGATCCTGGAGACTTACCGATTCCGCGCAGACGACATTGCGAACAACATTAAATCTAAGCTCGCCTAATTCCGAACAAGGTTACCGCACTATGATCACGAAACTCTTTCATCGAGCAAGACAATATTGGCAACTCACGCTAACGACCTCTTTGATCATTCGCCGAACGCGCTTGGAGGAGCTTCAGGTCGCACGAAAAAAGGAAAACCCGAAAGGATTAGCAGGGTATGGTTACAAGGTCTTTTCTCAAAGTGACGAAGATGGAATCATCCACGAGATCTTTCAAAGAATTGGTTACACCAACAAGACATTTGTCGAATTCGGCGTTGGTGATGGCCTAGAAAACAACACACTGGCGTTGCTCTACGATGGCTGGAACGGCTTGTGGATTGAGGGTTCAAAAAACTATTGTTCACAAATTACGACTAAGTTCGCACAGTTGATCAAAGACCAAGTGCTGATAGTCAAAAACGCGTTCATTACACGAGAAAACATCGACGTGCTCATCAAATCGTCCATAAAAGCTGGCGAAATTGATCTACTATCGGTCGATCTCGACAGCAACGACGCGCACATTCTCAGAGCAATTAAATCGATCTCTGCCCGAGTTGTTGTTGCTGAATACAACGCAAAGTTCGGCCCATCAATTGACTACTGCATGGCCTACGACGAAGGGTACGCCTGGCGTAAGACGGACCGATTCGGTGCGTCTTTAAAGCACCTAGAACGAACTTTGAGTGAAAAAGGCTATAGCTGCGTCGGATGTAATA
>Ga0299912_10003266_pt1 | contig 13253 bp, 18 predicted proteins | sample RVTome_2_FD_207667 | JGI IMG/M metagenome (GOLD analysis project Ga0299912, IMG submission 207667) | Soil microbial communities from uranium-contaminated site in the Upper Colorado River Basin, Wyoming, United States - RVT95D214 (version 2) ...
AACGCTGAGTACAACAAGGCACTGGAAATGGTAAAGACAGAGATCATGGCGCTCGGCGGGGCTGTCTGTTATCAGCCAGGTATGGAGGCTGACGACGTGATTGCTCACTTGGCTGGAGGGCTTCAAGGCAAGCGTTTTATCTGGACACGTGACAAAGATATGCTGAGCCTTGTTGCCGAGGATGTTCACGTCCTGATCGGTGACGAGGTTGATCCATACATACACAACTGCTGCCCACCTGAGTTCGTGACCGTCTATAAAGCACTTTGTGGTGACCAGTCTGACGGGTTTAAGGGCGCCAAGGGATTCGGCGAAGGCGCTTTCGAGAAATTCGTGGTCCAGTACGGTTTGGAAGGCCTGGCCATGATGAAGGAATTGATCGAAGGCCGGCGGCTGAAAGATCTGGCCGAAGATGTGCTTGACTTCAAGCCCTTGCAGAAGATCCTCGACTCGGAACGCGACGTCTACCTGTCCTACACTCTGGCCAAGCTCTACCCCGATAGGGTTGACAACCTTCAGATTGAAATGGCTATCGGCCAGCCCATGCACGAGGAGATGAGGAAGTGGTGTGGGACGAAGAAGTTGGCTACGCCGGCGGACGCTGGCTGGATTATTCGGGAGATTGAGAAGTCGCCTTTTGTGGCGTTGGATATAGAAACGGACACGCCGCCGGAATCGAAAGAGTGGGCACAGAAGATCATCGATGCAAGCAACGGACGCCGCAAAACATTCGTCGATATCATGGGCTCGTATCTGTGCGGCATGTCGCTCACCTTCGGTGAAAACCTGCAACACACCATTTACATGAGTGTGCGACACGCAGGTGAGAATCCCTGGGCGGTCGAGGACGTAATGGGGATTGTCGGGGCAATCCCCGACAACGTGCCCGTCGCTATTCATAACGTGGCGTTCGAGATGCCAATCTTATTCAACGAGTTTGGTGCCTGGGTTGAAAACGCTGTTGATACGTCCTTGATGTGCTCTTGGGTTGACGAGAACGAGTCGATGGGGCTCAAGCAAAATACCAAGCGGTACTTCAACCACGAGCAGGTGAGTTATGACCAGGTCACGACGAAGAGTGGTCCGGTGGGCACATTGTTTGATGGTGGGAAGCTGTTGGGAGCCTACCTTGACCCTGAGACAGGCATAATGTTTGAAGACCGCCAGTACAGCATGTCGGAACTGACGGCCGAAGAAGTATTTGATTATGGCGCCGCGGATGCCACCTGCACCGCCGCGCTGTATAATCGTCTGCGGTTGGCGATGGATCTGGAGGGCACGCTTGAAGCGTTCGACAACATCGAGGTCGATACCTCCTATGTCCTCGCTGAGGCCTTCGTCAACGGGATCGTGTTCGATCGCGAGACGCTGGAGAAGTTGAGCGCCAAGGACCAAGCTCACTTTGAGTCGCAGTGGCCGCAGGTCAGGGACTACCTCATGACGGTAACGTGGTCACGCGATAAGAAGCTTGACCCGGTCAAAACCGCAGTGGTCCTCGCGAGTCTCGGCGATGAAACCAGTGACGTGGCTATTGCGGATAAGTGTGCCTCGTACAACGGGACACAGCGTTGGCCTGGTACTCAATACCCCCCGTTCGAGCGCACGGTCGCCGGGATCAAGGCGGCGTTCAAGCTGATCACCGGTCGAGACTTGGTCACGCGGGTCAGAACGGAGTCGAAGATGCTCGCTGAGGTCAGCGCCCAGGGCTGCCCGGAACTGGCTGAGGCACTGGAGACCGGCGCGGATGTAAACGATCTGCTTCAGCAATACTGGGAGCCCAACCCGGATTTCGACGTCAAGAAGTCATCTCATCTGGTCAAGATCATGTACGAGGTTATGGGGCTGCCGATCCGTTTCCGGACGGTGCCCACTGACAATATGAGGGCGAAGGGGATTTACGAGGGGAACCCGCAGGCTGACTTCGCCGCAGTTGAGCACGCACTTAAGCTGGACCTGGCCGAGGACAGTGAGGAGTATAAGGTTCTTTTGGCGATTCGTGAGATGAAGAGCTGCCTCACTCGCGAGGGTTTGTTCTACTCGGCCTGGCCGCTGTACCAGCACTGGAAGACGGGCCGCGTCCACATGAACTTCGGTCAGAGCAGAGCAGCGACCCGACGCATGACGCCAAACAATCCCAATGGTTCTCAGCTAAGCAAGAAGGGTGACGGGCGGAAGGTAAGAAGGATCATCTCGGCCCCCCCAGGGCATGTCGTATGCACAATGGACTTTATCGGCCAGGAGCTCAAGCTCGCGGCATGGGCTAGCCAAGACCCCGCGTTCCTGTCGTGTTACCTGGGCGACAACCTGCGCGATCTGCATAGCATGACCGGCGCTGCTATCGCCAAGCGAGCTGGAGAGACTCAGATCGCGGACTATTTCGAGTTCGTCGCCGCGATCGAGGCAGGGCTCGCCGAAGCTAAGGCGTATCGTGCGAAAGGAAAGGCTGTAAATTTTGCTACTCAATTCTTAGTTAGGGCAAAAAAGCTGGCAAAAATGCTAGTAGTTACTGAGGACGAGGCGCAACTGTTCATCGACGCGAAGAATGAGACGTACCCCGATCTGGTCGTTTGGCAGCAGGCGGTGATTGCAGAACTGCACCGGACAGGGATATCTTTGACCCCGCACGGCGCCGTGCGGCACTTGAAGGACAAACTGGCGTCTGGTGATAAGTGGGCTATCGCTGAGGCAGAGCGGCAGGCTATCAATTTCAAAATCCAGTCGGCGGCGAAGGAGCAGACGCAGCTCGCCATGAACGAGATGCGTCGCCGCAACGTGTTCGAGGAGTTCGGTATTAAGTTCGTCACGGCTATCCACGATGAATGCGTGACGTATATCCCGGTCGACAACCTTGTGCCAGGAATTCAGGCGCTGCACGCCTGCATGGTCATAAATTACGCAGACATGGCGATTCCGGCCGAGTCCGACATCAGCATCGGCTGGAACTTTGGGGAGCTTGTGAACATCGGCAAGAACCCGACGAAAGAAAACATTCTGACCGCCTTCAACAAATTACAGGAGAAGAAATGAAGAAACAAATCAGACGCACCAAAGAGAACTGCTCGGCAATCCTGCTCCGCAACACCCCCACGCCGCTCCACGTAGCGATGAAGGCGCTGGCCGAGAAACGGGGAATGACACTGCGATCGTTAATCCTTGCCGTCATGGAGGCCGAAGTTGAAAGAGATTAGCTGTTGTTCATACCGTGAAGGAGGCGTGTGCCTGCACCAAGCCGCGCCAAGAAACCTCATCGGGCGCACAGGGTGCATTCTTATCCGGCCGTGGAGTGACCCTCGTATACCAGAGGGCTGCCGGTTGCAGTCGGAGTTTACGAAAAAACCGGCCGGAGAGTGCAGCCTATTCAAAGACATCATTGACGCCTACGCCGTGGTGCCGCCCCCACCTAAAGAGGAGATGCGCATGTGCTCTGACATATTGACCTCAACTGTGAGGTGCTTGAAATGAAAAATCCTGACGAATCCTTTGAGGAGGCCTGCAAACGAAAGAAGAAAGGACAGCAAGGTAAGTCTGCTGAAAGTAAAGTCCGGGCGCTGCTGGAGGAGAGGGGGGCTGAGGGCAAGCTCGGCTTCATCCGCCTTCTCGACGCCCGCGCTGCAGGCAAGCCTGTCCCCGCGCAGCCTTGTGACTTTATCGTGTTTAAGCACGGCGCGGCCTGGCTTCTGGAAGTTAAACAGATCTCTAAGGGCAACCGGCTGCCTAAGAAATCGTTCCCACAACTATCCAGAATGCTGTCGATGAAGGCACATGCTCACCTCATGCTGCTGGTCTTTTTGGCGGAGACAGGCGAGTGGTGGAATATGGAGGTTGTGGCGATGGACGCTTCAGCGGCTTCTTGGAAGGTTGACGAAAACCTGGGATATAAATTTTCAAGTTTGGAGGAGGACTTCTAATTAGAACAATGACAGAACAGTACGCGGAGATCGCCAGGTCAGCAAAATGGAAGATGATAAAGCTGGTGGCGCAGTGGGTGCTCGTTGCCTTCCTGGTCGGCGTCGCCCTGCAGATTGGCAGGCGGGTGGCGCTGGAGGTGTGGCCTGAGCCTGTTATTAAGTTTGAGGTGACGGAATGAAATTTATTGTTGACAGCAACGTAAACTTTATTTAAGGTGAGTGTAATGATGAAGCGAAGGACCATTTCTATGTCTGACATTCTCTGGCTCCAAATCGAGGCCAGAGCTAAAGCGCTTGGCATCTCGATCAGCGATCTGATCAGACGATCGGCGGAGAATTACTTGGAGGAGAAGAATGGGAAAGAAAGTAGACTGGGAGAGCCGGATCGGAAGGAGGTTCGGTAGGCTGACTGTGCGAGTGCCAGTGTAGCTGTCCCCTTGGGACTGTACGAAAATTTGCCTGGCATCACCTAACCGAAGGTGTAACACAGTCTTGCGGGTGCCTTGCACACGAGTTAACGTCTGTGCGACAGTTAGCTCACGGTGAGACCGGGTCACCCCTATACATTGTGTGGAAAGGGATAAAAAGTAGGTGTTACCAGAGCAACAACTCGGGGTTCAAAAACTACGGAGGCAGAGGCATTACAACCTGCGATGAGTGGCGCTCCAGCTTTCAATCTTTCTTGAGTTGGGCGAAAACGAGTGGGTACCACCCGTCACTTCAGATCGATAGAATAGACAACGATGGCAACTACTGCCCAGAAAACTGCCGGTGGGTTGACCGTGTGACTAATGCTAACAACCGTCGCCTGCTGAGGTCCGATAACAAGACAGGTTACGCCGGAGTCAGCTTATGCACTAAGAGTCGTAAGTTTTCTGCCTCATTGCACAGCGCCCTCGGGCCAAAACTACGCAAAACTAACTTTATGACTGCTGAAGCTGCCGCAAGGTACCGGGACGCTTGGTGTATCGCCCACAGTATTCCACTCCCATTAAATTTCGACAACATGACTCTTGTAGAAGCAAAGGAGATTTTATGCAACTGACGCTTGTTTCCGATCCCCACATAGGTTTGACCAGGAAGGCTGGGGCGACCGCCCAGTCGATGAAAGCGTACAGCGAGTTCCAGATGGCTGTGCTGCACAGCATAGAGGCTGAAGAACTACTGGTGACAGGCGACTTGTTTTCCAGCTACGATGCTGGACCAGAGGCTGTACTGGCTGCTTGGCAGTGGCTGAGCAGGTACTCCAGGGTGTCAGTCCTGCAGGGGAATCATGACGCCAGTAAGAACAAGGAAAAAATGTCCTCTCTTGACTTTCTCGGCCACATCATGCCCTCGCTCAGGATCATTCGCGAGCCAGTGATCGAGGGCGAGATCGCCTATGTGCCACATCTTACTAACCAAGAAATTTTTGACGCTGCTATCGAGAAGGTGGCTGAGACGGCTACGGTCTTGGTGACGCACGCGAATTACGCCAATTTCTTTGCCGCCGAGCGCGAGCACTCTCTGAATCTCACGCCAGAACAATCTGCACTTTTTGAATTGGTGCTATCGGGTCATGAGCACAATAAATCTCTGCGGCAGAATGTCCACATGCTCGGTAGCCCTTACCCCTGTTCAATCGCCGAAATCTCGGAGAAATTCATCCACACCTGGGACGGCGAGAACGCGCCAGAGCCCTTTCGCACCTGGAGCAGCGAGAACTGCATCGAAATCGACTGGCACAACCTCACCCCCAGCTCCGCTCAGTTCATTCGTGTCGTTGGTGAAGCAACCGCGGACGAAGCCGCCCTCGTCCTTCAAGAATTTTCCGAATTTCGCAGGAAGTCAGACGCCTTCATGATAACGAACTCAGTGAAGATAGGCAGCCTGGAGATCGGCGAGTTGGAGGAGGCAGCGGGCGAGCTTGACGTTTTCGACCCCGTGGCCGCTTTGATGTCGGTGCTCAGTGAAGATCATAAGAAACAGATTGAGGAGGTGTTGGGGCGATGAAACTTATTTCAACCCACCTAAAAAACTTTGGGAAGTATAAAGATCGCACCTTCAACTTCGAGTCCGGCACGACTATGATTCGTGGGAGAAATGAGGGCGGCAAGACGACGCTGTTGCTCGCTGCGCTGTATTGCTGGTTCGGGACACAAGTGCTTGACTACCCAGTCGAACATTACATCAACAACGAGGGCGCCACCTCGCTTAAAGTCGTAAACGAGTTCGAGGTCGACGGCGCCCTGTACACGTGCAGCCGTGGTACGTCTGGCGCTGAACTCCGTCGGAACGATGAAGTTCTTGCCACGAACCACGGCCCAGTCACAGCCAAGGTCGAGGAGATTCTCGGTATTCCGCCGGGCAAGGCTAGCGGCACAATGTTTGCCAAGCAGAACCAAGTGCAAGGCATCATTGCCCTCGGCCCGACAGCGCTGGCAGCGTACATCGAAAAGCTGGCTGGCTTCGATCAGGTTGATGATCTCGTGACCAGGCTCTCAGAAAAGCTCGAAACCGGCTCGACCAAGCCTTTTGAGGAACAGCTCATCTCGAAGCGAGAACAGTTGAGGGCGCTACCTGAACTGGTCGAGGAGATCGCTGTTGACGACAAGGAAGTTGACAAGCTAACCTCCGCACTTGCTACTGCTGAGGCCATGCTATCATCGACCAGGGCAGAGGCAAGCACGATAGAAGCACGTAGGAAGGCGCTGACTGACCAGATCAAGGAGGCACAGCGTGTCGAGGAGACTCGGCAGCGTCTGGCTGTTGAGTCTGCTGGGTTGGCTGTTTTACCTCAGCAGATTGCTGTCGCTGAAGAACACATCGCGCTGGCGGGTGAGTTCCTGGCCTATCAAGAGTTCCACAATCTGCCGGCGCGTCCAGCGGACGAGTGGGAGGGTGACTGTGATAGCCTTGCGGCGGAGATCGCCAGGCATCGCAGTGGCATCACTGAGTACGGGCTGGAGGATTCGTCTCTCGCCTCTACGATTCGGGAGAAGGAAAAGCAGAAACTTGTATCAACCGTATGCCCGTTTACGAAAGAGGTGTGCAAAGAATTATCGGACGTGGCCGTGATCGAGAGGACAAACTCGCAGATCAAAGGCGAGGTTGATGCGCTCCAGGCACAAAAGCTGTTGCTGGCCGTGAAGGTCAAGAACCTCAAGGACGACCTCGTAGTTCTTGAAAACCTGCTTACCTTCCACGATCAGATGGCGTTTACACTTCTTTCCTATGGTGACAGAATCGCTATCGACAAGTCAGTGATTCCGTGGAAAGCCACGTGGGCTGCCGCTGTCCCCGAAGATGTTGGGATGGCTACGGTTGATCCAACAGCGCTCAGGCAGAAGCTGGCGTCAGCGAGTCGGGCGCAGGCCCAGCTCGACGTCCTGCCAGCCGCAGTTGAGGTGGGCGGGTTGAAGGCGCAGTTGCAAGGGTTGTTTGACACGGACGTGTCGGCGCTGGAAACGGCGGTGACTCGGGCAAGGCAGGAACTGGCCACGGCACGTCAGAAGTTCGATCAGGAGAGAGCGCGGTTCGAACTAGCCAAGAACTCAAACCTGCGGACGCAGACGACCCGCGCCTCACTCACCAGGGACATCGAAGAGCTGGGGATCAGGATCGCCAAGATGAAAAAAGATGCAGCCCTGATGAAGGCAGTCAGGGCAGCCCGTCTGGTCGTGGCCGAGCTAATCTGGAGTAAGGTGTTGGCTGGCACGAGCAATTACTTCAGCAGGATGCGAGGCACGCCGTCGGAGATCACCAGATCTCCGAAAGGGTTTCTTGTTAATAATCACCCTATCGTCAGCGGATCAACATTTGACTGCTTAGGATTATCCTTGCTGATGACGCTTACGAAACTATTCTCGTGCTGCTCAATCCTCATGCTCGACGAAGTTGGCGCGGGCGCAGATGAGAAGAGGGCGGCTATGATGCTCGGGACGCTGGCTGGATCTGGGTTCAGTCAGGTATTCTTCATCACGCACCGACAGAGTGACGAGTCGGCGTGCGAAAACCTATTGGAGGTAGCTTGAGTGACAGAGAAAGATCCACACGGAATAGACCCGCACGAGCCCGGTGCCAAGCTTGACGCCGGTAAGACCACGGCAGCGCTGCTGCTAGATTTCCCTTACGCCTTGGAGGCGATAGCGGAGGTTGCCATTTACGGGGTCCGTAAATATTCAAGATCAGGCTGGAGGGCGGTGCCAGATGGAATCAATCGATATGCTGATGCCAAATAACAACACAAGCTGGCACGGGCAAAAGGACTGGAACGCGACGCGGAGAGCGGCTTGCTGCACCAGGCTTCGTGGGCCTGGTGCGTACTGGCTCAACTTGAACTTAAACTGAGGAGCAACGGAAAACAATATGAACCAAGAGACACTACAGAAACCACTCGATGATGCAGGCATCGAGTGGGTACAAACATGGAAAGGCCGTGAGTTAATCCCTGTTGGAAGTTTTGAACTGGTAGTTACTGTTAAATCTAGTTCTTGGGAGCTTATTGGGTTAAAAAGAGGAGAATTTCTCATAAGGTTTGATAACCCAGATGAGCAAGTATTTTTTGAGAATATGTTTAGAGGTGATATAAACATATTCTTGACAGATTTCTGTAATTTTTAATATAGGAAACTGTTGTGAAATTAAACGGGATCGATCATAAAAAAATTGTTGGGCCTGTCATTTTTTCTTTGTGCTGCACCTGCCTAACGCTGATCGGCGTTAAATCAGCGCAGGGGGACAGGCAGGGATATCACACGGGTATTGTGATAGTTGTTTAACTCAATACCTTAAAAAATTAGACGTTAAGGCAGTATAAATGGGTAATTTTAGCTAAAGTGATCGCGACCTTATAGTTTGAACGCCTCAAATTTGCCTTTCCCATGGTAACAGATGATCCTGTTGTCTGGATGCTGTGGGCTGAGCTTGCTGGATCTGATTTGGTTTGGGAACAGATCCTGCCACTCTAAAAACTTACCGACATGCTCTTGTAGAAAACCTTGATCACCCCACCGATCGCTCGTCTGGCTGTAGTCGTCCATGTAAAAGCCTGGCCGTTGTGCAAAGGTCGCGTATAGGTAGGATGGTGTCTCTGTCCAGTACAGCAGACCTGACCCCATCCTGCCCTTCTTCCCCGACGACAAGTTCCTTAGAGCAGTAAAACCTGTGTGCTGCACCATGTGATCGATGTTGCCAACGATGTCGGTATCCAGATCAATGTACAGCACAGGGCCTTCAAACAGGCCGGGCCGGAACAGCTCCATCTTGCTCCACCAGCCGGGCCAGGCATGTTTCAGGGGTACAGTGTATGCTCCCGCCACGTCCGACAGGCACACGAAGCAGTGGGGCAAGGTCAGGTGCTCTTGCACGAGTTTGCACAGGCGATCTACATGGGCATAGGAGTACCCGCCACGCATTTTCGACGGTTTCCATTCTCCCGATTTGAATACACAGGCTACAGTGAGCATAAGTACCACTCGTGTTTAGGGTATTCTTCGATAACTTCAACACAAGAGAAGTACCGGTGCAAGGACTGCCCTGCTCCAGTACCAGCCCTGGCATCAACAATCACCTGTTTTGCCACAGACGCAGCCCATGCAATGTGCGCCTCAACGGGGTAGTGAAATCCCCATGACAACACGGAAAATACGAGGTCAGCCGGTTGTGTGGGCATCGGCTGTGAGTCAATATTGACCAGCTTGTGCTTAACTCCACCGGAGTTTAAGAACCTGCCGGTTTCCTCCAATTGGTTATACTTTCCGAAGTCCTCACCATAATTGATTTTGCGACCTTCTCGCCCGTCTCGATCAATAATGATGAACTCACACATTGGCCAAACCTTACTCAGGCAAGCGGAGACACCACCAAGTCCGCCCCCGAGATCAACAGCGACCTTGGGGGCGATCAATACAGCGCCAGCAATACGATCCGCATCCTTCTGGCACGAAGCGAGATAAGCTTCAGCCAGGGTTCCTTGCAATTGTGTTCTCTGTTCGAGCAAATAGCCCGCTGCTTCTGGCGAAATTTTTGTCATTGTATGGCCACCACGCCGAATCCGCAATTGCGAGTGCATAATTCAGTCGCGTCGTATGTTGGATACTTGGCCTGCAACACAGCCCAAGCCTCAGCCATTGACGGGTTAATTGAAATGTCGTCCATGACTATAACCTTGGGGCTTAAAGAAGAATACAGCTTGATATTTTGCATCGTATGATCGTAGTTGTGAAAACTGTCAATGTAGATAATGTCAACCGATGGTGCAAGAAATGTAGTGACTCGACGGACTGTACGAGGATCGAGGGAGTCGCCCGTCACCAGCACCAAGCCCCTGATCTTGTTCAGCACTTCGGCATTGCGCTGGCGGATATCCACAGTTACAACTCGCCCACCGCTAGGCATACCAGCAAGAAGCGCCTGCGCAGACCCCCCATAGTGCGTACCAATGTCAAGCGCACTCTTGGCCCCGAGTTTACAGGCGATCCCGGCGAGCAAAGGATAATAACCGGTCATTTCGTAATATCTCTTCGTTCGACTATGCGGCCCATAGTGAACAGCACTCAAGTCGATTGCTTCTCCGAGTTGATATGCACTCTCACAAAATTCTCTCATCTTTACCTCCAGTGTTTTTTAACCCAATGGTAGCTGAGTTGCGACGGGTCACGTGCCCCCGCAAAAAAGACGAGCCTGGCATCGGGTGGAAGCTTGTCATTAAACTGCCGGGCTTCGTACACGCCATCTTTATTGGTGAATCTCGCCTCGCCTTTACCAAGCACTAGCCTAATCCAGGCTTGATCAGACCCTATGCACAGCTTAGGGTTGTTTTGGATTAGCTTAATACTCATTACGGGGTCAAAGGTATCCCACACTTCACGCCGAGATCCTGCTGTCATTAAGTAGAGCCCTCCATTATAGTACTGGTCCGGGGCACTCCGGTTTGGTAAAGGGTGATAAGAGTTCATCACAAAATCATCATCTCTGTCAAACAAATTCGTAATGTCGGCCGTGATCACGCAGTCAAGATCCATACAAACGAATCTCTGCCCCAACTCCATTTCCACGTCAGGAGAAAATGTGTACAGGCGGTTGAAGCACCCGCCAAGATCCTTGTACTTATCCCATAGCCTGAGAGTTTCACACTCTATGCCACGGGGATCGTCAGTGACACAAATTAGCCTGAAAGGCTTATGGTAGTGACGCAGCAGCATTCTGTAAAGAATATTAACATGGTCGGCGGTGTATCGAGCGATTGCAGCCGGCAGTACAAAGCCTTTCTTGGCTTTCTCCCACTTGAAACAAACAAAAGTTAACTCCATTCAACCTCCTCTGCTCAAAAAAAAGTAACAGGCATTTTTGATTATAACCTACGCGTGAGGGTAGAGCAACAGTTAGTCAGCAACACACATAACTTTCGTAATGCCAACCACCTGATATTATGATATTATGGTATTATTAAATCAAAGGGAGGGCAATAAAGCACTCTCACAAAACAGGGAGCAAAACATGAAAACTTACAAAGAAATGTACGAAGAAGCCGCTGCTAAAACAAACGGAGAATACAAGGGGTATACAAAAGGCAACGCCCTTTCTCTGTACGTTGACGAAAAATACGGGGTGAATGCGGCGGCGAACAATGCCGCTCATGACGCTCTTTGTGAAATTGTATCAACAATGAGTTTTGACGATGAAGAGTAAGAAAGGCGGCAATAGACCAGGGGCCGGGAGACCGGCCCTAAAACCCGACGAAAAGCCGGTTGATATTTCCCTTCGCCTGCCCCGCGATCTGGTTGAAAAGCTGGACGCGATGGAAGGGAGCCGGGCGAAGCTGATAATTGCAGCCTGTCGGGCTTACTACAAAATTGATCCGGCAGGGTAACAAGGGATTAAGCAGAAAAAACCGTATAACTCCTCAATTAGCGGAGTTATACGGTTAGTAAAGTTATCTGTAGCAGTTCTCCAAAAACTGACTAATAATTTACACCCACTCCAAGGTGTGCTCCAATGCGCGCTCCAAGATACCCCACCTGCTTTGTTATCCACCAGCTAGTGGTGCCGACATCTAACTTAAATTGTCCGTCAGCCCATTTTCTTTCTGCGGCATTTTTTGCATTACGGCACCGCCAGTCATGTCTGCACGATGCAATAGGGTGATCGTGACGAGGGAATATGCCCCGAAACAACAACGGAACACTCGAACCGTCCCAGACAAAATCTACCGGAACCTCTCCTGGCGTCCCGTCGTAATTAACGCACGGCAACGCCTCATCCAATGCTCGGCATTTTTCATTGCCGGGCACGTTCCTCATGTGGATCAGCGTTCCAGAGTGGGCCATTAAAAAACCTCATTTTTGTTTATCGTCATCGCAGTAAATCCATGCTCTGTTAAATTAAGCCAAGCAAAGCGGCAAAATTCCCCTCCGGCGCGTCTTTGCTCTCCGACCAGGCCAACGTGCGGGCAATATCCAAGGCCCGGCATGTGACCCAGTTCATAGCTTCTACAGTGTGAACAGATTTTATGCTTGTGAGTTGTAAAATCGGTGTTTTCCAATTTGCACCACGAATTTCATTTTTGCCTCCCAATAAGGTGCCGGGATGTCGGTTGAGTAATAATGATCAACATCTTCCATGGTTTCGCCATTTAGTCGAGCCAAAAGACACTCCATCGCGCTATCCATACACGCCACAAAAGCACCGTAGTCACTTATTGCCGGCCAAGATTGCTCCCCTCCGTTCGCCCACGAAAATTGATAGGGTTTTAACACCACGTCCCGGATTGATTTTTTCTCTTTCTGTAGGCGGTTCATCGTAACATGACCTACACCTATTTGTCCTGCTTTCCCTTCACCTCTGGCCTCGTTATAAATATTAATTGCCAGCCAGGTCACTTGTTCGAGCATAATTTTCTCCTCGCCAGATTTTAAAATCCTCTGGCAATGGTTCTGTTTTTGTGGGTTCCACTGTGATCTCTTTTTGTAGTCGAAACCTTTTACAGTGATAACCCGGCTTGTAATAGTATGGCTGACCACAAGGACGACCAACGCCACAGTGATCACAGTCCAAGTCTTTTTCATCAATAATCATTTTTTAGTGCAGCTTTCGATGTGCACGGTCAGAATTGCCGTTGCTCTGGCATTTTCCAACATTGCCTGCGACGCCTTTTCGTATGCCGAAAGGATTTTGCAAGTCTGATCTTTCGATGTCGCAATCCATTCATTACGGTCTTTTCGGTGGAGTTCATACTGCGTTATAAAATCTTCTCGGAATTCTTTCCTGTCAGCGGTGTGTTTCCGCTCCTGATACCACACCACAGCACAAAGCAGGAGGAATCCGAGACCAGCAAACCCCTGAGTTTTCAATAATTCAAGAATG
>Ga0299912_10003267_pt1 | contig 13246 bp, 11 predicted proteins | sample RVTome_2_FD_207667 | JGI IMG/M metagenome (GOLD analysis project Ga0299912, IMG submission 207667) | Soil microbial communities from uranium-contaminated site in the Upper Colorado River Basin, Wyoming, United States - RVT95D214 (version 2) ...
CCGCCTCTGGCCTTAGCAAAGCAAAGGCCAGTGGAGGAATGCCGCAGAAACGTTAGGGCAAAGCTCGGTATTCCTGACAACGCGCTGCTGGGGGTCGGCGTGGAGCGCTTCGACTATACGAAGGGGGTGTTGAACCGAATCCGCGCAATCGATGAGCTGCTCGCACGCCATACTGAGTGGAGGGGCAAGCTCGTGTTTGTGCAAGCGGCCGCGCCTTCGCGCAGCAAGCTCGATAGCTACCGCAATCTGCAGGAGGAAGCGCTGGAGCTCGCTCGCAGCGTGAATGACAAATATAGAGACGGGGGATACGAGCCGATCCGGCTCATCATCCGTCACCATGAGCCGGATGAGGTGTTCGAGCTGTTCCGCGCCGCAGATTTTTGCATCGTCAGCAGCCTACACGACGGAATGAACCTCGTTGCGAAGGAGTTTGTCGCCGCCCGCGACGATGAGCAGGGCGTCCTCATCCTGTCGCACTTTGCAGGCGCTTCGCGTGAACTCTCGGAGGCTCTTATTGTGAACCCGTACGATGCCCACGGCCTGGGTGAAGCCATCGATCAGGCTCTGCGCATGCCGGTGAACGAGCAGCGCGAACGCATGAGGCTGATGCGTGCGCTTGTCAAGGAGCGCAATGTGTACCGCTGGGCGGCGCAAATGCTGCTGGATGCGGCGCGGCTCAGAAGTCACCAGCGCATCCTGGATTTGGTCGGGGCGCGGGACACAGGCTCATAAAGGTCCAAGCGTCATCTGCCGGAGGCGTTCGACCGGTTCTTCTGGATGATGGCGATGATGATGAGCCCAAACGTGACGAGTCGGGCAACGTAGTAGAGCGGCTCCTCCTCGTCGGCGGGATGACTGAGCGCAAGAGCGACGCGGGCAAGGGCATCCGGGGCGAACGCGGCGGCGAAGTAGAGAAACAGCCGATCGTGTGTCTGGCGCCAAAATCGCAGGAAGAACAAGGTTGCCACCATGGATCGTCATCTTGCTGCAAAGCTTCGGTCTGACCGCCGGCACCTTCGGCGCGCTGGCGGCGGCGCGGCTGGGGCTCGATCTGGCTTACGGCATTCCTGCGCAAGGTCGCGCTAGAGCCCGTCAACCGCTAGATTGAATTCAACGACCTGGTCGGAGCGGGAACGATCCGCAACTACGCACACAACAACAAGATCAATCTCATCGTGCTAGGTACGCACGGCCGCACTCTGGGACTGTGCGGCTCAAGAGCAACGAAGTTACGTTTTTCTGGAGAATGCTGGCATGAAGCAGCTGCTTGTTGCGACTGACCTCTCGGCCCGTTCTGACCGGGCTCTGCAGCGGGCGATATTGCTTGCCAGCGAGCACGATGCGCATCTCGAAGTCATTCATGTGGTCGAAGAGCCGTTGCCCCAGTTCGAAGAGCAGGTGGCATCGGCCAAGAGCGCAATTGAAGCCCAGATTGCTGCACTTCAGCTGCCAAAACCGGCGAAGTGGAAAGTTCAGGTCGTGCAGGGCGCGGTATCAGCCGAAATACTTCGCGTCGCGGGCGAGATGCGTGCTGAGCTCATTATCCTGGGAATACATCGCCATGCCCGGCGCGAACATTTTCGTGGAACGACTGCCGAGCAGGTCGTTAGCCGGGGTCGCCTTCCCGTTTTGGTGGTGAAGGAAGCTGTCGTTCGACCTTACCGGAGCGTGCTGGTTCCGGTCGATCTGTCCGTCCACTCACGCGCGGCCACGGAACTCGCCTGCGCTCTTGCTCCGCAAGGGCAACTCTTTCTCGTTCACGCCACGCATGCGCCGTTCACTGCCTTCTTGGATCCGGACACTATACGGGAGCTCGTGCGCAACGAGCAGGAGAAGTTTGCGGCCATGCTCGCCTTGGACGTCAAGGAGTTGACGGCCAGATTTTCTACCGCCGCACCACGATTTGACACGATACTGAAGGAGGGTGACGTGCGGCCTCTCATCCGAGAAGAAGTCGGTCGTCTCAAGCCAGATCTCGTGGTGATCGGCACGCATGGCCGCTCTGGCATCTCCTATGCGATCCTCGGGAGCGTCGCCGAAGACATCCTGTCCGAAGCGCCCGTTGACGTGCTGGCAGTCAAAGCCTGGTGACGGTTTCGGTCAGTCCAGGTCGCGGTGTTCCCCGACGTTCGACCCACTGACTAGGTCAGAAGCAGATGACAAGTTCTCTCGGAGATAGAATTGTGTCGGGCCAAGCGTGGCGCCGTAGCCAAGGCGTTGGTTTAAGATCTATTCGCGGCGACGTCGCCACTTGAAAAGTGGGGAACATGTGAACGACTATCTCGCACTCCTGATCGGGGTCCTCTGCGCGGGGGGCGGCGGCGAACTGTTCGTGCGCGGCACGGTCGGCATTGCGAGCGCGCTGCGCATCTCGCCCGGCATTATCGCCGCCACCATCGCCGCCCTCGCAACATCCAGTCCGGAGTTCACCGTATCGCTCACCGCGGCACTCGAGGGAATGCCCCAAATCGCGCTCGGCGATGCGCTCGGCAGCAATGTGGTCAACATCGCGTTGATCCTGGCGGTAGCTGTCCTCATCGTTCCGATTACCGCGCCGCGTGATGCGATCCGACGCGACTTCCCGACGGCGCTCGTGGTTCCGGTTATCATCGGGGTGCTTTTGCTTGATGGCGTGCTCTCGCGTCTTGACGGATTCCTTCTGCTTGCTCTGTTCGCGGGCTGGCTCATCATCGTCGTCCACGAGGCACAGCGGCAGCGCAGCAGCGCTCCGGAGGTGCTTGGGGAGCAGAAGCCTCTGCTTGCCATTCTTGCCGGCGGGGTAGGGCTCGCTCTGCTTGTCCTCGCCGGCCGTCTGATCGTGTCGGGCGCTACGGGCATCGCTACGGCTCACGGTCTCGACGCCTTTCTCATTGGTGCTACGATCGTTTCGCTCGGGACCTCCGTGCCGGAGCTCGCGACAGCCGTCATCTCCGGTATGCGCGGTCACGAAGAGGTGGGGCTCGGCACAATTCTCGGCAGCAATATCTTCAACGGCTTGCTTATCGTCGGAACGGCCTCGAGCATTGCCCCGATCGCGATCACCGTTCAGGAAGTGGCGCCCGCGCTCGTCCTTGGTCTCGCCGCTGTGGCGCTGACCTACCCGTCTGCTTCGGGCGTAATCGGCAGGTGGAGGGGCGTGATCTTGCTCGGTGTGTATGCAGCGTACCTTGCTGCAATGGTGCAGTGGGGCGCGGCTGCCTAGACCGCGCGTCTGGTTGCTATGCGCTCGATGAAGTGCACGGCCTGATCGACGCCGTTCTCCTCATCGATCGCCGCGCCAAGCGCGGCGGACTTCTTTCTCATCTCCGGATTGGCCATGGCCGTGATGGCCGCTGCGAGGGTATCCGCCGTCAAAGACCTGCGTGAAATAGGATCAGGGCCTGCTCCGAGTTCAAAAACACGTCTCGCCCAAAATGGCTGATCCCCGAAGAAGGGGCAAATACCTGTCGGCTTACCAGCTCGTAGCGCTGCGGCAGTCGTGCCCGCGCCGCCGTGATGGATCGTCGCCTTCACATGCGGGAACAGGCGGTCGTGAGGCGCGCTCGATATGAAGTGGACATGGCTTGCTATGCGGCTTGGGCTCAGTGCCCCGCCTCCGGTCGCCAGGACCCCGCGATTTCCGGTTCGGGCGAGCGCCTCAATGATGAGGGAACTCATTCGCTCGGGATCGAGGCCGGGGATGCTGCCGAAGCCGATATAAACCGGCGGCTCTCCTGCCTTCAGGAAGCTTTCGAGCTGCGGAGGCGTCACCCACGCGGGGCTGTCCAAAAACCAATAGCCGCTGACAACGACGTCCGGGCGCCAGTCCGCAGGCTTTAGGAGGACGTAAGGACTATAGGCATAGAGAGTGGCAACTGGGCCGCTGACACGACACCTGGCAAGACCGAGCGAAGACGCGCGCCATTCTCTGATCAATTTGCCGAACAGCAGGGCCGCTTCCTTGGTGGCCAGCACGTGGCTCACGCGGTTGAAGGGGCCTAGTGATGCGAAAGGCATCAGCGGGCTTGGAAATGCGGCGGTCGGCGTGAAGCCGGGGAGCGGCGAAGCGAGGATGCAGGGGCGCGAAAGCTTCTGCGCCATGTGCGGCGAAGCAACCGACTTGGGGTGATAGATGATAAGATCCGGCACGAAGGCTTCGATGGCTTTCCATTCTTCATCGAAGAGTCGCCGCATCATCGGGCGCACGTACTTGAGGAGCTTAAAGCCCGCTCCAAATCCTTCACCTCCGGCAAGGGCCGCCTTGACCTCCGGAGTGTCGATCAGCGCATGAAATTCCCCCGGAAGAGGCGCGCATGAAACCCCGCGCTCCGTAACCAGTGACTTGTACTGCTCTGGCGCCGCGATCTGCACCTCATGGCCGCGGGCGATCAAACCCCGAGCCAAGGCGATATAGGGCTGAACGTCGCCTCTTGTGCCGAGTGTTTGAAGGGCTATGCGCATCGCAATCCTTGGTGCGCGCTCCCTCAACTACATGACATCCTCGAGGAAGGGCCGCTTGCTGTCCGCTCGACGTGTTGGGCCTGCTGGTTCGAGCCGCGTCAGCGCCTCTCGTCACGGCCGAGCTTGGCATTTCCGTTCACCGATTTGATGACGCTGACTCATGCGCTTGGATGACGCTGCTCGACAAGATCCAAGACGCACTGGCGCTTTCTTAGCCTCGCAGCGTCGAGCAACATTTGACCGGCCCAACGGTAGGACCAGCTCGAGCGCGTCCATTAGCTGTCGGCTCCAGGTCACGAGTGAAGGTCAGCTTCGGGTCAGTCGCGTCGCGCGCTAACCATTTGCCGGAAGAATTGGTCAGAAAGCTGACGTAACTTCAGTCGCTTGGACGCGCCCAAGCGCATCCTGGCCTGTCTCTCAACCAAGGAGACAGACTATGGAAAACGACCATCCATCCGAAGCCGTGAAGACCAAGCGCCGTGAGCCTTGGAATAAGGGCAAGCTCATCGGTGCAAAGCCGCCGCTGCGGCCAAGCCATGTTTGGTCAATCAGAACCAAGCTGCAGATGGAGGAGCGCAAGAGGGATCTTGCGCTGTTCAACTTGGCGATCGACAGCAAACTGCGAGGCTGTGACGTGGTTGCCGTCCGAGTCGATGACGTGGCACCGAATGGCTACGCGCTCGATCGTGCGACGGTGCGCCAAAAGAAGACCGGCAGGCCGGTGAGGTTCGAACTGACCGACCAGACACGACTGGCCATCGACGAGTACCTAAGGCTGACCGGCCGAAAGCCAGGTCAGTTCTTGTTCGCCGGCCGCGGCGATGGCTCGCGCGGTCTGACCACCCGGCAGTATGCCCGGCTCGTCGGTGAGTGGGTGGCAAGCATCGGACTAGATCCAAGCAAGTTCGGCACCCACTCGTTGCGCCGCACGAAAGCAGTTCTGATCTACCGTCGGACAGGCAATCTGCGGGCGGTCCAACTCTTACTCGGGCACTCGAAGATCGAAAGCACCGTTCGCTACCTCGGCATCGAGGTCGATGATGCAATCGAAATCGCAGAGAAGATAGACATCTGATGGCGTGGGCAGAGCGCGGCGGCTCTGCCTGAGCTTCGGCGAGTGCGGCAGCTTTTACCCCAAATGCGGACATCTAATAGGCAGTGCCCGACCCGCTGGGACCAGACCACTCGAATGCCCGCTCTTGTATAGGTCCTGCCGGATGCGCCGTAGGCGAGATGGGCCAGAAGCAGAATCAGTCCTGACGAGCCGCTGGCACGATCTCCCCCCAGCTGTGGTTTGGAGAAGAAGGCGGTCCTTTTCAGAACCGCCTTCCACGCGCTCTAGGAGGGAGGAAGTTGGAAATAATAGTGAGAGGCGAGAACAACGGCAGCAGCCGCAAGTAGAGTGAGGTACGGCAACATTCCCGCCCTTCGAGCTCCAAGGTCTTGGCTCTTAAGGTTGAGATCCGCCAACATGTGATCAGGGAACTTGCCGCGGTCTTGCACATAGTGGCGGAAAAGAAAGACGGGAATGATCACGGCCGCAAAGCCGAGGCCGTACCAGAGAGCATTCGGGTTCCCCCAAACCTTAGCGCCTGCTCCCATGAGAACGAGGTTGAAGAACCCTAGAAAAGCATTGAACCCGACGAGCCAGTTCGGCGCCCGATAAGGCCGAGGAATATTGGGGCTATCGATCCTGTGTATCCAAGTGGCTTGGAGATTCAGGAAGATGAAGATCATGTAACCAACGTTGGAGATTGACAGGATCAGATAGTATGCCGTTGCATCCGATGCCGCGAACGTCAGCAGGCCAAGATTGAAAACGAGATCGGTCCACATCGCCCGCGTGGGGGCGCCGTGCTCGTTGACATGACCGAGATACTTCGGAAGCCAGCCGTCCACACCGCCCTGATAGAGCGTGCGCGATGAACCGGCCATCGCCATCATGATGGCGAGGATCAGGGCGAGGATCATCATCATCTCCAGCAGGTGGACGATGATGGGATTGTGGCCGCCGACCATGTCACCCATGGCGGCTGCCACGCCGGTTCCGTCAACGATGCCCGGCTGGGTCATGCCCTCGAGGCCGAGATGGCCCTGGAATGCTGTGGCGACCAGTGTGTAGAGGACAACGCAGAGCAGGCCCGCCGCGACGATGGCTTTCTTGGTATCTGTGTTCGGATTGCGAAACTCACGCGTATAACAAACTGCGGTCTCAAACGCGTACGTCGACCAGCCGGCGATGAACAAGGCGCCGAGGAAGTAGGTCCAACCGAAATTGTTCCATTCCCCATTCGGCGGAACGAGCGGAGTGAAGTTTGCGTAGTTTACGCCGCCATTGAAGAACGGCACGATGCCGACGATGAGCATGGGGATGACAACAAGCAAGCCAATCAGCATCTGAATGCGTGCGGTGCCGAGGACCCCGCGGTGCTGGACCGCGAAGGCCGCGAGCATGATGATCGCGCCGATGAAGAACGTCGCGCCGACCTCGATCTTGGCGAGGCCAAAGAAACTGAACTCCACAAGCTTGAACGATCTGAGGGCTGGCGTCGCTGCGTCGGTGGCAGCCGCGATAGCGATCTTGGCGGCTTCCTGGCTCGATTTCCCCGCGATCACGGCCGCGTTGGCGGCGTCATGTAACCATGCGACGACTTGGGGTGAATCTGCCGAGAACACGGGGATAGGTGCAACTGCGTTGAGGATGTAGCCGGCAGCGATCGCGCAGCCAAGGGAAAGCACAGGTGTCCAGGCGAACCAATTACACCACACGGACATCGGCGCGATGATCTTGCTGTACCGGAGCCAAGCGGCCGCGCCGTAGACTGCCGCGCCGCCTGACTTGTTTGAGAAGAGGCCAGCGATCTCCGCGTAGCTGTAGGCCTGAAAGAAGCCGATGAGAACAGAGATGGTCCACACCAGGAAGGCTAGCTTTCCAGCGGTTGCCCCCATGCCACCAATCGAAATGAGCACCAGCGCAGGAACGCCGCTGGCGATCCAAAAAGCGCCCTTCCAGTCAATGGTTCGGTGGAGCCCACCCACTTCGGCATTCTGGCCCCCCGGTCCAATCCCTCTATTGTCAATTGCGATTGTCATTCCCTGTCTCCCGTTCGCGCCTGCGCGATGCCCTTGTGCCCAGCCAAGTCTCCATATTTGCGCCGCATTGCATGCGACGCAAGTAAATTGCATAGGGTGCATCGCAAAAGAGTTACGTCCTGTGCAATCTGGGTTGGCCTTTGGTAGGGATTGCAAAACGAGAGGTGTTGGTCGCTGCCCAATTTGCGATCAGCCCGATGAACCGGTAATCAATTGGCGGCAGGAGAGCGGGGCATGGCCAAATGAAAAATTCGGAGAAGAAGTCTGGAAGGCGCACCACGTCGACACCGGTGCAGCGGCGCCGTGCGGCGGGAGAAGCTGGGCACGCCAAGAGCGAGCAGGCCAATATGCCTTTGGAGGGACGTATCGGGGCCGCCATCAAGCGCCGCCGCCTGGAGGCCAACCTTACTCTTTCTGACTTGAGTGCTGGCGCCGGGCTGTCGAGCGCGATGCTCAGCCGTATCGAAAACGGAATGGCTACGGCGAGTCTGGATGCACTCGAGCGCATCGCTGCGGCGGTTGGCGTAAATCTGTCCGATCTTTTCCGGGAGTCTGAATCGCGTCAGGGAAGCGCGCAACTCGTGAAAAAGGCCGAGCAGATGGAGGTCGTGCGCGTCGGAACAAAGTACGGGCACACCTATCGCTTGTTGTCCTACGACCGCGGACCGCGAAAGCTCTTTGAGCCGTTCTTCATCGAGATGGACAAGAAGAGCGAGTCCTATCCGCGCTTCTCCCACCCGGGTACCGAGTTCATTTATATGTTGCAGGGGCGGATGGAGTACCGCTTCGGCGAGCAGACTTATATGGTCGAGCCCGGCGATGCTTTCACCTTCTCCGGCAATGTCGTGCATGGGCCGGAACGGTTGCTTGATGAGCGCATACGCTTCCTGGCGATCATCATATACGCGGAATGAAGTTGAAGAAGCCGGTGGCCGAGTGCGCCGGCTTCTTCGCGGAACGTCAGAAGACGCCGGCACCTGGAATCCATGTCGTGCCGGCGAGGGGCACGCGGGCCATTGCTGCCGCCTCGATTGTCAGCGCCGTGAGGTCCTCGGGCTCGAGGTTGTGCAGATGGCTCTTCCCGCAGGCGCGTGCGAGCGTCTGCGCTTCGAGAGTCATGACCTTGAGATAGTTGGCGAGGCGACGACCGGCCACTACTGGATCAAGACGTTGAGTGAGCTCAGGCGATTGGGTCGTGATGCCTGCAGGATCCTTGCCTTCGTGCCAGTCGTCGTAGGCGCCGGCCGTCGTGTGCAGCTTCTCGTACTCGCTCTCCAGCACCGGATCGTTGTCGCCGAGGGCGACGAGCGCCGCCGAGCCGATCGACACCGCGTCGGCGCCGAGCGCCAGGGCCTTCGCCACGTCGGCACCGTTGCGGATGCCGCCGGAGACGATGAGCTGCACCTTTCTATGCATGCCAAGGTCCTGCAACGCTTGGACCGCTGGCCGGATTGCCGAAAGCAGCGGGATGCCGACGTGCTCGATGAAAACTTCCTGGGTTGCTGCCGTGCCGCCCTGCATGCCGTCGAGGACAACCACGTCAGCGCCAGCTTTGACCGCCAGCGTAATGTCATAGTAGGGGCGGCTGGCGCCGACCTTGAGAAAGATCGGCTTCTCCCAATCGGTGATCTCCCTAAGCTCGTTGATCTTGATCTCCAGGTCGTCGGCGCCGGTCCAGTCGGGATGACGGCACGCCGAACGCTGATCGATCCCCTTGGGAAGCTGGCGCATCTCGGCCACACGGTCGGAGATTTTTTGGCCCAGCAGCATCCCGCCGCCACCAGGCTTGGCGCCCTGGCCAATGACGATCTCGATTGCATCGGCCTTACGCAGATCATCTGGGTTCATACCGTAGCGGGAAGGCAGGTATTGATAAACGAGGTATTTGGATTGCCCGCGCTCCTCCGGTGTCATGCCGCCGTCGCCAGTTGTCGTCGACGTGCCGGCGAGAGAAGCCCCTCGCCCCAGCGCCTCCTTGGCGTTGGCCGACAACGACCCGAAGCTCATCCCGGCGATGGTGATCGGTATGGAGAGTTTAAGCGGCTTCTTAGCAAAGCGGGTGCCGAGCGTGACATCGGTGCCGCATTTCTCGCGGTAGCCTTCGAGCGGATAGCGCGACATCGACGCGCCGAGAAGCAGCAAGTCGTCGAAATTCGGTAAGCGGCGTTTCGAGCCGCCGCCGCGGATGTCGTAGATGCCGGTCGATGCCGCGCGCCGAATCTCCGATAGCGCATAGTCGTCAAAGGTGGCCGACTTGCGTGGCGCAGTAGCGGGCCAGGCTCTCTCGTGCTGCGTCATCAGTAGGCTCCGACGTTGTCGATGTTGAAATTGTAGAGTTTGCGGGCCGAGCCGTAGCGGCGGAACTCGGACACGTCGATTTTGCCGGCCTCGCCCGCGGCCCTTAAGAGTTCGATCAGCTCGGACTTGTGCTCGTCGCGAAGCTCTTTCTCAACGCAGTCGGCACCGAGCGACGCAACGGGACCGCGCACATAGAGGTGCGCCTCGTAGAGCGAATCGCCGAGGGCCTCGCCGGCCTCGCCGAACACGATGAGCCGGCCGTTCTGCCCCATGAATGCCGAAAGGTGTCCGATGTCGCCTTTGACGATGATATCGATGCCCTTCATGGAGATGCCGCACCGAGCCGAGGCATTGCCTTCGACGATCAGGAGGCCACCGCGCGCGGTGGCGCCGGCGCTCTGGCTGGCGTCGCCCTTCACGTGGATGCGTCCCGACATCATGTTCTCGCCAACCCCCTGGCCGGCGCTGCCTTCGATTACGATGTTGGCCTGCTTGTTCATGCCGCCGCAGTAGTAGCCGACATTCCCGTCGACATTGATCGTCAATGGCGCATCGACGCCAACGGCGATCGCGTGCTCGCCGCCTGGATTGCTGACTGTCCACAGCGTCTCGTTGGTGTCGGCTGGCAACTTGTGGAGCGCGGCATTGAGGTCCCGCACCGGGTTAATGGCAAGGTCGAAGGTGGGCATCTATGCGTGCTCCCAGAAATAGACGGTTGCGGGTTTGGGCTCCCATACGCGCGCGGTCTTGATGTCCGGGAGACACGTGAGGCTCTTGTACTCGGAGGCGAAGGCCACGTAGCGGGCGGTCTCGGCCATGACGGCGGGCTTGCAGGCGACGGGGTCCCGCAACACGCCAAAGCCCGACTCCGTACCGACCACGAAGGTGAAGAAGCCGTCGAGATCATCGAGGCCAGACTTCAGCGCTTCGCCCAACGACTGACCCTGCCGCATGCGGTGGGTGAGGTAGCCCGCGGCGACCTCAGTGTCGTTCTCCGTCTTCGTCTTCACGCCTTCGCGGGCGAGTTCCCGGCGTAGCGACGCATGGTTGGATAGTGAACCGTTATGCACGAGGCACTGATCGGCGGCAGTAGAGAACGGGTGCGCGCCGTTGGTCGTCACCGCCGATTCCGTCGCCATGCGCGTGTGCGAGATGCCGTGGGTGCCCGACATCGAAGCAATGTCGAAGGCCTTGGCGACGTCATCTGGGTAGCCGACTTCCTTGTAGATCTCGAGCCGCTGGCCCTCGCTGACCACGCTCGCTTCGGGAAAATGCGCGTCGAGCCACTCGACGGCGCGCCTGACATCTTCCGACTTGAGGAGCACCACGGCGTGCGACAGGCGCACAGTCGTCGCGGCGCCCGGATCGATTGCCGCGACGAGCCTTTTGGCTACATTGGTAATGGAGGCCTCTGACGGCCCGGAGATCGTCAACTTCGATCGACCCTCTTGGCCGGCGCCGTAGATTGCAAAACCAGCCGAGTCGGGGCCGCGACTGCAAAGCGTAGAAGTCATCTTCGCAAGCAAGTCGCCGAGCTGAGGCTGCAACTTCGGGTCCTTGATGAAGAGCCCGGCAATTCCGCACATTGTCTTTGTTCTCCTCCGTTGCGCGTCTTCTAGAAAAAGCCGAGATAGCGCTTCGTCTCCCAGTCAGAGACATGCCGGTGGTAGTCGGTCCACTCTTCGCGCTTCAGGGTGACGAACTCGTCGATGAAGTCTTCGCCAAGTTCCCTCTTGAACAGGTCACTGCGCTCGAGGTGCGCGATCGCCTCGCTGAGCGACTGGGGCAGGATGTCGATGTTACGTGCGGTGATCTCAGCGGGAGTGAGGCTGTAGAAGTTGACGTTCTGGGGCGGGCCCGGGTCGAGCTTGCGATCGATGCCGTCAAGACCGGCAACGATGAGCGCCGCCTGCGCGAGGTACGGGTTCATGCCCGAGTCGCCAACCCGCAGTTCGATGCGGCCATACGGGATGCGCACCATGGCTGTGCGATTGTTGTCGCCGTAAGCAATGAACACGGGCGCCCAGGTCGTTCCTGAAGCAGTGCGTCCAACGACGAGCCGCTTGTAGGAGTTGACCGATGGCGCCAGCAGCGCCGTGAGTGGCTTGGCGTGCGCGAGAATGCCTGCCGTGAAATGATACGCCAGTTGCGAAAGGCCCATCCCGTGGCGGTCGCTCGTATCGAGGAACAGGTTCGTTCCGGACCCGTCAGTGATCGAGCAATGGATGTGCATGCCATTGCCGGTCATTGAGCTCTTCGGCTTTGGCATGAAGGAACAGATGGCACCGAGCTCGTGAGCGATCTCGGCCGCTGCCATCTTGAAGAGGATGACGTTGTCAGCCGACGTCACGGCATCGGCGTACTTGAAATTCACCTCGTATTGGCCGTTCGCATCCTCATGATCGATTTGGTACACGTCGATGCCGACTGTCTGCAGAGATTCCGAGAGCCTCTCGAGGAATATGCGCGCGCGTGACAGGCCGCGATAATCGTAGGCGGGCTTCTGCAGGCAATCACTCTCGTCAAGCGGGCAAACAGAGCCATCCGTTGTCCGCTGCAACAGGCTGAACTCGGGCTCGATGCCGGTGTTGAGCGTCCAGCCGCGATCCGCGAGGCGCTCGACCTGCGCCTTGAGGATGTTGCGTGTGTCGATGGGATGAGGCTTTCCGTTCACCGTGCCCATGCCCATGACCCGCGCATAACCAGGCGCCCACGGCAGTAGCCGGAGCGTCGAGAGGTCGCCGACCAGCATATATTCTGCTTCATGTGGGGCGAGCCGCAGGCCGAACACACCGCCACCTGCAAATCCGGCGCCGTCGGTCAACACGTCTTCCAGATGTTCGACCGGTACAGATTTGCTCTTTGCCACACCATAGATGTCGACGAACTGCGCCAGCACGTAACGCACGTGGTTCTGCGCAAGAAACTGCTTCGCCTTATCAAGGTCGAGGCCTTCCGGCGTTGCGAATTGGCCGGGCGACTTCCGCCACGACCAATGGTCAGCGTGGATCATGGGTTGCTTCCTCGTCATCGAAAGAGCCGGCGTCTTGTTGCGCTTTGGCCGTTAACACGTGTATAGCACGATTGCCTGTGATGCAACTAAGTTGTACTGTGTGCAAACACGAAACCTTGGAATCAGGATTCAATGGGCGGAACTATTAGCGCAGCGGAGCTGGCCGCAGGCGCATATCGCGGCGAGACCGGTCTCAAATTTCACCCGTATTGGTGGGAGGCGGCACCGCGTTCGTCCGACGCAATGTCGGTGCCCAAGAAGTGCGACGTCCTTGTCGTCGGATCCGGCTACACCGGCCTCTCTGCCGCACTCACGCTGCTCAACAGCGGACGCGGCGTGGTCGTTCTCGACCGTAGCTGCCCGGGTTTTGGCGCCAGCACGCGCAACGGCGGACAGGTTGGC
>Ga0299912_10003268_pt1 | contig 13234 bp, 12 predicted proteins | sample RVTome_2_FD_207667 | JGI IMG/M metagenome (GOLD analysis project Ga0299912, IMG submission 207667) | Soil microbial communities from uranium-contaminated site in the Upper Colorado River Basin, Wyoming, United States - RVT95D214 (version 2) ...
CACACCCTCCTTCACGAGGGCAAGATCCGGCTGCCGATGCGCGAGTGAGGGACGCTCAGCCTCCGAGAGTGAACGAGTTCGGACGGTGAGCCTGCTCCCTTACGCCCGCGGCAACAGCGCCAGCTGACGCGACTGGGCGACGAGCCGGCCCGTGGCGTCCCACACCTCGCCGTCCTCCTCGAGGAACCCCCCGGTGATGAACCGGGTGGCGAACGAGCAGGCGAGCCACCCGGGTGCCGGCCGGGCGCGCACGTGGGTCGTCAACTCCAACGTGGGCACCCAGGCGATGGGGAGGTTGGCGAAGAAGACGGTCGGAGGGAAGGCATCGACGGCGACCAGCAGACTGAGCGTGTCGACCGGCTCGCCGTCCCGGAGCCGGAACCACCCGGCCACTCGGGGAGCCCCGGGAATCCGTTCGAAGTTCGCCAGGTCGGGGTGGAGACGCACCTCCACCCGGCCCATGAAGGGGGGCGGGATCGTCTCGGTGGGCTCGATCGGCACGCACTGGTCGGGCAGAGGCAGATCGGGTGGTCCCGCATCAACCCGCTCGATGGCGGCGTCCCCCACCAGTTCGCCGAAGCTGCCGAGCATGGTCAGCACCGGGGTTTCACCCGAGGACATGGTCGCCCCGACGGTGGTGAACCTTCGGCCCTGCTTGAGGACGCGCGTCGTGATCGACACCGGCCCGGGGCGTCCCGGGGCGAGGAAATGCGAGGTGATCGACACCGGGTCCGGCCGGGCCGCGGCCAGCGCCCCCGCCCTGGCGGCCATCGATGCCAGATAGCCGCCATTGGCGTTGCCGACGATGTCCCACCCGGGGGCGATCTCGCCCTCCCAGGTGTCCCCGCCGGCCGGGATGACCCGCGAGGCTGCGGCGAAGCTCACAGCCCGAGCCGCTCGATCGCTTCGGGGTGCTCCTGCCAGTCCTTGACGACCTTGGCCCGAAGGTCCAGGTGGACCCGGTTCGCCAACCGCCGCTCCAGTTCGGCCCTCGCCTCCGAACCGGCTTCCTTGATCGCCGCCCCGCCCTTGCCGACGACGATCCCCAACTGGCTGTCGCGCTCCACCACGAGCCGGGCGGTCACGCGAGTCACGCCGTTCTCCTGGGTCAGGATCTCGTCGACGACCACGGCGAGCGAGTGGGGCAGCTCGTCGCGCAGCCGGGCGAGGAACTTCTCCCGGATGATCTCGCCGATCAGGAACTCCTCGGCTTGGTCGGTGGACATGTCGGGCGGGAAGAACCGCGGGCCCTCGGGAAGCATCGTCGCCAGCTCGGCGATGATCGGCTCGAGGTTGGTGCCCGCGCGGGCGCTCACCGGGACATAGGCGGCGAAGTCCCAGGCGCTGGCGAGGGCCAAGCGCTCGGTGACGTCGCCGGGCGGGGCGATGTCCACCTTGTTGACCACGCACACGACCGGTGCCGCCGCCGCCCGGAGGCGCTCGGCGATCAGACGATCCCCGGGGCCGATCTTCCCGGTGGCGTCGATCACGAACACCACGGCATCGGCGTCTGCCAGGGCGTGGGTCACAACGGCATTGAGCCGGGCGCCGAGCGCGGTGCGGGGCCGATGCATGCCCGGCGTGTCGACGAACACCACTTGGAGATCGTCGTTGTTGTATACGCCCCGAATCCCGGTCCTCGTGGTCTGCGGCCGCGAGGAGGTGATCGCCACCTTCGTCCCGACCAGACCGTTGACCAGGGTGCTCTTGCCGACGTTGGGCCGGCCCACCACCGGGACGAATCCCGATCTCACTTGACCGAAACCCGCACCCGGGAAACCCGCCGGCCCTGCACCCGGTCGGCGGTGAGCACCAGCTCATCGAATTCGAAGGACTCCCCCTGCTCGGGCACCCGCCCGGCCAGGCCGAGCACGAGGCCGCCGACCGTGTCCCAGTCGTCGTCGGGGATCGCCCGACCGAGCAGGTCGGCGAGGTCGCCGACCGCCATGCGGGCGTCGACGAGATACTCCCGCTCCCCGAGCTGCTCGACCATCGGCGCCTCGACGTCGTACTCGTCGATGATCTCCCCGACGATCTCCTCCAGCAGGTCTTCGATCGACACCAGACCGGCGGTACCACCGAACTCGTCCACCACGACCGCCAGATGCACCTTCGATGCCTGGAGCTCCCGGAGCAGTTCGGAGACGCGCTTGGTCTCGGGCACGAAGTGGGCCGGGCGCATGAGCTTGGTCACCGGCCGGGGCCCCTCGCCGGAGTCGAACAAGCCGAGCAGGTCGCGCGCGTAGAGGACCCCGACGATGTCGTCCAGATCGTCCCCGGTGACCGGGATCCGCGACCGCCCGCATGCCAGCGCGACATCCAGCGCCCGATCCGTGTCGTCGGCCGCCGAGATCGTGATCATGTCGGTCCGGGGCACCATCACCTCGCGCACGATCGCATCGGTGAACTCCAGCACCGAAGAGATCAATTCCATCTCGGCGCTGTCGTCCTCTGGGACGGCGGTCCCGTCGGCTTGCTCGCCCTCGTCCTCGTCTGAGATGAAGTCGGCGGCGCGCCTCCCCAGGTTGACGGCGACGGCCAGGAGCGGCGACAGCCGATAGGCGGGACCACCCGGAGTGGCCCGACCGAAGGACCGGGGCAGGGTGTCACCCACCAGGACGAGCGTCATGCCGAGCGCCACCAGCGCCACCCCCAGCGTCCATCCCGACATGATCACCGACACCGCCCACGCCGCCGGGATCGCCGCCGCCACCAGCAGGGCGGCATGGACCATGCCCAACGACGGCTGGAGCGTCACCGGCTCCTCGAGCAGCTCCGCCACCGTGGCCGCCCCGCGCCGGTGCTCGGCGGCGTCTCGCAGGGCGTCGGCCCGATGGGTCCGCAGCAACGACGCCCCTCCGAACCGGAGCAACGCCGCCAGCACGGTGAAGGCGACCGCCAGGCTCAGCGCCACGAAGGTCACTTGACCGACCTCCCGATCAACGCCAGCAGCTCATCCTCGCGCTGCTCCATGGCGTCTGCCCGCTCGTCGTCGTCGTGGTCGTAGCCGAGGAGGTGCAGGATGCCGTGCACGAGCAGGAGATGCAGGAAGTCGTCGTAGGCGAAGCCCTCGCGAGCCGCCCGCACCTCTATCTCCGCCGGGCACAGGAACACGTCGCCGAGGGTGACGGGCGGCTCACCGGGGAGCCGGCGGGGCGCCGTCCCCGGCTGGAGGTCCTCCAACGGGAAGGCCAGGACGTCGGTGGGGCCCTTGCGCTCCATGAAGCGCTCGTTGTACTCGGTCATCTGCTCCAGGCCGACCAGCATCACCGCCAGCTCGGTGTCGGACGCGAACCCCTCGGCGTCGAGCACTTTCACGGCGAATTCGCGCAAGGACGCGGCATTGGCCGGACGATCCTGTTCGTCGCTGAGGAACACGTTCACGCCGGCTGAGCGGTCCTCGCCACAGGGAACCCCGGGTACGGGATCCGGGTGTGGTAGTAGCCGATCATGGCGTCCACGAACGCCTCCTTGATCCGCGTCAGCTCGCCGAAGGTGACGTCGGACTCCTCGAGCTGGCCGTCTTCCACCTTCTCGGCGATGATCCCTTCGACCAGCTGCCGGATGCTCTCGCTGGTCGGGTCCTCGTGCTGCACGAGGGCCCGAGTGCCGGCCTCGGTCGCGTCGGCCAGCATCAGGATCACCATCTCCTTGGTCCTGGGCTTGCGACCCCGGTGCCGGTAGTCCGCCGGGTCGAACCGGTCCCCGTGCACCTCCTCCGCCTTGTGGAAGAAGAAGCGCATCAGGCTCGTCCCGTGGTGGGTGAGGATCCCCTGGCTCACGTCGGGCGGGATTCGATACTCCCGGGCGAGCCGCAGGCCCTCGGCGACGTGGCTGCGGATGATCGAAGCCGATTCCTCGGGCGGAAGCCGATCGTGCGGGTTGGTGACGCCGAACTGGTTCTCCACGAAGTACCTCGGCTGCACCGTCTTGCCGAGGTCGTGGTAGTACGCCATGGCCCGGGCGAGCAGCGGGTTGGCGCCAACGGCCCGGGCGGCCCGGTCGACCAGGTTGCCGACGACCACGGAGTGGTTGAACGTCCCGGGCGCCATGTCCTCGATCCTCCGAAGCGCCGGATGGTTGCGATCGGTGAGGTCGAGCAGGGTCTGGGTCGTGGTGATGCCGAAGAGGGTGGACAGGATCGGCATGACGCCAAGCGCAACCACGCCGGTGATGATCCCGCTGAGAAAGCCCCACACCATCGACAGCACGACGGCGTCGGGGCCGTAGAAGAACCAGGCCAGGGCGGCGACCAGCGGCACCTGGATGACGGCAGAGAACACGACCGCGAGATTCAGCTGGGCACGCGACGACACCGCGGAGACGAGCGGGATCGGCGCCAGCGTCGCCACCGCCGCGAACACCACGAGGGCCAGATCCCCGGTGGTGAGGGCGGTGAACGCCGCCACCGGGATCGCCATGAGCACGGCGACGCGGGCGTCGAACAGGTTGGAGGCGAGGTAGCCGAAGAGAGCCGCCGGGAGCAGGAACCCGAGCTCCACCCGGTCCCGGGCGACGAGGGCCGGCACCCGGGAGGCGATGGCGGCCAGTACGACGAGCAACCCGAACAGGCCGACCATCTTGGGGCGCCGCCAGTAGTCGGCCGTGACCCTCCCCAGGAAGACCATCGCCAGCAACACCACGAGGATGGCGATGGCTCCAAGCGCGCGGACCGGCGCCACCGGATCCCCGACGACGCGCAGACCGAGCTCATCGATCGCCTTCAGCTGCACGGCTTCCACCCGCTGGCCGAGGTCGACGATCAGCTCCCCCGTCGCGTACGACTTGACCTGTTCGGCCACGGCATTCTGCGCCTCGAGCCGGGCGGCTTGGGTGGCGTTCTCGTCTTCGAACTCGTTCGCCTGGAGCGACACCGACAACAAGTCGGCGACGGCGTTCTCCACGGCGGTCCGCAGGTCCTCGGGGATGAGGACGAGCGGACGCGGCGAGGTCACCAGCCGGCCCTTGATCGACGCCAGCTCGGTCGACCTGATCCCGTCCAGCAGGTAGGACTCGGCGGTGTCGAGCGCCGCCCTCTGGGCGATCGGGAGCAGCTGGTCGCTCACGGCCAGGTCGCGATCGGCGTTGACCAACCCGACCATGGCTTCGATCGTCGTGTCCCGCAACAGGGGGTGGAGCACCTCCAGCTGGGCGATCTGCTCCTCGACCGGCGGCGGCTCGGGAGGAACGGTGGTGGTCGTGGTCGCCAGCGTGGTCGTGGTCGTCTCCCCCGGCGTCGTCGTCTCCGTCGAACCTTCCGAGGTCGCCGTGGTTCCGGCGGTGGTGGTGGTCGCCTGGGTGGTCGACGGCGTGATCGAGTCGGGATCCTCCACCTCGATCACCACCGGCTCGGCCGCCTTGCGGACGTCCGCGAAGAATTCGGCGATGCTGGCGAGCACGGTCTCGGTGACCTGGGTGTCACTCGAGTAGACGTCCTCGACCGCCGCGGCGGCGGCGGCCTTCTGCCGCTCCGTCTCGGCGACGTCGGGCACGTCCACCTTCACCGTGGCATAGAACGCCTGGGGGGCCGGCTCGCCCACGCTCAGCACGATCGGCGCCGGTCCGGGGTCGCGGCCGATCACCAGAGCCAGGACGGTTGCCACCAGGGTGGCGGCGATGATGCCGGTCTTGGCCATCGACGAGAGCCGCGAGGCGATCCTCATTCCGGCCTCTTGGTCCGCTCGTCGTACATGCGGTACGCCTCCACGATCGTGGCGACGATCCGATGGCGGACGACGTCTTCGGCGCCGAGGGTGATGAAGGCCACACCGGGGATGTCACCGAGCACGTCGCCGACCTGGCGCAACCCCGACGCCTTGCCGCTGGGCAGGTCCACCTGGGTGACGTCTCCGGTGATCACCATCTTCGAGTTGAACCCGAGACGGGTGAGGAACATCTTCATCTGCTCCGGCGACGTGTTCTGGGCCTCGTCGAGCACCACGAACGCGTCGTTGAGTGTCCGGCCCCGCATGTAGGCGAGGGGGGCGATCTCGATGGTGCCCCGCTCCATCAGGCGCTGGGTCTCGTCGGGCCCGAGCATGTCGTACAGCGCGTCGTACAGAGGGCGCAGGTAGGGATCGACCTTGGCGGCGAGGTCGCCGGGGAGGAACCCGAGCCGCTCGCCCGCCTCCACCGCCGGCCTGGTGAGGACCAGTCTGGTCACCGTCCCGGTCTGGAGGCCGGCGACGGCGAGGGCCATCGCCAAGTAGGTCTTGCCGGTCCCCGCCGGGCCGATGCCGAACACGACGGTGTTGCGGCGGATCGCGTCGAGGTACCGCTTCTGGTTGAGGGTCTTGGGGTGGATCACCTTGCCGCGGCCGACCGTCACCCCGTCGCTGAACACCGCCGACGGGCTGGTGATGTCGGCCTTGACCAGCTCGATCACCCGCTGGACGCGGTCGGCGTCGAGCGTCTGGCCTTCGCGCACCAGGACCAGCAGCTCCTCGAGCGTCGTCTTGACCAGCCGGGTCGTGGCGTCCGGGCCGCTGATCCGCACCTCGTCCCCGCGGGCGACGATCTGGGCGTCGAGGTAGGCGTCCTCGACCAGGCGGAGGAACGCGTCGCGCTCCCCCAGGAGGGCCAGCATGAAGTGGTCACCGGGGACGCGGAACGTGACCTCGTTGAGAGAGGCTTGCGTCAAAGGAATCCTCGATGCGAGGGAAGCATGGAGACGAGTCAGTATACCGCCGGGGGGCACCAGTCCCGGGCGATCACGCCTCGCTGGTGAGACCCGCCTCGCGGAGGCGCTCGGAGAACGCCTCCTCGGACTGGTCGATGAGCAGGGCGAGCAAACGCAGGTCGTCGCGGCGGATGGTGAGGACCTTGCCGTTGAAGTCCTGACGCATCATCTGGATCGAACGGAGGAAGCGGGTGAAGATCACCGACTCCGTCCCCGACAGGCGCTCGAGGCGGTTGAGGTCGATGGTCACACCACCACTCGGCAACGGCTCCATCGTGCGCTTGCCGGATTCGTCCTGCGGCATGAACTGCGAGATCGGCACCTGGAAGAACTGCGAGAGGCGCTGCAGCCTCGGCAGCGACAGGCTGCGCTCCCCCCGCTCGTAGGCGCCGACAACGGCCGCTTTGAACTCGCCGTTGGAGAGCCGCTGGACGTCCTGGAGGGACAGTCCCCGCTGGCGGCGGATCGAGCGGACCCGTCCCCCCACCAGCTCGTTGTAGGTCGCGGTCACGGCCTGGCTACTCCCTCCACCGGAGCCCTCACGACACCGCCGAGTGTTCGACGGGAACGCGCTCCGCACACACTAGCGGGCGGCCCAGGTCATATCCAGCGCGTCGGGCGGATCGCCTCACCGCTTGCGCCGGCGCTTTCGGGATGATCCCGCCGGGACCTCGCCGGAGGCGGCCGCAAATGCCCGCAGCGCCTCCTCCTGGGAGGCCGACAGGCGGGTCGGCACGTCGACGATCACCTCGACGAGCAGGTCACCCCTCCCCCGTCGCTGCAGGCGGGGCATGCCCTGCCGGGAGAGCTTGAAGACGGTGCCGGGCTGGGTGCCCGCCGGGATGTCGATCTCGATCCCCTCGCCGTCGACCGTAGGCACCGAGACCCCGATCCCGAGCGCCGCCTCGGCCAGGCCGAGATGCACGCGGTGGACCAGATCCGCCCCGTGGCGGACGAAACGCGGGTCGGGTTCGACGCGCACCTCGACGTAGAGGTCACCCGAGCGCCCGCCCGGCTCACCGGCGGCGCCCTTCCCGGGGAGCCGCATCCGGGCGCCGTCATCGATCCCCTCGGGGATGTCGACGGACACCGCGACGTCCCGGGTCAGCGAGCCGGCCCCCGAGCACTCCGGACAGGGGTCGGTGACGATCTTGCCGCGGCCCCGGCATCGATCACATGCCGCGATGGTCATCGTCGCCCCGAGGATCGTCTGACGGGTGATCCGCACCGAGCCCTGGCCGGCGCAGCGGTCGCACGTCTGGAGGGCCGCGCCCGGCGCCGAGCCCGAGCCGGAGCACATCGAGCACACCACGGGAGCCCGATAGGAGACCTCCCGAGAGGTTCCGGTGGCCGCTTCCACCAGCGTCACCGACGTGCGCACCGCCACGTCCCTCCCCTGGGCCGGACCCCGGGCGACGCCCCCGAATGGCCCGAAGCCGCCGCCGAAGAACCGGCTCAGCACCTCGTCGATGCCGGCGAAGGAGGAGAACAGGTCGCCCAGATTCACCGTGTCGCCGCGGTCGTAGGCATTGCGGCGCTGCGGATCGGAGAGCACCTCGTACGCCTCGGCGATCTCGCGAAAGCGCGCCTCGGCGGCCGGATCGCCGGGGTTGGCGTCCGGATGGGTCTCTCTGGCGAGACGGCGGAAGGCGCGCTTGATGTCCTCCTGGGAGGCGTCGCGCGGCACCCCGAGGGCGGCGTAGAAGTCGGTGGCCATCAGGGTGCCAGGCTGTCGCCGAGGGCCTCGGAGACCTCTTCAACCACCCGGATCACCCGGCCGTAGTCCATCCGCAGCGGGCCGAGCACCCCCATCCGGCTCCGCCCGCCGCCCACCGTGTATGGGGCGGACACGACGGCGAGGTCCTGTTCGGAGGCGTGGATCTCGGGGCCAAGCCGCACCGTCGTGCCCTCGCCGGAGTCGTCGAGCAGCTGCAGGACCGTGGCCTCGCGCTCGAGCAGTCCCAGGATGCGATGGAGCTTGGCCAGGTCCTCCCAGAGCTCGACCATGCGGCTGGTGCCCCCGACGTAGATGTCCCGCCCGGCGTCGGCGGAGTCGGCGACTGCCTCCAGCGCCCGGGCGACCAGCGAGCGAGCCGCCGGTGCGAGCCCGGCCAGATCGGGCACCTCGGGATCGTCGGCCAGGGGCTTGCCGGCGAGGCAGGCGACCAGGGCCTGGTGGGCGTCGTCGACCTCGGCAGGCGTGACCGGCACCGTGAGCTTGATCACCGACTCGTGCACCCGCCCGCCGTCGCCGACGAGGACCAGCAGCACGACGCCCGGTTCGACGCCGAGCAGGTGGACATCGCGCAGCACCCGGCCCCGCATGCCCGGCCCGAGCACCACCGCCGGGTACGACGTGACCTCGCTCAGCAGGTCCGAGGTCTCCCGCAGGACGCGGCCGAACTCGGAGTGATAGGAAGAGAAGAACCGGTCGATGCGCCCCCTGGTCGACGGACGCAACAGCCCCGGGGACAGGTGGTCCACGTAGTACCGGTATCCGCGGTCGGTGGGCACCCGGCCCGCCGAGGTGTGAGGCTTGGAGACGTATCCCTCGCGCTCCAGGACCACCAGCTCGTTGCGGATCGTCGCCGAGGAGCAGTCCAGCCCCGACCGCTCCAGGATGGCGCGCGAGGAGACGGGTGCGCCTGTCTCGATGTGGTCTTCGACGAGTGCGCCGAGAATCGCCGCCTTGCGTTCGTCGAGCATCACAACCTCAGATTAGCAGGGCTGCTAGCAGCGAACCGAGCCGAGTGCTAAGAGGGTGCGCAAATAGGTCGCGGGTCCCATCATGTTTCGGCTTGCCGACAAGCCGAAACATGATCCCGGGGCGACCCTATTTGCGTACCCTCTAAGTCGGGTCGAGGGCGAGGAGGGCCCGGGAGACCTCGTCCCCGAGCAGAGGCCGGACGACCCGCAGGCGATCCGGTGCGACCGCCAGAACCCCGGCGGCGGTCAGACGGGTACCCGCCGGCGACCCGGCGAGCGCCACTCCGGCCGGCCCGGGCGTCACACCTGCCGCCCGGCGAAGGCCGATGAGCACCCGCTCGACGTCGCGTTCCCAGGGCCCGAGCCGCTCCTCCCCGGAGCGGACCGTCGCCGGGGAGCGCTCGACGTACCGATCGACCCGGCGGACGTTCCACGACCGGGTCCCGCGGCGGTGCCGGTGGGCGCCGTTGCCGAAGGCGACGTACTCCCCCGCAGCCCAGGTCAGCAGGTTGTACCGGCAGGGGTGACCGGGGCGGGCGTAGTTGGACGTCTCGTAGCGCACCATTCCGGCGGCCCCGGCGAGCGTCGCCGCGGCGAGGTACTTGTCGGCCTGGTCGTCGGGGTCGGGCGGCGGCCCGCCGGCGGCAACCGCCCGGCCGAAGGGTGTCCCGCGCTCGATGGTGAGGGCGTAGGTGGAGAGATGATCGATGCCGGCCTCGAGAGCGCGCTCCACCGATGCCTGCCAGGACGATGCCGTCTCCCCCAGCGTCCCGAAGATCAGGTCGGCGTTCACCGATCCGAAGGCGGACCGGGCCGCGGCCAGCGCGGCGTCGGCCTCCTCGGGTGTGTGCCGGCGGCCGAGGGTGGCGAGCACCGCCGGATCGAACGACTGCACCCCGAGCGACACCCGGTTGAACCCGGCGTCCGCCAGGCGCCGGGCCATCTCGGCGGTGAGGTCCTCAGGGTTGGCCTCGATGGACATCTCGGCGCCGGCGGCGACGCCGAAACGGGCGGCGAGCGCGGCGACGACCCGCCCCAGCGCCTCGGGCTCCACGGAGGTGGGGGTTCCGCCCCCGACGAACACCGCGTCGAGCGGGCGATCGAACGGCTCGTCGGCGGCGATCTCGGCGGCGAGTGCTTGGAGGTAGGGGGCGCGCAGATCGTCACGCCCCTCGATCACGGCGAAGTCGCAATAGGGGCACACCCGGCGGCAGAACGGGATGTGGACGTAGGCGCCGACCCAGGCGGCGGCCTCGTCGGCCAGGCCCGGGTCGTCGGGCCGGACGGCGTCAGTCGGCATCGACCTGGAGGACGACGATGAAGGCTTCCTGGGGCACCTCCACCGACCCCAGCATCTTCATGCGCTTCTTGCCTTCCTTCTGCTTGTCGAGCAGCTTCTTCTTACGGGTGATGTCACCGCCGTAGCACTTGGCGGTGACGTCCTTGCGCTTGGCCTTCACCGTCTCCCGGGCGATCACCCGAGAGCCGATGGCCGCCTGGATGGGGACATCGAAGAGCTGCCGCGGGATGATCCCACGGAGGCGCTCCACCAGCCGCTTCCCGTAGGCGTACGCCTTGTCCTTGTGGACGATCGCCGAGAACGCGTCGACCGGTGCCGAATTGAGCAGGATGTCGACCCGGACGAGATCCGAGGCGTCGTAGCCATCCAGCTCGTAGTCGAGCGAGGCGTATCCCCTGGTGCGCGACTTCAGCTGGTCGAAGAACCCGAACACGATCTCCGCGAGGGGAACCCGGTAGACGAGCTCCACCCGCTCGGGCGACAGGTACTGCATCGAGCCCATCGTCCCGCGGTGCTCGCGCAGGAGGTCCATGACCGTCCCGGTGAACTCGGTGGGCGTGATGATCATCACCCGGAAGAACGGCTCGCGGATCTCCCGGCGGGCGGTTAGATCGGGGAGGTCCTGTGGGCTGCGCACCTCGACCTCGCGCCCGTCGGTGAGCAGCACGTGGAAGCCGACCGACGGCGCGGTGGATACCAGGTCGAGCCCGTACTCGCGTTCCAGCCGCTCGCGGACGATCTCCATGTGGAGCAGACCGAGGAACCCGCACCGGAACCCAAAGCCGAGGGCACGGGAGCTCTCTGGCTCCCAGGTGAGGGCGGCGTCGTTGAGCCGGAGGCGCTCCAGGCCCTCGCGCAGCCGCTCGAATTCGTCACCGTCGGTGGGGAACAACCCGCTGAACACCATCGGCTTCGGCTCGTGATACCCGGGGACCGCTTTCGCCGCGGGGCGATCGCGCCGCGTCACCGTGTCACCGACCCGGATCCTCCCGATCTCCTTGACCCCGGTGATGAGGTAGCCGACTTCGCCCGGGCCGAGTGAGGCGACCGGGACCGCCTTTGGCGTCAGCACGCCGACCTCGTCGGCGGGCAGGTCCTCCCCGCTGGCCATGAAGCGGAGCGGATCGCCGGTTCCGAGGGTCCCCTCCGACACCCGGAGGTAGCAGACCACCCCGCGGTACGAGTCGTAGTAGGAGTCGAACACCAGGGCGCGCAGCGGGTCGTCGGGCGAGCCCTGGGGGGCGGGCAGGCGGTCCACGATTGCCTCCAGCAGCTCGTCCACCCCCTCTCCCGTCTTCGCCGACACGCGCAGCACCGTGACGGGGTCGATACCGAGCACCGAGGCGATCTCCACCTCCACCCGGTCGGGATCGGCGGCGGCGAGATCGAGCTTGTTGAGGACCGGGATGATCTCCAACCCGCCCTCCACGGCCAAGTAGGCGTTCGCCAGGGTCTGCGCCTCCACGCCCTGGGCGGCGTCGACGAGCAGCACGGCCCCCTCGCACGCCGCCAGGCTGCGCGACACCTCGTAGGTGAAGTCGACGTGCCCCGGGGTGTCGATGAGGTTGAGGATGTAGTCGCCCCGGCCGGGCGAGTGGTAGTTCAGCCGCACCGCCTGCGCCTTGATGGTGATGCCCCGCTCCCGCTCCAGGTCCATCGAGTCGAGCACCTGGTCGCGCATCTCCCGGCTGTCGAGGGCATCGGTCCGCTCCAGCAACCGATCGGCCAGGGTGGACTTGCCGTGGTCGATGTGCGCGATGATCGAGAAGTTCCGGATCCGAGAGGTGTCCGACACGCTGCTCCGGTGGGGACGGATGGGCATTGTACCGTCGCGCGTCGGACTGCTATCGTTCCGCCGTTCCCCCACCTCACAGATCGTCTCGACATGGCCAACATCGCATCTCAGATCAAGCGCAACCGCCAGACGGTGAAGCGCAAGGCCCGCAACCAGGCCATCCGCTCCGAGCTGAAGACGCGCTCGAAGGCGACCGCCGCCGCCATCGCCGCCGGCGACGCCGAGGCCACCGGGACCTCCCTCCGCCTCGCCCAGCGGCGCATCGATTCCGCCGTCTCCAAAGGCGTCCTCCACAAGCGCACCGCCGCGCGTCAGAAGTCGCGCCTGACCCGCAGGGCTCGCCAGCTCAACGGCTGAGCCCGGCTCCCATCATGATGACCGACGGTCCCACGACCTGGCTTTCTCCCGCGGCTCACCAGAAGCTCGTCGAGGAGTTGCAGTACCTCACCACCGAGGGGCGCCACCGCATTGCCGAGCGGATCGCCGAGGCACGCTCCCACGGGGACATCCGCGAGAACGCCGACTACGACGCCGCCAAGAACGAGCAGGGGCTGATGGAGGCGCGCATCCGCAAGATCCAGGCGAGCCTCGACACCGCTCAGGTGTCGGAGGCGGCCGCCGGCGACGTCGTCGAGGTGGGCACGGTGGTAACCGTGCGGCGGCCCGACGGCGGCGAGATGGACGTGTTCGTCGCACCCCAGGAGAACAAGCTGCCCGGCATGGTGCTCGCCTCCCCCTCCAGCCCGCTCGGGGC
>Ga0299912_10003269_pt1 | contig 13234 bp, 11 predicted proteins | sample RVTome_2_FD_207667 | JGI IMG/M metagenome (GOLD analysis project Ga0299912, IMG submission 207667) | Soil microbial communities from uranium-contaminated site in the Upper Colorado River Basin, Wyoming, United States - RVT95D214 (version 2) ...
ATTTTCGTTGAAGGATGTATTTAAGACCACCGGGAGACTTGTAACCTAACTTTATCCAATAAAATTCTAAATGCTGTAATTGCAGAGATAAATACTACTCTCAGATCATTTAAGGATCGCATTGTAAAGATACGATTTAAAATATAGGCTGGTCTATAATAGAACTTCTTTAAAGCAATTTGCCCATATAGATCAACTGTTTCTGAACTAATCGTTGGTAATTCCAAAATACATTTAGAAGATTCCAAAAGGCTATAATCATCCGTTTTTAAATAACCTTTTTCTTTTGCCCAACTGCGTAATTCTGTCCCTGGATAAGGTGTTGTTATATTGAAACTTGCAATAGTTGGGTTCAGTTTTATGGCAAAGTCAATTGTCTTTCTCAATGTTTCTTCAGTTTCTCCCGGATTTCCGAGCATAAAAGAGGTTCTTACATCAATTCCCACCTTTTTTGTTAGGGCAACTGTTCTTTCTACCTGCTCCAAAGAAATCTCTTTCTTTATGTTTTTAAGTACTTGTTCGTCAGCAGATTCAACCCCAAAACATATTTGATGGCAACCAGCAGCTTTCATTAACCTCAGGATATCCTCATCAATTGCATCAACACGGGACATGCAGACCCATGTCAGGTCAATCCCCCCATTTATTATCTTTTCACACAACGCTGAAACTAAGGATCTTCTTGCTGTAAACATATCATCGTGAAAAAAGATTTCTTTGATTTCAAAATTCCTAATGAGGAATTTTATCTCCTCGAGAATATTCTCCGCCGATCTAAATCTCACCTTTTTTCCCGACGGCCATATGCTTTGGGATGCGCAATAGGTGCATTTAAAAGGGCATCCTCGGGACCCAATAATTCCTATTCCCGGAAGCCTTTTATATAAACCCGGTGTTGGATGATATCTTTTTATAGGCATGAGGTGATAAGCAGGAAATGGTAAAGCGTCGAGGTCTTCAATCGGCTCTCTAAGGAGATTATGCACAATGTCTCCATTTCTCTTATAAGATAGTCCAAGAATTTCATTCACCTTTTTGCCTTGAGCCAACTCAAGAAAACTATATTCCCCTTCTCCTTTTATGACATAATCCACAAATTCATTCGCTAAAACCTCTTCCGGTAAGACAGTTGGATGAACTCCCCCTAAGACAATTTTACTTTTTTGAAACACTTCTTTACAAATTCTTGCCATTTTTAACGCTGTGTTAATAGTAGAAGATACAGCAGTAATACCAATAAATTCATACCTATTATTCTCGCCCCTTAATCTTTTGGTGAATTCTTCCAAGGTTATTTGCTCCGCTTGTGTATCTACAATTCTTACCCTTATTGATTCCTTCTCAAGCACTGATGCGATATAGCCCAAGCCAAGTGATGGCAGGCAGCTTTGGGTCCTTTTCCTAAAAGACCCCGCAGGTCTTGTTAAATAAGGATTAATCAACAATATATTCATTACTGTAGCCCATTATTACTCACGTTTTGGAAATATAAAAATCCTTGAACACTCAATTTAATTTCAATCACAGCATCTTCAATAGCTATAATTCAAAGTATAGCAAGAAGTATAGCATTGCTATCAACATTTAAAGTCCATCTCTAAAGGGTTCGTATTGTAATCTATATCATAGTTCAAGAAATCAGGTATATCGTAGGTTGATATCCTGTGTTTTTCGAGAAATCAAAGCATTAAGATGTGGCGAAGAACCAGAATATCCGTCTTCGTTCTTAAAAAGTAGTTCAATACTCGCTAAGATTTGAGTCAACTGTTCTGCCGGTGACTAAACTCTTTTCAGCTAAAATTCTCTTCATCTGAATTTCAACTGCTTTCCAAGCATCCTCCACTGTAATTGCTTCCATACAACTGTAGTCAGGTCTTTTGCACACTTTTTGTGAACAAGGGCTGCAAGAATAATTATCCTGCTTGGTCACTATAATATGTCCATCCCCATATGGGCCCACTGCCTCTGGTCTTGCAGGTCCAAATAAGGCAATCACTCTGGTTCCCATCGCTGTAGCCATATGCATGGGCCCTGAGTCTGCCCCTATAAAGAGATCACTTTTCTCTAGCAGAGCACAAAACTGCCGTAAGGAGCTCTCACCTGCCATTATTGGTCTCTGTGTCATCGAACTCAGTATTTGCTTAGTCATCCCAAAGTCAGCAGGCCCGCCTGCAAGGATAACTTTTGCCTTATATTCTTTGATTAAACGATCGGCAATCTGACCATATCTTTCTGGAACCCAATGTCTTCCAGACCACTTAGCCCCAGGATGGATTACAATAACTGAATGCTTATCACTGAGATTGTGTTCAGTTAAAAGAGTATTAGCAAACCTCCTGTCTTCTTCAGTAATCCATAGAGATAAAGTATATTTTTTGCTTTCCTCAGGATTTAGGTATCTAATTAGTGAAAACATTAAATTTACCGGATGATGATTTTCTCCGCAAGGGACAATATGTGTTAGGAAGAACTCACATCCTGTAATATTAAACCCCATCCGACATTTTATCCCACACAAATACATCACGATGTTATTCCTGAAATCCCCTCTTAAATCTATGGCAAGATCAAAATATTTTCTCCTTAATGCTTTGATTGTTTCAAATAACCTTATCCATTTTCTCTTACTTTTCTTGACTATCCACGGTGCATCAAAATAGATTATTTCATCAAACCCAGGGATCGTTTCAACTAATTCTTTTGACCAGCTCGCAGTCAGCAAGGTAATATTTGAGTAAGGGAAGAACTCCCTTAGGGCCCTAAAGGCCGGAGTAGACATGACTACATCCCCGAGACCATCAGTTCTAATAACTAAGATCTTTTTAATCTTACTAAGATTTAAGTTCTCTCGTTTATGGATGAGGTTACCATTAATAAGCCTACAAGTTATGAAGGCTGTTTTTAGAATATAATGGATCATTAAGGCAAGCATGCGATTTCTCTTAACTACAATTCTTTGTGGGGATATCTTGATCATATCAGAATCACCATTTAAGAATGCAGAGGACGCAAATTCGCAGAGGAGCGCACTGACGCAAAAATCTCTTCATAAATCTTAAAGGTTTGCTCAGCAGTCTTCTCCCATGTAAATATCCCCGCTCTTCTTAATCCCTGAGATATCAAACTCACCCTTAAATCATTGTTTGAAAGTATCCCATATATAGCCTCAAATATCTCCTTCGAGCTATTCGGATCAACTAATAAGGCTGCTCTATCTACTATCTCAGGCAGTGATGCCACTTTTGATGCAACTATAGGAGTGCCGCATGCCATAGCTTCCAAGACAGGGAATCCGAAACCTTCATAAATTGAAGGATAAATTAATACACTCGCTAGATTATAGACTGAAATCAATTCTTCATCCGACAAGAGTCCAAGATGGTAAATTCTCTCATTTAAGCCCAACTTATTAATCAATTCTTTCTGCTCTTTCGTAAATTGTTCACCAACTTTGATAAGAATTATATCAATGTCTTTGCTTTGCAACATCTTTAAGGAATGCAGAATACCCGGGATATTCTTGTACCAGTTACAATTGCCAACATGAAGTAAATACTTTGAATCCGGCAAGCTATATTTTCTTTTAATTTCCTCTAATTTACCTACCTCATTTTCTTTTCTAAATCTGGAGTCAACACCTGAATATACGACGATTATGTCTTCCTCATTGCATTTCAAATATTTTATCAAATCCCTTTTGGTTGACTCCGATACAGCTATGACCTTTTTGGCCTTCAGAATCCCAGATAGGATGTACTTATAGATTTGTTTTCCTAAGGGGCTTAATGCAGTTCTCCCATACATTCTATCCATCACTAAGGGAATCAAGTCATGACAGGTGACTACGGTATTTTTAGGATTCAAAAAGTGCACGAGAAACGCATATCCATGGTCCGTGATATGGTTTATTTCGCTTTTGCTTTTCTTAGCAGACATAGTGTAAAGAATATACCTTGAAATCCTTTTCCCCAAATAAGAAGACTTATCAAGAACCCTTTCAACAAGGATTGAGATTGGATTTGAATACATGGGCCCCCTAAAAAGTGAAACATTGTTTTCTGCTGAGTATATCTTAACAAGGTGTTTGAACAAATTGTCTGAGTAGACATCCATACTAACTCTCTTTTCAGCTTTTAAGTCTGCAAATATTGTAACCTTCATCTAAGCGGAACCCTTCTCTCTTTTCTGATAACGAAATAACTAATTATAACCAATTCTATTAGCTGCTTAATAGCGCCACTATAAATGCTTACGAAATCCCCTTCGTGATTTGTAATTGCAAGGAAAACAAATATATAAATAAAGAGCGCAGAGGGACTCACATTCATTTTAAACCGCTCATATACAAACCTATAGATAATCCCAGTAAAAAACATTCCTAATAATACACCAGTTAAACCAAAATTGAGGTAAAAATCACCAGGATAGGTAATAGCGGTTGAGTGGAATGCATTCGGATTCCAATAGGTTTGCGTAAACCACAACCCAAAATCCAGAACAGGTTTGTCCGACCAAATAATTCTTGGAACGAAGACCAAAATAGGGAAGTAGACATAATACCTCCCATACCAGAATTCACCAGATTGGGAAATATCTTTGATAATTACTGAAAAAGATTCCAGCATTGATAACCTGCTTCTTGTATGCTGGTATCCAAGATTAAAAATGCTTGAGAATGTATTTCCTGTATACGAATTCAAAACCACGTCAGGCACGGCCTTAAGGATCGATCCAAAACTAGTGGTATCTATAGCACCCCTATCGATCAAATCTCGGTAAGCATTAGTAAAAGGGTATATAAGGATTAAAGTTAAGATTAACGCTAAAAGGATGCTTTTCGGAATCATTTTCTTAGAATAGAAAAATACTATGGAGACTATAAGTAGAGCCATAATAATATGACTCTTCATTCCAGATAAGAAACCAAATATTAATTCTGAAGTAAATATCAGACCAAAACTAATTCTTTTACCTATAGATGGCTTAATAAAATAGTTTATGGCCGCTAAGGCCAACCCGTATCTACAGCAATTTTCAATATGCATCAAGATTTGAGCCTCACCTAAGGAAGCAAGATATAGGCTTCTTATAGTTAAGTAGGCAAATAGACCTTGTTTGATCATATAAATTCTGGCGACTAGGCCAATTCCATATAACGCTATGATATATGGAAGCTTAATGGTGATCTCTGTTTGCGTGACTCTCTGATGGTTGAACCTTATTTTGCTATTAAACCATGGTCCGACTTTTGAATTGTACCCCAGCCACAGACAGCTCATCCCCAGGATAACATAAAGAAAAGCAAGATTGAGCCAATAGTATTCATCAACAATTGGGTTTACGTAAGCGTACGGAGAAAAAAGAGGGAGGCCTAGAATCCCAAAGGCAAAGCCGTAGGTAATACTTGCCCAGATTGGTGGCTCAAATATATCAAGGTTACCAGCTATAATTCGATGATAAATAGGATATAGGCATACCGCTCCATAGGATATAAGCAATACAAGAAATATCCCTTGCTCCCACGCTATGCTCTGACCAGCGATTGAAGAATAAAGTAGATAGGCGAAAAAAAAACCCAAAGTGGATAAAAAGAGGCTTAGAATTAGAAGTGAGGATCTATCCCTTCTTAGCATATTACTAAATCGGCTCCATACATGCAGACTCCTCTAGTTTCTCATCCCCTTGAGCATTAGTTGAGGCATAAGAGGTGCTTTGCCTTCGCCCCCACTCAGACAACTACATTCGAAAATGTCTTCGCCGACAGCGGATTGGCAGGCTGTATGTTTTTTGCATGCAAAGACTCCGTGGCAACCGCCTCCATATCAGGAACTACCAGGCGCATCACACCCACTGGGCACAAAACCTTGTGACAATTCTCAGAAAATCTGGTATCGATAGAGATAAAGAAAACGAAGAATACACCGTTTTTCCCCATCGGGACAAGATAATCCTTTAAAGAGATCATGAACTTAGTATTTTTCTGCTACAGGATTTCACTTGAAGTTCTATCAATAAGCCCCAATTAAACAATTTTCCTCTTATTCATGGAGATGTTGCCAACCCCACATTCTGAAAGCCTTCAATATTCTCCCAGTTATCTCGAATAATGAGTCCTTAGCCAGAATGCAGAAACAATTCTTTTTGATGATTATTACCTTTTGGTTTTCTGCTTTCTCGTGATATAAACTAATGCATTCAAAATACCTTCCACGCAGGCATCATAATTCCACATCGAAATGATCTCTAATGACTTTTTCCCCATCATAGTACGAAGCCTTTCGTTTGAAATTAGCTTTGATAATATTTCAGTGAGAGCAGTTACATCACCCGCTGGATAGATAAAACCATTTCCCCCATGACTGACTATATCAAAAGAGGAACCTACCATATTAGTAGCTACTATTGCCACGCCATAGCACATTAGCTCGTTTATAACTAAACCCCACGTTTCAAATATTGAGGGAAGTACTAATAAGTCAGCCACTGCATAGAGCCGGCCCAGTTCGCTTTGATTCTTAAAACCCAAGAAATATACGTCTTCAATATTTCTTTCTCGGCAATAATCCCCAAGCATTGAGTTTTGTTCACCATCTCCAATAAAAATTAATGCCGCTTTTTCTCTTTCTTCTACCTTCTCAAATGCCTTAAGGAGATCGAGAGGTCTCTTTCTCTCTATAAGTTTACCTGAAAAGAGGATAACAACCTTTTCACGGAAAATTCCAAGTTCCTCCTTTATGCTATCCTTTTTAGGTTGGTGGCATTCTCTCTTTTCCATGAAATAGTCATTATCAATCGAATACGGTGTTAGAAAAAGCCGCTCTTTGGGAACACCATAATCACTATAAAGGCTAGCGCTAGCACTCCCGATTGTCAGAAATGCCCGAGTTCCGGCAAAAAGAATTTTTAGTATTGGCCATTTTATCATTCGTAGCCACCAGGGCCGAGGTAAAAAACCCTCTGTTTCACCTCTAAAAAGTACTGGGGTACCCATAACCCACGCTGCTAAATATGCTATCCAGTTTGTTGCAAGCATATAACCTTGGACAACAATACCATCATAATCACCTTTAAAAATCTCCTTTATTATGCCTGGATTAATGAGGCCCCAAAAAGTGGTTACTCCTGGCCGAGGAGAAATGTTTCTTAGAAACTTATATGGGTAACCTTCTAAGAGAGGGGTATCCCATTTAAATGGAATTCCAAATCCTGGATCCAATTTTACAGTTACCCCATGATCCGAACAATAATAGGCCATCAAATCAATTCTAGGATGCGACGCCAACTTTTTGTAGAGTGGGGCGTAGTATTGGATAGGGTGGGAGGTTAGAATCGCCAACTTATATCTGGCCTGTCTTTTCTCTTTGGGGTTCAACTTATTTTTCTTCTAAAACGGGTATTTTTTCGGTTTGATCAGGTTTTTTTGATTTTAATGAGATAGCTGCTCCCAAAGAGATGGTCAAATAAAGGTATCTTAAGCAAGGTCGGAACAAACCTAGTCATGTCAAGCCTTCCAGCTAGCGGAACACCACCCATCTTATACACAGCAATTGTCTCAAATCCGCAATCTTCAAACAATTTCTTTAACGCTTCTTTTGTGAATCCTCTAATATGAGTATAATCACCCCAAACCACCTTTGGCTTTGCCATCGGCACCTGTGCCAGAGCAATTCCACCAGAGCATAAAACCCTGTACATTTCCACTGCTATCTTCAATGGAGCATTAAGATGCTCCAATATATCCTTTGCCAGTATGGCATCGAAGAAGTTATCATCGAAGGGCAGTGCATTCTCATCCAAATCAAAAATGCTAACTTCTTCATAATATCTCTTTGCAGTAGAAATTAGTTTCTTGCTTTTGTCCAAACCAAATATTTGAATTGAGGAATCAGGTTTGAAACGCCCCATATCCCCAGGACCGCAGCCAAGATCCAAAATCTTTTTTGCGTTTCCAAATTGGTCGTAATAGAACTTAACAAGTGATAATTCCATAAATTCTCTCAACATTTATTTCTTTTTATCATTTGCTAAGAGTTGTTGTTCACCATTAATAATGTAACACTGCGTTCCCCTTATTTACTCTTCCCATCTCTCCTTGTGATTGCCGGTTCTTTTTTCATTTTCATATCCTAAAATTCTAAGCATTCTTCTCATTCTATGCGCATAAGTATGCTCACTATGGGCTCGTTTATATGCCCTATCAGATATTTTTTCCATTTCTTCGGGATGGGCAAGATAGTAAGCCACCTTCTCTCTTAAATCATTCAGGTTGTGAAAAGCGATAATTTCTTGGTCAAGAGTGAAGAGTTCGGGCAACTCCGCCTTAAAGTCACATATTTGAAAACCTCCACACCCTGCTATTTCAAATGTTCTTGCATTAACTCCCATAATTTCCGTGGGGTGGATAGTATTAAGAACAATTCTGGCTGCATTAAAGGCCTTAGCCTTTTCAACCTCTGCTACATAGCGGTTTGTGTGCAGAGATTTTATGGGTGTATTTAGCCACCGGGGGATAGGAGGACCCCATAATTTTATATTGTAATTGTAATGGCTTAAATGCTCGATAATTAACGCCCTATAATAGTATAGATTTCCCGCAACCGCTAGGTCACAACCATAAAAGTTTCTCTCCTCTTCAGTCAATTTGATTCTTCTATGCCACCTGGGCTGACAGCATTCAGGCAGGTAGTAGGCTTTCTTATTAATTTTGTCTTTACAAAATTCAACTATGTAAGGATCTTTAAAAAACAGAGCGTCGAAGTCGGCGGCAAATATATACTCCCTCCCATAATTACTGAGGGAATCAGGAAACCACAGTACAATCTTTGCGTCAGTCTCTTTTCTTAATCTAGAAATGGCCCGTGGAGGGATAGTTGCAGTTATTGTGATGATTAAGTTTGGCCCAAAGTTCTCTATTCTTTTGCAAAGGCTTCTATAGACCCATTTCTCAAAACTAGGTGAGCCCTTTATTAAAATATTCTCCCATGCCTTTATTTTAAAAACATCATGCATCTTAATAGAAGTAGGGAGGTGAGCCGAAGGTAGAATCTCATGTTCGTCAATTGTGAAAACGTCATGGCCCATCTCCATGAGGGCTATACTAATACATTTTGCAAATGAGTCTGGATATTGTGGACCAACTAAAGCAATCTTCATTCTTATGACCTAGATGGAAAAATTAAAGCCTATTGTGTAATCTATGATTTACTCTGGCACATTCAAAGCACATTTAGCCAAGTGTCAGGGCGTTTTCCTTTATTATATCTATGTTACTCTTCATTCATTCCACCAACGTATGGTTGGAAAACGTTTTGTCCACTCCTCTATACATGCCAAATAATTTGCCTCTCTAAAGCTTTCTAACTCTGGATGCCACTCTTTGTAAAACTCTATTCCTTTTGGTGTAATTTTTCCTATTTTATAACCATGAGGAGTAAGAAAATCGAATGCATCACGTAGATAACGCCTCGAATCTATCCAACGGTAATTATACTCGAATTGGATAAGCTCTATTGCCTGTTGTTTGATCATTTTAGAGGCCCCTTCTACCACCAACATATCGTGCCCCTCAGCATCGACCTTCAAGAACGCAATATGACTTATGCATGCTTCTTGAGAGAATAAATCTACTGTAGTGAGTTCTACCGTTTCCCTTAGAGCTATGTTTTCGTCCAATTGCGCATACAAGGAATTTCTCCCTGCCCCTTTAGCTACTACATAAAGTTTTGCTTTACCTGCATTATTTGATAAGGCTTTCTTAACCATTATTACATGACCGCTCCAAGATTGCATTGCCTTCTGAAGGTCCTCATAGGTTGAAGCGCAAGGTTCAAACATAAAGACTTTGGTGTTTGCCTTGTTTGGTCGTAATTTTGCACATTTAAACATTAGTACTCGAGTCCAATCACCGACATTAGCCCCCACATCAAAGACAACCAAAGATTTATCTCTAGGTGCGTATTTCAAAACGATTTCCTGCACCAAGGATTCACCGTTTGAAGTTATGTTCTTGCAAACATCAAGCCGGACTTCATTTCCAAGGAATCTTGCAAAGCGTGCAAGATTCTTTCTTCCGAGGCTAAACCAAAATACCCAGAGCATAATTGTTTTGACAAGCGATTTCATAACGAGAAAAACTTTTGTTTTCCCAGTTTTATAAAACCTATTTCTAAAACAATCATCGCCATCAGATACACAGCAAAAGTGGCAAAAGTAGCTTTAGCTGCACCCAATGCACCTATTTGAGGAATCCATCTTAAATTGAGGAGAACATTGGCTATGGCGGCCAGCCCATACGAAACAGTAATTCTTACGGTCATCTTCCTTGCATAGGTTCTCATTTCGAATGCGTATGCAATAATTAAAAGGCCATAACCAGCAACTATCCAGACCATTAGATCAGTAGCGCCCCCCCGATACTCTGCTGCAAGCAAAATATTGGCGATACTTTGACTAAATAGGCTAACTGCAAAAACAGCCACGACCGCAAAGCAAGCAGTAAACAAGATCATATTGGTAAAAATCTTCTTCTCGAGGGATACTTTCCGTTGGGCTGCGGACCTAAACCATATAGGATAAAGAAATCTAGCTGCCATGCCTCCTAGTACAACTAAAGGAAAAGAACACAAACCATATATTGCTGAATATTGGCCTACTACAGAAGACCCATGAAAATAGGCCAATATATACCGGTCGAAAAGATTTACGATCCACTGAAAAATACCTAGCCCCACCATTGGGGAAATAAATTGTTTTGCTTCTTTCAACCAATAGGTTCTTTGCTCATGATTATAGTGAAACGACCGATTGAATATGACCAAATGGCCTACCCATGCCAGAATCACAACTCCACCAAACCATAATACAGCCTGGGACATAATGAAAATACCGGCTGAATTTCCTAGGAAAAGGAGTCCGACTGATGCAAATAAAGGTAGGCCCCATTGCTCCGCTCCTTGCATAATGCTAGCCATAATTTGACGGTTGCAAGTTGTCATAAGACTTTTTTCTAAAGTCCAGATTGCCTCGCCAACGAGGTAGGAGCCCGCTGCTATAATGGCTACCCAATCTAAAGTTCTAGTAATTGACCGATATGTTCCAAGTACAAGCACAACCATGGCGCCAGTAATAAGAGCAATCATCAATAGGGCAGGTCGAACAAATGCCTCGAACGCCAAAGTGCTCTTCATATCTACCGCATCATGATATTCACGCATCACAAATTGGTTAAAAGGCTGGATTAAGATCATCGTAAAGAAACCGATGAAGCCTAGTATCAATTTAGCCTCCCCGTAGGTTTTCGTTGAAGCACATTCAGTGAGTATCCTAGTTCCACAGGCGACCCCTGCCATCGCTACTGCCTGACCAACAAGTATCGCAAAAATACTTCTCTTGTATTGGAATATCTGCATAAAAAGTCTTGCTCTCTAAAGATAAATATATGAAATGTTAGAAATGGCTATTTCAATTACCTCTTTACGAATTTGAAACGTTGGTTTCAAAACACTTTTATCCCTCGCTCCGTCGATATCGTTAGGATCGTTTAAATCTCTATTCCTTAGGAAGCTTGATAGTGTTACTTTATAAATGTAGCAAAGTGTAAATGGGATAAGTCGCTGCATCATTAACTTATTCAGGATAATTTGAAAGTTGATGCCATAAGCCCGTTCTTTACGTCAATGAGTTATTTGGTAATTCAGTCAATCCGTGAATTCGTTGATAAAAGCCTAAAGTCCAAGGTTAAAACCAATTGTTTAAACGCGTCGGTACGAAGGTTCATGTTTATCTGGCCCTCGTGTTATTTTATTACTTAGGTTCTATTCAAATGTGGTATAGCAACGATTTCATCGCATATATTCATTGGAACACTAATTATTGGCTCGAGATGATAGTTTATGTTTCGGAGCCATTCGCAGCAAATCTTTTGATTCTCCAGCCCGTGTACAGCTAAAAAAATGATTGGTCTCTTTTTAGCAATCGTTTGCTGAGCTCCTTTTAAAACGTTATACTCGCCCCCTTCTACATCGATTTTAATTAGGTCTGGGGCAGGCATCTGTTTAGAGGCAATTAATTGGTCCAGAACAACGGTTTCAACTTCTATATCACCTTTCTCGGAAAGATGCCCCATACTCGGATTGTTAGTACAATCAAAAAAAGCTTTCCCGGCATTATCTGAAACTGCATATGGCAAGATCATTACGTTAGAACAAGAGTTCATCTCTATATGTTTTTTGAGGTATATTAAATTTCTTGGCACAGGCTCAAAAGCAATCACATTACCATTACGTCCTACAAGCAGAGATGAAAGTAATGTATAAAAACCCACATTAGCTCCGATATCGTAGACCACATAACCGGGTTTAATGGTTTTGATAAACGTCTGCTGTTTATTATATTCGTAACTTCCAAGCCAACACCCATGGTTTGATGAACCAGCTATCCATCGCTTGCCCCTAAGTGGCCCTTGAATGATAGGGAGAACCATTTCCTTCGGAATAAAACCCAGAGGAACTCTCAATATTTTACCAAGAATGGTCCGGTTAGATATGCCTGAAAAATTCATTCAATCAATGAATGGGGGTCTGGTCTACACTTTAATAAGCTCAAAGGCCAACGCAAAGCTAGCTCAAGGCTGAAAGGTAAAAGCCCAAAGCGAAAAATTCAAAAGGAGTGCGTTCAGGCATAAATGGGTAAATGCGCTAGCAATTGGGGGCCAGGTCTTGCGATCCAACAATAATGTCATTTACGACGGCTTCCGGAACGGAGAGGGGAAGGTAGGTTCTAAAACAACTTCTTCGTTTCCTTCGTTAATGTCATTGTTATTTTTTGACCGTTTGATCTCAAACATCATAATTTCAATAGTTCTTCAAAAAATCCTTGTAAGTGAGGCGAAGTCCATCTTTAATTGAAATCTTGTGCTTCCAGCCCAGGCTGTGAAGAAGAGAAACATCCAGGAGCTTGCGAGGCATTCCATCGGGCTTGGTGGCGTCCCATCGGATTTCTCCCGTGTAACCCACTGTCTCCGCTATCAAATCCGTAAGTTCGCGTATAGTGATATCCTGACCCGTCCCAATGTTTACGATCTTGTTACCCTCATTGAGAGGTCTGGGGTCAAGTCTTTATTCTTGACAATGCTGGCCTTTTTGGTCTTTCGAGTTTATCTGGTTAATTTGGTCTGTTTGGTTTTTAATAAATCTTGGTAAGTGAGGCGAAGACCATCTTTAATTGAAGTCTTGTG
>Ga0299912_10003270_pt1 | contig 13233 bp, 10 predicted proteins | sample RVTome_2_FD_207667 | JGI IMG/M metagenome (GOLD analysis project Ga0299912, IMG submission 207667) | Soil microbial communities from uranium-contaminated site in the Upper Colorado River Basin, Wyoming, United States - RVT95D214 (version 2) ...
AGGCAGAGAGGGGAGAAGTTGTTCTCAAAGAACCCACGACATCGCCGGTGGAAGCACGGCGGCAAGTGAAAGTCGTCCCATCGAACTGGAGGAGGCACGCGTACTCTCCCAACGGTAATGCATTCTCCGCGTTCAAAGCAGAGACGAGAGCATTGCGTGCTTCATCGCGTGGGAGACTTGTTCGCGCGTTTGCATAAGTGACTTGTTTCTCCCGGGCACTTTGCTCGAGTATTGCCACGACCTTTTGGCCAGAAGTGGGACGTCGCGTGAAAATCCGTGCTTCCAGTGTTTTACGCTCGGAGACTACTTCGGTTTGGCGAGGAACAGCGAGTAAGATACACCGCGCGAGGGTTTCCTCGAGGGTCATCGGCGCGTGTCCAACGACCGTACCGTTTCCATCATCGAGTGTAGGCAACCACACGTTCCCGGGGTCTTTCCCGAGGGGAAAGTAGTTCTTTTCTCTTTTGCCCCATTCGGCCTTCTGCCAGATGTGCTTCTCGCGGACGAGGTCTTTGTTAAAGTGATGAACCGCATCTCGCACGAACAGGAGAAAATACTCGCAGACGTCAGTAAAGGCAAAGGCAATATCCGTCCGGGCGAAATCCGGGCGGATCACGATGTTCAGGAGGTGCCATCCCATCTGCTGCGAGATAGCTTCTGCGATAACATACGGCCCGCTTTCGGCCAGGTTCCTCGGGTCAAAGTCGCATGCCACCCATAAGAGGCCCTTCGGGTCTATTTCCTGTAATTGTGCTGGTAGCGTCTTTGCGACCAACTGGCGGATTATCGAAAAATCGAGGTTTACGAAGTCAAAAATTGCTACGTCTAACATTGTACTTTCCTGGTTATTTCGCGCGGATTACGGGATTTCATGTGGGGAAGAAAAAAGTGAGATTTTGCACTTGTCCTGGAGAGCCAGAAGTGTGCGTAGAATGTTCCGACTTGGGTAACGATTTATTCCTTGTCTTCGTCGTCCTCGGGTCCTTCGTCTTCTTCGTTGCCTTCCTCGCCTTCAGAATCACCCATAGGGCGATGCCCGCGGGGCCGAGGTTGCCGAGGTGCTGCCTTTGTCACAACGACTTCGTGAGCTTCTTTGCCTTTCCGCCCGTCTGCCGTTTCAAATGTGACCTCGTCTCCCTGATTGAGGGTTTTAAAGGCACCTTCAGCGGCGTTAATAGCCGTGTAGTGTACGAAAACGTCTGATGCTCCACCACTTGGGGTAATGAAGCCGAAACCTTTCTTCGGGTTAAACCACTTAACAACGCCAGTTTCTGGCATATACTTACTCACTTTCCACTTATTTCATTTATTTCCAAATATCGCTAACAGCATAAAATCCCATTCAAAAGTAAGAATTGGTACATTTCACGCCATTTCACGTATTTGGTGAGTGATAACATGGAGCCACCTTTTTAAATACTGTTTAAAAAAGCGTCTAACATTCTCTATCGAAATTCTGCAAAAATCTTATTCGTAGAGCATATATCACCGACTTCTAAGAGGTTTAGGTTTGGGTTTGATTTTGATTTCAATTTTGAGAAATCTTTATATAGATATCGGTGAGTTAAGTTTGAATCGTACTTAACGGTACAGGTAGGATGCAAGGTATTTCCATCCTACAAGAAATTCAATTTCAGAACTACAACCAAGAGAATATAATGAAATTAGAAATTAAGAATGAAAGAGGAATGAATGTATGGCACATAAACTGAGAGTAGGGATGTTAACTATAGCAGTAATCTGCATCCCATTGTTTTCAGTGTCAATCTTAACCGCAAGTGGATGCGGATGGAATTGGAAATATTTTCCCTCTGACGATTGGAAAGCAACAAGTCCTGAACTGCAAGGAATGAACTCAACCGTCATTGAAGGAATGTACGACTTCATCGCGAACAAAAAACTAAACCTCCAAAGCGTACTAATTGTTCGGAATGGTTTCATAATTGAAGAAGAATACCTTTTTAACTACGCACGCGTGCCAAGCGACATCTTTATGGCACCTTACGATGATTATTATTACGATCAGATTCATGACGACCGATTGCACGCGGTATGGAGCGTTACGAAATCCGTTACTTCGTTACTCATTGGGATTGCGATTAACAAGGGATTTATTGACAGCGTGGACCAAACCTTCTTCGAAATTTTCCCTGACAAGTGGAATCCAATGTATTATAACGAGACTAAAAAGGACATATCCATAGAAGACTTACTGACGCAAACCTCTGGACTCCAATGGAACGAGCTAGTTGATGGGTTCGCAATATGGCCTGCATACGGGTACAGCTTGTTTTATATCCTCAACAAAACATTGGTGGCAGAACCTAGCACAGTTTTCAACTATAATACTGGAAACTCGGAACTCTTGGCGGCGATACTTCAAGAAAGAACGGGAATGAAGGCCTCCGAATTTGCTCGCAAGTACTTGTTCGAACCGATTGGGCTTCAAGCAACTGAATGGGAATGGCTCGAATCGCCCTGGCCTTGGGGTTCTGGACCCGTTGCTAACATCTCCCACGGCGGTTTTGGGATCTACATGACCCCACAAGCGATGGCTCGCATCGGGTTATTGTGTCTTAACAACGGAAACTGGGCCGGCAGGCAAGTCGTACCTGCGGCATGGATCACGACTTCGACACAACCCCACGTTACGGAAGGTATTTTCGATCCCACCAAAGACTACGGCTATTTATGGTGGATCTCCCCTAATTACTACTGTGCTCTCGGACTCTTTGGACAACGGATCATTGTCATTCCAGAATATGATATAGTCGTGGTCTTCACTGCTGAAATTTCCGCCATCGTTGTACCTGAAATGGATTACATCATCAATACTTACATTATTGGAGCAGTCATCCCTCCCCCTTGGCACTTGCCTTGGCTTTGGCACTGATTGAAGTAATTATTGTCAAAAAATGGATGTAATTCAATAGAAATTTATCTCCTTTCCTTTTTTCCATTATTTCTCTAACGTTCTAAAGACTCTTCCCTAAAAAAACCTCAATTATCGCTCCAAAACTCCCAATCCAACCATTTTGCAGCGCTAATCAAGTGCAATGGAATCGAAAAAGTTTTTTAGAACGGGAAAAATTGTTACTTTAGAACAAAACCAGAAACATTCATAGCCCCGTAGTGTAGCGGCCAAGCATAGGAGGTCCTGACCCTCCGGACCCAGGTTCGAAGGCAATTGTGCTCATTTCGTGCACGCCCGAAACTCCTGGCGGGGCTATTTTCTTTTTCTCAATTTGCATCTATAGAGAGTTCGTGAATTTGAATATAAAAGAGGAAAATCTTCAGCGAACGAGAATTGCGAGAGATTGGAACGAAATATCAGAAGCGGCAACAGGTGACCAATAAGGCGATTCAATCTATTAGGTGAAAGATCATACGTTATGCTGAGGCACATAGGAGATGTATGAACTATGCAGCAGAACTCCCTTCCGGAACACACTTCCCCTCGAGAAATGGGCCCGACTCCTGACATCATTCATTATGATCCTTAGACTGCTCATTTTCGTGGTCGGCAACGACAAATCAATACTTTTCCTTCTTTTGAATAGATGACTACTATTGAATACACAATAATAATATCACGTTAGCTTTTATATCCGGTATTTCCACATTGCATCGAGACGAGTGGATACTCGGTAATTGACCCCCGAAGTGTGTTAGTTTAAGGTTTGAGGATTGACAACGTGAAGGTTGAAAAATTAATTTCGGAAGATCAATTATACGATGCCATCCTGGCCAGGCTTTCATCGATTTCCAAGAGAAAAAATGAAGTTTGTTGGGAAAGTCGAACTTACGTGGAACTCATGAAAATCTTGAAAAACGGGGAGGAACCCTCCGAGAATGCAGTCCGCAACAGTCTCCTCTTGATTCTCGCGCTATTCAACCCGCGGCGTGAAGGCGTTGATCTATGGGGTATCGATATTGATAAAATAAATCCCAAAGAGCGACAACAACTGATCCATGAAATATTGGATGCTTTACCCACACCAATCTCTCAGTAAAAGAGCTCCAAAATTAAAACCTCCTTTTCATTTAAAATTATTAAGGAAATAGAATAAAAGGACGAGAAGTATCCATTTGCCTCAAGACGTACTTTGTCGTTTCGGACAGAGGCGATTTTGATGATTGTAAAAACCACAACTCCCGAATATTTTGACCTGTTGAACAAGGGTGTATCCCGTGAATTGCAGGTTTCTGTGCAATATATGCTGCAACATTCCAAGATGGAAAAGCTGCTCCGGCGCGTGATCCCGGAGAATATGCTGCTGGACAAGACCACTTATGAAGCGTTGGCAAAGGTGCTCCATGAATTCGCCATTCAAGAAATGAAGCATGCCGGCGCCATTATGGAACGCATTTACCTGTTGGGCGGCCAAGCCACGACCAAGGCTGACAAAGTGAAGGTAGGCGACTCGCTCCGCGAGTTCGGAACGCTGGACTTGAAAGCGGAAGAAGAGGCCTTGGACTTATACCGCAAAGTTATTGAAATGGCGGCGAAGCTGGGTGATTGGGAAACCCGGGAAATCTTCGAGAAAATCTACGGGGACGAGGAGAAACACTTGATCCGCTTCCAAGAATTCACGGAGATCGCGGACGAACCAGACCTCGGCACCACTGCAGGTTCGGAGTTTGAAAATGTGTATACAAGTGACTGGATCGCGATGTTGAACAAGGCCCTCGCGAGCGAGATCTCGGCCATCATCCAATACACGAACCAGCACGAGAAGGCAAACGTGGAACAGAACCGCCGGCGAAAGACCCCTCTCGAGGTCGTTGCCGACAAGACCAAACCCATCTCCATTAGCGACTTGACTAGGAGTGTTGCAATGGACGAGATGAAACACATGGAAACGATTGCGGAACGCGTCTACGAGATCAAGAAGGAATGCGTGGCCGCCGTGGATCCCCTGCCCGATGTCGGGGACACTGCCGACAACTGGATTCTGAACGACCGCGTGGCAGAGAACTCCGCGATTACTTTCTACCGCCAGATCATTGCGAAAGCCTACGAGATTGGCGATGTCAAGACGCGGAAGCTCTTCGAGGACATCATCGTGCAGGAAGAGGGCCACTACTGGAAATTCGATGAGTGGGTCCCGTAAACTTTCCATTTAATTTTTTGTTTCCCGTTGCATTTTTCTCGTTTTCTTTACTTGCAGTAGGAATTTTTTGAGTAACAAACCTTAACACGTGGTGAAAAAAATAAAATAAAAAAAAGAACCACTTAAATCAGATTAGGGCGTTTAAACAATGGCTGTTAGCCAATTCCCTACTGTTGGGAAAATGCTCACGGGGGCACTGAATCCCATGGGAAATTCAATATGCGCTCCCTGTACAACGTAATAAGCATCGTTCGCATTTCTAGTTTTTTTGCCATAGTAGTCTTTATATATTTCATCTTTATTGACGAGGTCCAGGATGTTATTTTGCGACGTTGCACAGAAGAAGATGCATGGAACCTTCACGTTTATCAAGTTCTTGATGTAGTAGTAATACCCATCGTAAACTCTCGGTGTCGGTGGCACAATCCGATGTTGATTCGAAGCTCCATTTTGGAAGAACTCCCGAATAGTTTGCTTCGAAGCCCAGTCCCCATATTGTTCGAGCATACAAATGTACAGGGTGTCTAGGGCATAACGGAAGAGGAAATATAACAGGAGTTCATTGGTGTTCGTGGTGTCTATGTTCATTAAACTCGATAACGCCTCTCCAACCACTGAGTTACCAACCATCATGATGAGTTGTCCAATGAAGTTGGTTAACGAAAGCTTGCCCTTCCCGTCAAGAGCTTCATTCATTGTCCTCAGGTCCAAGTAAGTATGGGCCGCAAGTAGGTTCCATACTATAATGTTATCCAGCAGGGATGTAAGCGTGGGGATTCCCGCGGGTTCTAATGCTATGAAACCCTTGATGGTCTCAGGGCCCACAACATCTCCATTCCGCTCCTTCTTGAGAGAAGCGTCCGAACCGACATGCCCGTCCGTTTTGAAATAACAACCTTCTAATAGCATCATAGTGGACGCGCCTCCCGTGCTGTGGCCAGCGATTACAGGATTGTTTCCAGTCACCTGGTAAACGAGGTTGAGCCCTGCGCGAGCATCATAAAGAGCAAAGGCATCGATCGTTGACTTCCCAACATCTCCAAAGGCACTTCTCGCCTCGGCATAACCGCATCCTCTGTAATTCAGCAACCAGACATCATAACCCGTTTTCCACAAGTAATAGGCGAGACTGTAATAGAGCAACGGATCTTGCTTGATATTTTCATCGTTTACAGCCCAAGATGCAAGATTTGCCGGCAGTTGAATGTTGGGGTAAAGTTGCTTAACTCTGTCGGTAGTTTGCGTCAAATATTCGTTTATGTTGGACGCCATCATCGGAAGGAGCAAAATTGGTTGCTTTCCGGTGTTCAAGGTCTTCCCAGCCGGGTGGTAATTCAGTACCTTAATCTTCACGTTATCGAGAGTGGTCACGGAATATAAGGTACCAAGATTCTCGTAATACCCACCTGTTTTCGGAGTTAGAGCAGAGTACCCATTCATTCCCTTTGTGGAAACGGCAGCGTTACCGAGAGTCGCGGGTATTGCGACTGAAACTAAAATGATAACGAGGAAGTACTGCATTGCTCTTTTCCGTGTTGTTTCCATATTCTTTTTCTCCTAGTGTTGATGTAGATTTGCGATCTTTCTCGGAAAAGTATAGAATATTTCCATATATTTCCGCTTAAACGAAACCTGAAGTCATATTTATAGTTTTTCGGCGATAAGTAACTTAGGAGGAAAAAAACGCTGTTAAAGACCTGGTGAAAAGAAGGGTTCGAGGTAATATGCAGGAAGGTATTAAGTGACGGTTTTGTGTGTTGCTTCGGTTATACTTCGCGGGATTTGTCGTTGGCTTACTCTAAGTGTTCCATACGCTTGGATCGCGAAACTGATGTTCATCACATAGACCACGATTTTTTGCCCCACTGCTTGAATATTTATGCCCTCAGGGGACAACATTACGGGTATATTAAACATTAACCAAGCGTACGCCACCAGAATTGCAGTAAAGACAATAAAGACGAATGCATATCGCTTGGGAAATCCTTGTTCTAGTAACATTGAGGTAGTGTAACAGAGTGCGACAGGCACGATGGATGTGAATGCTAATTTTACGAAAAAGATATGCCCTTCTCTGGCAATGTCCCAGGGCGTGAATGCAATCCCTATATAACAGATGGCAGAGAAAACACCGATAGTAGATCCAACATAGCAGATATACCGCGCTAAACGTGAGTTGGTAAATATCCCGGGAAGAGAAATCAGATAGGGGATGAAAAGAATTCCGATTGTCGTCAAGGCAATAAAGAACAGAACCAACGAGATTGTATTGCTCGCCCCAGAATGCGTCTTTGTTCCCCCAAGGTCGCTAAAGAAATTTTGCGTGAAACTATACCCCACAGTAGTGGAATCTGTCGCGGTGCCCCCTGGATAAAAGACCATGGCAAGCACCGTCAAGATAACAAATTGCACGGTCCCAATTATCGTTAGTATGCGCGTCCACTGGCGCCAATCATACATTTCCATATAATTTTTCCTCGCATCATCAATTGTACAGATATATTTGGGGACAGAGGAAGTATTTGAAAATTTTGAAGCAAGTCTTAGGATTACGGTTGTTAAACGGGGATTCTTAAAATTGGCCTAACATACCGTTGCGGGGGAGTCCCCTTTTTACAACCGTCTACTGTGAACGGTTACGAGGGTTGAAAAAAGTAGTAGTTAAGGACTTTTTGGAAAGAAAAGAATGAGAATGTATCAAGAGGTCTTCTTGTATGGTTCTTAGGTTGAACTTCCCGGGGTTTGTCGTTGGCCGACCCGAAATGCTCCATACGCTTGGATCGCGAAACTGATGTTCATCGCATAGACCACGATTTTTTGCCCCACTGCCTGGATAGTGAGACCATCTGGGTTATAGCTGCCATCAGGGTTCGTCAGTTTGGGCCCCATGAATAATAACCCGAGGTACAAGAATAAAATAATAGTGAAGGCGAAAAACACGTATGAATATAGCCTGGAAAATTCCTTTTCTAAATACATCGCGATGGCGAAACATAGAGTTTCTAACGGGACGAACGCAAACGCCATTTCCACTAAACTTAGATGTAGATCAGTTAAATCTCCGCCGATTGGTACAAATGCAATTGCCACAAAACAGATGGCGGTATATATACCGATTGCGGAGCCGATGTAGCATAGAATTCGCGCTGGACGTGATTTGGTAAAAACCCCGGGCAGCGTGATCAGGTATGGGATGAAGAGAATTCCACTAACCGTCAAAGCAGTAGAGAACAGTATCCTCGAAACGATATTGCTCTCTCCACCGGGGGTACTGATTCTCCCGAGGTCGCTAAAGAAATTTTGCGTGAAACTATACCCAACAATACTGGTATCTCCAATGATACCCCCTGGATAAAAGATCATAGCAAGTACCGTCAAGACCACATATTGCACGGTACCAATTATCAAGAGTATGCGCGTCCACTGGCGCCAATCATATTTTACCATATAATTTTTCCTCACACCATCAATTGTACAGATATACTTGGGGACAGAGGATATATTTGAAAATTTTGAAGCAATTCTTCGCTCACCTGAGTGAAGTCTTGGAAAATGTGAAAGAAACAAGTTTTTTAAAAGATTTCTTGACATTTGAAGATACCTTATAAAGATATGACACCCTTCAACTGGTCTTTCCCTAAGGGCGTAGATCTGACCATCTCATTCCACGCTTTCAAACAAGAACTTTAGTCTGCTCTTTGTTGGAGATTCGCTTTATACCCTGATTATTGATAGTCCACATGCTGCAGTTCCCCCGTTCGCAATTAGTTGGAGATTGTCTCTGCGATTTTTGTCGCTGGGTATGTGTTCGAAAGTAGTTGGGCACTACATCCTCAATGGGGAGAATTTTCCGAGTTTTTGAGAAATTATTATGTTCAAGGGGCGATTTCTCCTGGAGCATATTCTGTCGGGTGAATTGCTTATTAGAAAGATTAAAGTCGGGAGTTAAACATCAATTCCTGAGAGAAAAATTCAAGAGGTTTCATTAACTTAAAAAGTCAAGGATTTAGCAAGAAAAGACCCAACCATTGGATTTTTTTTAAAATCCAATCTAAAGAAAAATGTATTGCCCCGCGTAATTCCGGGTCACCCGCCCCTTCAGCACGTGCAGGCGCCGGAGTTTTTTAATCGAAGAGGGAGAGAACGAGTTAATGGGCAGGAAGACAATATGGTGGCCCCGCTGCTCGGCAAAGGCCATCAATTGAGGACGAGGTTGTTTGGCAGCGATGTACGCGACATACTTTTGTTCCCGGGTGGCATTGAAGATCGCAGCGACAAGTAATTTCTCTGCCCGGGTTTGAGCGTAGGTCTCCAGCGCTTTGAAAAAGTCGCGTCCGAAGAAATAAGGCTGCCACGGGTTGTAGAGCTGGTCGAATCCCACCGGCGGGTATACGGAGAGGAGTCCGCCCACCTCAATTTGGGCGATCCGTGGGCCGATGATGCGGGCTTCGGGGGCGGTTGCGTACAGGCAAAGGTCGGACTCGTGGGGGTGCTCGGCATACCACTCGAATTCCCACGGATATTCCTCTGTCGAGGCATCTTCGGCAAAGATAGCAACAATGGGCCCCACGTCCCCCTGAAGGGGGCGCTCTTCCTTGACGAAGATTTTCTTCCGCCACCAGTTCTGGAGGGTTTCCTTGATGGCGATCCCGTCGAGGAAGTTGGTCGTGAATTCTTGGATGAGGGTTTGGCGAGATTTCAGGAAACGTTTTGCCTTGACGCGGCAAAATTGCATGTAATCTTCAAAGATGACGTCCTCGGGGGGCCAAGACACGAGGTCGCCGCGTGAAGATTCCCCCCACGCTTCCTTCCACGCGCCAGGACGAGACTCCCGGGGGCGCCGCTTGAGAGTAATCTTCGCCGGGGTTCCTTCCTCCACGGGCAGATGCCTTTGTAATGCGACCGAACCTTCCACCTGCTGGGGATTATCCACGAGCTGGATGAAAGGGTACTTGTTGTCACGATCTACCCAGGGATATCGAGCGGCAATGTCGAAGACGATGCTGGCATAGTCGTCATTGAAGACGTTCTTCGTGGCCGACACGATCTCGAAGAGATGTGGAATGAGCTTGCGCCCGATCAGGGCCAAATTGCGGGCATATTGGAAGAGCTGGCGGAACTGGGCGATCGACAAGGTTTCCCGATACATCTGGCGGTAGTGATCGTGGGCGTGGAAAAAGATCTCCGGGAGGGTGGAATAACGGTCGAAGGGGAAAATTGCCTTGGCAGGATCTCGCTCACCATACACTTTGGTTGCCCGGTCCCGCTCTTGTTCGTACAATCCAATGACATATGGAATCTCGCGCAAGACCCGGTAAATGGAATCCGGGTGCACGTTGTAGATTTTAGCGTATGACGAGGGAAAATCGGCCGGGGGCGTGTAAGCTCCCAAATTGCCAATGAGTTGAGTGACGGGAGCCCAATGCGTCATCCCGCAGGTGAAGAGGATGGGTCCCTCTGGATTTTCCCGGAGCACCCGTTCCAAGTTCCACGCCATAAACCGCTCCCGTTCCGTGGGGAAAGGGAGGGAATCATTGTGCGCATCGGGGATCACGAGCGTGGGAGCTAGAGCATCTGCTTGCGAGAGGGTACTATAGAAGCGAGAAAGGGACACACCTTGGAGCGCATACTCGTCTGGTAACCCCGTCAAGGGTGGTGGGGCTTCGCCGAGAGGGAGGTCGATGAATTCCACGGGTATGTCAAAATCCAATGCCAAACGGACGGACTCGATGATTGAATCTGCGGGATCTATCGGGATAAATACCTGTTTGGTGGCCTCCGGCGCGCCGTACCCGATGATGCTGACATTGGGTAGGTGCTTGACTGCCTCGATGACCTCGCTCGCGAGTGTGGTCGGCAGCTCCACGCAAATCGCAACCGGATGATGGGTGAAGAACGCTTCTCGTACTTGGAGGGCGAATTCAAGGCAGGAATGAAATGATGGGACGCCGACCAAACGCCCGTGCTGGATGGTCTCAGTTTTCACATTATTCGTGACTGTCGTCATCGCCGGGAGCTTCCCCTGATTCGTTGTCTACTCCTGCTTCCCAATCGTTCTCCCGCTCCTTCTTTTCGTCGTCATCACCCTCATCATCATCGGCCTCTTCGTCATCATCGCCTTCATCCATTTCTTCTGGCATCAAACGCCAGGCTCTATTGGATGTCTTACGCGGGGGAGAATTCGGGGGTTTCTTGATGATTTTGAGAACTTCGTCTATAGACCGGTCTGGATTGAGCACTTCGTCCGCGGTCACCGAAAGGTTTGAAAGATATTGGAGCGCTTTTTCCCCGAGGATCTGTTGCACCGCCCGTTTGACAAAGTCCGGCATATCTGCGAGGTCCTTGACTTCCGATATCATTAGTTTCGAGCAGTATCGGGCGATGTTGATGCCGTCCCGCACGGAAAAGGGCTCATCCTTCGCGTGGGCCCGCTGGAGGAAGTCCACCACGTAATTGAGCAGGTCACCGCCGCAGAAGGGCAGGTTAAATTTCAGGATTTTCAGTTCGTCCTCGCGGTCCGGGAACTCGATGGTGATCTGCGGTTGCAGGCGCGAGTGAATGTATTCGGGGATCTCGTATGTCGAAGCATCATTATTCATCGTGCAGCAGATCCGGAAGTCAGGGTGGGCTGGAATCTTGATACCCGCGATGATGGACTCCACGTAGCGCCGGTGGTCGAGAAGCGGCGCGAGGGATGCCCAACTCTTCTCACTCATTCGATTACCCTCATCGAGCACGCAAATGCAACCCTTTAACATCGCCGTCACGAGAGGGCTCGCGTGGTAGGTTATTTCATTACGAGCAGAGATGACTGGTTGCACGAGTAAGTCCTCTGGACGAGTATCCGCCGTTGCTTGGTAGATGTACACCGGGCGCCCCATCTGTTTGGCCGCGGCGCACGCGAGCGTGGTTTTGCCGATTCCTGGCGGACCGAGAACCCGCGGGTTAAGGGGCGAGTCTGCTTTATCGACTAAAAGCCACGCGGCGAGAAGCTGCTTCACATAATACTGGTTCCCAATCCATTCCATAGTAAACTCTTCAGGATGGGAAAGCACCAGTTGCACGTCTTCAATTGTGACGGTTTCGACCATAATTGCGACCTAGGTAGTAATCATATGATGTCCCTATAATAGTTCTGCACTGATAGGGCCCCTCCCAGTCACTCCGTATGTGGTTGAGATACCTTTGCTCGATTTCCGGGGAAATGCTGCCCCCGAGCCCTGCGGCATTGATTCCATCGACTGGGCTACGTAATGGTTGGGAGTGATAAGGCATCTAATCATACGTGGGAAAAGAGGATTTCAATTACTTTAATTGCGTCCAGCACGAAAAGTCATTGAACAGGAAGTCTAGAATCGCTTCTCATTGCGTGGCATCTGCAATGCTCACGATTTTACCGAGAACAACCTCGCGGAAAGGCGTTTTGCTCTTCCCCGCTTTTTCGAGGCATCCTTGAGGATATTATAAATCTGCCGGTCCTTACTATCGGCATCGGTGGACCACCCGTGGAGGAAGGTGAAATGGGGGCCAGCCCTATCCGCTAAGTGAGCATTCAAGGCCGCTTCGTTCTGGAAGGAAATCTTACAATAGGGGCACTGAATCATAATGCTGGACTCACTCTCAAATAATGTATTCTGAGGAGTTAATTTGAATCTTGTGTTTCACATACTTCGATTGAGATGTGATTATCAGTTCTCAATGAAATCTAATAAAGTTAACGTCACACCTCCATTGGTCATGTTCGTAATGATTTGCACCTCAAGCGTTGATCTGGCACGTTCCTGCATTGATAACCTCGTCTCGGAAGGTTTCTAGCGTTAGTGCATTCCCTCGGGGATCTTCCGATCTTGCCACCTGCCACAGGTCTTGAAGCAGCAACATGCGGGAGGGTAACTCGGGACCCTCGCGGGTCCTTTGTCCCCGAGGAACGCCACGTGAGAGTTTCCCCTCATGACGCTCGAACCTTGGGCACCCTACACGTTGCCGTGCCTCCCCCCTCAACCGCGTCGCCGCGACCTTTGGGGAGAGGGTAGTCAGGAGAATTGTTGCCAACTCTGACCGCGCGGGCAGTCTTGCTCGCGCTGGGTGCTTCTGAAGGTATGCTCTTGGAGCCAGCCTA
>Ga0299912_10003271_pt1 | contig 13229 bp, 14 predicted proteins | sample RVTome_2_FD_207667 | JGI IMG/M metagenome (GOLD analysis project Ga0299912, IMG submission 207667) | Soil microbial communities from uranium-contaminated site in the Upper Colorado River Basin, Wyoming, United States - RVT95D214 (version 2) ...
CCCTGATCCCAGAGATCAGACCCTTCGTTTCACTCAGGGTGACAAAAGCGAAGGGTTCAGGATGACAAGAAAGAGCCCCTTGTACCGACACCCTCATTTTAATTCTCTGAGATATCCTTCGATTTTCTCTTCTATTGCGAAGATTTCCTTTTCAATCCCCTTAAGCTCCTCCCACTCTTTTGTTACATCTATCTCCTCAGTCTCTTCCTCCGGAAATACATAAAGAGTCACATTGAGGTTGTAGTCGTTCTCTTTTATCTTCTCGATATCTATGACCTTTGAGAATCCATCCTCGTTTTTGAATTCCCTATAAGCTTCCACCATCTTCTTTATATGGTTGTCTCCCAGCTGATTCAGTTTCCGGACCTCCGGATGCTGCTGATATTCCTTGCTTGCATTGATGAAGAAGATTTTCCCTTTTCTCTCTTCAGATTTGTTCTTGTTTAGGATGATGATGGCCCCTGGAGCGCCTGTATTGTAAAAAAGTTTTTGTGGCAGAAGGATAACCGCTTCAAGCAGGTTAGCATTTAAGACGCCCGTCCTTATCGCCTTCTCCTTTCCTCCTCTAAAAAGGCAGCCATTATCAATCACAACCCCCACCCTACCTGTTTTGTCGTTAGCCGAGGCTAACATATGCTCGATCCATGTCCAGTCTGCCGATTGCTTTGGAGTAAATCCATAACTAAAGCGCTCCCTCCAGAATTCGCCCCTCTTTAATATCTCCTCATCATAACCATCTTGGTTCCAAGGAGGATTGGCTATCACAATATCAAACCTTTTTATTCCTTCTGCTTCTTTGAATTTCGGATAGAGCAAGGTGTCTCCAAGGATTAACTGAGCATTCCTGATATCGTGGATGTAGAGGTTCATCTTGGCTAAGGCAAGGGTCTTGTGATTGGCCTCCTGGCCGAAAAGAAAGACTTTATCCGCTTCACTTCTTCCCAGAGCATCTTCAACATGCTGATAGGAACTGATGAGCATGCCGCCAGAGCCACAGGCAGGATCATAAACGCTTTCACCAACCTTTGGGTCAAGCATTTCAACGATGAGCTTGATTACCTCCCGGGCTGTATAGACCTCGCCTTCCTTGGCTTTTTGTGGGGCAAAATATTTCAAAATCCATTCATAAGCGTCACCAAGGAGATCCGGTGATACATGATTAAGGGATTTTGCGCTGAAAAGTTCTACCAGTTGCCTTAAGATTTCTGCATTTTCTCTGTTGGTAGTAAATTGAACGAAATCCACATTTTCAAAGACATCTTTTAACTCTTGATTTCTTTCTGCCAGGATCTTCATGGCTTTAGAAAAATTCTCCGGCAATCTTGCAGGATCCTTTCTGATGTTTTCCCAGAGTAGCTCTTCTGAAATATCAAAGTCATGGTATATAGAATTTTTAGCCTCTTCCCTTGCTTCCTCTTCTTTCAAACCATCGGCAAGAGCCTCCTTATAAGCCTTTTCAAATTCCAATCCCCACTTGTCGCTTATCCGTTTATAAAAGAGAAGGACGAGGATAAAGGCATAATCCACCCTTGTCCTGATGAGGTCTGCGGCGCTTTTCAGGAGGCTCTCAAGATCTCCCCTCGTTAGCTGATTCTTGGCTATCGCAAATGTCTCAGAAATAATTTCTTCATTACTTTTCAATTTGTATATTCTCTTTCTTGCATCTTCAGGATCAAATTCCACTTCAAGCCAACCCTTTTTTCTCAACTCAGATAGGATGACGTTGATTTGTTCCTCGGTATCACGCATTTTCTCTTTTAGGATTTTTGAGGCGTCTTCAAAACGGAAAGGAGATTCATGGCAAGCTTCCCAAAGAACCCTATATCTCTTTTCAAGCCACGTTGGTAGCATAAGTTCTCTCCTACAAAATAATTACATAAGTGTTTTTATTTCAACTTATATGATATAAACGAAATGATAAAATGTCAAGAAAGAATTATTTTTCTTAATAATGCTTTGATATTATTCATGTTTTGGTGAATTACCTTAAATCTGGGAACTTAATTAATTCGGCTAAAGGGGCTACGGAGGAACATCTCAAACGTGGCAAACGTCAGTTGGAGGGGGAAGTTCTAATCACCCATCATTTGTGAGAAATGAAAAAATCTCAAGAAGAAATAACCTGTGCCATCTGTCCTGCATAAATCACGACATATCGCATGGCAAATCCTCCGATGAGGACAGAGGTCGTAATGATTCCAGAAATCCAGGGATTATGTTCCCTCAGTTCTGCTTGTCCAATATAATGGGGAATCAACTCATAGACCTCGAGAGCCAAAGGAAGGAGGATCCCCACTCCTACAACCAGGGTCCAGAAAAGGATGGTAAACTGGCCTCCCATGATGAGGTGGACTGCTTCAGCAGAACTTCTTGGTGATACATATAAGCCCAAGATGAAGAGAAAGATAGCGATGATAGAAAAGACCATGAGCGTAAAGTCAATGGAATGGATCATGAATTTATTGGTGTTGATATTCTCTCGACTCATCCCCCGAAATCCTTTAATAAAACAGCCCACAAAACAGATGGAGGCTGACCCCGTCATCATGGCGGAAATCAGAAACAACATCGGCAGCATTGGATTATTCCAGAATGGCCTTGCCGTTAGTGCTCCTAAAAGCACGCCTGTATAGATCCCGACTCCAATAGAAATAGGAATCCCAAACCCAGCCACCAGCCCTCTTATTTTCGTCAAGTTATCCCCTCGAAAACGGCTCAGAAATCTATTGGATCGAATGGCCTGAACGATCTTCAGATAGTCGAACCGCTCTGGAAGCCAGAGGTAAAGGTGCGCAATACTAAAAATCGAGAAAAACAAAAGGAGCCAGGATCCGAGCGACATCACCGAGTTGGGTTGAAAAGTGAGAAAGAGTTTCCAGAAAAGTTGTGGTCTCTCAAGATCATAGATGAGAGCGAGGATTCCGACGATCACGGGAAAGGGGGCAATATAGGCTCCGATTCTGGTCATGTTTTCATATTTTTCTTTTCCAAGAAAATAGGCCGTGGCCGATATGATAAAAGCCCCGGCGCTCAGGCCGGCAGCAAAGAGATCGATCGCCACAATCCAATTCCAATGAATATGTATTTCCCCTTCCATTGTTTACTCCTTGATCACTTCTGATCTGATTCGTCTCCGACGAATCTTTCTTAGCTTCAGCCGCCCCCAACTTTGGGGATGAATGATGGATCTGCCTTCCCCATTGAAGCATCACGGTATAAGGCTGGAGTGTTTTTCGAATAGGCTAACTCTTTGGGTTCTTCTGCTTTTTTCTGTCCAACAACGAGTTCCCAAAGTTTCTCCTGGTTTCCAAACCCTGAAGGTTTTTCCGTCTTTCCACAGCCTCCCAAAAGGAGGAGGCCTCCTATGGCTAAGGCAGAAAATAGTCCCTCAATGAATCTTCTTCTTTCCATGACCCTCCACCTCCAGCCTTTCTCTCTCCTGATTGAGAAAGAGATCAAGGACTTCCAAGGTACTCACATAAAAAGGATGGGGATGAAACCGTTTAAATTCCTCTTTGGGGAGAAGAATCCAGTCCATATGGTCCTCTATAAAAGTTTTGATTTCAATATCGGTTGCCCATTGATAAAGATAAGATAAGAATTCCAGTTCCATTACAATGTGATCCGGACAGCTTTTGAATTCCTCAGAGACCTCGAGGCCACATTGACGGTAGATTTCAAAAAGATGTAAGGCAGAGTCGCCCATAAGAAGTCCTCTCTCCGAGGCAAAAGGTAGGGGACAGCGAGGGTCTTGGGTCCAAGGTTTATAAAACGATTCAACCAAGGGAATTCCCTCTCCACTCACCCCTAAAAAAAGGCGTTCATAGGCCTCTTTCAAATTTCTAAAAACTGTCTCGGAGTCCCCTTCCATGAGAAATCCCTTTATCAGATCTCCATCCCTTTCCGAGGACTGAACATATTTCTCGAAAAAAGAATAAACATCCCCCTGATAAATCTGTTTGGCCAACTCCCGATCTGGAGTATAAAAAAGAGTCGCCAAAACCTGACAGAACGATTCCTTTTCTTGATTTTTCATCTCATGCCTTTTTATAGTAAATCCTCGGTTTGGTGTTGAGCTCGGCCTTGAATTGTTTCAATTTATTCTTAATGATAAATTTGGAGATTTCACTATTGGGATCGTCGAGGTCTCCAAACATTCTGACTCCCGTCATACAGGTCGTCATACAGGCGGGCTCTCCCCCTTTTTCGACGAATTCGATACAGAATCGACATTTTTCAATATAGCCCTCTTTTTTGATGATCCTGACATTATAAGGACAGGCGGCAATGCAATATTTGCAACCGATGCATTTATCCTTATTAACCAGAACCACTCCGTCTTTCCTCTTATAGGAGGCTCCCGTAGGACAGACCTTTACGCAAGGAGGATTGTCACAATGCTGGCATTGAACAGGGAGAAATTCGCGGGCGTAATTCGGGAATTTCCCGTACTCACGTTCCTCAAGATGGTTATAAGCCTCCTTTTCTGCAAGACGATTCTGGTTATGGCAGGCCACTCGACAAGCATGACAACCTACGCACTTCGTTTCATCGATGACCATTCCATATCGAGGCATGAATCACTACCCATCGCCCTTTTTATGTCATCCCGAACTTGTTTCGGGATCTCTTAGCACTTGAACATTAAATGCTGAAACAAGTTCAGCATGACACTTACTAATCAATCCATAATTGCATGGACGTTGAAGACCAAATCCCTCCTACCCTCCCTTTACAAAAGGGAGGAATTCCCCCTCTTTGGAAAAGAGGGGTTAGGGGAGATTTTTACAACAATATGTCTTTTCAATTATGGACTCCTTAGTAGCTATGCGCCATGCGCTATGCTCTCTGCTTTCGTCACCTGAACGATCACTTCTGATGACATCGCATGTCCGACAGTGGGATCGAACAGGGTTGGAAGAAAATCGTTATAGGACAATCCCACGTCGAAGGCTGTTTTTAAATGTTTTGAAAAGATCCCATAACCGCTGGGGAGCCATACACAGGAGGGATGAAGCCCTTCTGTCAACCGGACTCGAATCCTGCCCTCTCCAACGATTGACTTGACCTGAACCCAATCCCCATCTTTAAGGCCTAACTGATCTCCTCTTTCGCGGTTCATCCAAAGGCGGATCATATCGTAGCGATGACTGATGTTCATGAGAACGGGTTGATTGGCCGTCATCGAATGGGTATGGATGGCTTGTTTCCCATGGAGTAATCGGAAAGAATGAGGGTCTTTAGAATCCGGCGAGACCAAGGGTTCCTCCCAACGAGGAATAGGCGGAAAACCAAGTTTTTCTAAAGTACTCGATTGGATCTCTACCTTCCCCGAAGGGGTCTCTAACTTGCTGAAACCTTCCTTCCACTTCTCTCCCACAAAAAGGACTCCTTTTTGCTTTAGCTCTTCGAGGGTCACCCCAAGAGGCTTCAGCCGCAGACGATTGGCTTCATCGATATCAAAATTAAAATATTTTCCGATTCCCAAATATTTTGCCAATTCAATGATAATCTGTGTCCCGGGTCGGGTGTTGTAGAGAGGTTTCACCACTTGTTGTTGAATGCTCACTTGAGCCTTCTTTCCACTATGTTTCGTATCCACAGCTTCATCACGTTCGAGATAGAAAGATTCGGGCAGAACATAATGGGCAATGGATGCCGTTTCGGAAAGAACAGTGTCAATGACGACTAAAAGATCAAGCTTTTTATAACCAGCAATCACCCGCTTTGGATTCGGATTGGTCCGAAGTGGATTATTGTGATAAACGAATCCTGCTTTCAACTCTCCTCGAAATGCCAGTTCCGGGATCGCATGGGTAATCCCATCCCCATAGCTACCCAAGGGATATCTTCCTGGCACTCCCGTCCCATCTGACTTTCCAATTTTGGGAAGTTCAGGGGCAGGATGTTTGGGTTGAAGCTCTCCCAATTGCGCGGATTTAGGAAAATAGATTCCACCTTCCCGGTTGATATTACCTAAAAGGCCATTGGCAATGGCCAATGCACGAGCGGTCTGAAAACTGTTGAGATACTGAGAACCAAAGGCCCCATGATACCCTCGGTGAAGGAGAACTCTGGGTTTGGCTTGGGCCATCTCACGGGTGATTCGGATGATTGTCTTCGCCGGTATTTCAGAAACCCTCTCTGCCCATTCTGGAGGATAGTTGACAATTTCATCCTCAAGTTGTTCAAAACCTACGGTCTTTTCTTTGATAAACTGCCTATCGTACAACTCCTCTTTGACCATTACATTAATCATCCCCAGGAGGAATGCTAAATCCGTCCCGGGTTTAATCGGTAGCCATTCGTCGGCCAAAATGGCCGTCTCGCTATGCCTTGGATCGACCACTACGACCTTTGCCCCCTTCCCTTTAGCCTCGACGATCCTCTTCACCTGGCCAAGGTCAATCCCACCTGCAGGATTCCGACCGATGATCATAATGTATCGAGAATTGGAAAGGTCATTGGAAGGAAGCTCACCCACGGTCGTTACCCAACCCGCATTTCTGGCGGTGAAGCAGGTGGATCCATGCGTAAAATAATGTGGGCTTCCGAGGGCATGCATCAACCTCAATGCATACATATGATTCGATTGAGGATAATTGACCCAGAAGATGCTTTGGGGACCCGAATCCATAAGGATCAAATTGATCTTCTGGGCAATTTCTTTATAGGCTTGCTCCCAGGAGATGGGTTCAAATCGATCGCCAATTCTCTTGAGCGGACCTTTCACTCGATCGGGATTATATAAGTCATGAAGATAACCATGTCCTTTTGGGCAAACCACTCCAAGATTCCCGTTTGCCTCTGGATTTCCCTCGATCTTCCAAAGTCTTCCGTTCTTCACAAAAGCGAATATGCTACAGCGATTACCACAACCATTGCAGAAAGTTGGAATACGGGCGACCGGTGCCTCAGCGCTGGCATGAACCCAATGATTAAAGTCGAGGAGGTCATGATTCAAGGAAAGCGCCCCTACGGCCGCTCCCGTTACCTTTAGAAATCTCCGTCTCGTTAGCTTAAAATCATTAAGACTCATTGCTCTTATGCTTCCACTACTTTTTTGTGAGTTGCATCATTATACTACACACAAGAAGATGGGCATCCTTAAAATCTTTCGGATGCCCATCTTTCCAGCCCGTTATCTCTCTACAGGATAGCCCTTCTTGATCCAGTCCTCAAACTGGGCATCCATCAATACCGCATTCTTGTAGCCCAGATCGTTCAGGACCTTGGTTGCCAAAGCGGAACGGCCGGCTGTTTTGCAGTAGACATAAATCTTAGCGTTTTGATCCGGAACCTTACTCCAGATTCCCCACTCCAATGTCCCTCTCGAGACATTCATCGCCCCGGGAAGGTGTCCAGCAGTGTACTCCCCTGAATCCCTGACATCGAGAATGACTGCTTTCTCCTTCTTCTCAATGGCTGCCTTCACATCTTCTGCCGAAACCACTTTAATTGCTGCCTTTGCCTTGGCCACCATCTGGTTAACGATGGGCGGAGGCCCAGCGGGCTTTGTCTCCTGAGCCAATGTCACGCTGAGCATCGAAAAGACAAACACGAACGACAACATCCAAACGAACATCCTCTTCTTCATATTTTTTCCACCTCCTTTCGTTGTTTAATTCTGCAATCCCTACCTGTGGCGGGCAGGCGCATTCCGGAATCCGAAATTCCTATCGCCTCTTCAAGTTGCTTCAGGTCAAAAGGCTTTACCAAATAGCCCTGAATCCCTGCCTTCAGGGCCTCCTGCCTCAATCTTTCATCGCTTTGAACCGTCATCAAAATCGAAATGAGCTTTGGATTCTGATTCACCCACTCTCTCAACACCTCTAAACCGCTGCCATCGGGGAGACAATCTCCACAGAGCACAATGTCGAAAGGATTGGTCTTGAAGAGAAAGATGCCCTCCCTCTTCGAATCGGCAAGAAAGACCTCATAATTCTTGTAACGTTCCATAAAAAAGGAAAGGGAGTGTCGGATAGTCTTATCTTTTTCGATGATTAAAACTTTCATGGGTTTTTCCTTTTGCAATAGCAAACTTGATGCCAACAGTTTAGACAGTTGAAAAATCCGATGGATCAAAATTCTTGGGCTCGCAATTCTATATTCAAATCAAAGGATTGCCTTCTTGAAGAGAAGGTTTCCCTTTTCGCCATCCCATGAAGGTTGAAAATATGCAGTAGATAACATCAATGGAGATTTGTTTGAAAACAGACACAATCGGATGATCGTTGGAATTATCCTGTTGGATTTGTTAACGAATTTATTTCCTGTGCGGTTTCAAATAGTACTGTCTTATATCAGGCAATATCACTGGGATGTGTAATATGTCCCAATCATGATTCGTGGAGTCTCCACTTGACAAACGCAAGGCTTTGGATCTTTAATGGGTATGGTCCACAGGAGGGTTTCTTGAGAAAGAAATGGTGTAAATCTTTGCAGGTAATCTCCGTCATCATCATATCCGTACTCATCTCCTGTTCATCGGTGCGGCTAAAAGAGATAAAGTCAGAAGTTGCTGAGTCATACCTCAAGGGAGGAAACGTCTATTTCCAAAAAGGAGAATATGACCAAGCACTTTTATATTTCAATAGAGCCCTTGAAATCGATCCAAAATATGCTGAAGCCTATTACGGCCGAGGAAGTGTTTATTGTTATTCCAAGAAGAAGCAATTTGAACAGGCCATATCCGATTTAACGAAGGCCCTTGAAATCAATCCAGAGTATGTTGAGGCTTACATCAATCGAGGGTTTGTTTATGGTGAAAAGGGGGAATTTGATCAAGCGATTTCCGACTTCAATAAAGCCCTTGAGATAAATCCCATGAGTTGCGAGGCCTACATCAATCGCGGAGCAGTGTATCGTGAAAAGGGAGAATATGGTCGATCCCTCTCCGACTTTACTAAAGCTCTAGAAATAAATCCTAAAAATGCGAAGGCTTACAACAACCGGGGCATCATCTATGGTGAAATAGAACAGTATGACCGGGCGATTTCTGACTTTAGTAAAGCCCTCGAGATCGATCCAGGGTATACATTAGCCTATTATAATCGAGGTTTTTTCTATTATTTAAAAGAGGATTATGATAAATCCTGGAACGACATCAACCAGGCAAGAGAATCAGGTTATCAAATTCCCCCTGAGTTTCTTAATCAACTTCGTAAGGTCTCAGGCAGAGAAAAGTGAACCTCTCGACTCCCCGGCCTGAAGTCCGGGGCTTGCTCGAGGTTCACCCTGAGCCGCGCTTCTATACCCCGCCTTCAAAGGCGGGGCTTCGCGCGGCCGAACGGGTGAAGTTTCTATAAACGTCTCTCCCAATCCCTAGTTTTGATTCCATGTTTTCCCATCCGATAAAGGAAGGCGGATCTTGATATACCAAGCATTTTGGCGGCCTGTAATTTATTCCCCTTTTTCATTTTCAATGCTTCAAGGATGTAATGCTTCTCGACTTCATCTAAGACTATTCCCTGAGATGGGAGATGGGGTTTGAATTGGACTCCCTCCTCTGGAGGTTCATCCTTCTCAGATAGAAAAGAGAGATGTTTCCCGAGAATCGTGTCACCCTTCTCCAAGAGAACAATACGCTCGGCTGTATTTCGGAGCTCACGGATGTTTCCGGACCAAGGATATGAGATGATGCGTCCCTCTGCTTCTTCGGAGATCTGAACGAAACCCTTTTTGAATTGTTCATTGAATCGGTCTACAAAAAACCGGAAAAGAGGGAGAATATCTTCTTTTCGTTCTCGCAGGGGCGGAATGTGTAATTTTACCACATTGAGCCTGAAGTAGAGGTCATCACGAAAATTTCCCCTCTTTACCTCAGACTCCAAATCTCTGTTCGTCGCGGCGATGATGCGCACATCGGCCTTTTTCTTCTCCACTCCTCCTACCTTGAAATACTCCTTTTCATCAAGAACTCGCAAGACCTTGACCTGTGCCGCCGGAGGAAGTTCTCCCACCTCATCGAGAAAGAGCGTGCCTTTTTCTGCAGCTTCTACCTTCCCCATCTTTCCTTTCTCTAAAGCGCCAGTGAAGGCACCTTTCTCATAGCCAAAGAGCTCACTTTCAAAGAGGTCCTTTGGAATGGCTCCACAGTTAATCGGAATAAACGGTAAGGAAGAGCGGGGGCTCAAAAAATGAATGTATTCGGCAAGAAGCTCTTTTCCGGTTCCCGTCTCTCCTTCGATGAGGACCGTAGTATCAGAACTCTGAGCAAGCTTTTCGGCCAATCTGAGAAGATCTTTCATCTTCTGGCTGACTCCGATGATCCCTCCTGAATGGAACCTCTCCTGATACTGTGCCCGAAGCCATTCCACTTCCTTTTTCAAACGAACTCGATCAAGTCCTTTCTTGATTAAGGCTTCGACCTGATCGAGATCAAAGGGTTTGACCAGAAAATCAAAAGCTCCCATTTTCATGGAGCTAACGGCCATATCAATAGACCCTTGGGCTGTCATGATAATGACGGGGGTTTCCGAGTCTTCCTCCTTGATGTGGCGAAGCACTTCATCTCCGTTGATCCCGGGAAGCCAGTGATCCAAGAGAACAATGTCAGGATCCTCCTTTTGAAATCGTTCGAGTCCCTCTTCTCCTGTCCGAGCCGTTAAAACCTCATAACCCGATGCTTTCAAAGCAGCATCAAGAGAATCCCGCAGGATGGACTCATCATCCACTACTAAGATCTTAAATTGCATGATTCCTCACCCCTGGGAAATGGATAGTGAAAGTCGTACTCTTTCCTTCTTCACTGATGACATCAATGGTCCCCCCGTGGTTTTCTAAAATTTTGAGACTGATGGAGAGGCCAAGGCCTGTGCCCTCGGATTTGGTTGTAAAGAAAGGATCAAAAACCTTTTTCAGGTGAGACCGAGGAATCCCTATCCCAGTATCTCTGACTTCAATCTCAACCCCGTCCCCATTGGTCAAGAAAGTCCGGATCGTCAGGGTTCCTCCTTTCTCCATCGCCTGGATGGCATTCAGGATAACATTGACTAAGACCTGCTGGATCTGGTGGATATCGATTCGAACCTCAGGCAATCCTTGCCCCTTTTCGAAGACGAATGAGATATTCCCCTTCTTCAATTGGGTCTGAAGAATGGCCAAACTTTGTTCCACCACAGCGTTGATTTCTTCCTGCTTAAAATGAGATGCCTTGGGTTTGGCAAAATGAAGCATGTCATCAACAATCTTCTGGATTTTTTCAATCCCCTCATGGGTGCTCTCAAGAAGTCGCTTTTCCATTTCAGGAAGATCCTTCTTTCTTGACAACATTTGAGTATTGATCTTGATTCCAGCCAGAGGATTCCGAAGTTCATGAGCCACCCCTGCGGTGAGTTCCCCCAAAGATGACAACCTCTCAGCCAAAATCAACCGTTCCTCCGCCTTCTTCAAGTGGGTGATGTCTTTACAGATCCGTGAGGCACCGATGATCCTTCCCTCCGCATCCCTGAGCGGTGAGATCGTCATGCTAGTAATGATCTCCTTCCCTTCCTTTGTTTGCCGTTTGACCTCCACATTGGGAGCCACCTTTCCTCCCTTCACCTGAGCCATTAATCCTTCCATGAGCCTCTCTTCTTCAGCTCTCAATTTTGCATCCCGTGGATAGAGAAACTGAGACAGTTTTTTCCCCAACACCTCTTCCTTCTGGTATCCATAAATGTGCGTAGCCCCCTCATTCCAATAGAGGACATTTCCCTCCAGATCAACCACAGAGATAGCGTCTCCAGCCTTTTCTACGATCGATTCGAGAAAGTTTTTTGTCTCAATCAATTCTTTCTGGAGTCTGACCTTCTCCAGCATCAAGCTGTAGCCCTCTATGGCACGATGGACAACAAAGGGGAAGGCCTTTGCACATTCCGCAGATCGGTTGATATAGTCGAAAACTCCCTCCTTCATCGCCTCAACAGCCAATCGGGGATCCCCCTTCGCCGTCACGAAAATAGTGGGGATGCCGATACCCAACTCATTAAACCGGCGAAGCCAGTACAATCCCTCTCCATCAGAAAGGGTATGATCCAAAAGGAGGATATCAAATTTTTCCTTCTGGAGCTTTTTTAAACACGCCTCTCCAGAAGACACCTTCTCGGTATGATACAGGCTGCCCGAAGCCTTCAGAGAATCTTCCATCATCTGTAAGAAACTTGAGTCTTCTTCCGCCACTAGAATTCTTATTCTCTTATCCAAATAAATCCTCCCTTTTCTAACACTACTTTTCCTTGTTTTTAATCATGATCCTATTCTGTTCTGGTTGACAATCATCCAGCAACCTTTAACATGAAGTATGCCTTTTATGGCCACATCAAATTCCCATCGAGCATAATCAATGCCGGGCTTCTAATTCCTCTTCCTCAAATAGTCAACCATTGGCTGTGTGACCAGAGGGACAACATCGCCGATCATATGGGGCATCAAATTATAATATTCTGACATCATTGCCACGTGGACAGATTTGTCAATTAACAGATTTGATTTGCTTTGCGGCTCAGATCAAATGGGAGCCTCGCTTGATGTGTCTGAGACCGGAGACCATCTTCCCTTTTTCCTGAAATTGTTCCAAGAGAACCTCCCTTATCAAATGACAGGCCTGAATGATCTTAGGATTTGCGATGCGATAATAAATATTGACCCCCTCTCGCCTGGTTAGAACCACTCCCTTCGATCTTAATACACCCATATGCTGCGAAAGGTTGGCTTTGCTGAGGCCAATCCTCTCGATCAACTCGCCGGCCGACATCTCCTTATCTTCCAGTGAGTTGATGATCTCGAGTCGTTTGGCATTGGAAAAAAAATTGCAGAGATCGGCGTGAAGTTCATATAACTTTTCCATTCTTCCTCCTTTTAATCCTCCCTGAAAGCTCGGGACACGCCTCAACACAGAACCCACACTTCAAGCCACCGCAACCACCATGCAAAATCGGATAAAATACCCAGAGACAAAGCAGTGGTTTCATCATTTATTCTCCCATTTGTTTATAAGTTAATGAGTTTCAAACAATTTAAACTCTAATATCTTGAAACATATTTGTCAAGTCCTTTTGGGTTCTGGCCTGCGGAACTCTTTTATGTGCTGGACCTTTTATCTTCTCCTTTCCGTGTCTTTATGGCGGCCTGTTCAATGCAGAATGCTGCTTTTTTCAACATTCAATCTTTTTGAAAGATCTTCTGCCCTTTTCTGGACGAAATGAGCATGGAAAACGCTGAAGACCGCGAAAGGGGGATATAAGATA
>Ga0299912_10003274_pt1 | contig 13226 bp, 10 predicted proteins | sample RVTome_2_FD_207667 | JGI IMG/M metagenome (GOLD analysis project Ga0299912, IMG submission 207667) | Soil microbial communities from uranium-contaminated site in the Upper Colorado River Basin, Wyoming, United States - RVT95D214 (version 2) ...
GGTGGTGGCCGTCGTGGTCGTGGAGGCGACCGGCTCCGGCTCGGGAAGCGTGACCGCCGTCGTCGTGGTCGTCGGCCGGGGCAGGTCGATGCCAACGATGGTGGCGGCGTTGGCGAAAACCTGTTGGATGGGGTCGGGGAGGATCCCGGCGGCGGCGGCGCCGGTCCCCAGGGCCAGGGCGAGCGATGCCCCGACGAGGACCTTGACGGCGAGTCCGGGCACCGCCCGGCGAAGGCGCAACCGGCTCCTTGCCGGCGTGCGACGCTCGACCTGGACGACCTCGGGAGCCTCGAGGACGGCGGCGATCGCCGCGGCCACGTGCCGGTCCCTGACGTCACCGGGCGGGTCGACCACCAACGCGGACCGAAGTATGCCGATCTCCTCGGCCAGCATGGCAAGATCTGGGCGATTGTCGGGCACGCCTCCGGCGAGGAGGCTCTCGACCTCCTCCTGGTTCAGATCGCGCGCCATGAAGGCTTCCTCATCACTGTGGTAACCGTTGTTCTTGCTCATCGGGGTATGCCTTCGCTGTCAACGTATTTGCTCAGTGCGGCCAGCCCGCGACGCTGCAGCGCCTTGACGGCCCCTTCCGACTTGCCTATCACCGCGGCGATCTCGGGCACGGTCAGGCCGGAGACGATGCGCAGCAGCAGCACGTCGCGCTGACCGGGGACGAGGCGCTCGATGAGGCTGCGGACGTGATCCAATTGGACGGCGTCCAGTGCGTGGCGGGCGGTGGTATCCCCCTCGGGGTCGAGGCGGTCGTCGAACGACTCGACCGGATCGATCGGATTGCGGCGCCGGTGGCGGCGCTCGTCGATCACCCGGTTGTGGGCGATCTGGAACACCCAGGAGCGAAACCCGCTCTCGCCCCCCCGGAAACCGGTGATGTTGCGGGCCATCTGGAGGAGGATCTCGCCGAAAAGGTCCTCGGGTTCCTGGGCTCCCTGGGCGCGCACATACCCCAGCACCTGGCCGGCGAGGTCGTCATAGAGCCGCCTCCACGCCCAGCCGGCGCCAGCCTGCGCCGCGCCCAGGATGTCATCGAATTCGGGTCCAAGCAACCCGCGGCCCTCCCTTTCCGGAGCGGGGAATCACCAACCTAACCGGCATCGGAGTCGCCCGTGCCCGAGCTGCCCGCTGCCCGCTGCCCGCTGCCCGCTGCCCGCAAAGAAGGTTGCCAGATTCCCGTTGCCGGCAAGAGACCGCTAGCCCGCCCTTCTCTCTTCGCTCAGGTAGGAGGGGGTTTGTGTCCGTGGACACACGCATCCGTTTCGGGCGTACTCCCTCCGGATGTGCACGTCTTTCGCTCCAGGAGAACGCCGACGGGCGACGGGCCTCACAACTCGCAAGGGGATACGGCCGCTTCCGCGACGCAACTATCGGTCCCCGGGCCGCCGTCCACGGTGTCGATGCCGCTTCCGCCGATCAGCGTGTCGTCGCCACGACCGCCTGCCAATGAGTCGGACCCGGCGCCACCTACAATGGAATCGCCGCCGGAGCCGCCGAATATCTGGTCGCCGGCAGTGCCCCCCGCGATCTCGTCGGGACCACCGTTGCCCCAGATCACGTCCCCATCGCCGCCCCCCGCCAGGACGTCGGCGCCGCGTCCTCCCCGGATCCGGTCGGCGCCAGCCTGACCGTACACCAGGTCGGCGCCACCCTGCGCGCAGATCGCGTCGTCGCCCGACCCGCCGTAGATCACGTTGTCGCGGTCGTTGCCGACGATCACGTCGGCCCCATCAGTGCCTTGAATCGCCAGCTGGCCGGGGAGGGCGATGATCGTCGCCGCCAGGCCGTCGCACGTTCCCGACGGCGGGTCGCCAAGCACGATCATTCCCATGCCGTAGCGATCGTCGGGTCCCGACGGTCCCAGATCCACCGCCAGCCCCAGAAGCATCTGCCGCGCCTCGCCGCCCCTGGCCCCGGAGGCCTGCATCACGACGGCGGCGGCACCCGCAGCATTCGGCGTTGCCGCCGAGGTCCCGAGGAACCCTCTCGAGCACGAGTTCGTCAACCCGTAGGTGAACGTCGACACCCCGTCGACCGCCGAGATGTCCGGCTTGAGGACGCCGCCGGCCGTGGGGCCCTCCGACGAGTAGGGGCGAATCGTCGCGTCGGACCAGCACACCGCCCCGACGGAGATCACCGAGTCGAGCGTGGACACGTCGTTGAGGCTTCCGGCGAACACCTGGAACTCGTCGGGAAGGTTCTGCGACGGCACGAACAGGTCGATCGCCAGGCCGGTCGGAACGAGTTGCCCTCCCTTGGCGCGCACCTGGATGCCGAACGTGCCGTCCCGCGGGGCGGTGAGCGCCTCGACCGGGGGACCGGGGTCTGACGACGACTGCACGGTGGTCGACGAGGCGACGACCGTGCCGAATCGATCGAGGAGATACAGGTCGAGATCGAGGTCCGAGGCACATTCGCGGCAGGTGCCGCCGAGGCTCAGCCGCCAGTCGTCCCAACGGAGATACACCGCCGACCCGTCGGCGAGGGGCAGGTCGATGGTGGTGGCGCCGCCGCCGAAGTCGAGGGTCTCGCTTGCCGTCCAGGTGCCTCGCCAATGTCGCAGGCGGTAGTTTCCCGCCGAGTTGAACCACAGGGCCCCGGCGTCGACCACTTGTTCGATGTGGGTGAAGGCTCCCCAGGGATCACGGCCGTCGAGAGGCACCGTGTTGAAGTAGGCGAGCGACTGGGTGACGATATCGATGTCATGTGCCTTGACATACCGCACGATGTCGGGGCCGTCCCACACCAGGCACGTTCGGTAGAGGTACAAAGCGGCTCCCGGCGCCATGTCGTGGACGATCTCGGCCACCGCCGTGCCGTGGGAGTTCGCTGGGTCGGGCCCGGCGAGGCCCCCAAAGCAGGTCGGCCCCACCTGAGATCCGGCGAGCGACGACGGCAGGTCGCCGGAGGACTGGGCGCCGCTCAGGCCGGAGAACGCCGAATCGACCACCAGCACGTTGATGCCCGACCCGTCGAACCCGGCATCGATCCATAGGGAGGCTCCGTGTGCGCCGACGCCCTGGTCGACGACACCGTCGTCGGTGGGCGTGGCCGGCACCCCGACGAACGCCACCGAAGGGTCACCGGCGAGTTCGAGAAGCGATGCCGGGGGCAGCCCAGCAAGGAACTGGCTCCCTTGGCGCGACACGATGACGCCGCCAAGGCTCTCGATGGTCTTGGCGGCCGCGTTCCCATCCGCTGCGCCGAACACCTCGACCAACACCGAGTCGTCGGTCACCGGAAGGTCGAGACGGCCCGCCCCGACGACGGACCCGCCCGCCGGCCGCGAGCCGATGCCGGCGAGATGGGAGTCGATCCTCGGAGGCACCCCGGAGGATCCGCCGCCCACGGAGGCATCTCCGACACTCGGAAGCAGCGGGAGGGCCGCCACCATCAGCACGGCCAGCACGTGCCTCGATCGGACCTTCATGGGACCTCCGGGATCACTTGCCTGCGACAGCCGACGACCGGGCTACTCACACGGAAGCAGCACCAACTCCACCCCGGCGTTGCCCGACGTCCTGAACGAGAGGTCATCCCCGCCGGAGCCGCCATCGGCGATGTCGAAGGCGTCGGCGTCGCAACTCCCGTAGATGGTGTCGTCGCCATCGCCCCCACTCATCGAGTCGACGGCGCCGTCCGACGTGTCGAACTCCCCCGGGGAAGTCGGTGCGTTCCCGTACATGACGTCGGCATCCGCGCCGCCGGCGATCAGGTCGGAACCCTCCCCACCACGCAGTCCGTCGTTGCCGGCCCCGCCGTCGAGGGTGTCACCACCGGGGCCGCCGACCAGCACGTCGGGGCCATCCCCGCCCGCCACCGACGTCGGATCGGGCCCCCCGGTGATCGTGTCGGCACCAGCACCCCCGAAGGCGGCCTGGCCGGGCCCGTGCCCCACGTATATGAGATCCGCTCCGTTGTCCCCGAAGAGGACTTGGGCGACGCCACTCCCAGCGGTCAGCAGGTCACCGCCCTTGCCTCCATAGAGCACCTGCGGAGAGCCGTCGCCACCGGTGAGATCGTCGGCACCCCTGCCTCCGAGCAGCGTCTGGTCCTCACCGGATCCGCCGTCGATGTCATCGGGGCCGTAGCCGCCATCGAGTCTCTGGTTGAGGCCGGAGCCGGCGACCAATAGGTCCGGACCGGGGCCGCCGTACAGGAGTTGGAAGCCACCGATGCCACCGGTCAGCACGTCGGCGCCGGTGTTGCCGACCAGGAGCTGGTGATCACCGGCCCCGGCGAACAGCCGGTCGTCTCCGGCATTGCCGAACAGCTGCTGGTCCCGGCCATCGCCGGCGAACAAGGCGTCGTCACCGTCGCCCCCGGTGAGCTGTTGACCCTCATTCGACCCGCCGATCAGCGTGTCCATGCCCGTTCCGCCGCGACCCGATGACAGGCCACCGTCACCGAGCATCACCAGGTCGTCACCCCGCCCGCCGTCGAGCATCGCCCCCTCACCGGCGAGAGCGTCCGTTGAACCACCGGCGACCACGACGTCGTTGCCGGCGTTGCCCGACAGGCGGTCGCCACCGATGCGGGTGGCCGGATCGAAGGACGTGGCCGAGCCGGCGCCGAAGATGCGGTCGTCGCCCCCCTTGCCCCACACCTCGTCGTCACCGCTGGTTCCGCAGATCGTTTCTCCGAAACTCGAGCCGATGACACGGGCCCCGAGGGCGGGAGTCTCCGGACCTTCTGGTGGCTGGTAATCGGGAAACACGCCGTCCCAGAACACCACCAGCCCGACGGAAGCGCCGCGCAGGTCGACCGTCATCATCCCCGTGGACGGATCGACCGGAGAACCCGTCCCGTAGAGCACATGGGTCGGATCGGAGGCGTCGTAGATGAGGCCATCGCAGTGGAATGGCTCGGCCGCACCGGCGGGGACCGGTGCCGCCAGAGCGACGATGAGGCCGAACGCCATGGTCGTTGTCCAGCCAGGGACGGTCCTCCGCATCCGGGGAAGTATGGCACCCGTCGCCAGTCGCCAGTCGCCAGTGAGAGGGTTGGCCTCCCGCTGTCCGCTGTCCGCAAGAGGATTACGCGCCACCAGCAAGGGGGAGAGCCAGACCGGAAGCTACGGCGTGAGGGGCGGCGTGATCGTGTCGTTGCCGGTCCCGCCGTCGACCACCTGGCCGGTCCAGGCACCGGAGCCGCGGATCACGTCGCCGCCGCCGTTGCCGAACAGCGCCTGGTGATGGCCGGTGCCCGCGTCGAGGGTGTCGTTGCCCGACCCCCCGGAGAGGGTCAGGTAGTCGCCCCAGCCGGCGATCAGGAGGTCGTCGCCGGTGTTGCCGCTGAGTTCCAGGTTGAATCCCCAACGGCTGGTCAGCGTGTCGTCGCCGGCGTCACCGAATCCCCGGCTGTCGTCGAGACCCCACAGATTCACCGAGTCGTCGCCATCGCCGCCGCGCAGCACGTGGCCGCTGCCGGAAAGGCCGCCGTACAGGGTGTCGTCACCGATTCCGCCGCGCACCGTCGGGGTGCCGGATGATCCGTTGCCCGAGTAGAGGGTGTCGTCGCCCCTGCCGCCGCCGATCAGCGCCGCCCCGGCGGCCAGTTCGGCAAACCCCACCCCGAAGCCGTTCGTGATCAGATCGTCGCCCCTCCCGCCGAACAGGTGGTCACCGAGACGATCTCCGCCGGGAACACTTTCGTCGTAGTCGTTGGCCGATCCGAACCCGAAGATCCGGTCACGGCCCTGCTTGCCCCAGATCCAGTCGTCCCCGTGGGTGCCGCAGATCACGTCCTCATGGCCGGATCCGATGATGCGGGCGCCGTCGGCGCCGGGCACGAATGTCCCGTCCCAGAACACCACGAACCCCCCACCCACCGCAATGTGACCGGTCAAGTCGACGATCATCGTCCCGGCAGAGCGCCCGTAGAGGACGTGATCCGGATTCGCCGGGTTGTAGGCCGTCCCACCGCAGCCATGCGGGGCCTGTGCTCCCGCGGTCGTCGCCGGGATCAGCAGCGCGGTCACGACGGCAATCACCGCGGACGGCTGCGCCAATCGGCGTCTCATCGTCGTCATACGCCCTTCGGTCTCCTGCTCTCCGGCCGGTCGAGGTTGGTTCGCGACAAGCCCGGCCACGGTCGGAGTGGCAAGTATGACACATCCGGGCGGACACGCTCCCCGCAAGCCCGTCGCCCGACGCCCGTCGCCCGACGCCCGACGCCCGTCACCCGTCACCCGACGCCCGACGCCCGTCACCACCTTCATAGAGAAGGGAGAGAAGACCTGATCGGGGAGACAAGAACCGGACGGGGAGAGAACCATTGGCCACCAACCAACGCGATGGCGGGAAGAGGGGAGCAGCCGGAGACTGCTCCCCACGACGCGGATGAGGGGCCCTTGCGGGCCCCTCATCACGGTTGCCGTTTCCTTTGATCGGACGATCAGGTCCGGTTAGCAGCCGTTGTTGTTGACCTCGAGTCCAACTGGGACGGGAGGTCCGACGGTCTCGATGTAGTAGCCGCTGTCGAAGTCCGGCGGGAAGGCCGCGCCGGTGTCGTTAGCCGTGTCACCCACGCCGGCGCCGCCGTCGGTGCAGGCCGAGCCACCGAACAGCCTGTCGCTGCCGGGGCCGCCGTTCAGGACATCTATAGAGATGTCCGACACGTCGAACGGACCGAGGTCGGTCTTGTTGCCGAACAGGTCGTCATTGCCGGGCCCGCCGAACATTGTGTCCAGCCCTGTGCTGCCCTTGATGACGTCCGCACCCGTGGCGGTCACATTGATCGGCTCCGGCCAGCCCACCGCCGGGTAGCCAACTGTTGCCACCAGGGCATAGTCACCGAACAGGAAGTCGGCAGCTGGGCCGCCGGTCACACTGTCGTCACCGGCGCCGCCGTATGCCCAGTAGGCAAGGGTCGCGCCCGGGTTGTTGGCGAGCGTGAAGGTGTCGTTTCCGAGACCACCGTCACCGACGTTGCCGGCAACTCCGCGTCCCATGAGGAACGTGTCGTCACCAGTGCCGCCCTGGAAGTACGACGGACCACCACGCGGGTACAGGGTGTCGGCACCCTTGCCGCCACTCGCGAACGAGCCGGCGCCGCCGAACCCGAGGATGAAGTCGTCCCCTTGCTGGCCGAACAGGTAGTCGGTAGTCGCAACACCGACCAGCGTGTCGTCGCCCTTGTTGCCGTAGGCATAGTCGGGGTTGGCAGCCACGGATCCGGTGTCGAGCTCGTCGTTCCCCTGGCCGCCCTTCATGAGGGCCGCACGGACCGCACTCGCCCCGTTTGGCGTCCCCGGGCTGGGCCAAAGAACCGGCGGGACCTGTGTACCAGCCACTGCCGGGCCGCCTGTGGCGTTGTTCAGGAAGTCGTTGCCGCCCTGGCCGTACAACGCATCACCGAAGACCGGGCCCACGAAGGTGAAACCGGCAGCCGGGTGCTTCATCACCGGGTCGTAGATACCCCATGAACCGCCGCCCCAGATGCGGTCGTCGCCAGCCCTGCCCTTGATGATGTCGTCACCAGAGGTGCCGCAGATGATGTCGTTGAATCCGGAGCCGGTGATCAACGCACCGGCGGACGTTCCCGCGAAATATCCGTCCCAGATCACGACCATCCCCTGAGTGGCCCCGCTGAGGTCCACGACCATGTAGCCGTCGGCGTTCGTCGGCGTGGCCGACCCGTACAACCGATGGTTGGCGGCCGGGAACGACGGGTTGTACACGATGCCCTCGCACGTGGCCTGGTTGGGGTCGAACGGCACCGCGCCCGCCACCGAGGGCACCAGCACCGCCCCGATAATGGCCACTACGGCAAACAGCCGCAAGAGCCTCTTCGTATTCATGTATGCGCCTTTCCTTGTCCTCTGCTCCGCCCAGGCGTGCCCGCACGGCCCAACCTGGTCGCGATCGGCTGCAAGTATGGCACACCGCTTCGCGGCATGTCCACCCGCACCCGGAGGGGGCTCTATCCTCCCACCTCGGGACTGTGACCGTCACCGGGGCGCCGGGGGTTACGGGGAATCTTCCAAGAACGCCGTCCGCTATCCGTCGGATTTCGCCTTTCGCTCATCGCTCATCGCTTCCCCGCACAAGAAGGCGCAGCCGGGGTCCCGCTACTCTCGGGTTGGTCTCATGTGGTTCCGGCCGCTCATCATCCGGGTGCTCTCCGCCGTCGGTCTGCTGGGCGTGGCGCGGCGGATCAAGGCAGAATTGGCCACATCGGGCCGGAGCTGGCGGCGCCGGCTCACCTGGCTGCGTTATCGGCGGAAGCCGGCTTCGGTGGGTCTCGACGTCGCCGACGTGTTCCACGAGGACCATTGGTGCCCGGCGGTAGCGGACCGCACCCTACGGGCCCGCGACATCAAGGCCGCCAACCTGCGGCTCGCCGCCGACATCGCCGAGGGAGCCGGGGTCCCCTACTCCTTCGTGGAGACCCCTTCACGGTTCCGCCATCGCATCGCGGTGTTTGCGTCCCGCCACGGCGACATCCTGACGGCACTCTCCGGGAGCGACGACCCACCCTGCCACACTTGATCGCGAAGAGCCGACAAACGCCACCTCCGATGCAAGACCGGGCAACCGTCAGCGACGCGCCAGAGGTCAATCCCACACGGCGCGTCTGCGCTGACCTAGGGCAAACTCATAGAGTTCCACATCTCGCACGTTGTCGGCATGTATTAGTCCTCGAGCCTCATCGTCCACGACGAAGCGTCGAAGGATGGCCCGTTCGCGGTCGGGATGGTGGACATCGTCCAGATTGGGTTCGGCGCCAGCTACCCGCCGATTGACCCATTGGCCGGGCACCCCCATGGCCTGGAAGATGTGCGGCAGATCCTGGTCGAGATGATCGGTTGTGCCGACGAACCAGAACCCGCTCAGCGTGTCCAGGATCTCCGCCATGGAGCGGGGTCCTCCGAGTCGCTTGCCAAACCACCTGAACGCGTTGTTCTTGGGATACTGCCGGTACCACTCCCAGAATCCAACCGGCTCTTGCTTACCCATCTGGTAGTTGTATACCGACGCGATTCTGTCGGCCGGGTCCCGCAAGATCGTGAGATGACGGGGGGTCCGGCCAACGAGCAGTTCGTTCATTCCGCATCGCGCCTGGTGCCCGGAGACCACCCTCAGACGCGCGAGTTCCTCCACGGACCGCTCTTCGGGTCGCGGCCGCCCGTTCTCCGCTCGGTAGCGGTATCCCCAGGGACCGAGATGAATGAACTCCTCATCCCATTCGAGATGCTTGTATAGGTGTGCGTTGATCGTGGTGCCCCCCGTCTTCGGAAGATGAAGGAACACATAGACGAAGGGGAGTCTCGCCATCGACACACCTGCATCCTAGAGAACCAGTGCGTGGCGACGGTCGGGCTGGTGAGGCGGCCGGGTGAGGTCGGAGCACTTCAGGTGCTAAGGAGAAACCCGGCGCGCTTAGCCGTATCCGACGAGGCACTCGACGACCCGCTCTGACGCTGGACCCGCCCCTGACAGTTCGGCCCGAAGCCGCGGTGGGCGGCGAAACGTACACACCGAGGTCCTATGACCAACACCGGTCGGCCAGCCTTGCCCCTAGGTGGGGACTGTCCGTTTTTCGGTGTGACTGCCGTTGGCATTTCTAGTTCTCGGTGGGGAGGATGCGGCCTTCGAATGTGATGGCGAAGGCGTTGAGGGCTGCCTTCCATCGGTTCATCCAGCGTTTCTGTCCTTTGCCGGTGGGGTCGAGACTACGCACCACGAGGTAGAGGCACTTGAGTGCCGCCTGTTCGGTGGGGAAATGGCCCCGGGCTCGGGTGGCTCGTCGCATCCGGGCATTGAGTGACTCGACGGCATTCGTCGAGTAGATCACCTTGCGGATCTCCGGTGAGTAGTCCGAGAACGGAGCGAACTCGGTCCAGGCGTTCTCCCACAGGCGGATGATCGCCGGATACTTCTCGCCCCATGTTTGGGTGAACTCGGCGAAGCGTTCGGTGGCGTCGGCTCCGGACACTGCGGTGTAGACCGGCCGCAGGTCCCTGGCCATCGCCTCCCAGTCGGCCTTGGAGGCGAACCGGAACGTGTTGCGGATCAGATGCAGCACACAGGTCTGCACGACGGCCAACGACCAGGTGTTCTCGATCGCCTCCGGGAGACCCTTGAGGCCGTCGCAGACCACGATGCACACGTCGACGACGCCGCGGTTCTTGATCTCGGTCAATACTTGGAGCCAGAACTTGGCGCCCTCACCGCCGTCGCCGACCCACAACCCCAAGATGTCTCGTTCGCCGTCGACGGTGACCCCGACGACCGAATACACCGGCCGGTTGGTCACCTGCCCGTCACGGATCTTGACGACCACAGCGTCGATGAACAGCACCGGATACACCCTGTCGAGGGGCCGGTTCTGCCACCCGGACATCTCCTCGAGGACCCGATCGGTGATCCGGCTGACCGTGTCTCGAGACACGTCGGCGCCGTAGACCTCCGCCAAATGCGCCGACACCTCGCCGGTGGTGAGCCCCTTGGCGGTGAGCGAGATCACACCACCCACCCAATTCAGCCGCGAGTCTTAACTGGTAGACCGCAGGGCCCCGCCTCGCCTTGTCTCCCTCAGGTCACGTCTCACAGGATGTGGCGGTCTCGATCGACTCGCAGGTGTCGGTTCCGTCGCCGCCGTCGCCGCCGTCGCCGGTGTCGTTGCCTCGGTTCCCGACGAGTTTGTCGTTGCCGTCTTCGCCGTAGAGGAGGTCGCGTCCGCCGCCGCCGATGATGACGTCGCGGGCATCGCCTCCGTAGATGGTGTCGTTCCCGGCGTCGCCGTAGACGGTGTCGCTGCCGCCGAGGCTGCAGATGATGTCGTCGCCGCCTTTGCCCTCGATGATGTCTGGGCCGTTGCTGCCGAGGATGATATCGTCGTGGTTGGTGCCGACGATCACACCGTCGACAGCATCGACGGGCGTGTGCATTACCTCGAGATCGGCGCAGGTGTCCCCGGTGGCGCCGGCTGAGGTGATGTGAGCCCACCAGGTTGACCACTTGTTCACCTGTTCGTCGGCGTACTCCCCGATCGTCCAGAAACTCAACCCGTCGGTATCGACCCATGTTGCGGTGTAATCGCCCCAACGGTTTCGATCATCATCATCGTCGAGTTCGTACGAGTTGAGGCCGGTTCGGAAGATCTGCTCCTCCCAGGCTCCTCCGTCAGCGCGGAACATGAATGCCGCATGGGCGTAGGAGGTCTTGGTGAGCATCATCACCACACTGCGGCTCCCCAACTCACCGCGCAGTCTCGACCACTCGAGGCCAAGCGCTCAACCCACACTGGCACAGACTCTGTTGCTCTTGACTGTTGCGCTATTCGCACCATCGCTGTTCGTATCAACAAAGGCTACGGCGCGATTGCAGAATCGACCAGTAGCGCTGGCACGTACCCGGACTTGGATGATCACAGTTTCCGAGCTTCGGGGTCCGATCGATCCATTCCAGACTACGTTCCCGTTTCTCACGATGAGGTCTCCTGATGTAACGGTGACATCGACGACTTCGACCCTCGTGTCTAGCTTGTCCACGAACTCTCTCTTCTTGTTGTCGGGTTGCGTCCCATACCCCACGTTTTCCATCGTCACGGTATAGGTGGCGACGTCACCGGGTCGGAGAGAGCCGGTGTCGGCACCAAGCAGCTGTTTGTCGAGCACCAATACCGGTCCAAGGAAACCCGCCAGTGTGTCAACGACCTTCAGGTACTCCATTGATGTCTCGCGGATAGATCGGGTTAACTCGATATGAATCCAGTGACCGAAACCGACTGTCTCGTTGGCGTACTGACCCTGAGGGTTGATGCCGCCGCTGAGATCGAGAAACCCAGGGTCTTGAAAGGCTACGGCTGTTGCATAGCCACGCCTCACGAAGGCGTCCCTGAGCGTCAGCGTGATCTCAGGCACCTCCCAGACACCACTGCTGGTCTGGCCTGCGCTGAGGATGATGTCGGACCGGCTAATCGGAGGGTCGTGTGCCGCTGGACTGAAGCCGTGAATAGACAGCGCCACCGTCTCAGTGCTGAGCAACTGTTCGTGGAATGTCTGGAAAACACTGTCGGCGGCCCGGGCCATGTCGGACTCACCGTTGGGATTGGCATACCGATGCGTCCCCGCCATGAAGAACCACTCAGCGCCGAGTTCGCGGAATGCTGATGAACCCACTCGGTAGGTGTTGAGATCGAAGACGGGGTGGTCGACGTGAATGTGGATGTTCCGTTCATGGTTTGGGTTGTATGCGTAAGTGCCCCAGCCCCTCGTGATGGGTTCTTGCTCCATGAAGATCAGGTAGAGGGCACCGGCGGGTTGATCGGTGTATTCAACAAGCTTGTAGTCCATTGCAGCAACGATGCTGGCTGCGTCGCTCAGCCGCCCTGCCTGCAGAACCTGGATCGCCGTCTCCCACTTCCTCAACTCCCCGGCGGTAGGGACCCTGTAGCCGTTTGAGCCTTGGCTCGGCATATGCGACTTGATGCCAGCGATCAACCCAACGAAGTCACCGGAATCCGTTTCAAGCGTCCCAGTCGTGTCACCGGCTCTCGCTGAGCCTGCTCCCACGGCACTGATAACAACGGTGCCAGCCACGAGCAAGAGAATCGATCGCTTGACTCCCGGCACGAAACCCTGACCTAGCACACGAGCGAGGAGCCGCCTCATACCATCGCCTCCCCCTTGGGAGTCTCCTTCCAGACAGCGAGCCTACGCGGCGGCAGGTCAACGATCGGTCGTCGTAACCGTTCCCAGGCCTGGGAGAGCTCCTAGCTGTGATGACCGGGGAGGTTGTCCCTGGCGTGATGGTGTGTTGGGGTGAGCCCTCCGAGGGAGACTGTGGGTTGAACGACTCACATCTCTCAAGGAGGGCTCGTGTCTCACGCTAGGTCTCAGCATCCGAATGCGCCGCTCACACCCGAAGGCCGCCGGCGGATGGTTGATTGTGTGGTTCGTCGGGGGTGGACGGTCGAGGCGACTGCGCAGCGGTTCCAGATCGACGCCAAGACGGTTCGTAAGTGGCGGGACCGGTTCCTCACCGATGGTGATGGGGGTCTGTGGGATAGGTCGAGTCGGCCTCGGCGGTCGCCGAACCGCACTCCGGGACCGGTCCGTGATCGGGTGCTTCGGCTGCGACGCACACACCGTTGGGGTGCAGCCCATATCGCTTTCGAGGTGGGATTGGCGTCCTCGACGGTGCAGGGGATTCTGACCCGGGAGGGGCTGGGACGGCTCGATCGTGGCGACCGGGCGACGGACCGCA
>Ga0299912_10003275_pt1 | contig 13225 bp, 9 predicted proteins | sample RVTome_2_FD_207667 | JGI IMG/M metagenome (GOLD analysis project Ga0299912, IMG submission 207667) | Soil microbial communities from uranium-contaminated site in the Upper Colorado River Basin, Wyoming, United States - RVT95D214 (version 2) ...
TTCACCTAAGCATAAGAGAATTCTCGATGCCTGCTCCACCGCAGGAACGATAGGTTTATAGCCCGACTTTAATTTTTTATTCTTTTTGGGTTTCTTGGCTTTTAAATTCACTTTATCAAATCCTTCAAACTAACGTGGTCGGTTAACGATGAAAATTCTGTATATCTACATTTTTCTGAATCACGGGTTTTACAACACTCTTGGAGGAAAAGGCCAAAGAGTGGTTCTTTATATAGAACTATGTTACTATTTTATATGCATCCTAAAAAAGCGATTTAAATTTGTCAAGCTTTTTACTCTTGTCAAGAAGTAACATGGAATGTTCCTATATCATAGAAAGTACTAAGTAAGTCCTAACTCATTAAGTAATCGTTTGACAAATTCCATTCCGTCTGGTTTATACGCAGGAAGGACCCACGGCATCTCCTGCAAGGTCTGCAGAATGGAAGGCAACAGGTCAAAAGGGATGGAGATGAGTTGATGGCCTTCCGGAAATAGGTTCCTTCGCTTCATACCATGGCCAAGACCAGCAGTGGTATAGTTCAGTTCCCCGGTTAAATAGGGATAAACGTAAAGCCATGCGCATCCGATCGCGGCTGACAACTTACTCGACCACATTTTGCCGGTTCTATAGCTCATTGCGCGGAGTAGGATTTCTGATTGGCTGGTTTTGGCAAGGATGATTAAGATATCTGGATCGAAGGAAAGCTTGTCTAACGGGGAAAAAGCAACATAGTGAACCACATTTCTCTCTATCTTTGGAATATATAAATACAGCCTACTTGCGGTACGCGGCCCGTCGAAGATTTGTAGCCCGGCTCCAAATTGCCCACTTATGAAAGGCTCTGGAGCATCTGTCTGCCCTAATACATACGTCCCTGCGTCACAGGTATGGCTGTCTTTATCAACATAAAAGACATTCCCTTCCTGTGCCTTCTTGAGCATTTCGCATAAAGCCATGCTTTCGCTGAGTCTCTCGATCCTATCTGGTCGTTTGACCAGGAATTTAACGCCTACGGGTTGTACATCAAATTCAAATTTATCCAAAATAGCCAAATCTTTTTTAGTGAGAGCCATTTTAACCTCCTACAACAAAGATGCCCATATTATAAAATAATGATTCAAATTGGTAGTACTTAGGCACGGTAATACGAATTTATACGATAGTGGTATGCAGACTTTTGCATTCGCTGGTAATAAAGGTAGGATTGAAACCAACACTATTTATCTTTTTGGAGGTTTTCCAGGGGCTCTATGCTTAGAGCCCCTGGAATAATAGTTATTTTTTGGTATAAATATGGCGACATGGCCAGACACCAAGTTTTACCACTTTACCATTCTGAACCTGGTCCACTCGTACTGCATCAACACCTTCAATTTTACCAGGACCATAAGTTATCGGTGTACTGCTTATGCCACCGGTTTCAAGGTTTTTAATCTGGTAGAAGCCATTATTCAGAACATCAGCCGGCTTTAGCTTGTCAAAAGGCGTCTTTTGCATAGCAAGCCTTAATGCCTCAGTCTGGATCATGCCCTCAAGCAGGCCTCCTAAATACATGATGTGGGTAACTTGTTTGCTGGGGTGATATTTCTTCTGGAGTTCGTCGGCAAATTTTACCCCAGGGGTGGCCAGGTCATCAAGGGGCGGGAAACTACCAGAGCAAATAAAACCGTCACCTAAAGTACCCATGGCCGGAGCAAACACGGCAGCGTGACTTGGTAAAGCACAGGCAAAGACCATCTTGTAGGCGAGATGTGGTCCCATGCCAAGCCTGACCATTTCCTTTACCGTCGGCTGTGAACCGGGGTTAACCATCACACCAAGGGCAAGGTCAACCTTGTTTTCCTTTAACCACATAAGCTGGGTGGTTGGTGGGGAAGTAGGCACTAAAGGTACATACTGGATGCCAACAAACTCATATCCCGCCTTCTCGAGATATGCCTTCATTTCAGGTATCTCAATGGACTTACCCATAGGATTATCTGCAGTAAGGTAGGCGACCCTTGGTTTCCTGGTCTCCTTCCATTTCTCTTTGAACCAATCGGCGACGGCTGCAAGGCCATCGGTATAAAGCGGGTAATAGGTGAAGATGGTTTTTGGCGGCGTCAAGAGATAGGGTCCGGCGGCCATACTCGTAGCACCCATTTTGTCCTCATTTAGTCTGTCAATTAGTGCCAGTGCTATTGGCGACCCCGATATCCTGTAGACCAGTATTCCCTTGGCCTTAAGCTCCTCATAGATCGTCAGCGCCTTAGCTGGCTGGAGCTCATCATCTCGCCATAGAACCTCCAGGGTGATATCAGCAGGAAATTTTTCTTTTCGCCAGGGAGCCAAATTTTTTGTCTCATTTACATATTTAGCATAGTCCTCAAAGCCAGCCAGAACCGCTGCCGAATCCTCAGCGTAGGCGCCGGTGAGCGACTGAGTGCCAGAGATATATAGTTTTTTTTGAGCATTAGCGCTGGCAGGAAATAGAGATGATATCACCAGCATCATAATCATAGGAATAATTAACGCCAATCTAATCTTAGTCATTTTAGTCCTCCTTTCAAGTTTATGATTTAGTTATTATCGAGAGCATGAAATAGTTTGCATTTGGAATGGCAAAAAATGTCTTTGCGAGCCCAAAGGGCGTGGCAATCTCACTTTGAGATTGCTTCGTCGTCCCGCCAAGCACAGGACTCCTCGCAATGACTACCTATAATATACTCCTCTTAATAACACCATCAATGATGGTGTTCTATTGAATCTCGTCACCCCCTTTCACCCCGTCAGAAAGCCCCTACATTTATGGCGCGGAAGATATACATAAACTTCAATTCCTCATAGAAAGGGCTGGGGCAAAGCCCTTTCTATGAGGGGTAAACTCTTATTCTTCATGTGAGAAAGGCCACAGCTTAAAATAAGCCTTAATCATCCCCCACCTATGAGCAAGCCCCCTGGGTTCGAAAATGAGGAATATGATAATGACTAATCCTCGGCTTATTAGAGCCAGTGAAGCAGCTGCCTGGGGAGCAACAACTGCAGATAGAATTGGGCCAACAATGGTGACCATCTCATCCAGCAACTTGAGAGAAATGGCGCCAAAGATAGCCCCGGAGATGCTACCCATACCACCCACAATTAACATGCCCAGATACCACACTGAATCCATGAAGGGAAACTGATCGACACTGGCGAAGGCATAGTAGTGAACCAGCAATGCCCCGGCCACACCGGCATAAACACAGCCGATAAAGAATGCCTGTAGCTTATAACTCCATAGACTAATTCCCATGACCTCAGCTGCCAGGTCGTTATCTCTGATTGCGACGAAGGCCCTGCCTGCCCTGGTCCTGACTATGTTTTGAGCCAGGAACGTAGATAAGCAGGTGATTATCATCACCAGGTAAAAATAGCTGGCCTTAGACTTCAACACAATACTGCCTATCTTGGGTTTGGGCAAAGGCAAACCATCAGAACCACCGGTGATACTTCGGAACTGGAGAATAAGCCAGATAATAATAAAATGTGCGGCGATAGTGGCCATAATGAGGTAGAAGCCTTTAATCTTTAGTGATGGTAGGCCAAAGATCAAACCTGCTATTCCTGCAGCCAGGGCAGCGCAAGGTAGGGCTGTCCAGAATGACCAGCCAAGTTTTGCGGTTAAGATAGCCGAAACATAGGCGCCAACTGCCATAAAGCCAACATGACCCATGGAGATTTGGCCACAGTATCCGGTTAGAATATTGAGCCCGTGAACACTGATAATGGCAATGCCGATCATGGTCATGATCGTCAGCATCCTATTGCTGAGAAATAGCGGGCAGGTGAAAAGAAAAATCAAGAAGGCAAACAGCATTCCCCAATGTAGTCTGGTGTGTAAGATAGCCGTATCCTGAGCGTAATTTTCTTGGAAGGTTCCAAGGCGTAAACCCATTGATTAAACCCTTTCTATCCTGACCAGACCAAATAGGCCGTAAGGTCTAAAGATTAGCACAATAATCATAACAATGAACGGGAATACTTGGGCCAGGCCACCACCTGGCAGTAAGGGGTCCAGGTATCCGGCAGCTATATTTTCCAACATACCCAATATGATTCCCGCTATAATGGCCCCGCCAATTGAGTTCACCCCTCCCAGGAGCACGACTGCAAATGCTTTCAGACCGATCGTAGCAAGCGGAATCATAACACCAGAAACGCCGCCCAAAAGAATGCCGCCGATCACACCAACGACACAGGCAATGACCCATGAGACAGCATAGACTGTGGTTGCTTTGATACCTACACTCTGTACCACCTGCAAATCCTCAGCAGTGGCCCTCATTGCCAGTCCAATTTTGGTATATTGGAAGAGAAGCATGAGTATCACTACCGAAACAATAGACACGATGAGTCCAATTAACGACTCTGAGGGTATGGATATCCCACTAACTTTCAGGGTTATCGTCGGCAACATCCCGTGGTAGGTCTTATATTGGCCACCCCAGATGAGGGTTGCCAGCCCTTCAAATACAGTAGCTAAGGCTATGGTCATCATGACTATAGCCAATACGGGTTGACCCACCAGAGGGCGTAGGGTAAGGCGCTCTATTAATAAGCCCATTAAGGTTGCCACTACTATCGCCATGATAAGGGTGGCCCATATGGGTAGGCCAAAGGTTACCAAGAAGGTATAGCCAAGGTAACCACCAATCATTACAAAGTGTCCCTGAGCAATGTTAAATGCTTCGGAGCATTTAAGAATGATAACAAAGCCTATAGCGATGAGGGCGTAGACCATGCCGAGGGCAAAACCGGTTACCACTAATTGTAGAAAGAAGGTCATACAGAAACTCCTTCAACAGACTTGATGTTAAGAGTCGTTTTTATTGTTCCCATCCGCCCATCCCGGTATCTAACCCGAGCTTCAATTGGCACCTCGGTCTTATCCCCATAAATAGCATCGATAAGATCGCGGTAACGCTCTTCCAAAAATGTCCTTTTTAGCTTCCTGGTTCTGGTTAGCTCACCTTCATCAGGGTCGAATTCCTTGTGCAGATTGACATATTTTTTCACTCTGATGCCAGGTAGTAACGCTCCATTTATTCTGTCAATATCTTGCTTCACCAGCTCGTAAACCTCTGACTTCTGGGAAAGCTCGGCGAAGGTAGTATAAGATACTCTCCTTTGTCGAGCCCACCTCCCGACATTATCATAGTTAATAATGATGATAACCGAAGCATATGCTTTCTCTGGACCAGCGAGTACCCATGCGTCCTTAATATAAGGACTGAACCTCAGTCGGCTCTCAATAAATTGGGGGGCAAGCTTATCGCCACTGGCAAGCTTAACAACGTCCTTTATCCTATCTACTAATACGATGTGTCCATCCTCCCTAATGAAACCGCTGTCTCCACTATAAAACCACCCTTCTATTAGCACCTCAGCAGTCTTATCCGGGTCCTTATAGTAACCAGTAAAGATACCGGGCTGCCGATAAATGAGTTCACCCTGAGGAGTTATTCTTACCTCTGTTCCTTTGTGAACAGGGCCTACAGTCCCTAAACTGATATCATCATTTTTGGCGCCCGTTAAAGCTCCACCCTCTGTTGTTCCATATAGGCTTTTGAGAGGAAGATTTAAAGCATGGTAGAACCTGAAGGCATCTGGGCTGAGCATCGCCCCAGTAGAATAGCAAATTCTGGCATTTGATAGCCCCAGGCTTTTTCTGATGGGTTTAAATAGCACGATATCAGCAAAAGAATAGAGTATTTTCCAGAATAGGTTTGGCTTTTCCTTTCTATACTTTAAATCTGCCATCTTGTAGCCTATTGGCATAAGTAGGCGGAAGGTAACCCTCTTGATGGTGTCAGCGCCCAGAATCCGTGCCCGAGCCATAGCTGCCTTACTCTCCCACATCCGAGCTCCATAAAAAATGATACTTGGTCCTGTTGCCTGGGTATCCCTCTGTTGGGTCTCCGGCGCTTCAGCAAAGTTCAGTATGCAACCCGATAGCAGGTGGCAACCAATCCCAAACCATTGCTCAGTCATCCAGGCTGGTGGTAGGTAGGGGAGAACATTATCATTCTCATACCATGGGTCGAGATGCAAGTGATATTCAGCACCCGTCCTCATCGTCCTATAGGTGTGGACAGCTCCCTTGGGTGCAGCCCCGGTAGTTCCCGATGTGTAAACGATGGCGCAGATATCATCCGCTTTACCTGTTTTTACCTTCTGCTCAAAGAGTCCGGGATGTTCCTCTTCATATTTTTTCCCTTGTTGTAGAACCTCCCGATATCCCATTAAAATAGGGTCATTAGAGTGTGCAAGACCCTTATAACTCCAGTAAATAACCTTTTTAAGCAAAGGGAGTTCCTCCTTGATTTGGAGAAACTTATCAACCTGCTCCTGATCTTCAACGATAGCAAATTTAACCTCAGAATTTTTGGCAATGTATTTAATCTCCAGTGGAGTTAAATCTGAATATAAACCCACTGAAACTCCATGGTTAGCCTGGGCAGCCAGCTCAGCATAGTACCATTGTGGGGCATTATCCCCAATAATAAGCATCTTATCTCCAGGTTCAAAGCCGAGGGATAACAAACCAAGCGCTAAGTATTTAACATTTAGATAATAGTCCTTCCAGGTGTAAGGCTGCCAGATACCATAGCGCTTATAGCGCATGGCTTTACGGTTATCACCATATTTTTCAAAGTTATATTGGAGTATCTTGGGCCAGGTATCACCCTTTTCTTTAGAGACTTGATCCATCTCAGTAGTCATAACCCCATGCCCTTTGGTAATATCTCATTGAAAAATAAACATTGCAAAGTGAAAAATGTAAACTTGTTCAGAAATTTTTGTCTCTTACATTTTGCAATTTAAAATTTGCAATTTGCATTTTACATTGAAGTTTTCTTAAGCCAACCACCTCTTCCTTCGCCGGTAGTGCTTGAATTCACGATAGCTCTTTTTGGAGCCAACAGCAGATAGCCCCAAATAGAATTCACGGACATCCTCATTATCCCTTAACTTCTCAGCTGGTCCCTCCAAAACTACCCTGCCATTCTCCATAATATAACCATAATTAGCAATACCGAGGGCTGCTCTTGCATTTTGCTCTACAAGGAATATTCCCATCTTTTGTTCGGTATTGATTCTCTGGATAATTTCATAGATTTCTTGTACCAACAGTGGGGCAAGGCCAAGTGAAGGCTCATCTAAAAGCATAAGCTTTGGACGTGCCATAAGCGCCCGCCCTATAACCAACATTTGCTGTTCACCACCGGATAGATAGCCGCTCATCTGGCGGCGGAGGTCTTTAATCTTGGGGAACCAGTCAAAGACCATTGCTAAGTCTTCCTTGATTCTAGCTCGGTCTTTACGGCAGTATGCACCCACGAGCAAATTTTCCTCAACACTCAAGTGCTCAAGAACCCTTCGCCCCTCCATAGCCTGGCTTATGCCCATAGCAGCAATATTCTCAGGACCATACCTGTCTATCCTCTTACCATTAAAATCAATGCTGCCGTCGGTTACCTCTCCCTCTTCCGTCCTGAGCATCCCTGATATGGCCTTAAGTGTGGTCGTCTTGCCCGCGCCATTTGCCCCGAGTAAGGAAACGATTTGGCCGTCACCTACCTCCAGTGATACGCCTCGTAGCACTTGAATAACATTCATATAAACAACTTCAATATTGTTTACTTGGAGCATCTTAGACCCTTAATTAAGGAATACCAGACTTATTTTTCCTTCCCCAGGTAGGCACTGATCACCTCGGGATTCGTGCTAATTTCCGCCGGGGTGCCTTCAGCAATCTTGCGCCCAAAATCGAGGACAATAATCCTGTCTGCAATATCCATCACCACTCCCATGTCATGTTCGACAAGGATAATACAACTAATTCCATCCCTCAGAACGGGTGTATCAGGATAGGTAGCTCCCTGTCCTTCGAATACATCAATAATGAATCGGGCGATATCCTCCTTTTCCTCCAGGTTCATCCCTGCCATAGGCTCGTCAAGAAGCAGGATTTTCGGCTCCAGAGCTAATGCTCTTGCCATCTCGACCCTTTTTCGCATCCCGTAGGGCAGAAGGCCAACCACTTTCTTTCTAAGGGGCGCTATTTCCAGGAAGTCGATAATCTCTTCTACAGTCTGACGGTGCTCAATTTCCTCTTTAAGTGCCCAGCCGAAGTATAGCGCACCGGTGACGAAGTTTTGATTCATAAGCACGTGACGGGCAGCCATGATGTTATCTTGAGTGCTTAGCCCAGTGTATAAGGCGATATTCTGAAAGGTTCTCCCAATACCGAGCTTAGCCAGTTTATCTGGCCGCATTCGCGTAATTCTTTGCCCATCGTAGTATATTTCACCTTTTTGAGGTTTGTAGAAGCCATTGATGCAGTTGAGGAGGGCGGTCTTGCCGGCCCCATTAGGTCCGATGATGGCCAGAATCTCTTTATCCCTGATGTCCATGCTCACGTCAACAAGGGCACTGACACCGCCAAAGCTGAGTGAGAGATTGTTAATCCGTAATTTAACTCGATCCGTTTCCACTTATTGTGATCTCCTACTGAGTGCCATATTCGTTCATCTTGCGCATCCTAAGATTCAAACCTTGTGATATCAGACCTAACACTCTTGCAACTCTTAAATTATTGATTCTTTAGGCTGAAAGATGGAGTAAACCCCACTGGAAAGGGCAGGATTTTGTCCTCGCCCTTAAAAAGGAGCTGATGCGATTTATCCAGCACCTTTCCCAAACACGCCACTTAAAAGATGCTGGATTTATTATTTCATCCCCGTCATAAATGACACAGCTTTCTTGTGGGGTAAAATTACTAAATCACATAGATATTTTTATTAAAGTGTTATATTTATATCTAAATTTGTGTTTTTGTCAAGGACTTTTTTGTTTAAATATTTTCTTTTTCACTTTAGCTGTCTATGAAAATTTCAAAACCTCATTTTTCACTTAGGATGAAGGTCCGTCTTTCGGAGGCAGAAAAAATGTGATATACGAAATTGCATGGCAATCCGATAGATCTTCACCATTAAAGGAAATGAATAGTTCAGTCGATATCGTAAAAAAGGCCTTTGAACACCAGTTTACAGATCATCTTCCAAGAGGTGAGCTGTGGCTCGGAACCGATCTTTTAAAGAAAGCAAACCTCGAAGATAACGTGGAAGGTCACCTTGCGCTTATAAAGCGCTTGGGCCAGGATATTCTTTGCCTTCCCATTTCAAATGATCTATCGATAAACAAGGTCCAAGGGTACAGGTACTTCAGTTTAAAAGAGCTTGATGAGGCATCAAAGATGACAGATCTCTTTGTAATGGCCTTGATCGATGGGCCCTTTCAGAGGCTTGCGGGGAAAAAAGGATTGATGAAAATCCTATCTGAATGGAAGCGGGAAAAGCATGAATTTGGTAAGGAGTGTAATAAAGAATGGGCAGAAGTTGATATTCTAATAAAGCGGTGTCTTGAGTTGTCAGTGGATGCTGTCATCATAGCGGATGATTTAGCCGGAGAGCGCTCACCCTTTATCGACCCGAGAGAGATTCAGGATCTTTTTTCCTCTTATTATACCCAGATGGTTTCAGAAATTCATAGCACGCATTCTTACGCCCTGTTTCATTCTTGCGGCAATATTACTCTATTGATTCCCCAATTGGTTTCGTATGGGTTTGATGGCCTGGCAGCCATTCAGCATCGGACCAACGACCTTATCTCTGTTAAAGAAAAATACGGGTCATGTTTAACCTTAATGGCTGGGATTGAGGCGGAGATATTAGAGGCAGGGGAAATGTCTTTATCTGGCTTGAAGGAATTTAAAAGACTTCTCAAGTCCCTTACACCAGGTGGTGGTTTTATCCTCTGTTCATGCAGTGGTTTGTATTCTGTGGATTTTCTTGAGAGAATCCAAGAACTCTATCGAATCGCAGACGAATGAGAAACAGTAATGGGGTCACCAGACAAATCGATCGATTTCCGTGCACGTAAGGCCAAGCGCATCGGGAGGGCTTCAGACAGTGTGCTTAATGAGGGTCTGTCCATATGCGTGCATCTATTGAAGGTCCAACAATCCGCTCAAGAGGGATGCAGCAAAAAGTCACCGCGCCCCTTAGCTTTTGCGTTCCGTAATGTCCCATGGCCGGGACGGTCACCCACAAACCATGATAATTCAATAAGTTACAGAGGCGTTATTTTCTATGTAATATCTTCACCAGAGATACTCAGCGGTTTCAACTTCTATAGACTGCGCCCCCCCCTTGAACCCCAACTAAATAGTTCTGAGTTATTAGTTCATAATTCGGAGTGAAAAATGGAATCTCCGAGCTCTGAACCCCGAACTCATAACTCTAAATTATTTTTTGAGTTTCATGAAGAGGAGGAATAGTATTCCACTGCTGATTTTGATCATGGCCATCATCAAACAAGATTCCTTCAGACCCAGAATGGGCAATAAGAAAATACCTCCAAAGAGCCCTCCTAAGAAGCCTCCCAAAAGATCTGCTCCATAGAGCAGGCCAGCTGTGTAGCCCAATGTGTCTCCACTTGATGGCATGGTGAGATAGATCTTGGACGCCAGAGGAAATTGGAGTCCAATCCCTACCCCAGAGAGAAAGGACATAATCAAAAACAATATATAAATAAGAAGAGAGATAGCTGATTTTTCAAGGTATTGAGAAGGAATAGAGAATACAAAGGGAAAAAGGAATGAGAAGAGGATGATACCTATTTCTATTTTTAGAAATAGAAGGGAATCCTTTTTGATTCTATCCAGACGCTGGATCATGAAAATGCTGCTCAACGCGACGCCAAACATAAAGAGGGCTATGAGGAGGCCGATTTGGTGGTAGAGATAGCCAAAAAATGTTTGGAAAGTAAAGATGACGGCTAAATTGAATATCATCCCTGCTAATCCAGTAGTAAAGATAGCATAGGGAAGGGATAGCCTGGAGAGATGGGGCTTCTTTATAAAAATAGCTACCATGAAGAGAGTGAAGAAGATGATGAAGGCAATCGATATCTGCAGGCTGAATCCTTCAAACCATTTGAAGATTCCTGTTAGGTAGGGGGAAAAAAGGGCATTCCAATAAGAAAGACTGAGGAAGACAGCAATGGGGCGAAAATCGGAATTAATATGAACCCCTTTTCTCTCGATGGATTGTAAAAACCATTTCATCCATCTTTCATGAAGCCGGTATTTTATATAGTTGTTGGTAAAGAGGCTTGTTTTGATTTTTCTCTCCTCAAGCCTTTTAATCATTTCATCAGCATTAACTATTCCAAGCTTACTGGAATTAGAGGCCAGATAGAGATTGACATCACCTGGAATGACCCTTACGGATCGAAAAACACTTTTTAAAGTGTCTATCATGCACCCGTTTAAATCTTTTAATTCTGGACTGATATAGGTCAACGATCCGGGAAGGCTTAAAACAATGATTCCATCGGGATTCATCTTCTCTTTGGCCATGGAAAAGAATTCAGAAGAAAATAGTCTATTGGTCTGTAATTCCTGAGGTGCAGGAAGTCCAATGAATATCATATCGAATCGATGCTGAGTCCTTTTCATGAAGAACCGGCCATCCGTATAATGAATCTTGACTCTCTGATCCGAGAGCTCAGTTTGAGTGAGCGGTGTTGAAAATCTTTGAACTAATTTCAGAAGAAGTGGATCGAGCTCAACATAGTCCACACGCTTCACAGAATATTTCAAGATTTCGTGGATCATTCCTCCAGCTCCGCCACTAAGGATTAAAACTGATTCAGGTTTTTCATGAGAGAGCATCGGAAAATGAACGAAATCCCCGATGGAGGCAATGTCTGGAATAGGGGTAGTGATGGATGGAACTCCATTGATAAAAAAGGTGAATTGTTCACCTCGTTTCGTGACAGCGATATTTCCATAGATAGAATTTTCATTGTGGATGACATTCAGATTTCTCCACTGTGAATAGATGGAAGATTGATGAATCGCGCCTGAGATTTGAGGTAAGAGGCAATAGGCAAAGAGAAAGGAGAGAAGAATAGATAGAATCCAGAGAGCCTTTTGAAAGGAGGCCTTTGAGAATCCTGATTTTGGCCAGAGGAGGAATGTTGAAATAAGGCTATTGGTCAGGGAGATGATAAAGGCGATCTCAAAAGAATTGAGATATTGAATTAGAAGAAAGGTCATGAGCAATCCGCCGATGATAGCGCCAATGCTTTCGAAGACATAGACCTTGCCGATGGATGAGGCGTCTTCCCTTGAGTATTGGGAATAGAGTTTACATCCATAGGTAAAAAGGGCACCCTGGGGAATCGTGACCAAAATGAGGATCAGGAGCGAGGAGTAAAAGATTGAGCCGAAGCCAAGTCCCTCTCCGGGAGTGGTAAGAAGGGTATTCTTGAATATTCGAGAGAGATAGATGGCGAATGGAAGGGCAATAGAAAAAGAAAGCTGGAACAAAACAAAGACCTCCATCTTTCTTTTTACCTTTTCCACAGATTTGCCAATAATAAAAGAGCCGATTGCGCCCAGGATGAGCCAGTTGGCGAGAATGATTCCAAGGGTGAGTTCGTTGCCGAGAAAAGTGACGAGAAGCTCCCTTAACAGTATGATCTGTGCGACGATACCGCTCATCCCCTTAATGAGCAAAGAGCTTTTAAAGAGTCGGATGTTCATCATGAAGTGTTGAGTTCGGTGTTGAGAGTTTGAAGCTATAGCAAATGAATTTAATAAGTTGATTTCCGATTGGGGTCGGGGCGACTTCCGCCACCATTTTAGTGGGTGCAGAATTTTGAGTGCGGAGGGTTAATTTATGTCTCCGAACTCCGAACTATAGTGAACGCCTTAGTGAAGTACCCCGCAGCAGAGCTGCAGGGCATCTAATTCTCCAAAAAACTTTCCTCCCCCTTGATGGGGGAGGATTTAGGTGGGGGTGATGATAAAATCATTTCCCCCTCACCCTAACCCTCTCCCCCCAAGGGAGAGGGTAGGCCATTCATCCCCCCAGCAGAGCTGGGGGGTATTTTGGTCCATTTTGATAAAGTAGTCATTGCGAGGAGCAAAGCGACGTGGCAATCCCATGAGATTGCTTCACTTCGTTCGCAATGACATGACGCAAATATCAACTATTTATGGCGTTCACAATAATTACCCCGAGCTATTTCTTAGGTGACCATCGGAGCGGTGGTGCAAAGACAGCTCGGGTCCCAAGGTCTTCCTCAATCCGAAGCAGCTGGTTATATTTGGCTACTCGATCCGTC
>Ga0299912_10003276_pt1 | contig 13224 bp, 16 predicted proteins | sample RVTome_2_FD_207667 | JGI IMG/M metagenome (GOLD analysis project Ga0299912, IMG submission 207667) | Soil microbial communities from uranium-contaminated site in the Upper Colorado River Basin, Wyoming, United States - RVT95D214 (version 2) ...
CATGGCGACGAAGTCGATGGAGCCGGTTTCTTGCACATACGCCACCAGACCGATCATGAACACCACGCCGCCCAACAGATGAATCAGGACGTAGCGCATTGCCGCGCGTTGCGACGCACCGGTCTTGGCCGACCATACCACCAGCGTGGAGCCAACCGCCATCAATTCCCAAAACACGAATACGGTGAGCAAATCGCCTGCCAACGTCACGCCGATGGCGCTGCCCGCGTAGGCCATCGCCGCCACCAGTTCGATGGTGCGGTTTTGGTTCAACGCAAACAATCCGCCCGCGAAAGCCATGATGGCGAAGATGGTGGCGAACAGGCGCGAGAGGTTTGAGCCCTGCACCAACTCCAACTCGTAATCGAGGAACGGGACCGTGAGCTGCACGCCATCGGCCACCGACCAGATGGCGGATAGGGTCAGCAATGGCAGGCCCAAGATCAGAACTTTACGCGCCCAACCCCCGAAAATGAGCAACAGCGGCGCACCCAAGATAAGGATAAGGGCTGGGGGGAAGAGTACGTCAGTCATGATGGCCCCCGGCATTGTCGTGAGTGTTTTTGACGCCTTCGGCATCCGGTTCTTCGTAGTAGGTATCCTTGCGCGTCAAAACCGCGCCCAACACGTACTTGGCGAACATCACCATGGCGACGCAGGTGACAAATCCGTACCACGAATAAAAAGCAGGCGTCGCTTCGATATCAAAGGTGGCGTGTGGGTGTACGGTGAGGCTTAGTGCAGTCAGCACCAGCAGTGATACCACACCGCCGATCCACAGCATCTTGATGGTCGTCGGCCGCACCAGCCAATGTAGTTGCTTGGTTTCGGGGGTCTTGTCGTCGCTCATATCAGCCTCCCACCAATGCTTTTGCCAGGCCCAGCGGCACGCCGGGCCAGAAGAACAGCGTTAACGTGCCCAGCGCGGTGAAACTGAGCGCCAGCACCACGCCCACCGGAGCTTCACCGTGGTTGTCGTATTTGCTGTACGGATCTGTTTCGTCGCGGGGCTTTTGTTCTTTGAAAAATGCGGCGTAGACGATCGGCAGAAAGTACGCGGCATTGAGCAGCGTCGAAGCAACGATCACCAAAATGGCCAATGCATTTTGCGTCTCTATTGCGCCGCTTAAAATGTACCACTTGGAAATGAAACCCGCCGTCGGCGGCAGGCCGATCATCGACAGTGCGCCGATGGCGAACGCCGTCATGGTCCATGGCATACGCTTGCCGATGCCATCCAGTTGACTGACTTCGGTTTTATGGGCGGCGGTGTAGATGGAGCCTGCCGCAAAAAACAGCGTGATCTTGCCAAAGGCATGCGCTGCGATGTGCATGGCGGCGCCCATTACCGAAATGGGAGCGAGGATCGCCGCACCCATGATCACATAGCTGAGTTGGCTGATGGTTGAATAGGCCAAACGGCGTTTAAGGTTGTCCTGACGAAGGGCGACGACGCTGGCCGCAATGATGGTGAAACAGGCAGCGAGGAGCAGCCAATCGTCGGCGCTGGATTCCACTAAAAGATCGAGGCCGAAGATGTAGACGATCACCTTGACCACCGTAAACACGCCGGCCTTCACCACCGCCACGGCGTGCAGCAGGGCCGACACCGGTGTCGGCGCCACCATGGCGGCGGGCAGCCAGCGATGTATCGGCATCATGGCGGCCTTGCCGATGCCGTACATGTATAAAAATAATAGTACTGCCAATTCAGGTCCGTGGACCTTGTCGGTGAGAATGCCGCCTTGGACGAAATCCAACGTGCCGGTGATGTTGTACGTCCACAACATGCCTAAAAACAGCAAGCCGATGGATGTCGACATCAAGATGCCCAAATACACCCGACCGCCACGTCGCGCCGCTACGGTGCCTGCATGGGTTACCAGCGGATAGGTGCTGAGCGTGAGAACTTCGTAAAACACGAACAAGGTCAGCAGATTGCCCGCGTAGGCAATCCCTATGGCGCTGGAAATAGCGATGGTGAAGCACACGTAAAAGCGCGTTTGTCCGTGTTCGTTATTGCCGCGCATGTAACCGATGGAATAGACCGTGTTGACGATCCACAGCCCGCTTGCGACCAATGCGAACAGTTGGCCCAGTGGCTCTAACGTCAGCGTTAAAGACAAGCCCGGCAGCATTTCGAACAGATCGACCGATGGGCGCGCGCCTGCCATCACGTCGGGTGTTAGCCCGGCGACCAAAACGAATTCCGCCACGGCGGTTATCAGCGATGCAGCTTCGCGCAAGTTGGCGTTGCGTTCGCCCAACCACAAGACAATTAACCCGCCGATCAACGGCAGCACCACGGCGAGTTGAATCATATCCGCCTGAGTGAGGAAGTTGGAGAGAAAGGCCATGGGCTACAGCCCCCCCATCAACTGACGCGCGGCGGCGTGTGCTATGTTCAGCGTCAAGGTTGCGTTGGCGCCGAAGAAAATGCCCGCCAAGGCCAAAATCCAGGTGGGGATCAGCATCGATAACGGAACGGTCTTGGGTCCATGCTCGGTAATATGCGGTTGGCGCAGATAGGCGACTTCGAAAATGCGCCATACGTAGATGATGGCGAGCAGGCTTGAAAGTAAGATCAGCGCCGCCAACGGCCACATATTCAATTCCAGCGATGCGCTGACCAATTGCCATTTGCTGACAAAACCAACGGTAAGCGGCACGCCGATCAAGCTCAGCCCGGCCACCACAAACGCCGCCATGGTAAGCGGCATGCGTCTACCGATGCCTTCCAAGTCTTTAAGCGTTACCGCGCCGGTGGCGAACACGATGGCGCCGATGGCCATGAACGCAGCGCCCTTCATGATGGCATGGTTGAACAGATGCACGATGGAACCCGTAAGTCCGCTTTCGGTGGCGAGCGCCACACCAAGCACCATGTAGCCGATCTGCGCTACCGATGAATACGCCATCATGCGCTTGACGTTTTCTTGCCAGATGGCGGAAAGCGAAGCGAGAAACATCGCCGCGATGGCCATGCCCATCATGACGGGCTGGATAGGGAAGTGGTCGAAGATGTCCACTTGGCCGAATACGGTGAAGACAATGCGCAGCAAAATGTAAACGGCGACCTTGGTGGCGGTCGCGGCGATGAAGATCGTCACCACCGAAGGCGCAAAAGTGTAGGCGTTGGGCAGCCATGTGTGCAGCGGGAATAGGGCGATCTTTAAGCTGATGCCTACGGTGAGAAACGCCATCGCCGCCAAGATGGTGCGCGTTTCGGCCACGGCAGGCATGATGGTGGCGAGATCGGCGATGTTGAGCGAACCCGTCATCTGGTACATCAAGCCGACGCCGATGATATAGAACGTCGCCCCCAATGTGCCCATGATCAGGTAACGATATGCCGCCGTCAGCGCGCGGCGGTCAGAGCCTAAGCTGACCAGCACATATGTCGAAAGCGATGAAATTTCCAAAAACACAAACAGGTTAAATGCATCGCCGGTAACGGCAATGCCCAGCAGTCCCGATAGGTTCAGCAAGATCATGGCGTAAAACAGATAATGGCGCTCGGCGGGAATTTCAGCCGCGACGCTCTGTTTGGCGTAAGGCATCACCACCGCGCCAATGGCGGCGACGATGACGACGACGAATGCGCCCATGGCGTCCAAGCGGTATTCGATGCCCCACGGCGCATCCCAGCCGCCGATGCGGTAAATCATGGTCCCGCTTTCCATCACGGTGTTCAGCAGATAAAGCGCGATGGCGAGTACAGACCAGGCAACGGCGGTGGCGACAGACCAAGCGGCGGTCCCGCTACGCAGTAAGATGCACACCGGTGCCGACAGCAACGGCACGACGACCAACAAAATCAGCCAAGGATCGGAAGTGATCATGTTTTGGGTGAGGCTCTCGATCATGCGAGGTCCTCTTCATCGTGCTCGATGGCCTGGATAGCGTCCTCTTCGATTGTGCCGTAAGCGCGGTTGATGCGTACCACCAAAGCCAAGGCTAACGCCGTCGTCGCCACACCCACCACGATGGCGGTCAGGATCAGCACGTGGGGCAGGGGATTCGAATAAATCTTTACCGCTTCATCCAGGATAGGCGCCGATCCGCCGTCAATCTTACCCATGGAGATGTAAAAGACGAATACCGAAACTTGGAAAATGTTTAGCCCCACTACTTTTTTAATCAGGTTGCCTTGAGCGATGACGACATAAAATCCGATCATCATCAAAACGATGGCGACCCAGTATGTAACAAGCCCAAATAGGTCGGAAAAGTCAGCCATGCATCACTTCTCCGTGCCGGGGAATTTGCTCTTCACGTGGCCCGCGAAGGTGAAAAAAATGCTGATCATTGCCCCAGCGACGGTCATGCCGACGCCAAGTTCGACGCTGAAAATGCCCCAATGCTGACCGTGCAACGGATCGTGCGCTAAAACTGAATAATTCAAAAATTCTCCGCCCATCAGCATCGCCACGACCCCGGTTCCGCCATAAATCAAAACACCCAGCGAAAGCATTACGCGCGTCGCCCAAGCGGGCAATGCTTCGCGTGCTTCAGTGGTGCCGAATATCAACCCGTAAACGATAAACGCCGAAGCAAAAATCACGCCCGCCTGAAAGCCGCCGCCGGGACCGAAGTCGCCGTGGAACTGCACATAGAAGGCATAAAGCACGATCACCGGAACCACCAGTTTGGCGATAACGCGCAGAATGGTTTTTTCGACCATCACGACGGCGTCCCTCCATTGCCGGGTTCGTCCTCTTTGCGGCGACGCGCGACGGTGGAAGACGGCATGGAACCGCCTTTGACCCGGCCAATGATGGCCAGAACGCCTATGGCGGCGGTAAATACGACAGCCGTCTCGCCGAGTGTATCGAAACCGCGATAACTGGCCAGAACGGACGTGACGATATTGGGCAGCCCCACTTCGGCCCCCGATTTTTCGATGTAACGGTTGGCGACATGCTGGTGAATCGGTGCAGAAGGATCGCCATACCGCGGCATATCCAAAGTGCCATAGATCAATAGAGCGCCCGTCGCCACCACCAGCACCAACGCATAGGGTGGCGGCTTTTTATGAACCTTTTCCATCTTGGTGGTCAGCGCCAGGGTGCTCAACATCAATACGGTTGACACGCCAGCGCCGACCGCTGCTTCAGTAAAGGCGACGTCTACGGCATCCATCACCACGTAAACCGCGGCGGCGAACAGCGAATAAATCCCCGACAGCATGACCACGGCAAATAGGTTGCGAAGTCGGACCAGCGCATACGCTGAAGCGATCATGAAAAATAACAAGATGATGACGATGGCCTCTTCGATCATGATCCGCCCTTTTGATTTTCGGGGGCCTCGGTTTTGTTGAGGTCGGGTAGCGTGTCGGCGGACATGCCGTCGTCCAAGGCGGCACGCGCCAGCGCAAACGTCGTGGTGGGAGAGGTAAAGAAGATGAACAGGATGATCAATCCCAGTTTGACCACCACGATCCGCTCATCTGATTGAAACATCAAGCCGACAAGAATTAGACCAATTCCTAACGTATCGACCATTCCGGCGGCATGCATACGGGAAAAGATATCTGGAAAGCGGATGATGCCCAGCGCGCCCGTTAAGGCAAAAAACGCACCGCTGGCCATCAATATCCAACTGAGGGCATCCAGTATAATATCGAGTGTTTCGGGACCCATCAGATATCCCCTTGGTCGCGTTTATCCGGCGCAACGCCTGTGGCTCCGAATTTAACGTACTTTGTTACCGCCACGGTGCCGATGAAATTGATCAATGCATAAAGCAGCGCGATATCGAGAAAATCTGGTCGGTTTTCCAAAAATCCATAGACCGCGATCAACACCACGGTGAGCGTACCGGTGGTGTTGACCGCTAAGATACGGTCGAATACCGTCGGGCCGGTAAACGCGCGCACCAGCGCCAATCCCATGGCGACCAGTACGGCGACGGCGGCGGCGGCGAACATCATCATGGTTTACCTGCCGTGGAACGTGATTTTTCTCGCTGGCGGTTTTCGAAGGCGGTGCAGCGCCGATCCATTTCCAGGGTTTCCACGCCATCGCGCGCGGCATCGTCAATGGCATGAATGTCGAACTTGCCGTTGGGGTGGGTTGCCAGCGTTACGGTGCCGGGAGTCAGCGTAATGGAATTGGCGTAGGTGGTACGCCCGACTTCGCTTAGCTGTGATGCCTGGGTGGTGAATACATGTGGATGGATGGGCATTTTGGGGTTGAGAATGAGTTTCGCCACGTCCCAGTTGGATTTGCAAATTTGCCAACACAGCCACGGCCAATAGATCAATAGGGCGTGCAGGGCTAGATCGATCGGGTGGCCTTCGTGATCGGCGACGTCCATGCGGTGCGCCAGCCATACGGTCAGCGCGACAGACGCCAACCCCAAACCCAGCAGCAGGGGTTCGAAATAACCGGATAAAAGCAACCACAAGACAGCCAGGGTCGCGCCAAGGGAAATGGCGTGAAACACGAAATAGGGCTCCCCACATACGACTCGTTCGAGGGGGGCAGAATAGGGGGCAAAGCCAAAGATCGCAAGGGGTTGAGGGGGAGACGTTCCTGCGGTTTTAAGAATATCCCATTTAACCTCTTTTCAGGGGGACAGAAAACAATCGGGTCGGTATGATCTGCCGCCATGAACAAAAGTTTTGTATTGCGATTCGTGATTATGTTTGCCGCCGTGTTCGGCCTGCTTTTTATGGTCGTGTGGTTTTATTTGTCCGTCGCCACCCCGGCCAATGCCGCAGATCCGCTTGAATCTCCTCAGCTTCAGGGCACCCCATTTGAAACAGGCCAGGTGCAGATACGCAACAATAGTGGCCGCGCATTTTCCTTCGACGTTGAGCTTGCCACCACGCTCGAGCAGCAAAGCTTAGGGCTGATGCACCGCGCCGAGTTGGCGGAGGGTTCAGGCATGCTGTTCATCTATAAACCGCCCCGCCGCATCGCCATGTGGATGAAAAATACCTTAATTCCGCTCGATATGTTGTTTGCGGGGCGTTCGGGGACGATCTTTTTCATCAAACGAAACGCCCAACCGCTCAGCGAAGACCTGATTCCGGCCCCCGGTGACGTGAGCTACGTGCTGGAACTGCCTGCGGGCACGGCGGATCATCTGGGAATTCAAGTTGGCGATCAATTGTTGCGGTGAACCGCGAGCGAACTCGATGATGTTATTGCGGACTAAACCATCAATTTTACGCCTTTTTATGGTTGTCGTCGTAGCATGGGGGCTGGCGGCGTGCGGCCAGGAAGCATCCCATGATGCGCCGATCGAGCATACTTCCTCTCTTTTTGTGTTCGGCACCAAGGTTGACATCACCGTGCGTGGCGAAGACCAGGCCAGCCTTAAGGCGGCTGTCGCCCGCCTGGAACTCGAATTCCAGCACATGCATAAGGATTGGCATGCCTGGAAGCCGGGCGAGTTGGTGGACCTGAACGCAGCGTTTGCCGCTGGACAAAGCAAAACCGTGACGCCGTTTTTGTTGCCGCTGATCGAGCAGGCCAAGTCGCTCTATCAGTTGAGCGACGGTCTGTTTAATCCCGCCATCGGTGGGTTGATCGGCGCATGGGGGTTTCACGCAGATGAAAAACCCCACGGCGCGCTGCCTGATTTGTCGGCCATTCGCGCGTTGGCGGCCCAGCACCCTTCGATGAACGATGTCATGATTGAAGGCGATGTGGTGTCCAGTTCGAACCGCTCCGTGCAGCTTGATTTTGGCGGTTTCGCCAAGGGTGCCGCGTTGGACCGGGCAGAGCAAGTGCTGAAGGAAATGGGCATAAAAAACGCTCTGATCAACGCGGGTGGCAACATCAATACCCTTGGGTCCAGCGGTGCTGCGCCATGGAAGATCGGTATCCGCGATCCAAAATCATGGGGCGTTATCGCCATTTTGGCACTCAACTCCGGCGAAGATGTTTATACGTCGGGCAATTATGAGCGGTTCCGCGAGGTTGACGGCGTGCGTTACGCCCATATCATCGATCCGCGTGACGGCATGCCCGTTAATCATATCGTTTCGGCGACCGTTATCGGTGACGGCGGCGCGTTGTTGGATGGCGCTTCTACGGCGCTGACCGTGGCAGGGCCGCAAGACTGGCACCGCATCGCCCTAAAAATGGGGATCAAATACGCGGTACTGGTGGACGACGAGGGCACGGTTTATCTTAATCCAGAGATGCGGGCGCGGATCGTTTTTGCTCCGGATCAAAACTTTAAGATCGTTGAAAGTCCGTCGCTTTAAAGACTTAAGATTTCGCCCGAACAGCGGATTCAATCCTTTTCCAGCCCTGCATCAAGATCACCAGCACGATATGCAGGCCGATCAGGCTTAAGGCCATGTAGGAAATGGCGCTATGGATTTCGGTGTCGGTGCGGGAATACCAGCCCGTCAGCGCTGCCGCAGCGCTCATTGCCAGCATGACCAGACCTAAAGTGAGGGAGATGAAACGGCGCACGCCGTTCGAGCCCTTAAGCAATGTCGCAGGATCGGGAACGGGGAACGAGAGTACATGCGTCTTAGGCGTCGCGGTGCCCACCAGCAAACGAAAGCCGATAGCGAAGATGACGACGACCCCGGCAAAGACGTGGGCGTCATAGGCTCCTTCGCCGGTGAGCATCGCCACCAAAAAGCCACCCGAGAAAATGCCGTGCCAGATCATTAAAAAACCCAGCGATGCCGCCGAAGGTTTTTGCGGGTGCGGCGGGCGGGCGGGGCTAGGGGCAGTTGCGGAATGCGATTGGGATTTGGGGCGGTTCATCAGTCGTCGTCTCCCTCCCAGCCGCCATCATGATCGTCATAATCGTCATGGTCGTCGTGGCCGTCGTGGTTGCCACCCCAGTTGCCGCGCTTGCCGCCGCTTGAATAGCTGCTGCTGGCGCCGGTGATGCTCATGGAACCGGTCCCAGCGCCGTAGCCGTATCGATTTTGTCCCCAATCGCCGCGTTGGCCTGATCCCGTCCAACTGGAACTGGCTCCTGTAACGCCGCTCATGGCAGCACCGCCGCCCTCCCATCCTGATGCCGGGGCGGCCATGCGCGATCCGCTGCCGTTTTCCTGTTGTGATCTCAGCGCCAAAATGGCGATCAGCAACGTGGATACGAGCGTAATAAGGGCGGTCCTCCATATCATGGCGGGAATCTATGCATTTTCACCTTAACGACGGCTGAACTGTGCAGGTCCGGCGTGGGTTCGCGAAATTTATCCAGAACGGGTGTTGTAAAATAACATTGTGGGGAATTTTGTGGAAATTCTAATGGGCATTATTGTCCATAAAGTTCCGGCTTTGGGCCTTTTAGGGGTTGCTTAAAACGCCTTGAAAGCCTAGAAACCCAAGCGTCGGGGAGTGGCGCAGTCTGGTAGCGCATCTGGTTTGGGACCAGAGGGTCGCAGGTTCGAATCCTGTCTCCCCGACCATTTATCCAGGTTATTAATCCAGGCTTGAATTGCCAAGCAAAACGCATAAAAATCAGTTCACTGGGGCAAATAACGGGGCCCGTAGACTGGAGCAGGAAACAGGGGGGGGAGCAGCATGGCGAACGCACGCATCTACAAACCGGCTAAAAACGCGATGCAGTCGGGCAAGGCGCGCACCAAGAAATGGGTGCTGGAGTTCGAGCCCGCCGAGGCCAAATCCTTGGACCCGCTGATGGGCTGGGCCGGTTCGGGCGATATGCGCGCCCAAGTGAAATTGCGGTTCGATAGCGCCGAAGCCGCCCAGGCTTATGCCGAACGGGCTGGCCTGGATGCCGAGGTCATCGCCGCCCATGCGCCTAAGCTGTTGCTGAGAGCCTACGCCGACCGTTTTGCCTACAACCGGGTGCGCTAAGGCTTTTATATTCCGGCCAGCATCCTTCCCACCCCAAGGCCCCGTAGCTCAGCTGGATAGAGCATCGGATTTCTAATCCGGCGGTCGCAGGTTCGAGCCCTGCCGGGGTCACCATTTTCCCGGCATTTTATTTATGGATGTTGGGGAATTTTCGCTGTGTTAGTCCTACGTCTTGCGAACAGTAATGGCGATCCACGGCCCTTGGCCGTTTTCATACCCGCCGCTTGTGTATTCATTGACGTTTAGAACTTCCCATCGACCGGACAGGGCGTAGGCATCCAGTAATTGCTTCCGAGAAACATGGTTGAAGTAACGCCCATGGTTGTCCCGCGCCTCTATCCCGCCGCTCTTGAAGCTGGCGAAGTGATGCCCGCCCGGTTTCAGCGACTTGTGAATGCGCTCCAGGACTCCGGGAAGGGATGCCCTTGGTACGTGAAGTAGGGCGGCATGCGCCCAGACTGCATCGAATTTCATTGGGGCGTTCAACTCATCAAAGCGCATTACCCTGACCGGGATGCCAAGCCGTTGCTCAGCCTTTCGGGCGACCTCAGGTACACCGTCGGTCGGCGTTATCTTGAACCCAAGCTTCAGCATTTCCTCGCTGTCGAGCCCGCCACCGCAGCCGAGCTCAAGGATTGAGCCTTCCGGTGGCACACGCTCTAGAAATAGGTGCAAGTGCCGACAAACGCCTCCGGGGCCGCTTGCCACATAAACGGGGGCCTCGCGGGCGTAGTACTCCAGCGTCCGAAAATCCGTGTTGTCGTTGTTGCTCATGAACATGCCCCGTAAATCCAGTAGGTCTTCCATAAGGACTTGGCCAGGATACGAGTAAAAAGATTAGCTCGGTTCTTTGCTTGTTTGCCAGTACCCATCTATGGCCAGCCGGGGTCACCATTTTTCCAAAATTGATCACAAAGCTACTGCCACAAGCAGAGGGCATTCTGTTCGCCAGAAATCAACATTTAGTAGTATTTGTATGGTTAAATATAACAAGAGTAGAAAATTGTTTAAAAAAAGCGCGATAATCAGCAATTGATAATATTAAACCCGTCTATAGGGATGGTTATCATGCTCAAGGCGCGTGGGTTTCATTTGTTGGTTATGATGTTGATCTGGGTATCAGCCGGACTGACCAGTAGCGGAGCGGCTGCGCAAACACAACCCATTAAGGTGGGGCTTTATCAAAATGCGCCCATGGTGTTCTTGGATGATGCAAACCAGCCCGCTGGTTTTTTCCCCGATCTTCTAAATTACATCGCTGCCGAGGAGCAATGGACGCTCGAATATGTTGCTTGTGAATTGAATGAATGTTTGTTGAAAGTCGAGGATGGAACGCTCGATTTGATGATGGATGTGGCTTTTTCCAGGAAGCGGACAGGGCAGTTCGATTTTAATCTTGAGGTTGTTTTAGCCAACTGGTCCACCCTGTATGTTGCGCCTAATAGTGATATTCAGTCGATCGAGGATATGCATAAAAGAAAAATCGCGGTCGTTAAAGGCAGCAATCAACATGCGCTGTTTCAGGAATGGCCATGGTCATCCGGCGTACACCCTGAGTTTATTGAGGTGGCGGGCTTTCGACAGGTTTTTGAATATATCGAAGAGGGCAAAGCGGATGGCGGGTTGGTCAACCGTCTTTTTGGGGTTCACTTTGAACAAGACTATAACGTTGAGCGCACCAACGAAATTATGGCGCCATCGCAACTGCACTTTATCGTCCTTAAGGGTAAGAACCTGCATTTAATCGAGGCAATTGATCGGCACATGGCGCAGTTGAAGGCTGATGATGCGTCAGTTTACTATCAAGCCGTGGAAAAATGGGTCGTCTCGGAAGAAGCCCGCGTGCTTCCGTACTGGCTTAAAGGGTTGCTGATCCTTTTCGGGCTGGTTTTGATCGTCGCATTGTCCTTTGTTGTGGCCTTGAGGTGGCAGGTCAATAAAAAGACAGCAACGCTCAAACGCATGAACGCAACGCTGCATACGCTTACCGCCATGAATGAAACGCTGATCCGATCGCATACGGAGCAAGAAGTGCTGGATGACATCTGTCGCGCGGCCATTCAGCAGGGGGATTTTTTCATGGCAGCCGTTGGTTTTGTTGATCGTGATGAGGCGCAATCCATTAAATTTGCCGCTCTGCAATGCGTTGGGAAATGTGGTGCATCCGACTGGTCCGACATTTCATCGGTTACAGAAGCGCTTAAAACGGTCATTCAAACGGGGCAACCCACCGTGGGCCGAAAGTTACATGGGGGTGACGTTGCTGAGTTGCCGTGTGTGTTAAAGTTAAAGGCTTCATCCCGTGGGCTTTGTACCATAACGGTGTTCCCATTGATTGTCGAACGACGACCAATCGGCGCCTTTTGTTTATGTAGTGATACTGTCGATATTTTCACGAAGGACATGGTCCAGTTGTTGACGCAGATGGCGGATGATCTCGCATTTGGTATTCAGAACATTCGCGACACCCAGCTTCGCCTAGCGATGAATAAACGTATCCAACAGGCGGATAAGATGGATGCTTTGGGCGACCTGGCGGGCGGGGTTGCCCATGATTTAAAGAACATGTTGTTTCCCATCATCAGCTTGACGCAAATGACGCTCAAGGAGCTGCCAGAAGATAGCCGCGCGCACAAAAGGTTGGAAAAAGTCGTTGAAGCCGCTGAGCGCGCCAGTTCCTTGACGGAAACCATCCATGCCTTCAGCCACACGGATACGGGAATTCGCGAACAGGTCAACGTTTGTGATTTGATTGATAATTGTTTGGACATGTTGCGCCCCGCAATGCCGTCAAGCATCGATATTGTGGTTGCGTGCAATATCAACAGGGATGCGGCTGAGATCAATGTGGATACTGCACAATTTCAGACCATGCTGCTGAACTTAAGTTCCAATGCGTCGGATGCAATTGGGGGGAATACGGGCACGATCCACATATCGTCGACAGGGGTGCGGTTTGATACGATTTTACCGATGGACATTCCCGTCCCAAAACCCGGAACCTACATTAAATTGGAGTTTTTGGACTCGGGATCAGGGATGGACGAGGAAGCGCGCAACCATATTTTTGAGCCTTATTTCACCACCAAGGTGCGGGGAAAGGGAGTAGGTCTCGGTATGTCTATGGTGCAAAAATTTGTCGTGGAACATGACGGCGGTATTTCAGTATCCAGTAAACAGGGAATGGGCACCGTTTTTGAGATTTATTTGCCCATTGTCGAGACACCTATTCATGCGTAGGGGCAGGCACAGGGGCGCCTGAACTTTTGGTTGCGGTAAAATAGAGGCGTTTATCCTTTGGGGCTCATTCAGCTTGCATTCATTCGTGCTCGGTTAGGAATTCTTAAGCGGGAAAGATGAATGAAGGCAATCGTCGTTATGCATAAGTCAAATATGCCACGGTTTTTCTACTTTT
>Ga0299912_10003277_pt1 | contig 13223 bp, 10 predicted proteins | sample RVTome_2_FD_207667 | JGI IMG/M metagenome (GOLD analysis project Ga0299912, IMG submission 207667) | Soil microbial communities from uranium-contaminated site in the Upper Colorado River Basin, Wyoming, United States - RVT95D214 (version 2) ...
CAAGTCGAACTTGCTGCGTATCTTGGCGGGGTAGTTCCTCGTGATGCAGTAGCCCTTCATGCCTTTCTTGAGGGCGTTCAAGAATAGGCTGTATGATGTCTCCGGCCTGTCCTCTTCCACAAGATATGAGAACGACCTTTCCAGGTCCTTGATGGTCGGCGGTGCCTTGGCGGCTGTCGGGGGAGGCCTCGCGGGGGCCAGTTCCGGTTCGTCCATGAAGGCAGCTACAAGTACGGTCGCCAGCTGCCCGGAGACACCTCTTATCCTGGCCAGGTCCTCGACTGTGGCGTTCTTCATCGTCTGCCCGTTGATGTACCCTGCTTCGTAGATTGCCTCTGCCATAATCGGGTCCACACCATCCACGGCCTTCAACCGCTCGATGAACGGCTGTCTCGGGGCAGGTGACGGCTGGGGCCCCTCAGGCGCGCCGAGAGGCGCAGGTGGAGGCTGCGGAGCGGCAGGAGCTTGGTATACGGGCTGGGCCGCGACCGGCCTGAGGTCGCCCGGATGGAAGTGCTCGTAAATTCCGATCGCGTCCGTCCTCGATATCCCTTCCACGGACGCGAGTTGGTTAGGTTGAGCAGCCTTGAGGTCCTCGGTCGTCTTGAAGCCGGCGTCGTAGAGCTTCAACGCCTTGTCGGTGGCCAGGCCTGGCACTGATGTGAGGTCTCCCAGCGTTGCCTTGATCTTCAGTGATGTGATGCCTATCAGGAGCGGCTCGTTCACGACGTTCCACTCTACAATATACTCTCCTTTCGGAGAGCTTGCGAACTCGAGCTCCCTTGCTCTCGTCTCCCTCGAGATGTGGTCCTTCCAGGCGTCTATGAACCCCTCGACCTTCTTCGAGCATTCGAGCTCTATCCTGACGAACTCTTCGACGTCGAGCTTCATGTCCTTTCTCATCTGCTGTATGCGCCTTATGACTTCCCGGGCGAAGCCCTCAGCCTCCAGCTCTGGCGTCTGCTCGAGGTCGAGGTAGACGACCCCCTTGTTGAACTCCGCGCTGACGACGTCCGGTGGAAGGTTGGACGTGAACGAGACCATGTTCGGCAGGATCTTGACCAGCTGGCCCTCGATCCCCAGCGAGTACTCGCCCTTGTCTATACCCGCCTTGATGACCTTCGCGGGGCGGTTCTTGAGGAGCACTGCTATCTTGCTGGACCATTGCCTGTAGACCTTGCCTATGGCGTTCGGGTTGGGAACGACGCTCAGTATCATCTCGTCCCACTCCTCGCCTATTGGCACCATCTGCAGGTCCTTGATGTTGTTCTGAGACAGAAGAGGTTCCTTCAGCTGCATCAGGGCGTTCGCTGCCTCCTCGGTCTGCACCTTTATGACTATCTTCTTGACCGGCCAGCGGAGGTTCACGTTCGCGTCCTGCCGTATACGCGCGACCCCTTCTGAGATCTCCCGGATCATGTTCATGCCATCCTCGAGGTTAGCATCGATCCACTTCGCGTCGTGTGCAGGCCAATCCGCCATGTGGACGCTTTCCGGCCTCGTGTTCATGTTGGAGAATATCGCGTCCGAGACGAACGGGGTCATGGGCGCCATGAGCGTGATCGCCGTCGTGAGTGCCTCGTGAAGCACCTTGAACGCCGCGAGCTTGTCCTTGTCTTCACCCTCCTTCCAGAGCCTGTCCCTGACAAGCTTGACATACCACCTGGACAGGTCTGTGACTATGAAGTCCTCGATCGCCCTCGCGGCACGATGTATCTCATAGACTTCGAGCGCGGATGTAGCGTCCCGCTTCAAGGTCTCTATCCTCGACATCATCCATCTGTCCTCTGGCCTGAGAGAATCCTTGATCGGCTCGAGTTTGGTCGCCATCGGATCGAACTTGTCGATCGACATGTAGAGCGCGGCGAACTTGTAGACGTTCCAGAGTATGTTCAGCGTGCGGTTTGCAGCCTTGACGCCCTCCTGCTGGAACAGGACATCTTCCCAGGGGGCGTTTGCCTTCAGCAAGTAGAATCTCAGGGAGTCCGCCCCGAGCGTGTTGACGACGCTGACGGGGTCTATTGCCGTCCCCTCGCTCTTGGACATGGCATCGCCCTGCGGGTTCAGGGCCCATCCATGCATAAGCACGCTGTTGTACGGAGATCGTCCGAAGGCGAGAACACCTGTGACTAACTGTGAATAGAACCAGCCGCGGGTCTGGTCGTGCGCCTCAGTGACCCATTGGCCCGGCCACCACTTGTCGAACTCCTCCTTCTCCGCGGGGTAGTGCAGGGAAGCCCATGAGCAGACACCCGCGTCGAACCACACATCCAGCACGTCGGGCACTCTGGTCATGTCCTTGTTGCACTTGTCGCAGAGGAATGACAGGCTGTCGATCCAGGGCCTGTGGACGTCCATGCCCTCGGTGTACCCCTTCGCGCTCTTCAATTCCTCGAGGGACGAGACGACCTTGAAGTTGCCGCACTCGCAGAACCAGATGGGGAGCGGCGTGCCCCAATATCTCTGACGGCTGATGCACCAGTCCCTGGCGTTGGCGATCCAATCCTTCTCCCTGCTGGAGCCTGCCCAGTCGGGGAACCACTTGACCTTCGCGTTGGCAGCGTCCAGGTCCGCTTTGAAATCGCTGACCTTGAGGAACCACTGGTCAGTTATCCTGTATATGATCGGTTGTTTGCATCTCCAGCAGTGCCCGTATCTGTGCGTGACCGTGCCCTGATGGAACATGGCGCCTCGCTGGACCAGGTCTTTCATGACCTGCGCGTTTGCCTCCCGGACATTGATTCCCACATAGTGGTCGCCTGCGTCCTCGGTATAGCAGCCTGTTTCATCTACGGGCGAGAAAGGCTGGAGGTTGTGTATCTTGCCCAGGTCGAAATCCTCGGGGCCATGCCCGGGTGCGATGTGCACTATACCAGTGTTCTCCAACGCGACGCCTTCGAAGCCCAGCACAGCATGGACCCATTCGCCCTCGACCTGCTGCTGGTATGGGACCAGGTCCTCCAGGGGATGCTTGTAGTGCAGGCCGATGAGGTCCTCGCCCTTCATCGTTCCCAGGATCTGCAGGTCGTCGATATTCGCGACCTGCTTCAGCTCCTCCAGCTTGTCCTGTAGGACGACGAGGCTCTCCTCTTGCGGTCCGCGGCGCACCTTGATCATGAGGTAATCGTACTTCGGATGGACCGCTGCCGCCAAGTTTCCCGGGATGGTCCACGGTGTCGTGGTCCATACGAGCAGATACTCGCCTGGCCGGTCCTCTATCGCGAACTTGACGTATATTGAGGGGTCGGCCTCGTCCCAGTAGTCGATCTCCGCCTCTGCGAGTGCGGTCTCACACCTCGGGCACCATGGGAGGACCCTGAGGTCCGTAGTGAGCATGCCCTTCTCGTAGGCCTGCTTCAACGTCCACCAGACAGACCCCATATACTTGGGGTCAACCGTGAGGTACGGAGAGTCCCAATCCATCCAGACGCCTAGCATCTGGAACTCCTCGGTCATCTTGGCCTTGAACTTGAGCGCGAACTCCCTGCACGTGGTCACGAACTCATCGATGCCACGGCTCTCGATTTCCTTCTTGCTCTTGATGCCCATTGACTGCTCGACCTTGACCTCGATTGGCAGGCCGTGCATGTCGAACCCGGGCTGGTCCCTCACCCGGTAACCCTGCATCCTCCTATAGCGGATGTAGGTGTCCTTGATGATCTTGTTCCAGGCCGTCCCCACATGAATGGAGCCGGTCGTGTAAGGCGGTCCGTCCACGAAGTAATAAGCCCTGCCGCCTTCCCGCGCCTTTTTGGCCTTCTCGTAGATGCGAGCTCGTTCCCACTGCGTCCTGACGTCTTTCTCAAGCTGGACGGGGGAGTAGTTCTCATCCACTTGGCGCATAATCCTTCTACCATAGACGATATTGATGGGAGGTATTTTAAACATAGTGTGCAGATAATCATCTCTAGGCGCTGACCAGACTGTCAGGAAAATCGCGGAAGACTATCTCCAGGCGTCTAGACTTCTCTGCTCAACGGAGTCCCTTTTTGGACGGATCCTTTGCAGCACCGAGTCGATCCTGTCGACAGAGAAACTGTGCCTGTCGCACATAATCCGTCTGACTTCCTCTTCCTTCAGAAGGCCGCCTCCCAAAGAGTAGTTGTCGGCTACCTCTGGTCTCAGGAAGATCGCCCGGACCTCCTCGTATTCCTCGGGTACTGCGATCTTTCCTTCAGACCTTACGCCCTCCAGAGTCCCTAGCCGCCTGATAATCGCGAGCGCTTTCTTCGGTCCTATCCCGCGGATGCCATCGTTGAAGTCCGTTCCGATGAGAATGCCCATGTCGACGAGCTGCTCCCTCGTGACTTGAAGCTTCGACAGCACATCAGCGAGTGTGACGACCTCAGGGGTGACATCCACGGTCTTCCCGGAGGGCAGCCTGCGTTTTCCCGCAAGCGTGAGGTTCCTCACCAGAGTCGGGGTGCCGAACAATATCGCGTCGAAGTCTTGAGACGCTCCCGCCCACACGTCCCCCTTCCTCGCCATGTAGCTCATCTGGGCCTCTCCCTCCCCGGGAGCAGCGACCCACGGGATGCCCAGCGCGTCTAGGAGCGACTTTGACTCTTCTATCATGTCCGATGTGAGCCTAGATGATCTAGACGCCTTGGAGAGAGCCTTCTTCATGTCGCCCTCTTCGAGCGCCTTCTTCCAGTCCTTCTCAGCCTGCCTTCTAGCGGCTATCCGCTCCTCGATGGTCTTCCTCTTGAGCTCCGGGGGTCTCCCATCGAAGACATAGACCAGCCTGATCCCCAACTCAAGCAGGGTCGCGCTCCTGTACAACAGCCCCGAGAGGTGCGATGTGACTCGCCCATCCCTGTCCATGAGGGGCGTCCCGTCAGGCTGACGTATCGTGGAGAGGAACTGGTAGAGGGTGTTGAAGGCGTCGACGGCTATGGACCTACCTGTGAGGTCCTCGAGCCTCAGAGGTTTTCTATCCACAAGATCAGAGATGTCCACGCCCATGTTCCGCCCCTCCAGTCCCCGGACACGAGCAAAAAGAGAGCCGCGCGTCTCAGGAAGACGAACCGTCGTCAGATGCTATCGGGAGGAACAGGATGACGAATGCGACGCCGAGCCAGGCGGTCGTGAGGATGAGGAGGAAAACATTCGCGGTCAGCAGCACGCCCAAGGCGAGGAGCAGGATTGGCAGGACGAACGTCAGGTAGAGGAGTATCGGATGCGCCCTGAACTTCTCGGACATAGGTGACCCCGTCTCCTTGAGAGTGAACTTGGATATTAATCCTTCGAGCTTCCACACGCGCGCAGCACGTCTATCGCCTTCTTCATGTCCTGGGCCTTGAAGACATACGAGCCAGCAGCCAGCACGTCCGCCCCTGCCATGGCGGCCAGCTCCCCCGTCTCGTCCGTTATGCCCCCATCGATCTCCACGGGAACGGCTACGCCGATGCGCCTCATCTCCTCCTTGGCCGCATGTATCTTGGGGAGCACCTCGGGCATGAACGATTGGCCCCCGAAGCCAGGGTTGACGGACATTATCAGAAGCATGTCTATCATGCCGAGGTACGGGAAAGCCTCTATTATCGGCGTCGGCGGGTTGACCGCTAAGGCGGCCTCCTTGCCAAGGGACCGTATGAGAGCGAGGGTTTCCTTGATGTCGTGCTCCGCCTCAATGTGCACTTCGATTATGTCCGAGCCTGCCTCCGCGAACGCCTTGACATGCTTCTCGGGGTGTGTTATCATGAGGTGCGAGATGAACGGAAGATCCGAGTATTTCCTCAGGCTTCTGACCGTCGAAGGCCCTATAGTTATGTTTGGCACGAAGAATCCGTCCATGACATCGATGTGGACGAAATCCGCTCCTGCCTCTGAGACTCTGCGGACCTCTTCGCCGAGCATCGAGAAGTCCGCGGCCAATATCGACGGCGCCACCTTTGGCATCTGACGGCCAAAGCACTAGGCAGATATTATGGGTTTTGGTTTGTTACAAGTCTGCGAACGGTTTTATATCCTCACCAAGATTAGCGCATCATGCCTGAGCCGAAACATGCCTTGGAGAAGGTCAGGAAGTGCGATGTCGAAGGCTGCGGCGACGCCGCAGAGAGGTCCGTCGCGGGCAAGAAGGTCGAGAAGGCAGGCATCAGCATCCCCGACCCCTCCCGCCCTGCCCATCTGTGCAAGAAGCATTACAGGGAGTATAAGAAGAAGACGAAGACAGACAGAACCTTCGAACGCCTTGGCTGGTGACTTCTGATACTCCTGGTATCAGACGTTGTTTGCCCCAAAAATAGGATATACCACCATCCGTTCTTCCCGTAGATGAAACCAGAGGCCGTTCAGCTGCTCTCGAGCGCTGGTGTTTTCGGCCCCGCCATTATCGTCCCGATCATCCTCCAGGAGGAGTACCTGGCAGACACCAGCACCATTGGCCTCATAGCGGGCGGGTTTGCCACTGCGGGATTCGTATCCAGCTACTTGTTCGGAAGAGCCTCCGACGTTCACGGCAAGCGCAGAATTCTCCTCTTCGGCCTAGCATTGACCGTTGTCGCGACGCTCGCCCAGATCGTCTCCCTTATGTTCGGCGGTTTCGAGTTCTTCTCATCTGTCAGGGTCCTACTGGGATTCTGCGCGGGCATATTCCCCGCAGCTCTGCTGGCCTACGCATACGAAGCCAAGGGCAAGATGGGCAAGTTCAGCTCATGGGGCGCTGCCGGCTGGGGCATCGGCAACATATCAGTTGGCGTCTTTGGGGCGATGTACGAGGGGGCGTACCTGTTCTGCGCAGGGCTGCTCATGCTCTCGTTCCTGATTGCCCTGAGATTGCCCTTCCCGAAGGAAGTGGGCATTCCCGTTCCTCTGTTCCCCGTCGAACTCATACGTAGGAACGCCCCGGTGTACCTATCCATGCTCATTAGGCACACAGGGGCGAACATGATATGGGTCACATACCCTCTCTTCCTGAAGAGCATCGGTGCGGACCTCGAATGGGTCGGCGTGATCTACGCGGTCAATGCGTTCGGCCAGTTCTTCATCATGAACTTCTTGGACAGATACGACCCGACTCTCCTGGTCGCGGTGGGGCTTGTTAGCTCAGCGTTGACTTTCTATGCGTTCCTTCTTGCGAGGAGTTTCTGGGAGATACTGCCCGCTCAGGTGCTGCTCGCAGCCGCGTGGTCGTGCCTGTACGTGGGCAGCCTGAGATACGTGATGGACAAGAACAAGGAGAAGGCCACGGCGACAGGCATACTGTCGAGCGTCATGAACATATCCGGTATCGTGGGGCCCGTCCTTGGGGGCTTGGCGGCCGCATTGGTAGATTTCAAGGGCACGATAACGATAGCCTCTCTGATGGCAGGGGTTGCATTCGTCATCTTCCTGTATGAGATGAAGCGGTCGGGAGAGTTTTATCGTCTTCGAGCACGTTCGCGAGGCGCGCTATGAAGCTAGTGTTCCTGGGCACGGGCGGAACCTACCCTTCCAAGCTCCGAAACGTCACCTCGGTCGCGGTGCAGCTACCGAATGAAGTCGTCATGTTCGACTGCGGCGAAGGGACCCAGAGACAGCTGATGTTCTCTTCCGTGTCCTTCATGAGGATCAAGAAGATCTTCGTCTCCCACCTGCACGCGGACCACTTCCTCGGGTTACCTGGTCTCATACAGAGCATGAGCCTGAACGGGAGGGAGGATGAGCTCACAATCTACGGTCCCAAAGGAATCGTGGAGACCGTCCAGTCGATCCTAGGACTGGGCTACTTCAAGAGCGGATACCGTGTGGCAGCGGCCGAACTCGAGCCTGGTGCTGTTCTTGAATTCGGAACATACATGATCACTTGCGCATCCGCCGAGCACAGCGTACCCTCCCTGGCCTTCTCCCTGGAGGAGAAAGCCCGGCCAGGGCGGTTCAACCTCAGCAAAGCACGCCAGTTAGGCATACCCGAAGGGCCATTGTATCGGCGCCTCCAGGAAGGCAAGACCGTCACCGTCAAAGGCAGGGTCGTGCAGCCCGAAGAGGTTCTCGGTCCGGCCAGGAAGGGGAGGAAGGTTGTCTATACGGGAGATACGCGGCCGAGCGCGAATGTAGTCCAGCTGGCCAAGGACGCTGATGTGCTGATACACGACTCGACGCTGGATTCGGAGCACTCAGCTCTCGCTGCGAGCTTCGGCCACTCGACTGCGGCGGAGGCCGCACAGGTGGCAAAAGATGCGGGCGTGCGCATGCTATTTCTTGTTCACCTCAGCCCGAGATACGACGACGCCACGATCCTGGAGGAAGAGGCGAGGCGGATATTCAAGCACTCCAAGGTCCCTGGTGAGAACTCGGAGCACGTGGTCAGGTACAGGGACTGAGACCGCATCGGTTATCTGTTCCATAAGGGATACCGGCGACCTATGCAGCTCGCTACATATTCCATAGTTGCCAAGAACAATAGGACAAAGGAGTTCGGAGTCGCGTCAGCGACCGCAGCACCTTGTGTTGGTGCGTTCCTCCCCTTCGCTGAAGAGGCCGTCGGGGCAATTGCGACCCAAGCTTGGGTGAACGTGAATATCGGCTTTGTTGGGCTGGAGCTCATGAGGTCAGGATTCTCAGTCAAGACCGCGATCGAGACCGTACTCGCGGACGACGGGGGTCGTGCTAGGAGGCAAGTGATTGGAATCGACCACAGCTCTGTGCACGGGTACACGGGGCAGCATTGCACGGACCCAAAGGGGCACATGTTGGGCGGTGATTTCGCAGTCGCGGGCAACATACTTGCGGATGTGGGCGTGCTCGATGAGATGGCTTCAGCTTTCAAGAAAGCCAAGGGAGAGCTGGGGAATCGGATGATATGCGCGCTCGAGGCCGGGGAAGCAGCCGGAGGCGACCACAGGGGGAAGATGTCCTCTGTCCTTCTGGTGGCGTCCCCCACGCCCAAGCTGAACCACAACATCAGGGTGGACATCAGCCAAGACCCAGTGAATGAGCTGAGGGCACTGCACTCGCGGCTGGAGCGGATGCAGGAAGAGCTTGGGGATGATGATGGAGGGGAGGTCTTGAGGCGAAAGGTGCGGAGGGTCGCGGACTGATTCTCCGTACACCAACGCCGTTTTCTGTCAATCCGAATCCCTTTTATAGCGAGGTTGGGTTGACCGTGAATCCAGAGGCATCTGAAAGCATACCTTTTTCCTGCCTTCGTATGCTTCGAAATGCGCTTAAGCGACAACATGGTTAGTTGAGGGGGAACAATTGGATGGTCCTACTTGAGGTCGAGAATCTTCGGACCTATTTCAAGACGCAAGAGGGAGTTCTGAAAGCGGTTGACGGGGTCGATTTCATGCTCGATAAGGGTCAGGCGATGGGCCTGGCTGGCGAGTCAGGCTGTGGCAAGACTACGGCGGCGCTCTCGATCATGAAGCTGCTCCCTGCGAACGGATACATCGCCGGCGGAAAGATCACGTTCATGAACCAGGACATGGCCAGGGTGACTGGCGACAAGCTCAGGGCGATCAGATGGCGCGACATATCCATCATATTCCAGGGTGCCATGAACGCCCTTAACCCAGTCAAGAGGGTGGGCGACCAGATCACCGAGCCCATTATACTCCATGAGAAGGTCGACGAGGAAGTCGCGATGAAGAGGGTCAAGGAGCTCTTCGAGCTCGTGGGCATCAATCCGAACAGGATACGCGAGTACCCGCACGAGTTCTCCGGAGGCATGAGGCAGAGAGTCATGATTGCCATGGCGCTCGCCTGCCGGCCGAGGCTTGTCATCTGCGACGAGCCCACAACCGCCCTTGACGTCATGATACAGGCGCAGATCCTGGCGCTTCTGAAGAGTCTTCAGAAGGAGCTGGACCTGGCCATGATCATCATATCTCACGATCTCTCGGTCCTGGCGGAGACTTGCGAATACCTGTCAATCATGTACGCTGGCAAGATTGTTGAGAGGTCCAGTGCCGTGGAAGTCTTCGCGAACCCGCAACATCCGTACACGAAGGGGCTGATTGCGGCTTTCCCGAACATCAAGGGGGCAAAGAAGATGCCTGCGTCGATAGCAGGCAACCCGCCAAACCTCATACACCCGCCTGTCGGGTGCAGGTTCTCTCCGAGGTGCTACATGGCTCAGGAGATATGCAAGCAGGAGGAGCCTCCGCTGGTGGAGGTGCTGCCAGGGCACTACGCTGCATGCCATTTCGTTAAGAAACTGGGGTGATGAAGAATGGCCAAGGATATACTCGATGTGAAGAATCTTGAGGTCTGGTTCCCGGTGAGGAAGGGCTTCGTAGAGAGCCTCGTATCCAAGGAGCAGAGATGGGTCAAGGCAGTGGATGGAGTCACTTTCAACATCAAGGACAAGGAGATATTCTGCCTCGTGGGCGAGTCCGGCTGCGGCAAGACAACCACGGGCAAGGCTATTCTGAGGCTCGTCGAGCCTACTGGCGGCAAGGTGACCTACTATGGTCCTGGGAAGGAAGTGCTCATGAAGACCATGGTTAAGGATGCCGTCGATAAGGGCAAGATGTCCAAGGAGCAGGGCGACAAGATGCTCGTTGAGGGCGGCTTGGATGTCCGCGCCCTGCCGAGGGGCAAGATGAAGCTGCTCCGCCAGAAGATGCAGATCATATTCCAGGACCCCTACGAGAGCCTGAACCCGAAGCAGTCCATATACGATATCATAAACGAGCCACTTGTGGTCAACAACCTGGGCGCGAACGAAAAGGAACGCGAGAACAGGGTCGTTCAGGCACTGGACGATGCTGGACTAAGGCCACCCAAGGACTTCATGTGGAGATATCCGCACGAAGTCTCTGGAGGGCAGAGACAGAGGGTCGGCATCGCGGGTGCATTGGTGCTTTCCCCCGAATTCCTGGTCGCCGACGAGCCCGTGTCGATGCTGGACGTCTCCATCAGGTCCGAGATTCTCAAGCTGATGCTCGATCTCAGGAACAACATGGGGCTGTCCTTCTTGTTCATTACGCACGATTTGAGCGTCGCGTATGTGTTCAGCGACAGGATAGGAATAATGTACTTGGGCAAGATCGTCGAGCTGGGACCGACCGAGGAAGTCATCAAGAGCCCGAGACACCCGTACACCAAGGCCCTCATATCCGTCGTTCCGAAGCCCGACCCGAGAGCGAAGACGGACAAGATCATCCTCAAGGGCGAGAGGCCTGACCCGTCCAACATACCGTCGGGCTGCAGGTTCCACCCGAGGTGCCCGTTCGCAATGGACATATGCAAGACCGCCCAGCCGGAGCCACTGTTCGTTTCGCAGGAGCACTGGGTGTCCTGCCACCTCGAGAAGGGAGCAGCGCAGTGACACGACCAAGAGCCCGCGAGGCGGGCGTCTCCTTCGGGGTCCTGCCGACGGGCCCCAGGAACATGATAACCGATGTTCCAGGCGTCAAGGTAGGGCACTGCACGATATCCATGGGCAAGGGGAAGCTGGCAAAAGGCCAGGGCCCAGTCAGGACGGGCGTGACAGCGGTCGTCCCGAGCGGGAAGAACCTGTTCGAGAGCCCGGTCAAGGGGGGGTTTTTCGACCTCAACGGGTGCGGCGGCCTTCAGGGTTCGCTTCAGATCGAGGAGTTCGGCATAATCGAGACCCCGATAATGCTCACGAACACGATGTCCATGGGTGCTGTGTCTGATGCCACTGTCAGGTACATGCTGAGATTGAACAAGGATGCCGGCATAGAGGGGGAGGCCATAATCCCGATCGTCTCCGAATGCGACGACAGCTTCCTGAACGATGCTCGAGGGCTTCATGTCCACGAGGAACACGTGAAGGCCGCATTAGACGATGCCAGCGACGTAGTCCGGGAGGGCGCGGTCGGAGCGGGGACTGGGATGACCTCATACGACTTCAAGGGCGGCATAGGGACGTCGTCGAGGATCGTGAAGATCGATGGGAAGAAGTACACTTTGGGCGCGATTGTGCTCGCTAACCACGGAGACCGGGCCGAGCTCGTGATTGACGGGGTCCCTATCGGCAGGCTGCTCGATGTCGAGAACCCGAGACGTAAGGAGAACGGGTCGATAGTCATGGTCGTCGGGACTGACGCTCCGCTGGATGCTAGACAACTCCGGAGGCTGGCGAGAAGAACCGCCCTCGGACTCGCGGTCACAGGCTCGTGCTCCCACAACGGGAGCGGGGACATAGGCCTGGCTTTCTCTACTGCCAATGTGCACAACAGGTGCGAACACAAGGGCCTTGTGACAGACAGTACCTTGCAGGATTGCGAGATCAGCCCGTTGTTCAGAGCCACCATGGATTCCACGTCAGAGGCGATCATCAACGCGCTGTTCAAGGCCGAGACGACGGACGGAAGAGACGGAAATGTGTCGCCTGCGCTGCCGATCGAGTCCACGCTGGAGCTACTGAGGACGTATCGCCACCTAAAGTGATGCCCCCCGGGTGTCAGATACCTTTTTTGCCGCCGATGGCCATCGGCTCCCCGCAGCCAATCAAGTCCCGAGGAAGGGGAGCGAATGGGCAGGAGCAAGTCTGACAGACTCGATAAGGCGCGTCGGGCGGTCAAGAAGACCGAGCTCGAGAAGCTAGTGAAGGATCTTGTCAGGATACCCAGCCACTCGGGCGTGCCTACCAGAGAGAAGGATATTGCGGCTTTTCTGCGCGAGCTTCTCGTGTCCGAGGGAATCGAGGCAAAGCTGAGAAATGCGGAGAAAGACCGCCCGAACGTGATTGCTGTGCTCAAAGGCGACGGCGGAGGAAAGAGCCTGATGCTGAACGGGCACACTGACACTGTTCCCGCCTACGATATGGACATTGCTCCATTCGACCCCAAGATTAACAAGGGGAAATTGTACGGCAGGGGCGCCCTGGACATGAAGGGTGGGCTCGGATCGATGGTCATGACCATAGTGGCACTTGACAGGGTGAGAGTACGGCTCAGAGGCGACCTGTACTTGACCGCAGTCGTCGGGGAGGAGGAGAAGAGCGAGGGCACTGAGGACATCGTGCTGCGGGGGCCCAGAGCGGATTGCGCGATCGTGGGAGAACCGACGGACCTGGAAATCCAGCCGTCTCACAGAGGCCTTGAATGGTTCGACGTTCATTTCTACGGAAAGGCCGCTCATGGAGGACAGGCGGACAGAGGTATCAATGCGATATCCAAAGCTGCCAAGTTCGTGAACTTGGTGGAGTCCGACCTCCTCCCCAGGATGCGTGCGAGGAAGAGCAGGTACACCGACCCGCCTACTCTCAACCTGGGCGTGATAGAGGGTGGGCAACAGCCAAGCTCAGTTGCCGATCACTGCGTCAT
>Ga0299912_10003278_pt1 | contig 13220 bp, 8 predicted proteins | sample RVTome_2_FD_207667 | JGI IMG/M metagenome (GOLD analysis project Ga0299912, IMG submission 207667) | Soil microbial communities from uranium-contaminated site in the Upper Colorado River Basin, Wyoming, United States - RVT95D214 (version 2) ...
GGAAGCCGTCATGAAGAGGATGATCCTGATGGCCACGGTCATCATCGGCGTGGCCTGTCTTCTCGTTTGTTCCGGCACGGCCCAAGCGCCCCCGAAGGAACGATCCGCCCTCGTCGTCTGGGGCGGCTGGGAGGGGCACGAGCCCAAGCAGTGCGTCGATATCTTCGCTCCCTGGCTCGAGAGCCAGGGCTTCACGGTGGAGATCTCCCATACCCTCGACGCCTACCTCGACCTCGCCAAGCTCAAGACGCTCGACCTCATCGTCCACATCTTCACCATGTCCGACATCAAGGCCGAGCAGGAGCGGAACCTCGAGGAGGCGGTGAAGAGCGGCGTCGGCCTGGCCGGCTGGCACGGCGGCCTCGGGGACGCCCACCGCACGGCCGTCGAGTACCAGTTCATGGTCGGCGGGCAGTGGGTCGCCCACCCGGGCGGGGTCATCGACTATGACGTCGACATCACCGACCCCGGCGACCCGATCATGAAGGGCCTCAAGCGGCGCTTCCACATGAAGTCCGAGCAATACTACATGCACGTCGATCCGGCCGTCCAGGTCCTGGCGACGACGACCTTCTCGGGCCAACACGCGCCCTGGATCGACGGCGTCGTCATGCCCGTCGTCTGGAAGAAGCTCTACGGGAAGGGCCGGGTGTTCTACACCTCCCTCGGCCACGTCGCGGCGGACTTCGACGTCCCCGAGGCCCGCGAGATCGTCAACCGCGGGCTCCTCTGGGCCGCCCGGGTCACGGGGGACGATCCGCCCAGGATGAACATATACGCGCCTCTTCTGCGGCGGAAATAAGGTCGCTCCCGATTTCGGGAAGTCCCTTTCTTTGGCTTTGCTCGTGAATTGCCTCTAGCTCCCCGGTCCCCCGGGGAACCAGTTACGCACGGTTCCCCCCCGCTGCGCGGGTCCCCTCCTCCAGCAACGGGGATCTTCGAGGCAAATTCTCTCGCCGCCGCGAAAGGGACATCCGGAATCGGGAGAACTATGTGCCAACGCTCAGGGGCCGCGCTTTGTGAACAGACAGAGCGGGACCTCGGGCCTGAGGCCGTAGAACGCCTGATCGTATCCCTCGCCGAGCGCCGCGCCGACTTCCTCGGCGAACGCGGCCGAGGCGATGACGACGGCCGGCTCGCCGGCGCCCGTGAAAGCCAGGGCGGCGCCGGGGCTCGTCCAGTATCCCACCCGGCCGAACGTCCTCAGATACCACGGCAGGGGCCACGTCTCTTCCGGGGGGGCGACGACCTTGATGAGCAGGTCCTTCTTTTCCGGGGCCGCCGCGGCCGTCCGCTCCACGGCCTCGACGAGCCGCAGGAAGTCCGGGCTCGTCTGGGCGTAAACATAGGGGTTGGCGGGATCGGCGGGACGCTCGAAGCTCGCCCGGTAGCTCTGGAGGGCCAGATCGGCGAAGCCCGGAACGAGGACCGCCAGGACCAGGATCTTGACCAGCTTGAACCGGCTGATCCTCAACAGGAGCGCGGCCCCGTTCCCGGCCAGGATGACGAGGCCGAGATAGAACGGGAGCATGTTCCACGGGGTCTTGTACGGGATGAGGCTGTAGGCCGCGGCCGTGACCACGGTGAAGAAGAGGATGAACCGGAGAAAGCGCGGGCTGCCGTCCCGGCCCGCGTCGTGGCCCAGGGCCGCGATGCCGCCGGCCGCGGCGAGAAAGAGCAGGAAGGCCTCGCTCCAGACCGGACCGCCGGCCGTCCGGGAGTAGGCCAGAATCTGGAAATAGTAATTCCAGGGGTGGGCGTGGACGCCGGGATGGCCGGCGCGGGCGAAGGACGCCCCGATGGCCCGGACCGAATCGGCCAGCCCATGAGGGTTTTGGAAAAAGGACGTGTAGAAGAGCGCTACCGTCGCGACGGCGGCCCCGAGGAACAGTGCGAAGTGAAAGAGAGTGGGGAGCTTGGTCCGGGTGTCTCTCCAGACCCAGGCCTCTCCGGCCGTGACCACGCCGCGATGCCGCGTCCGGAGGCTCTCGACGAGCGACAGCAACCCGAAGGCGGCGGCCAGCCCGGCGAAGAGGATGAGGCTCGTTTCCTTCGTGGCGGCCATCAGCCCCGCCGAGACGCCCGCGACGAGGGCCCAACCGAGGGAGCGCCGTTTCGCATACCGCCATCCCGAGCCGAGCAGGGCCGCGAGGAAGAAGACGAGCAGGGTCTCCTGGATGTAGAAGCGGCTGTAATAGGTCAGGGCCGGTGACACGGCGGCCAGGGCCGCCGCCGCGAGGGTCGCTTCCTTGGCGAGTCCGCCGGAGAAGAGCAGGAAGAGGAGAAGGAGCCCCGCGCCGAACAGCGCCGGGACGGCCCGGAGCGTGGCTTCGCCGAGCCCGGCGAGGGCGCGCTCCCCCGCGGCCCGGGCCGCCGGCAGGGTCAGGTAATAGAGGGTCGGGCCGTGATGGTCCAGGGGATCGAAGCGATATTCCCCCCGCTCGAGGAGATCGCCGAACTTGACCGCCTGGTTGGCCTCGTCGTGGTGCATGGGCCGCACGTCCAGGCGGACGAAACGGAAGAGCAGCGCGCCGACGATGGCGCAGAGAAAGAGCCCCCGGAAGGCCTTTTTCGTCATTTGGCCGACAGGCCGTAGACCTCGACCTCCACGTAATGGTTCATGTCGTTCGAGGTGTTGCCGCCGCTGTAAAGACGGACGTAGCGGGCCTTGACCCCCTTAGGATCGAAGAGCTTCCCGTCGAACGTCTCGATGTACTCCTTGTCCCTGCCGGCGCCGAGGCCCGCGGTGTTGTCATGGTCGTTGTTGAAGACCGTGGTCACGCCGGAGATGAAGTCCTTGTCGTCGGAGACCTGGACGACGACGTCCCGGTAGACGCGGGCCTGGCTGTGGTAGTGCCAGGCCACGATGGCCTGGAGCTCGTGGGACTTCCCGACGTCGACCTGGACCCACTGGAGCATCGGCCCGAGCTCGACGTAGTAGCCGTCCTCGCCGGACTTCTTGCCGTCCGTGACGAAGGCGGTCTCGCCGATGACGGGCTCCTTGTCGCTCGACGCGACGGGCTTCCCGAGGGAGAGGAGCGCCGTCCCGACCGGGACCATGAACGGGCCGCGGGGCTTCCCGGTGATCGTCTCGAGGTTGGGGGTGCGGATGTTCTTGGGTGTGCCGACGAACATCGGCTTGGGCAGGGCGATCTTCAGGATCTCTTTGCCCGCGTCTTGGGCCCCTGAGGCCGGGGCCAGGGCGGCCAGCCCGAACGCGGCGATCGCTATCCAACCGAAGCGCTTGGTCATCTTCGTCTCCTTCGCCGGGCCGGCCTGTTCTCGGCGGCCGCGCCGGCGTTGAACATTCTACACGTTTCCGGCCCGGTTTTCACGAGGGCCCAGACCTCCGGGTGCCGACCGCAAAAATTGGCCACTTCGCCGGTCTGCATGACCATGAACGCCGTCGAGAGAGCATCCGAGGCCGCCGCCGAAGAGTGCGCCGCCCAGGCGGCCCGGTGCCCGCGGGCCGGGCGGCCGGTCCGGGGATCGACGACGTGCTCCCCCTTGACCTCGGTCCCCGACCCGCTCAGGGCCCCGTTCCTCAGGAAAACGCGGCCCGGTCCGGCCGCCTTCCCGGCCGTCGCTCCCGCCCCGACCGGCCAGCCCCGCCCGCGCCGCGCCCCCCCCGGGCCCGGCCCGTGCCCGAGGGCCGTGCTCGTCCCGGCGTGGAGGAGGACGTTGTCGACCGCCCAGTCCCGGAGGACGCCCAGGGCGCAATCGAGGGCGAAACCCTTGCCGACAGCCCCGAGGTCGAGGTCGAGAGCTTGGCCGGCGGCTCCGCTTTTCATCCTCGTGACCGCGAAGCCCCGGCCCGTATGCTCGACGCGGAGGAGCCTGTTGAGCGGCCTGGGCTCACGGCCCGGGCGTCCGGACGGCCGCGCCGCGGCGGCCCGGTAGTTCGGATCGAAGGCTCCGCCCGTTTCCGACTGGACGAACGAGGCCAGTCCCAGGACATGGACGGTCTCGACGCCGACGGGGAGGGACGCGCCCGGCCGCAGCCGGGAGATCCTGCAGAGCTCGCTCGAGGGATCGAACCGGGTGAAGAGACGCTCGATCCGGTCGATCTCGTCGAACGCCGCCCGCGCCGCCTGCCCGGCGTAGGCCTCGTCCTTGCCCGCGATGAGGATCTCGAAGACGGTCGCCATGGCCTCGTGCGAGAATCGGCGGACGGCGGGCTTCTCCAGCGGCATATACCGAGTATCGTTGTTTTTAGCGATATTATCAATGAAGCTTGGTTCTTCATTCCCGTATAAACCCATGTCCTCAAAAGAGGACGCCCAATAAAAGGCCGGTTTAATTCTTTTCAATCTATCGACGAGTTTTGGTGGCTTGGGATGTCTTTATCTAAGGAGATTGGCTTAGCCGAATTTCGCCTAGCCATGTTGTTCGTGTTCATGGAAGGTCTGGTATTCGGCACAGGACCTCATCATCAAAGGGGGAATCTGGATGAACGCTAAACTCCCCAAGTTGATCTCTGCAGATTATTCAGGAGTGTCCTCGTTAATGATAAGATTGCTCGAGCTCATAAACAGACATGCAGAGACCGGAATTTCTCTTCGAGAGGCTGCACTCATCTGTAATCTTAGCCGATATCATTTGTGCCGGAGATTTAGAGCAGAGGTAGGAATGACCTTTTCGAGATACAGGACTATTACGAGATTGACTGCAGCGTCTGAATTGTTGAAGAAAGACCTGAGCTTGTCTGTTACGCAGGTTTGCTATGCGTGCGGATATTCGGACCTATCAAATTTCTTAAAGGCCTTTAAAAGGCAGTTCGGATGCTCTCCAAAGAAATACAGATCCCGGTTTTGCCGAAGGAAGCATGTCTGCGGGTAAGGGTCGTTAGATATGACGCCCAATCGCAAGTTCCCATCACCTGACGAAGTCCTTACGTCGCTTTCCTATGCCGGATGATCATAAAAGGATATTTATAACCTAATCCAAGGAATAGCAATTTTTACCAAGACAAGCGTGCGTGAAAAATATAGAGTCCTTCCGACTAGAGTGTGGGGTAGCCCCCACAGGTTGTTGTATGCTGCGTCGTGCGAGGAGGGCGCCGATGCAGGACACAGAATTGTACGCGACGCTGCTGAGTCTGGGCCCAGGCTGGCGGGTCCGCGAAGTTCGCTTGGATATGGCGAAGAACCGCGTGGACGTGTGGGTGGAAACGGTGAAGGGTGGGGAATGGGAGTGCCCCGAGTGCAAGGCGGTTGGGGCGGTCTATGACCACACGGAGGAACAAGTGTGGTGCCATCTGGACACCTGCCAGTGCCGGACGTACGTGCATGCCCGGCTGCCACGGGCGGCCTGTCAAGAGCATGGGGTGCGGCAGGTCGCGGCGCCGTGGGCGGGGCCGCGTTCGAGGTTCACGCTGTTGATGGAGTGCCGGCTGATCGACACGTTGAAAGAATGCGACGTGACCGGCTGTTGCCGCCTGATGGCGATCAGCTGGGACCAAGGTTGGGGCATCGTCGAACAGGCGGTACGGCGCGGGCAAGCCCGGAAGCCGCAGCGGATTCCGAGCTACTTGGGCATTGACGAGAAGTCCTTTGCGAAACGGCACCGCTATGAAACGCTGATCTGCGATCTGAAGCGCGGGACGGTGGAACACGTCGTGGACGATCGGAGGCAGGAGAGCCTTATAGGCTATTTGATCTATACTGGAATAAGGACATAAGCCCTTTCGAATATCTCCGAGACATAGATGTTGTCGGGATTACAGTTTCCTCATTTGATGTCGATTCAGTTGTGGCTATACTCAACGAAATTAGAGGAGTTACGTATCATATTCCGATTATAGCCGGAGGTCCGCATGCCACTTTTGATCCAGAAAGCTTGTTAATAAAAGGATTCGACGTGTGCGTGAGAGGTGAGGGAGATTATACAGTAGTTGACGTTGTCGAAGCTCTTGAAAGACGACGAGACGGGGAAAAAAGCCTAGAGAATATAGCAGGGATATCTTATAGAATAGAAAATGGTAATATATATCATAATAAAGGGAGAGAAATTATTGAGGAATTAGATCAATTACCTTATCCTGATTGGTATCAAGATGATTATGAGAGAGTCTTAAGAGAGCACTATATTCCCGCCTGGAATCCTATTAATATCTCTCCCGAAACAATATTGTTCACGCTGATGATTGAATCATCGAGGGGATGTCCATATAGATGCATATTCTGTACAACTAGCAAGATCAAGGGAAAGAAATGGCGATGTAAAACAACAAATCGGATCATAGGAGAATATCAACATTTCTTAGATTTCTATGATAGGGTAATAGGGCATAGCTTCTCTAGGAAAAAGATCCTAATACAATTTCCAGATGATAATTTTTGTTTTAACAAGAATAGAGTGACTACTTTCTGTAAATTATTAATGAAATATCCATCGGAGGATCGTCCTTTATGGTCTTGTATGGCGCGGGCTGACAGCATTAATAATGCACAATATCTTAGACTTATGAAAAGAGCTGGGTGTATACGCATTTTTATGGGGGCAGAATGTGGCTATTCAGAGGGACTGAAAAAGATCCGTAAGGGCATCAATATAAGAACATTGAATGATGCTATTGATAAAGTACTTTGTGCCAAATTTCCACTTATTATAGTAAGCTGGATAATTGGGTTTCCGTGGGAGAAAAGGAAAGAAGCATTAAAAACAATCGCTGCGGCCTTGAGGACTGCAATAAAGGATCCCGATATTATAAGGACTTCCATATATACTTTTACGCCAATCGTTGGTGCTGAAATATCTGAAAGTCTTGGGCTTTATATAGAAGGAAAGATCAGCGATCATGGAAGGTCGAGATCCTGGGGATTCAGACATCCGAACATGACGGACGAAGACCTTATTGAACTACGACTCGCTGCAGATTACTTTATTTATCTAATGAATTCTTTTCGAAATCGTTGGTTAAGAAAAGTAGGTCATAAAAAATACATTCAGAGTTTGATAAGACGTTCGTTGGAGAATATGAACATTGTACGAACGGAGGAATTAAAGGGGTTATTTGGAAGAATGGGGCTATTTATTTCAACACATCGCAAATCAAAGGGTACTATTACTAAACTTAAGAAGAATATTTATCGATGGATTGATTTATTGTGTCAATTACCATGAAAAAAGTATTGAAGAGGAGCTAGCCTGCCCATCAAGCAAAAAAACGCCGACAAAATGGGCGAGAAACGACGTGGGGGAAAGGTTTTTTTTGGTAGAATTATCGTATCGAATAAAAAACATTTTTAGTTCCAGTGTATTAATATTCAAGGCGGGACGTGAAATGAAAACACACAAGGGGGCCTTTTATGTATCTTTATGCATCCTCTTTCTATTTCATCTATCCTGTTCAAAGCAGCAAGTCGCGGAGTGGCGCGGGTCGATTGAGAAACTGAATGGCGTCACTGTCGTTAATAATCCGAGTGCGCCGCTTTTTGGAGAACTCGTATTTGACCTGGTTGAAGACTTGAGCATCGGCAACTTAAAGGATGATAAATATCTATTCTCAGTGATTCTAAGAATCGAAGTTGACTCTGAAGGAAATATTTATGTGCTTGAAGATTCCAGAAACCGTAGGGCTCAGAAATTTAGCCCAAAGGGTGAGTATCTCTGCTCGTTCGGGAGAATGGGCCAAGGCCCGGGCGAATTCCAAGCTCCATACCCGATAATTATCGATGACAAGAATGGACAAGTAGCCCTTCTAGACATAAGAAAGATACTAGTCTTCGATAAGCGTGGCAATCATCTGAATAGGGATATCCCTCTCAACGTGTCTTTACTTGACCTATGGGTAGATGCAAAAGGTTCAAAATGGGGGAGAGTGGCTAAGACTCAATTCAACTCTCGAGGAGATGTTGAAATTCGTGAAGCTCTCGTGAGACTAGCCAACGATGGAGAAATAGATAGAGAGCTTGAAAGCTATCCCCTAGACATCTATGCGCAAAGGAGTTCCTCTGGAACAATTGCGGCGGTGGCATCACTGGAAGAGTATAGATTGCAAATTGTTCCTATTACAAAGGGAGGCTTCGTATTTGGGTATTCAAATAAGTACGAGATGAAGGTCCTTAATCCAGACGGAAACCTCGTACGCATGATCAGAAAAGAGGAACCTGTTCAATACTTCAGTGCAGAAGAAACGAATAAATATAGGAGGGCAAAGCTCCCAGAGCACAAGCCTTTTTTCTACCTTCTCTTCTCAGACAGCGAAGGGAGGCTGTATGCTCAAAAGAACAACGCTCGTCTAGCCGACTCCGTAGATAAGGAATTCGATATCTTTAGCAAAGATGGCTATTACCTTTATAGGACCAAATGCCCACTGACTCCCTTTGTGATAGCGAATGGCTTCTTCTATACTCGCACTGAAAACGACGCTACAGGGGACGTATTTATTAAACGATATAAAATTCGGAATTGGAACGAGATAAAGAACGACATCTAGGCTGGCATCCCAGCTAACCTGACCTCCTGAGATCGATCCACCTCCAGTAGCGAGAATCCTAGAGTCCCGAGAACGGGCACGATAGTTCAATGACGCAGCGGTCGGCTCATCGGCCAGGATTGTGAGGATAGAACCGTCGATGCTGCTAGGTCGTGTCAACTGATGTTCGCATGTATGAAAGCGCTGCGTCAATCGGTCTTCTGCTCTTCTCTCCTCCTCCCATAAAAAGGATCAAGTTCCGCCCAGGGCTCTTAGCCCGTTTCATCAGATGCATGTATGCGCCGTCTTCGCGGCATGAGCATCTCCCCCGGTGAGTGTCGCACTCAACTTACGAGACTTTGCGTCTCATGCGAACAGTCGCGCTTACTCCCGGGTGGACGAAACAGGCCTTTTTACATTTCTCTCCTTATATGATTCTTTTTTCTTCAGAACCCAGTAAGTCGCTTCGGCTAGATGCCGGCCCACCGCTACGACCGCCTTTGCGTGTCCTCTCTTTTCTCGGAGTCTCATATAGAGACTGACCACATGGCGACCCATCCATCGCTTATGATTGAGAACGATGGTATTCGCTGCCTCGACATAAGCCCATTTGAGATAGCGATTCACGTCGGGACGGACGCGACCCAGAAAGATCCTGCCTCCGCTCGCTTTAACCCGAGGAACGGTCCCGGCGTAGCTGGCCAGCCTATCCGGGCCCGAAAACCTGGTCACGTCTCCCACTTCCATGGCGATCACGACGGCCAAGATCATCCCCACACCGGGAAGAGTTGTCAGAAGCTGCATCGCAGGGGTCTCCTGGACAACAGCCTTGATCTGCAGTTCACTTTCCTTTATCTGGTCCTGGACGTCGTCGAGAAGCTCGAGCTGCTTTTCAACAGAATGCCGAGTCTGGGGAGGGAGCTCCCAAAGCCTATCCTCAAGGAGCTTCCGCCCGGCGACCCCGAAAACGCTTTTGACTTCATCAATCTCGATCGCATACTTCGATAAAGTGGCATGAATCCTGTTCTTGATCATCGTTCGGATTCGGACGAGGGTCATCCTCATGCGTGGAAGTTCTCTTTGATCGCGCAACTCCCCAGGCGGGATCCAGATCGAAGGAAGAGTCCCATTCCGAAGAAGCAGAGCCAGCCCCTTGGCGTCAAGCTTATCGGTCTTATTGATCCGCCCCATCATGGCCTTGGCCTTCCCCGCATTCGTCAGCAAAGGTATATGGCCGGCCTTCTCCATCTCGTCCACCATCCAATACCAGTTGCCCACGGTCTCCACCGCTATTTGTGAGCGCGGCGGAATCTCCTCTAGATAACCCCGGAATAATAAACGGTTGTTTTCCACTCTCACGTACGGGCCGACGCTGCCCGTATCGTCGACAGAAGTAAAAATCGAATACCTCTTGTGGGCATCGCACCCGAAGTACTTGTTCATCCTGCCGCACCTCCTTGCTCCTAATCTAATGCAATTTGATGCAGCAGCGCTTTCATATTATCAACTTCGGGGCCATCGCTCACTCACCTCAGTTAGCCGCTTGAGCCGTCAGCTCATGGAGTCTGTCCAAGGACCAGAGCGCCTTGTCCTCTCGGATGTAGCTGCGCTCGCTCGCCCAGTCCTCCGAGTACTCGATGAGGTAGCAGATCGTCAGCCGGACATAGCTCTCGACCGAAGGGAACACGCCCACGACCCGGCTTCGCCGGCGGATCTCCATGTTCAGCCGCTCCTGGCCGTTGGTCGAGGAGATCCGTTTCTTGTCGACCTCCGGGAAGTCGTAGAAGGAGAGCGAGTCCTCAAGGCCTTCTTCGAGGCAACGGATAGCGTCGGGGAAGCGCTTCCCGTAGTCGTCGATGAGGGCGGCGGCCGCCCGGCGGGCGCTCTTCTTGTCCGGCTCGAGCCAGATCTGTTTCAGATGGGCCGCGAAGCGGGCCTTCTCACGATGCGGCACCTTAGCCAGGATGTTCCGCATGAAGTGAACCTTGCAGCGCTGCCAGCTCGCCCCGAGCCACTCCTTGCGGACCGCGGCCTGGATCCCGGCATGGGCATCGGAGATCACAAGCGCCGTCCTCTTCATGCCTCTGGCTTTGAGCTTCCGGAAGAAGAGGCGCCAGCTGTCTTCCGACTCGTCGAACATGGGCTCCACGGCCAGGATCTCACGAGAACCGGCCGGGTTGACCCCGCAGGCGATCATCACGGCCACCGAGACGACCCGTCCTTCAACACGAACCTTCTGATAAAGAGCATCGATCCAGAGGAAGGGATACTCTTCGGCCAGAGGGCGAGCCTTGAAGTCCTCGACCTGGGCGTCCAGCTCCTTGTTGAACTCCGAGACCTGGGAAGCGGAGATGTTCTCGATGCCCATCGCGTGGGCCAGACGCTCGATCTTCCGGGTCGAGACCCCGTTGACGAAGGCTTCCTGGACGACCGCGATCAGCGCTTGTTCAGACCGGCGTCTCTCCGAAACGAAGAACGGGATATAGCCGCCCTTGCGGACCTTGGGCACCAGAAGATAAACCGTCCCCATCCGCGTATCGACTCGCCGAGCCCGGGCCCCGGAGAAGTAGGTTGCCCGATCAGAGCTGTGCTTCCCCTTGACCGCCCCGACCTTGGCTTCCGCCTCGATCCGCATCATCTCGGTCATGACCCACTTGAGCATGGCCAGGAAGGGGTCAGGCTCCGTGATGAACTGCAATAGCGCCTTTTTGAAGGGTGACTTATAATGCTGCTGGGCCATCGTAAACTCTCTTCGACTGCGAGATCAAAAGAGAGGAGACGTTTTACTACGATGGCCCCAAAATCGCGAACGCCCCTAGACACGGCCCGAGCTGGCCCTGGCGATTACTTATAAGATGGGGAAAAAGAACGAAGAGGCCAGGGGTCCAGCCGGGTGAAGACGGAATATTCGAGGCCGCCGCTTATATGACAGTTTACGTCGCTATCTGAGCTGCCTCTTCGGGCCGAGCGGCAGCTCGCGGACGACGTCCGAGGGCGCCTTGATCCTCAGGGCGACGTCCTTCTCCCCTCGGATCTTCTCGTCGGTGATGTAATGGACGTCGAGCAGTCCGTCGGAGTGGAAGCCCGTCCGGAAATAGTTCATCTCGGCGAGAGAAAGGCTCCAGCCGAGAAGCCAGGTCTCGATCTCCTTGCGCTGGCGGCCGCTCCCGAGGAAATGGATGACGAGCTTGATCGGGCCGGCCGGGTCGATGTCCCGGCCGTCGCTCTCGTCGAGGTAATAGACGCCGCGGACCCCCCAGGGCTGGCCGCCGCAGTGGAAGGCGATCCGCTCGGCCATGCGCAGGCGCCAGCGGGCGTGGTCCTCATCCTCGCGCGGAACGCCGATACCGCCCTCGCAGGCCGTCCGCACGGGCGCCTCGGGCGAGGCGAAAAAGCCGACGGCGAGCCCCCGGTCGGCGTTCATGAGCACCCGGAGGACCTTGCCGCCTGTCGCTTCGGGGACGTCGATGACCCGGAGGACGTCCGTGATGGCGGCGCACTCCGGGCAATGCTCGGCCAACTTGTTCGGGGTCTCGAGGAGGAAGCGCTCGTTGAACTTCGCCCCGTCGTCGTCCGGATAGAGCGGCAGGTAGCGGATGCCCGCTTCGACGAGGTCCTGGAAGAAATGGGTCCCGAAGGACACGTCGGGGACGTAGTTGCCTTTCTTCCGGGCGACCTCGATGAGCATGGCCGAGTTGTTGATCTCCGAGTAGGTGATGCGGACCCCGAGCTTGATGTCGCCGCGGCTGCCCCAGCGCCCCGGGCCCATGAGGATGAACTGGCGGCGGGGCAGGAGCTTGTTGAGCTTGCCGACGGCCTCGCCGACGGCGACGAGGTCGGCGAAATCCGCGAGCTCGCCGTAGCGGTCCGGATCGACGTAGACGATGTGGGTGATGTCGGCCACCCGGCCGTTCGACACGTGCTTCCCGGCGGTGAAGAGGACGGAGGCGTCGGGGAGGTTCGACGGGATCTCCATGGCCACGTCGTCGGCCGCCTGGCTCTGCGGCCGGCACTGGAGGAGATAGAAGTCGGCGCCCGTCGAGGCGAACTCGATGTCGACCGGGAAGCCCATCGCCGTCGACAGGGTTTTGAGGATGGCCTCGAGCTGGAGCATGAACGGCGTCCCGGCGATGAGGCCCTCGAAGGTCACGACAGCGTCGTCCCTGGCGATGTCCGTGGCCACGCCCATGGGCCTCTGGAGAAGGCCGTCCCGGTAGATCGAGAAGACCTTGGTCAGGGCGGGATACTCGGGGCCGACCTCCTCGAGGAGCTCGAGGATGTCCTTGGTGACGAAGGTGTTCTCCGTGAGGTCGATGACGTCGATCTTCTTGGGCGAATAGCGGACGGCCTCGTCGGTCGAGACGTTGACCCGGAGGTTGGGCTGGCTCGGGGCCACGAGGACGGGGTAGTCGTCGCTCGTCCGGTCCACGGCCCGTGTCCCCAGGCCGGGCACGAGCCGGAGGAGGCCGTCCTCCCGCTTGATCCGCGGCGACCAGCGGAACTCGTTCCGGCTGAAGGCGACGCCGGCAAAGGCGGGGAAGAAGTACTTGCCGGCCCGCGTGCCGACGACCTCCTGGATCATGACGGCCATCTCCTCGTAGAAGTCGAGGAGGCCCCGCTCGGCCCGGTACTGGATGGGGTCGGGGCTGAAGATCGAGGCATAGACCTCGGCTATGGCATCGAGGAGGGCCTCGAGGCGCTTCTGCTTGTCGCCCTGGTTGGCCAGGAAGAGGCTCTTGTACTTCCCGGCGAAGGCCGTCCCCAGCCGGTCCTCGAGGAGGCTCGAGCTGCGAACGATGAG
>Ga0299912_10003281_pt1 | contig 13215 bp, 12 predicted proteins | sample RVTome_2_FD_207667 | JGI IMG/M metagenome (GOLD analysis project Ga0299912, IMG submission 207667) | Soil microbial communities from uranium-contaminated site in the Upper Colorado River Basin, Wyoming, United States - RVT95D214 (version 2) ...
GCACCATCTTTGCGCTAACATATCCGAATTTACCTGATAATGCAAGAATCTCAGTAAAATTTTTGCGCTGCTGTCCGGCATCCCCGACCAGCCTAAAGGATGCCGGATTTCGGGTCAAAAGCCGAGGGGGCGTCGTCGGTAAATGCAGACGAAGCAAGGATTTTTCGGCAGGTGCAGTGGTTTCCGAGATGGCATAGGGCAAGTCTATGTGGTCGGCAGGTGAATTGTCACGGTCGTTCCGACATCGGGCTGGCTTTCAATATGCAGGTCGCCGTTGTTTATCTGTATAAACCTTGCAGCGTATGCAAGGCCCATTCCGCGTTTTCGCCCCGCGGGCTTGGCGGAGAGAAACGGGTGAGTCGCCTTTCGGACGGTCTCTGCGTCCATTCCGCAGCCAAGATCCATAACCTGGAGTCTCACCAGGCCGCCCGCCCCAACCGGCCCGGCGGTAATCTTTATCGGCCCAAGCTCACCGCAGTAAGATTCAATGGCGTTGGTTACGATATTGGCGACGGCTGAGGCAATCTGTGCCGAATCCACGAAGACCTCTTTCACATCGTCGGCTACTTCGAGATGAACGTTGATGTGCTCTGTGTTTGTCTTGCGGCCGGCCAATAACAAAGCTTCATCGATTATCTGCCTTACATCGGTCCGAGCGGGCCTGGGCTGGGGTGGCTGGGCAAAGGTCATCAGGTCCTGAATGATAGCGGATGCCTCATTCGCATTATCCTGAATCTGATTGAGGATATCTTTCTTTTCCTGGTCGGTTTCGGCCCGGGCGAGCATCTGCGCCCTGCCGGAGATTACCGTCAGGGGATTGTTCAACTCGTGAGCGGCACCGGCGGCCATCTCAGCCAGAGCTTCGATGTGGCTGCCTGCGCCGGTCTCGGGTTCAACAGGCTTTGTCGCCGGGGGTCCCCAGGGGGCGGGCCGGACTGCACCGGACGGCGAAACAAGCTGCACGAAGCGCTCGGCAAGACTCTGCTGCCCGGCGACGGCAAGGGCTGCGTCCAAGACAGCAGCCGCAACTGAAGACGATGTCTTGAACTTCTCCTCGAACAACGCCGCATCGCCCGGATAGTTGAGTTCAAAGGCAATCGCCCCAACCGCAATGCCGTTGGAAAGCAGGGGCAGCAGCTTAGTCCTGCCCTGGCCAAAGTCAACGTCCAACTGCTCAAACAGCCAGTCAATATGGTCGTGGGCGTCAAGAATCGCGAAGCTTCTGCTTATCGGCTTCGGTACGGCGGAGACTTTGTCGGGCACGTCCAGGCAAACCGTCCTGCTGTGGCCCAGGCTCTCCACGATGACGGCATCGAGCGCCTGCGCGCCGGGCGGAGGGGCCAAATACAGACACACCATGCCCGTTTGATAGAACTTCTGCCAGCGTCCGGCGAAATCCTCGGCTACGTCTATTGCGCCGGCCGTCGAATCTATGCTGAGCAGGAATTCCGTCAGGAAATCCAGATGGCTCGAGGCGGTTTGGAGCCTGCGATTCTCTTTGGACAGCTCCGTCTGCTGCCGGGCCAATTGTGCCACGGCGGCCTGGGCGGCATCACAATAGTCAGCCACGGCATCGGGCGAATCCAGGCCGAGGACATTGGATTTCTCCGCGATCCGGGCAAGCAGGTTTTGCAGAATCTGCTCAAGCTGTTCGGGGGCTATTCCGAGCGACTGGGCGTTTCTCTCCATCGGTTCGGGCGGACCGTAGCTGCCGGACCGGCCTATGCCGCTCCGACGCGCCAGGGAATCAGCCAACTGCACTACCTGGGCTATCCTGACTTCGGGCATATTCTGCGAAATTGCCGCGGTGTCGCTGTGGTGCAGCCAGATAGCAAGGGCTATTGCGTTCGGCAGCCGCCACTTACCGGCCAGACGCTTGCCGAGGATTGCGTGATCGGCGCCGAGGTATTCCTGTTCAACCGTATGCAGGGAAGATTCCGTCGATTTCGCCTGTTCGGCAATGCGGGCGAAGCTCTTGGGCATCGCATCCTGGAGCGCGAGCTTGCCGATATCGTGCAGCAGCCCGGCGCAATAGGCCAACTGTGAATCCACATGTGCGGCGGCAATCCGTGCGATGTCCTCGGCACAACAGGCGACTGCAAGACTATGCAGCAGGAGGTCTTTTCTGGAGGGCGCATCGGGGCCTTCGGGGTACCGGGAGACTTTGACAGACAAGAGGACATCGCGGACGATGGGCGCGGGCAATGCGTTAAGTGCGGGACGAAGAGAAAGGGCGTCGCCCGGCAGCAGTATGCCCTCGCGGTCAACGAGAGAGAGGATCCTCGCCATAACGGCTGGGTCTGATTCTATAATGTCGGTCAGGGCGGAAGGCGAAAATGCGCCTTGCAGAAGTTTGGGAAGAAGACGCGCCGCAACACAGGGCAAGATGGAAAGTGAATCGAGCCGGCCGACTGCAAGCTCCACGCGGCGGGCTGCTGTTGAGGCGTTGGGCGATATGTCCGGCATATAGCTAACCTTCTCCTTAAGTGTTCGCTTAGGCCATAAGCAAGATACCCGCCGGGCGCGCCGCTGCTGCTATCGGGCGCCGGGTTGCGGGGGCGCCGTGGCCGACCGCATTGTCCCCTATTGCATCTTCAATGCCGCCGTGACTCTGCCGATAAGCGTCGCAACACTGAAGGGCTTCTTGACGAAGTCTTCCGCGCCGGACCTCATAAGCTGGTCGATTTCATCCTCTTTTACGACGCCGCTGACGATAATGATTCTGATATCCTCGAATTCGGGGTTCCTCTTTATCGTCTGACAGACGACATTGCCGTTGACGTCGGGCAGCATATAGTCGAGCAGTATGAGTTCGGGGCGAAACTGCTCGGTTGCTATTCCAGCCTCATAGCCGCTGGATGCGGTCTTTGTTTCAAACCTGCCGTCCTTCGAGAGGATATCAACCATAAGCTCGACAATCTCCTGGTCGTCATCAACAATAAGGACTTTTCTCTTGCCGGAGTCGATACTGTCCAGAGGAATGCTATTATCCTTCATGAACCTAATCAGACTGTGGCGTGGAATCCTGCGGAATTTTGAGCCAGGAACACGAAACCCCTCCAGCCGACCGGAATCGAAGCAGCGGATGATGGTTTGTTGGCTCACCTTGCAGACCTCTGCCGCCTCCCCGGTGGTAAACAAATCCTTCATTTTATCCATTCCTCGTCTTTAACCAAATCCTTTTGATGTTTGCTCTAACCAAATTACCTTTTCGCCCCAATTTAACGGGGTGCATCGAGATTGTCAAGCATAAAAAGGTTAGAAAACCAAAATTTTGCACAGGAAAATCTTGATATTATCAGTCGTTGTGGCAGTTTTTGGTGTTCGCGTTGGTTTTATGGGCAGTGTTTCGGTCGGTTGCCCACTACGAAAACCCTGGAGTCTCAGTCAGGCTTGCAGGCAACCATAAGTCGGTCACAATAGTAATGGTTGTTGCTACGCTGGTGCTGGGGGTGCTAATACCTCTCATCAAGGTTGATACCGACCCGGAAACCATGCTCTCAGCCGAGGAGCCGGTCCGCTTATTTCATGACCAAACCAAGAGGCATTTCGATTTAAGCGACATTGTTGTCGTCGGCATCGTCAACAATAAGGACCCCAACGGCGTTTTCAATCCGGCGTCGCTGGCGATGACATATAAGCTGACGGAATTCGCCAAGACACTGCGCTGGCCCGACGAGGACGCTCACCTGCGGCCGAACATACACTACAAGGTCAACGACAACCTGTCCTGGGAGATGGGCGCCAACATCTTCTTCGGCGACTACCCCAACACCTTCTTCGGCCAGTTCGAGAACAACACAAACATTTACACCGGCCTGCGCTATAGCTTCTGAGCGGTACTTGTTCGGCAGCACTGTGCGCTACCCAAATCACCAGACGTAGCAACTGCGTGTGCCGCCAGACTCGGTACTTCTATTCTGATGTTTTGGATTGACGGAATGGGGTGGGGTGGTTAGACTTCACCAAGTGCAGTTGGTTTTTGTAAGGAGGCGCAATTGCCAAAGAATGGCTTTTAGAATGGAGGCTACAATGAAACGAAGGACATTTCTGGCGTTGGGAGCCGGCGCGGCCGGCGGTCTTTGCATGCACGGATGCCGATTGCCTCAATCAGGGCGGGGTGTATCCGCTGAGCCGTTCAAGATTTCGCTGGCTCAATGGTCGCTGCACAGAAGGCTTCGCGGCGAGCAGGAGCCGAAGCTGGACAATCTCGATTTCGCCAAGACCGCCAGCGAGTTCGGGATCGACGCAGTCGAGTACGTCAACCAGTTCTTCAAGGACAAGGCCACGGACACCGAATACTTGGCTGAAATGAAGAAGCGAGCAGCCGACTACGGCGTCAAGTCGCTGCTGATTATGTGCGACGGCGAAGGCAACCTCGGCGACCCGGATTCGGCCAAGCGCGCCGCGGCGGTTGAGAATCACTACAAATGGGTTGCAGCCGCCAAGTACCTCGGATGTCACTCAATCCGCGTCAACGCGAGCTCGGCAGGCTCATACGAAGAGCAGCAGAAACTCGCCGCCGACGGGTTGAGGTCTTTGAGCAAGTTCGCCGTCGGCTATAAGATCAACGTCCTGGTCGAGAATCACGGGGGGCTGTCGTCCGATCCCAAGTGGCTGGCCGGCGTGATGGAGAAGGTGGGTCTATCCAACTGCGGGACGCTGCCGGACTTCGGCAACTTCCCCGATGAAATTGACCGCTACGAGGCCGTCAAGACGCTGATGCCCTACGCCAGGGCCGTCAGCGCCAAGAGCTACGACTTCGACGACAAGGGCAATGAGACCAAGATCGACTATCATAAAATGATGGCCGTCGTTCTGGACGCCGGCTACCACGGCTACGTCGGAATAGAGTACGAAGGCTCGCGGTTGAACGAGGTCGGCGGAATACTCGCAACCAGAAGACTGCTCGACGAGATCATCAAAAAACATGGTCAGGCTTGATTCATTTCCTCAGCACCGAGCGCGGCAGAATAGCAAATGTATGCGACAGGGCAAGGCGAGTTTGAAAGTTTGCCAAAAATCTTCAAAAATAGCTTGACAGTCGCCTCGGATCTGCCGTATAATATGTTTGGATCGGGGTGTCCCCGGTCGGCGAAGGGTTCCTAACGGAACTCTTCGTTTTTTTATGGGAACATCTTCAGACCCCAGCCCAGATATTCACCCTTCCTGTTGTGGTATATCTTTCTGCTTACGATAGTAAACGGTACATAGGGTTCCTTTGGATGCAACAAATGTCGCGCCAATGGGTAGGCACATAAGTCGGCAATTTGCAGGCCTGCAACATTAGCGTGCTTATTGTGGAAACTGAAACCTGCTATTTTCTGTCTCAGTCTCTCTGCTGCAATGTAATATGTTCCTCGATCCATAATTGAGTTGAAATGAGAGAGCAGCATTTGGTCTTCCTTCTTACCTCTTTGTTCGACAATGATCTGCACGGTCGTTTTCTCCGGGAGATTGTCCAGATAGAAGATTAACCTTTCGATAATGAACGACAACGAAAGCGAGTAAGGGTCTTTGGCTCCCTTGCCATATTTCTGAATGTGTTTCTCTTTTTGAATGGCTGAGCCTATCAGGCAGTAATCTGACTGGTCCAGAACCAGATTAAGATCCCGGTAGAACCGTTCCTTTATTTGCAGATCGAACAGTATCTGAAATGCGCCCTCGCACTTACGAATATCTCTTGAATGAAGCACAACATGCGTTGTCCCGAAATACTTCTGCTTGAAGCTGTTCACTCGGGCCTCAATTTCATCCAAACGGCCTTTTTCTATGACACACCCACACAAAAGAAATAATGGGAAGTTCTTGTCCACAAAACTCAGGCCGTGATCGCCCGTCTCATCCAAAAACAAGAAATGGCTCATAATTCATCTTTCATGTTACAGCTCAAATATTGATATGTTCTCATCCGGGGCTTATGATAGCTTGAAGCAAGAAGATGAACAGAGAAAAATAGCGCGTAACGGAGCTATAATGCTTGTTGGCGTGATGACAGCGCAACTGCACATGCAGGGGATAGACTCGCTCAAGGCCAAACGCAGCATCGTCAAGGGTCTTATCGGCAGGCTCAAGAGCAGGTTCAATATCTCAATCTCGGAGGTTGACCATCAGGACAGCAAGACCAGCGCCGTCGTCGGCATTGCGATAGTCTGCAACGAGAGCCAATTCATCGACCAGCAGTTCGACAGCATCGTCGATTTTATGCGCAACGACGGCCGATTCTACCTCGCCCAGGTCGAAAGAGAGACATTCTCGTAGCTCGATGCTCGATAGTTGATTGTGCCCGGGGGGTGGTTCGAGCTTTCCATCGTGGCCTGTCAGAGCAGGTCGGAGATATCATAGACGCGTGTATGCCACTTTTCTCTAAGCGAGTCTTTTGTCCCGACGGTGATGACTCCGCCGTCGATTACGCAGCCGAGCTGGCCGGGGCTGCCGGTCACGGCCATAAGCAAAGAGCTCAAAGCGGCGCGAAGCGGAACATCGGATATGCCGTCCATCATTATCGGCGTTTGGCGGTCTATGCCGGCGTTGTCGTACAAATCCTTCCAGAGGACAATCAGCCTCAACGGCGGATCGACAGAATTCTTCAAGTCGTCTATCGCCTGACCGAAGGTCGTATCGAGCGTCCAGCCTGAGACGTCAACGCGCACCTCTAATTGCTCATCGAGTGACATAATCGTCCTCTTGGGCTGTGCGACTGCCTTCTTCGGCGTTACGAAGTTGAGCGCTTCGAGCACCTTGCGAATCCGAGGGTCGCCTCGCGGGTCGTTGGCGTCGGCGATAGGCGGCGGCTCAATATGGATTGAATCCTTTGAGTCGAGACGTGCCGATATCGGGTCAACGTAGGCGACCGGCAGATTGGGCATATAGGAGGAGAAGTGCGTCCAGAAGGCGCCGAGATAGCACCGTTTGCCGTCGGCGGCGACTACGAACGGTACGCCCCAGACGCCCGGCGATGGAATACGGTCTTTTGCGCCCGGCGTCAGCTTGAGAGTGTGCCGGTCCCAGTCATAGCCGAGCAGATTCTTTTCGGTGATAACCGGTTCAGGGGCGAGGCGAAGCTCTTCGAGCGTGACGTCGTTGGGCCTGCCGGCGTCAACCGGGGCAACAACGAGATATATGGCGAAACGATACTTGTCTTTCGCCGGTTTCGGCTCGGCGATGCCGAGCTTCTCCCAGGGCTTGCCATTAAACGGCCCGTAGAAGGGGTTTCCGCCCGGATGGCCCGGCTCCGGCGAGATATAGTACCGGTTCTTTGCAGGAACGTAATAGACAACGCTGCTGCACCAACGCTCCGGATGACGGGCAAGGACAATGTCACTTCGCAGGCGATACGTGTTCGGATCGTTCGGATCACGAGCGAACAGGTCGGGCAATTCCGCACGGTCGCGGGTCTTCGCTGCACTGCTAAGGTCAAGCCCGCAGAACTCCGGTTCTCCGCCTTTGTCAGGCATTCTTCTTGCCTTGAACTCATTTAGGATGCCGCGAGCCGTATCCAGGCCTGGAACGGCGCTCGATGTCCATTTAGGCAGGGTCTGCCGCCAGTCGTGGTTGTTGCGCCCGCTGAGGATAAGGACCCGAATCGGCGCGGTTCCCTCGGCGGCGTCAGCGCGGTCAAAGCAAAGCAGCGGGGCAGCCATCGCCGCCAAAATGAATGCAGCCAACGATTTAGTCGTCATAAGCTACGCCCCATTTGCCGTCATCGGTCGGCTGTTTCGCCCAGAGCCTATTGCTCTGCTGTTGAAAACCTTGTAAATTGTCATTTCGAGCGAGCCGAAGGCGAGCCGAGACACGTAGCGAAGCGAAGAGCCCGGGACGGAAATCTGTTTTTTAATAGATTCCTCGACTTCGGCCACAAGGGCCTCCGCTCGGAATGACCTAACCTTGAACTTTTCAAGAGAGCAAGGGCCTATTTTAGTCTTCCTGCGGACCATTGAATCGCCCGCGAGAGGAGCTTGCGGAAGTTCGGGTCCGCGTATGCCTTGCCGTCGTGGCCAAGCTGGATGCCGCAGACGTTTGTTCTGCCGAAGCGCCGCACCCAGCCGACCGTCTTGTCGCTTTCGGGGTGGTCAACGGTCAGCAGGACGTGATTATCCTTCTCGAAGCCGCAGTACTTGTAGCCTTCGTCGTGTATCTTGAAGTCTTCGATGCCGCGAGTTATCGGGTGGGACTTGTCGGCTATCTTGATCTCCATATCGATGTCGTGCATGTACGTGCTGCCGCGAACTTCCTTGCCGTCTTCGACAGCGGGCTTGGTGTAGTATTTGCCGCCGCCGATCTTTCTGAATTCGGGCCAGTCCTGAAATGCGCCCATACCGTGGTGCAGGCAGACCAGGCCGATGCCGCGGTCGAGCAGTTTTTTGAGATTGTCCTGACGCTTCTGCGAGATGTTCTGCGTCATATTGTACATCACGATCACGTCGTAGTCCCAGTTGCCGATGTCCTCGAATATCTCGCTGTGGTCTTTGAGCTGGACCTCGGTCCACTTGACGTCCTTGAACGAGTCGAACATCTCAAAGAAGGGCTTTCGCTCGAAGTCGTGTCCGCCTGTCAAGACGGCGACTTTCAGCGGGCCTGCCATTCGCGGCGGCAGAGGCCTTACCATAATGCTTCTGTAATAGACGACGCTTTTGGGGTCGTGGCCCTGCAGGGCGAACGTGCCGTGCGAGAGCTTGCGCCCGGGGAACTGACTGTGGACGAATCCCGGCGGCTCGGTCCAATCCACCGTGGTCTTGCCGTTGACTTTGATAACGACGTTGCTGCCCTGCACGATTATCTGCTCGGTGAACCATTCGCCGTCCTTGGCGGGCGAATTGTCCAGGACGTCTTCGACGGCGAAAAGCCCGCCGGTCTTCTTGCGGTCGCTGTGGGTATTGTTGACCTGGACCTCGAAGCCTTTTGCGGGCCAGTCTGTTTCCTGGTAGGCCGTGTGGAAGTAAATGCCCGAATTCGATCCGGGCTTTGTCATAATCTCGGCCTTGAACTCGAAATTCGTAAAATCGGCGTTCTGCACGGGGCCTGTGTAAAACAGATGCGAGCGCGGCCCGTCGGTTACGAGCAGACCGTCTTTTACACTCCAGGTGCTTTTGTTCTCGCTGGCCTTCCAGCCGTTGAGCGTACCGTTAAAGAGACTTATCCAGCCGTCTTCTTTGGCTGTTTCGACCTTTTGTTCCGCCGCCGGAGCAGCGATGCAGAGCACGCTCAAAACCAATACTGCGAAAAACAGTTTCTTAGTCATCTGATTCTTCTCCTTAATTGTTTTGACTCAGCACAACAAAAAAAACGGTGAACTTGATTACTCAAACTGACCACTTTTCAAGAAAACGGTACGATAAGTCCTTATGCGACAGCAATATAGCACAGTGTGTCATTCCCGCGAAAGCGGGAATCCACTCACCCGCCACACTACTGGATACCTGCTTTCGCAGGTATGACAAGGCGAAGCGATCAGTTTGGGTATCTTCTTCTCAACTCCTACAGTTTCCACGGCGCCCGCATGGCGCGTTTGAGTCTGCGGTTGGCGTCGTCGTTGTCCACGAATTGCTCTTTCTTCGGGTCCCACTTCAGCTTTTGCTCCAGACGAATGGCAATGTCGCTTATCTGGCAGATTATGTCGCCCTGGACGGCGTCGTCGATGTGCGCGACCGGCTTTGACCTGGTCTTGACGCAATCGAGGAGGTTTCGCACGTGGTTGCCGCTTTCGGGCAGGCGGACGTCATTGGGGCCGAACTCGGTCGCCAGCAGCTCCTTAGGGTTTGCGTTGATGCCTGCGCGGTCAACGTGGACCCAGCCGTCGCTGCCTTCGAAGGCGGTGCCGTGACTGTCCGTTCTGCCGTAGCGGTCGCGCCATTCCTGCGGGCAGGGCCAGCCGGTGAAGTTCATCGTCAGTCCGCTGTCGTATTTGAGGACAACGTTCCAGTTCATCGCGGTATCGCAGATGCCCTGGGTGGGCCAGGTCCCTTTGCCCTCGACCGTCAAGGGCGTGGTCACTAATTTTCCGCCGCCCCAGAATGCGATGTCAATTGGGTGGATGCCCCAGCCAGCGATAAAGCCCACGGCGTAATCGGAGATAAACCACCACAGCGCATTCGAGCAGCGGTCTTTGGTGTAAGGCGTGAACGGCGCGGGCCCCAGCCACATCTCGTAGTCGAGCCATTCCGGCACCGGCACAGGCGCCGGGTCGCCGCCCTGGCTGCTGCCCGGAGACCATACGTTGATTGTGTGGAGCTTTCCGAGCCGACCGTTCAGCGCCAGCTCGCAGGCAAAACGGAAATTGCGCTCGGAGCGCTGCTGGGTCCCGAATTGGAAGATTCTGCCGTGCCTGTGCACCGCGGCGCGGAGCGCCTGGTCCTGCTCAACGCTCAGGCCCATCGGTTTTTCGAGATAGACGTCCTTGCCCGACTGCACAGCCGCAAGGGCCGTCAGGACGTGCCAGTGGTCGCACGTTGCCGAGAGGATCACGTCGATGTCGTCGCGGGCCGTCATTTCGCGGAAGTCCTTGTACGCCGTGCAGCCGGCGCTTTTGTAGTGATCGTTCACAATCTTCCGTACCTCGTCGCGCCGGGTGCTTTTGACGTCGCAGATAGCCACCACCTGGGCGTCTTTCTGGCCCAGGAAGTTCTGCATAACGCCGGTGCCCTGGGGCCCGACGCCGACACAGCCGACAACGATTCGCTCGCTGGCTGCGACGCTCCCGGCGTTGCCAAGCGCAGACGACGAGACCACGTATGGAAACCCCACTGCTCCCACAGCCGTGCTGGCGGCCCGCCTTATGAACTGCCGTCGATCAATTGTTCTATTTCTCATAACATTACTCCTCAATTCGAATTGGGTAACTGCTGAAACACTAATCAATCATCAATAGTCAATAATCAATTCAAAGCCGCCAGGGACTGCGCATCGGCCGGGACAACATCCGGTTGGCTTGCGCATCGTTGACAAACTGCTCCTTATCCGGGTCCCAGCGCAGCTTGCGTCCCAGCCGCATCGCAATGTCACTGAGCTGGCAGAGCGTATCCGACCGGACCGCCGACTCGACCGGGGCGACCGTTCGTGCCCGGCTCTTTACGCAGTCTAAGAAATTCTGCTGGTGATGGTTGCTCACCGGCAGATGCACTTCGTCAGGCCCAAGCGGCTTTTCGAGGAGCCAATCGGCGCTCGCGGCGGGCTTGCCGCCTAAGTGCTCTTCCTTGACGAACACCCAGCCGTCCTCGCCTTCAAACTTCACGCCCAGGGGATTTCTCTCGCCGTCGGTGAAGTTCATCACGACGCCGTTCGCCCAGTACAGATTGACGTCCCAGCCCGTCGCACAGTCGCACAGGCCGTCGGTCGGAAATTCACCCGTTCCCTCCACTTCCAGCGGCCCGGTCAGGTCGGTGCCGTTGCCCCACGTGGCGATGTCGATAGTGTGGATGCCGCAGCCCGCGATGAAGCCCAGGGCGTAATCGCTGATGTGAAACCAATGGCTGTTATTGACTCGATTGGCCGTATAGGGCGCCCAGGGGGCCGGCCCGAGCCAGAGGTCGTAGTCGATCCAGTCCGGGACAGGCGTCGGCGGATAATTCTCCGCCGCGATGCTGTAGCGCGAGGCCACAATGATTTTCTTGATTTTGCCGATTCGCCCGCTGCGGACTATCTCGCATACGAATCGTGAATTCCGGCTTGACCGCTCCTGCGTGCCGAACTGGAAGACGCGATTGTACCGATTGACCTCCCGGCGGAGCACCTGCCCCTGCTCGACGCTCATCCCCAACGGCTTCTCGCAATAGACATCCTTGCCCGATCGCACCGCCCCGAGCGCGTGCGGGACGTGCCAGTGGTCGTTCGACGCGATCACCGCCGCGTCAATATCGTCGCGTGCGCACAACTCGCGGAAATCGATGTATGATGCACAGCCGGTCGTCTTGTAATGATCGTTGACCATCTTTTGGCCGTTGTCGCGGTTGGGCTTCTTAACGTCGCAGACGGCTACGACCTGGGCGTCCTTTAGATTCAGGAAGTTGCTCAGCAGCGAGCCGCCGCGTCCGCCGACGGCGATAGAGCCGATCGTTATCCGTTCGCCTGCCGCGACGCCGCCGTCTTTACCCAGCGCCGACGCCGAGACTATGTAGGGAAAGCCAACCGCCCCCGCAGCAATGCCCGCTGCCTTTTTCATGAAGCCTCGACGTGACGTATTCTTAAGACCCTTCATAGCCGGACTCCTTACTAACGCCTTCTTAATCTGCAAATAGTGCCCGCCGGGCAACAAGACTCGGCCCATAGAGTCTAACCAAACGGCCCCCACCCCGTCAAACCAAAAACGCGGCGGGCCCGGGGTGTAGTTCATCTTTGTAGGTAAGGACAGGCTTTCTGGAGGAGTTCATCCGTGCCCGCCGCAGCGGGTCATTCCGGCCTTGAGCCGGAATCCAGAAATCGCGGGTACTGGATTCCCGCTTTCGCGGGAATGACAAGGGACGCCACAGAGACTCACGGAGGACAAAGATTGTCCACCTCACGGGGAAAGCTGAGAAAACGCCCAACGATGACAGATAATTCACCTACAAACGTGAATCGCACCGGGCGGGCCCGGAGTAATGCGGGCATTCATAACGGACTTTGGCTGCGGTTCTGAGCCCGTCCTCGCGCTGCGTATGGCAAAAATGGGCGCAAGCATCGAGTACGCGGCGTTTTCGCTTGACGTACTCGCTCTCGCGGTGGATATTACTCCCGGAACGAATCAAAGATGACTTTTTACAGCGGGAGTATTATGATTATGGCTACATCTGTTTCAATCGGGCGGGTTTTCACGGCGGCGGTGGTGGGCGCAATGATTATGGCAGTATCGCAATTCAATTCGGCGGCGCGGGGCGAGGAGACAGTCCGGCTCGGCGAGCTGGATTTGAGTAAGATGACGGTCGGCTGGGGCGAGCCGGTGATCGATCTGTCGATACAGAAGAAGCCGCTCGCGATCGCAGGGCAGAAGTTCGACAAGGGCGTCGGCTCGCACGCCGACAGTGTGATGTATATCGACCTGGCGGGTGGCTCAAAGGGCTTCTCGGCGTACGTCGGCGTCGATGACGAGGTCGGCGGCGGAATCGGCAGTATCGAGTTCCGCGTCTATGGCGACGGCAAGCTGCTGTGGACGAGCGGTATAATGAAGGCGGGGCAGGCCGCCAAGAAACTGGATGTGGATGTCAGCGGCGTCAAGACGCTGGTTCTTGTCGCCAATTCAGC
>Ga0299912_10003282_pt1 | contig 13212 bp, 11 predicted proteins | sample RVTome_2_FD_207667 | JGI IMG/M metagenome (GOLD analysis project Ga0299912, IMG submission 207667) | Soil microbial communities from uranium-contaminated site in the Upper Colorado River Basin, Wyoming, United States - RVT95D214 (version 2) ...
CAACAAAATGGTGCCGCATGAGGAGTTAATGCACGCAACGATGGAATTGGCCAATAAAATAGCCGCGAAACCGCCCATCTCCGTCCGGTTGGCGATCGAGGGGGTTCGCAGAGGGGTGAATTTGCCTTTGCCTGAATATATGGAGTGGCATGCCCAGGCGTTCATGGTTTGTGCGGAAACAGAAGATCATATTGAAGGTTCCAAAGCCTTTATTGAGAAGCGGCAGCCAGTATTCAAAGGGAAATAGAGATGACTCAAAAACACCAAACGAATAAAACGAATGCCACCAAATTAACCAAATTATCCATTTAAACTCACTGAAGGAGGGCCTTATGATCAAAACGAGATTCACGGAGATGTTGGGAATAAAACACCCGATTATGCTGGCAGGAATGAACTGGATTACAACCCCCAAACTGGTAGCGGCTGTTTGTAACGCAGGAGGATTGGGTATCTTCGCCACGGCTGCCTCTACTCCCGAAGAAACGCGAAAGAATATCCGGGAGATTCGAAAGCTCACCGATAAACCTTTCGGGATAAACCAGATCCTGATCGGCCCTGGGGCGAAAGAGAATATCGCCATCGCCATAGAGGAAAAAGTCCCCATCATCAATTATTCTTTGGGAAAACCTTGGTTCATTGATCAGGTCCATTCCTATGGAGGGAAAGTGATGGGAACCATCGCGATCGCCAGACACGCCGTGAGGGCCGCCCAACTGGGCTGTGACATGCTCGTTGTGACCGGACACGAAGCAGCAGCACATGGGGACGTGGCAACCTCAATGGTATTGATCCCCTTGGTGGCGAGTCAGGCAAAAATCCCTCTGATCGCAGCCGGGGGTTTTTATGATGGAAGGGGGCTGGCCGCGGCACTGCTACTGGGAGCGGATGCGATTTCTATGGGCACTCGGTTTATCCTTACCCAGGAAAGTAGCGTACACGATAATTTCAAGAAACTTGTAATCAAAGCCACCGAGCAGGACACACTGTACAGTGATGTTTTCGACGGATTGCCGGGCAGAGTGTTAAAAAGCCCCGGAGCGGAGGCCATGATGAAGGGAGGTTTCCCGCTGTTGAAATCAGTGAGTAGCGCCTTGGAGGTCAAGCGGATCCTGAACCTCTCCTTCCCCAAATTCATTGGCCTCAGCTGGAGTATGATGAAATCTGAGGAAGGAAAGAATCTTTTGATCCAAGCTCGCTCGGCAAATGGGGCGATCCATCATCTGAAAGCGATCAATGAGGGCGACCAAAAGGAAGGATTTTTATTTGCCGGACAGTCCGTCGGCGGCATTCATGATATCCCTACGTCCAAAGAACTCATTGAGCGGATCGTTGAGGAAGCCGAGAAGAGATTGGAAGCAGTAGGAAAAAATATTTATGCTTAAACCGATTGTTGTCTAAGACGACATGCCCCTCATTGCTACGTTGCTACGTTCCTCCTGAGGAACTCCATTTTCAATCGCCCCACCCTCACCCTCCCCCTCGAGGGGAAGGGCTGGGTGGGGGAGATGGATTCCTTCCACGAATAAACCCGAAGCACAGCACCGGCGGCAGTTGCTCGCATGTATGAAAATACTGCCGTTGTCAATAGGTGAAATGAGTAAAAATCACATGCATCGAGTTTTGGCTGCCTGGGCATATCGAGACATGACATCCTTTTACAACTGCCAAGTTGTTTTAGGATCTATGTCCCTTTCATTTGTTCTAATTACATTTTCTTTTTTTCCCCTGCAGAAACCATCGGCTGACTCAAATTTTTCACGTCTGTTAACACGTGGCCTCATTTTTTTCCAAAAGTGAAGGGGGCAAGTTTTACTTTTCCATTGACATCCAATCGGTGTTCGATTAGTTTACAGAATAATCGGGAGGATGGGAAGACTTCTTCAACGATTCCGGAACAGCTTTACTGTTAGGAGCCGTAAGCGAATGGCCGGTGTGAACGGACCTCTGCGTCAAGGAAAAAGCAGAGCTGGAGAGCTATTTTCGAGCGAACGGTTAACGAGTTCATTGGGGTAATGATTTGAAGTTAAGGGAGAGCTGATGCGTGTCTTGATCATTCAATTATTCGTTAACGGCCTTATAACCGCGAGCTTCTACGCCCTCGCCGGTGTGACCTGGGGAGTTATCTACAGAACAACCCATATCTTTCATTTTTCTCATCATTTGGTTTTTTCGGTTGCCGGTTATGCGGCCGTTATGATCACGGCACAGGCTCAACTGCCCTATTTCTTTGGATTTTTCGCAGCGGTTGGAGCAGCGGCGCTTCTTGGCTGCGGCATTGATGCCTTCCTTTACCGACGCCTGAGGATGGCGGGAGCCACGCAGGCAACCACGTTTCTCGCATCGTTGGGGTTTGGGACAGCAGGAGTCGCCATCCTTCTGTTGGCTTTTACCTCCAGTCCCCGACGTCTCGTGGGGTTTCCGACGAAGGTGCTGTCCATTGGCGAGGCATTTTTTAGTGTGGCCGATTTGACCATGGTGATCGTGAGCTGGACGATGATTGGTTTGTTGCTTTTGTTCCTTGCCAAATCGAGGTATGGAAAGGCCATCCGCGCGGTGGGCAGCAACGCCGAGATGGCCAGGAATGTGGGTTTAAATATCGATCGACTCTATTTGCTTGTTTTTGCGATTGGGTCCGGTTTGTTCGGGGCGGCGGCGTTTCTATTTACAGCCAAGAACGTGGCCTATCCGACCATGGGAATCCATCCTTTTTTTATGTCATTTACCGCTGTTTTCCTGGGAGGTGTGACCAGTATGCCGGGACATGCGCTCGCCGGCTTCATTCTTGGACTTTCTGAAAGCCTCGGCATGCTCATACTGCCCGGAGAGTATAAGACAATGATCGCTTTTGCCATTTTATTTGTTGTGATTGTCATTCGGCCTGAGGGGCTCATCGGTTTCAAGCGAGGGTAATCGATCATGGATTATGTCGTCAACATTTTAGTATTTATTCTCATTTACGCGGTCTTGGTCCAATCCCTGAACCTCATCATGGGCTACGTCGGTGTAATATCGATGGGACATGCGGTCTTTAGCGGTATTGGTGCTTATACTGCGGCCCTGATCAGCGTACATTTAGGATACAATTTCCTTGTTGGAACTGTTGCCGGATTCCTGCTGGCAACAATCGTTGGTGCCCTGCTGGCCATGCCGTCCTTAAGGGTTCGAGATGAGTATCTCATTGTATTTACGGTCGGCTTCCAGATGGTGGCCTATGAATTCATGCTGACGGCCCGAGGGATCACGGAGGGGCAAGGAGGTATTCCCAATATACCCTTTCCGAAGCTGTTTGGATTTCAATTTGATACTCCATTTAAGTTTCTCCCCCTCGCGCTTGTTATGGCTGTCATAGGTTTTGCCATTGTCTGGCGGTTAGTCCGCTCGCCTTTTGGCAGAGTGCTCAAAGCAATACGGGAAGATGAAAGTGCATGTCGCGCCTTAGGGAAAAATACCCTTAAGTTCAAAGTCTTAGTATTCGCCTTGAGTGGGGGAATTGCCGCCATCGCTGGAAGTGGCTTGGCGTATTTTATTACGTTTATAAGTCCGGTTTCGTTCAGCGTCGAGATTTCCATATTCATCATTGTTATGGTCATTCTTGGAGGGGAGGCGAATTTTTGGGGACCTCTGGTTGGAGCTGCCATTCTTGTGGGTTTACCGGAAGTCTTGCGTTTTCTACCGGGCACAGCAGGCATCGTTGACGTGCTCCGCGAAATTTTTTACGGCTTAATCTTAGTGATTATGATGATCTTCCGTCCGAAAGGAATTTTGCCGGAGTATGCAGCCCAAACTAAAGAGTATCAAATACCGACAGATTTGCTGATGGAAGGGGATACAAACGATGCCGGCGACGAAGGTCATATGTCTTCGCCTGAGGAAAAGAGACTTACCCACCGAGTTCTGGAAATAAAAGGACTTTCAAAATCTTTTGGTGGCCTGCAGGCTGTGAATGATGCTTCGCTAACGCTGTCATCGGGGAAGATTACCGGTTTGATTGGTCCCAACGGGTGTGGCAAGACCACCATATTTAATCTGATCACCGGGTTTTTGGATGCTGACGGCGGAAAGGTCACCATTCACGGTAAAGAGATCACCGGCAAGGCACCGTACAAACTTATCAGCGACGGACTCGCGCGTTCGTGGCAAGATATCCGCACCTTTAAGGACATGACGGTACTGGACAACGTACTGGTTGCCCGTCCAAAGCAGAGTGGTGAAAAGATCCTATTGCTCTTTTTTTCGCCCTGGCGGGTGGCTCGGGAAGAGCGGGAAAATTACAGAAAAGCGTTGGGATATCTAAAAATGGTAGGGCTGCTCGATAAAGCCGGGCACTTAGCCGGAAGTTTGTCTACAGCGGAACAAAAATTGGTGGCCATTGCGCGGTTAATGGCGACTGAATGTCCTGTGTTGCTTCTGGATGAACCGACATCAGCCCTTGACCTGGAGTCAGTGGAGAGGATTATAAAATTGATAAGGGGAATAGCGAAACAAGGACGTAAGACGATGCTTCTGATCGAGCATAATTTGGACGTGGTCAGGGGGTTAGTGGAAGAAGCGTACTTTATGAGCGAAGGCAAGGTCTTGGCTTACGGTGAACCGTCTGCGCTTATGGCAGATCCCAAGCTGGCGGAAGTGTACTTCGGAATTGATTAGATCAGGACAGGAGAGAAAGGTCGATCTATGCTGCTTGAGGTAAGAAATCTTGAGGCCGGATATGGGAAGAAGCAAATTTTATATGATATCGCTTTGTCCATCCGTGAGGGGGAGATTGTTGGTCTGATTGGCCACAACGGTGCCGGCAAAAGTACTGCCCTCCGGTCCATTTTTGGGTTATTAATACCAAACCGCGGGCAGGTATTCTATATGAACCAAGATATTACGTTTGAGCCGCCGGCCGCCAAACTGGATGCGGGGATCTACCACCTACCGCAGGAAAATTTTATATTTAGTGACCTCACGGTCATAGATAATCTGGAAATGAGCTTTTTTACAATGAAAGACCGGTCAAGTTTTGAATCCAGACTTAACGAGGTCTATAAGTTTTTTCCCGTATTAAGGGACCGTAAGAATCAATTGGCCGGTACCCTCAGCGGCGGGGAGAGACGGATGTTGGGTATTGGGATGGGCTTATTGAGAAAGCCGAAACTGCTCATGCTGGACGAACCGTCCAGTGGATTGTCACCCGTCGCCTTCCAGAATGTGGCAAAGATTATTCAGGAAATCAACAGCAGCCTCGGAACAGCCGTTATCCTTGTGGAGCAGAACGTAAAGGTGGCCTTCAAGCTGAGCAAACGAGTCTATGTGATGAAGGCAGGACATATTATTTTAGAAGAGACCGGAGCAAAGCTTCTTGAGCGGGGCGAATGGTGGGACCTATTTTGATCGAATACAGCAGGGATTTGGCGAATGTCGCCAAGCGACTTGAGTAGCCTGCGTTGACGGGAAGCGGGCGATAGGAGGGTGAAGAGACCGTGTTTGACATACTATTGAAAGATGGCCTGATTATTGATCCATCGCAAGGGATACACAGCGAGGGATCTGTGGCTATCCAAGACGGCAAGATTCGGGCAGTGGGGGAGAGTCTCTCGGGCAGTGAAGCGAAGAAAGTGTTTGACATGAGGGGAAAAATAATTGGACCCGGCCTTATCGACATGCACTGTCACCCAGTGGCTGGATTTGCGGAGCTTGGGGTTCCAGCCGATGAAATAGGGTTGAATTCAGGTGTCACGCTCTTAGGGGACGGCGGGTCTGCGGGACCGGCAAACTTCGAGGCGATGCGATTATTCATCGTCGAACGAGCCAGAACCGATATCCTATGCTTTTTAAACCTATCCAATACCGGTCTCGTAAAGATGCCAGAGATCTGCTCGGAACACGATATCGATATTGATAAGTGCCAGCGAGTGATCGAGGTTCACGCTGACATCATCAAGGGCGTCAAGGTTCGGTGCATCCAGGTCTTGGCCGACAGCGTGGGGATGAAAGCGATAGAAAGAGCCAAGAAACTGGCCAACGATGTCCACCTGCCCTTAATGCTGCATGTGGGCGAAACGAGAAAGCGTGTTCCTGGCGACAAAATGGATGATTTCTCGCGCGCCGCGGTTTCCCTGCTGGAGAAGGGGGATATTCTTAGCCATTATCTCACCTGGGAGCCCGGCGGCATGATCTTAAAGAATGGGACGGTCTATCCGGAACTTGCGGCAGCGCGCGAACGAGGTGCCTTTCTTGATTCATGCCACGGGCTGAATCACTTCAGCTTCACCATCGCCCGCCACGCCATCGCTGGAGGGTTGATCCCCTCGATCATTAGCACCGATATGGCTTCCATCGTCCGACCGGCGGCACAATCTCTAACAGTGGTGATGTCCAAGTTTATAAACCTGGGACTTACGGTGGAACAAGTGATCGAGATGACCACTATGAATCCGGCAAAGGCGTTGGGGGAAGAAAGCAGGCGTGGCAGCCTGAAGCCTGGAATGGCGGCCGATATCACGGTGCTGGAACTGACGAAGGGGGATTACCTTTTCGGCGACGGGACGGGCGGAGAGATGATGCATGGCGACAGGCTATTGGAGCCAAGGATGGTCTTCAAAGGGGGTGAGGCTATGCCAGCATATTCCGGCTATCATCTCCCTCCTGTGTACACGTAGAGGAAGATGGTGCTGTTCCCTGGCAGATTTGGGTGGAATTGAAGTTAAGAGGGGTAACTTAGGAAGATCCAAGTACCGGTTGTCGAATATTCAATAAGTTGTCTAAAAAAACAGAAAGGAGGATGGTTATGAAGCATGCAAAAATTTTGTTGGTTTGTGTAACAGTGTTGGCCTGTTGTTTGTCAGCATACGAGGCAAGTGCCAAAACGTTTCCGATTGGAGCGTATTGGCCAATGACCGGTCCACAGGCCTATTACGGCCGGGTCATGAGCCGCGGGGCTATGACGGCAATCGATCAAATCAATGGGGCCGGCGGCGTGGAGGGGTACCAAATGGATCTGATCATCACGGACTTCAAGAATGTGGATGTGAATTTGTGCGTCACCGGCGTTCGCAAGATGATCAGCGTGGACAAGATCCCAGTGGTATTGGCTTCTTTTAGTGTGACGACTTTGGCGAGCCAGCCGATTTGCGAGAAGGCCAAGGTTCTGATGATCAACGGCGGGGCGTGGAGCCCCAAGCTGGTTAACAAGCCTTATTTACACACCATCCGATTGTCCCAGCAGCAGTTGCTTCCGGCAATGATAAAGTATCTTTGGGACAGCGGGGCGCGCAGACTCGGATTAATGTACCTCTCGGATCCATCCGGTGAGCTGCCGATGAAAAATACGGTGATCCCGATGTGGACCAAGTGGGGGGGTACGATTGTCGCCGAGGAGCCCCATCAGCCGGGATTGACTGACTTCAGCGCCTATCTGACGCGCATTCGGGCCGGAAAGCCGGATGCCATTATCAATCTTTCTACGGGTGCGGATATCGGATATGCTGTCAAAGGGGCGAGGGAAATCGGTTTGACGTGTCCCATCGCCGTCCCCGAGTGGACGGATGATTTACAGACCATCGCCGGCGACACCAGTGAAAACGTTTTTTCGTGCGTGGAGTTCTATGATCGCAAAAGTTCGTATCCTTTGACCCAGGCTTTTGTCAAAGATTTTGAAACAAAATGGAAAGAGCCGACCGACTTCTATTCCGCCAATTACTACGATGCGGTTAAGAACATTTTTGCGGAGCTGATCAGACGCGTTGCCAAAAAGGGGGGCAATCCGCTCAATGGAGGCGAGCTGGAAGAAGCTATTTGGCTCGACCCGACGTTTGAAAGCGTCTACGGAGGCAAGATGACCTTAAAGCGGGATGGATCCGTGGAAAAGCCGATGGTCATTTTCAAGGTCGTCAAGGGTAAATTGACCCTGATTAAGCAAGTGAGTGCTGTGGAATAAGACGTTCTCTGCGTTTCATCTCCCTGATGGTGCTCTCAGTGTACTCATGTTCTGCAACGGAATGAGGGGACGTAGTGAAATACATTCACTGTTGTCCGAGTAATTATTTAAAGAAATGAACTACGTCCCCTTCATATCAGGTGTCTCTCAATGGGTGACACCGAGGGTCTTTAGAAGCTTGACCAACATTCGGTCTCTCCAGTTCTTAATTTCTTCCAAAGTTTTTGTACGAACAACTTCCATCTCCTTGACGCCCCTTATAATTTTCTTCGCTGCCGAGGGAGGAATGGAGGTCCAGGTTTCCATGGTCTCCCATCTGTTACGGTATGATTCGGAATAATTCTCGATAAATCGTTCAACGCCATTTCCAGCTAAATGTATCCGTAAAAAAGGACCAATGATGGGATCGCGAAGGCCTATCCCCATACAAAAGGCTTTATCCACGTCTTCCGGACTCGCTACACCCTTGTCAACGAGATCAATGGCTTCACGCAACAACGCTGCCTGCAATCTGTTCACAATGTAACCAGGGACTTCCCGTTTAAGCAAGGCTGGGATTTTCCCCAGCCTTTTCATGAAATCATAGGCTGCCATCACCGTTTCACGCGAGGTCTGTTCGCCCCCAACGATCTCTACAAGAGGAAGAAGGTAAACTGGAAGAATAGGGTGGACTAACACACAACGCTGAGGTCTCATCGTCGCCTTTTGAATTTCTGTCATGAGTAATCCCGAAGAGCTACTCGCCAAAATGGCGTGATCAGGAGCCGCGACATCCATTTCTTTAAAGACTTGTTTTTTAATATCATAATTATCAAGAACGGATTCTTGAACGTAGTCCGCGTGACATACCGCTTCACCCATGAGCGTGCTCATCTTTATCCGCTTCAGGGCGGCGTCAGCTTCACCTCGTTTCAAAAAGCTGTTTGCCTCCAGAAACATTAGGTTTGACCTTACGCCTCTCACCGACTTCTCCAGGATGGTTTCATCAACATCCTGAAGAATCACTTCAAAGCCTTTTGAGGAAAATAGAGTCGCCCAACCTTGGCCTATGAGACCTGCTCCAACACAGGCAACCTTATGAATTTCCATTGGCGTTCCTCCTCATATTAAATGGCTCGACATCGACACCTCTCTCATTATTACATTGAGGTTAAAAGGAAATATAAAATCCCGTCAAGAATAAACAGCCTGTTGTCGTAACCCCTCAGTTATGATCGGAGATCCTATTTTCAGGATCGGAGCGGTCTCTCCGGAGCAAACTTGAAGCGGCACATTTTAGCGATGAGCCAAGGCGTAAATGCCCTTAAAACGGCCCCTTCAGCACTACCCGCCGATTCCCCACTCTCTAATGATCCGCATTTCAAGGTTTCGGAGGGGAGACCACTTCGATTCAACCGCGCCCGAGACTGAGGGATTACGGGTTGTGTTGGCGTGTTGCGCGATACGCCTCTGAGGATGCTCTGGGGTCTCCAGGCTTTGGAATTTAAGTAATGTGTGTGCGTGAGAACCCTTGACACGAGGCAGTCTCTCTTCAGGTTGCCATATAGAAAAGGATGTCGTTCTATTTGCTAAAAGTATTGCGGTCGGGGAGTCGGGTTACAAGGGATTGGGGTGGGGTAGGAACTCAACTTGGGAACAGGAGGAGCGAGTGGTGCCTTCGGGAGTGGTCAGAAATTAAAGATTAGAATCTGCGAAAATCAGTAAAATAGCAAACAACGAACGCATTCCTCCCCGTCAATTTCCATTTTCCCCTACGTCCCGTAATTTCGTGGTATATTCTGTGCATCAGCATGCAAAAGACAGTATCTCATTTTAATATGGTGTATCGGTTCCTGTGACCTTCGTATTAAAGAAGTCATCCCGTTAGGCCTCATGCCTTGGCCTCCTGGAAAGTGACTATGAGTTGGAAAGAAGATCCGCGATGGGCCTATGTCTTCGTCAATTTGTCTTGCCTGATGTGGGCCAGTAATTTTGTGCTGGGAAGGACCCTGCGGGAAGAGGTTGGACCTCTGATGCTGACGGTCTCCCGTTTTGTGGTGGCCTCTCTATTCTATGCGGTGATTCTGGGCCGCTCTGCCTTCAAAGAGCGACTGCTTCCAAGGGACTGGGCTTTGCTGACAGCCATGGCACTGACAGGGGTGCTGGGATTTCCCGTCCTTCTGTATCGGGGGCTTCAACTCACGACGGCAACAGATGCCGTGCTGATTAACGCCACTGGTCCGCTCATGACGGCGGTCCTGGCTGCGATCCTGCTAAAGGAGCGATTGTTTCCCCGTCATCTTCTTGGTGGATTGATATCGTTTTTCGGCGTGACGCTGATCGTCAGTGGGGGCTCCTTCGAAAGTCTCCGACAGTGGCATGTTAATATCGGTGATTTATACATCCTTCTTGCTGTTGTCCTCTGGGGGCTTTACTCGGTGATCAGCCGTTGGGCGACGCGATCGCACTCTGTTTTTTCGGTAACGGCCATCTCCACGTGGATGGCCCTCCCCCTTTTCCTCGGGGCAGCAGCCACGGGGTGGCAGCCTGCAGCAACCAACTGGAGCTGGCACCTCCTGCTGGCAGTCGTCTACATCGGTATTTTCCCTTCAGGGGCTGCCTTCCTGTCATGGAACGAAGGGGTGCGCCGGGTCGGGCCGAACCGGGCAATGGTATTCTATAATATGCTCCCCGTTTACGGATCGATATTGGGGGTGATTCTACTCGGAGAGTCCCTCGGGGCGCAGCATTTTATCGGCGGCGGTCTGATCCTGGCGGGTAGCCTCATCGCCATCTGGCCGGAATTGATAACCGCAGCACGAAAGAGGCGAAGCAAGGAAGAACGCAGGGTTGATACTGCATGAGAGATAGGTATAATTTATAGCAATACCGGGGGCGGATTATGGCTACTGCAAAAATTTCTATTTCCTTGAATGAGGGAACAGTGAAAAGACTGGATCGTCTTGTCAAGAACAGGATTTTCCCGAGCCATAGTAAAGTCATTCAGGATGCGGTGGAAGAAAAACTTAAGAATTTGGAAAAAGGCCGGTTAGCTCGGGAGTGTGCCAAACTTAACCCCGAATTCGAAAAGGCACTTGCGGAGGAGGCCCTTTCAGCAAGGGAAGAAGATTGGAAGGGTTAAAACCGAAGAACTCGATATCATAATTCATGGGCTCAATGAAATTCTTGGCGCCTAAATAATGTAATTTCGCTCAGCCCCTCGCCCCTTACTCCTTACGACTGACAATGTCTCTATTTTCACACAGTGCGTTCTGCGCCAGGCGTTTTTTAGTGAATTCAACACGGATTTAGCCCTACGCCCTTTGCAATTTTGTTTTCATTTTAGAGTTTACACCTCACGCCTCACGCTTTACACCTTACGGTAATTAATCTTGACATAACCCTACCCGTGGAATATTCTGTGCATTAAATAAAGAGGAGGAAATTGAGGAAATTCGTCAAGGGCTAACACAGGTTTTTATTTGGAGAAGAGAAGGGGGTTGAGACTGAAGTTGGAGAGGTGCATGAGATATCTAGGAAAAACAGAAACAATGTCAATAAACAATTCTGACCCAAAGACTCCCCTGATTCAGGACACTACGTAATTTATTCAGATTTGGGGCAGCCGATCATAATTCAATATTGGATAAGTTAGCTTTACAGAATCCAGCGAGGGAGAGTTGATTAATTTTTCAATTTAGTAAGGAAAGGTGGTATGCTGAGACATCATCAGACTTCTTAATGCAATTTATCATTGCATTGATAGTCTCCGTCTTCAATTCGCCTTTGACCTCTAATCCTAACTCGAAGTGCTGCTTTATAAACTTGTCATAATTTACTTCAAACATTTCAAAAAACTGAACCCATGTTTTTTTAGGGAAAAAGTCATATTTGGCGTTTATGCAATACAGATTCTTTTCAGCGTGACATCCTGGTGTTTGCGGTTTATTTTGTGGTTGGCTTGTTGTTTTGCAGAATAAGAATGGTCCTGATTTTTTTATATTCGGGGTATTTAAGATGATTAAGTATTTCCTTCCGGTCTCACCGTTTGTAAATTCAAAACTCGGGTGGAACAATATAGAACCTTTCCTCATTGGTCTTCAAATATCTGAGTTACCTCTTTTATCTCAGATAACCTTTCCCTGATATCCTCCGAGGTTAGCGACCCCTTGCTTCCGTCGATGGCCAACGAGTAATCGATTCGCTTTCCCAGCCCTTTTTCATTTATCGTCTTATCCCATGGAGTGCCGGTGAGGTGAGTAATCTCGACCATATCCTTTGCTAAAGCATCCTTAAAAATAAATGACAACCGTTCCATTAATTTCTTTTCTCTTTTAGTAAAATACTTTGGATCAAATGGTTTTCTCGCAATTACCCTGCAAAGTTTATCATCTTCGTCTTCGGATTGCTTCAGAAGGGCAATGGTTTCCTTTAGGTCTTTATCTGGTTGTTTTAGCTCGTGGAAGAGATCTTGTGGGACAGGGCCTTTGTCCCACGCATAATAGTTCAATCCAGTTACCGACTTCCCCGTTTCCCTGTAATGAATAAAATCGAGAAAGTATAATAATTTAAATAGCTTAGTTTTCCCACAAGAGCGCGTATTTCTTGAAAAATAAACCAACGCGTTCAGTAACTTTTCTCTACTGTGATTTATCAAAATTGAACTTTTCATCTACCTGTTCCGCGCTCTACAATATTATAACCAATCTACCCCTGTCAAGGGAATTGTGCTTTCTCACCTCTTAGGAAGCAATTTTCGTACCTTTTCGCCAAAATTTTTGAGGTTCTAAATTAAAAAGGGGACTGAACTAGGGCAGGAACTCAGCTTAAGGGATAGGAGGAGTGAGCGTCGCTTTGCATTTGGAAGAGTCCATGGGGGGGGAATGAGATTCTGTGAGAATTAGTGAAATATTAATCCTGAAACCTGCGTCAATTTTTGAGAAAATGATACTTAAACCCTCAAAAAATGTTATCAAATAGTCGATAGATTCATAATTTTAACCTACTTTTTAATTAGGTTAAGATTATGGTGTAGAAAGTCTTTTTTAAGATTATAAATCGCTATCAGTGTCAGAAATAGAGGCATATATAATAGAAATCTAGCCGAACCTGATTAATAGTTTTCACGCAGGATTCAGGTTAATAAATAACTTTCCTAATGTCCAAAAAATGTCAGAAAATCATTCTATACATGGCGTCTTAAATAATGCCGCATAGCTTAACGAGAATGTTATTTGGTCTTTGCCACAATTTCATCTGGTTTGATACAGCCGTAACCAAGTCTTGGAGTTGCGGAAAGTATTGATTGT
>Ga0299912_10003283_pt1 | contig 13207 bp, 13 predicted proteins | sample RVTome_2_FD_207667 | JGI IMG/M metagenome (GOLD analysis project Ga0299912, IMG submission 207667) | Soil microbial communities from uranium-contaminated site in the Upper Colorado River Basin, Wyoming, United States - RVT95D214 (version 2) ...
CCTCTCTCGATCGACCCCGGCCGCTTATCGGAGTCGATCGTCAAGCTCGGCCTCGAGACGCGGCTCGTCAGCCCGGCCATGCTCCCCGCCCGGCTCGATCGCCGGCGCGTCGATTACCTGGCCGAAAAGCTATCCGGGCCATCGGCCAGGATCAACCGCGACCTCGTTCCGGTGAGCTATTATTTCCATTCGCTCCTCTGGGCCGGCCAGTTCCGGGGTATCGAGTCGGGCATCCTCCGGACCGCCGGACGGGTTTCGTCGATTTGGATCTTGGACGTGCCCCTGGCCGTTTTCGCTCTCGGGCTGGCCATTCTGGCCTTGAGAAAAAAACACTCGGCGGCCCGCTTTCTCGTCCCCGTGGCGGTCATGGGCTTCACGTCGATCGTTGTCGAGATCGTCGTGTTCATCGCCTTCCAGGCTCATTTCGGCTTCGTCTACGGGAAGATCCCGCTTCTTCTTGCCGTATTCATGGCCGGGCTCGTCCTCGGCTCGCTGCCGGCCCGGAGACGGAAGCGGCCGGGCCGCGCCGGCCTGCCCGCCGTCCAGGGGGCCTTCGTCCTCTTGCTTCTCCTCACGCTCAAGAGCCTCTCGGGGGCGGGGGGGGAGATCGTCTTTTTCGCCCTTCTCTTAGGCTTCGGCGTTCTCGGAGGGTATCTCTTCGTTTCGGCCAACAGGCTCCTCCTCCGTGAAATCTCGCATCCGGGACTCGGCTACGGCGTCGACCTGCTGGCTTCGTTCGTCGGCGTGATCCTGGCCTCGGCCCTGGTCATCCCCCTCTTCGGCGTTCCCGCCGTCATCCTTCGCCTGGCCGTTCTCAACGCCCTCTGCTTCGCCTACCTCCTTGTTACTTCCTCCAAGATCTAGCCCGGTCGCTGCAGGCAGTTCGCCATCCGGGATGGTGAGTCGATTAACGATGGGTGGCACGGGGCCAGTCCCCCTCCGCCCTCGGGGGGATGGGTGGAGCGGAGGCCGGACGGGGACGCCCCGGGACAGGACCCATGGTATCGACTTATCACGGGTGGAGAAATGCCGCCCAGCGACCCCTGTAACTATTCGGGCCGGCGCCGGATTATACTATAATAGCCTGCTGGGGCCGCCCAAAGATGTTTGAAGATTGCCTTCCCGCGTCGAAGAAAAACGGCCGGCCGCCGTTCGACAAGATCGTCGGCGTCCTCGTTACCCTTCTCTTTCATGGACTCCTGGGCTACATCGTTTATCATGGCCGGTTCACGGTCAAGATCCTCCCCTTCGAAAAAGGGGAAGTCCGCAACGTCATGATCGTCCCTCCTCTCAAGGTCACGATCCCCAAGATCGTCGGAGGGCGGGGGCTCTCGGCCGAACCGGGCGGCCTTCCCGAGGACACGGCGTCCTCGGCCGCGGCCCGGCGGCCCGGTGAGGTCCGTCAGAAGCCCGAGGCAGCTCCCGAAGAACCGGCCGGTGCTCCCGCCGGAGAGCCCCGCCAGCCGGCCGGCGCAACGGCCGCTCCCGCCGGCGCCGGCTCCGCCATCCCCTCTTTGTCCTCGAAATTCCAGCGATCGATCGCCATCCGCGGCCAGTCCGAGCTGACCATCCCGCTGGCGCCGCCGGGCACTCCCGCCGGCCCGCCGGGGATCGGCGGCGGAGCTCCGCTCCCCGATTTCTCGAAGTACGATCGCGGAGCCTACGGAGGCGGGGGAGGATATGGGACAGGCAGAGGCCGGGGCGGCGGCGCAGGCGGCCGCCAAAGGGTCGGGATGTCCATCGCGCTCAAGGGCTACGACCTCCTGCCCTGGGCCTCCATCGTCATCGACCGGCTCCAGCTCAATTGGAACCTGCCCGCCGTCACGGAGCTTCCCGACCAGGCCAAAATCAGCATGATCGTCGTCATCAAGAAGAGCGGAGAGCTCGATTCGATCGAGATCCTCGAGGGGACCACCATCGAAGTCCTCGACCGGGCCGCGCTCGAGGCGATCCGGGCCGGACTCCCCTTCCCCGCCCTTCCCGCCGACTTTCCCGGCGATCTCCTGGAGATCATTTTCGAGTTCGTCTACAATGACTAAACGGATAGCGACGGCCCTCCTCCTCGCGCTGGCCCTGACGCCCGGCCTGCGCGCCGACTGGAAATCGGAGCTCCTCTCCCGACTCGGCCGCAATCCCGATTACGGCGCCGCCTGGGACTACCTCGTCGAAGAAGCCAAGAAGCTCGAGCCGGAGGACCGGCAGACGGCGGCGGTCCTCCTGCCCTTCCTGGCGGCCAAGCTCGGCGACAAGGACAAGGAACGGGACCTGGCAGCGGAATATTTCGAGACCTACAGGGACAACGACCCGGACTTCGGCTTTCTCGACGTCTATACCCTGCGGGACTTCCTCGCTTTCTGGGCTCCTTGGAAGCGTTCCTATCCCCTGGTCTATGACCTCAACCTCCTCTCCTACGCGAAGGGCCCGGTAACGGGCCTGCCGGCCTCGGTCGAAGTGGGCTTCGAGCTTTTGAACGAGGCCTTTTTCAGGGTCTCGCTCGGGCCTTACATCCTCGAAGGGGGCCATTGGCCGAGGGGCTTCCACATCCTGACCATCCCACTCCACGGCCTCTTCGAGCGCTCCGACACCTACGAATTCATTCTCGACCTCAAGTCCGGCGATATCATCTCCAGGAAGCCCATCAGGGTCCGCGTCGATATCGCGGACATGGTCGCCGCCCCGGCCGCGGCGCCAAGGGACATCCTCTCCCCCGAATCCGGGACGCCGATCAAGGCCATCCAAGAGGGGGAGATCTCCCTTTACGTCGACAACAAGCTCATCCTGAAGAGCCGCAAGATCGTCGCGAAGCCCACCTATTTCACCTTTCCGCTCGGCGGACCGCTCATGCCGGGCCAGAAGCCCTACCTGCCGCCCCCGAAAGAGGACCCGATGTCCAGGGGGGTCAACATCCTCGACGCCCTCGCCCTGGCCTACAAGGCGATCAAAGACCTGGTGGCCAAGAAGCCCTTGCCGCCTTCCCCTCCTTCCTATCAGAAGGTCAGCAGTCTGTCTTTCGCATATTCTCGGACGACAGCCGAGGGGCTGTCCGTATCGGCCCGGGCGTCCGTTTCCCTATCCCCGTCGCGGGCCGTTATCCTGAAGGAGTGAGCCCGGCCGATTTGACTTCGGCCCCCGGCATCTGATATATCTTCGATCAAGAGAAGGCTCCCCTCGGACAGCCTTCGGCCGTTAGGCCGTGAGAAGCGCCTTGAAAAACGGAGGACCAAGATGGGCGACAAGGGGATAGAAAGGCGGCTCTGTCAGCGGTTTAAGATCCCCGGGGCGACGGTTTCCTACCGGAAAGAGAGGCTCTTCTCGTCCAAAACGAAGATCGACGAGGAGTTCTGTCCCGTCCTCGACCTCAGCCGGGGGGGCCTCCGCTTCCTGACCCAAAAACCCCTGAAGTTCAAGTCTAAGATCCGCCTCCAGCTGTCCATCCCCGGGGAAAGGCTTCCGCTCGACCTCAAGGGCCGCGTCCGCTGGTCGACCTTCAACGCCGGGAAGAGCTACAAGTACCAGGCGGGCGTGCAGTTCAATCCCTACGGACTCGAGAAGGATCAGAACGTCCCCCAGGTGTTGACCACGATCGTCGGCCTCGAACAGAAATTCGTCGGAACGGAATCCGCGGCCGGCCCGGGCCAGACCAGCGACTTCGGCGCCTAGCGCGAGGCCTTCGGCTTCGCCGCCACAAACCGAAGCTTCAGGTGATCGATGATGCGGTCCACGACGGCATACTCCGTGAGGAAGGCGACGACCTTCATCCGGCCCCCGCACTTGAGGCAGACCATCGGATCCACCTCGTAAACCTTCCGGATCATGGCCGTCCAACCTTTGGAAGGAAGGCGCCGGTAGAGGAACCGCCGATGACTTCACCGATGAACGCCGAGACTCTCTCCCGGCCCAGTTTCTCGATGGTTCTTTCCAACTCGTGAGCGCATTTCACACCGCAGTTAGACGGCGCCAGATCCCAGGGGCAGCGGTAGCAATAGGGCGCGGGTATTCGAGCGCTCTTGAGGAGGAGCGGCCGGAATGCTTCTTGATAGTGTTTCCGCGCCGAGAGCGACAGCGCCGCCAGCGTGTTTCCGTGGTAGCTCGGGCTGAGAGATATGACGCGGTATTTTTCCGGCTTTCCGCTCTCGAGCCAATACTGCCGGGCCAGCTTGATGGACGCCTCGATAGCTTCTGACCCTGACGTCAGGAAGAAAACTTTTGCATCGCGAAATGGCAGGAATGAGGACACGTTGGCGGCCAGCTTCTCGACGGGTTCATGGGTGAACTGGACGCCGCTCAGGTAAGCCGCCCTTCCGGCCTGTCGGGACAGAGCCTCGGCCACCTCTTTGACGCCATGTCCGACGTTGACGACGGCCGCCCCGCCGCTCCCGTCGAGGTATTTCTTGCCGTTGATATCATAGAGGTAGGATCCGCGGCCGGCCCTGATCAACGGGAAAGACCGATGGAGGTTTCGGTAAAGGACAGATCCCTGCGGTTAACGATATTCGGACATGGCGACGCCCCCATTTTATCACTAAGAGGATTTGCTTTGTCAAAAAATCGGGATTCCCTATAATGTCTAAAGAAGAAAATCGTCCTGGTTCGGCTATTCCTCGTTCTTGACTTCGATCCGCGTCCGGGAATATCCTCTTCCGATGAAGGATAAAGCCGATTCTGAGGCAACTCCTCGTGAGGAGCTGACGTGCTCAAGCTCAACCTGATCCATACGGTCTCTTTTGCCGGCATCGTCCTTTTCTTGGGGTACGGAGTCCGGCGGTATGTCCCGGTCCTCTCCCGGTTCAACATCCCCGCGCCTGTCGTCGGCGGCTTGCTCGTGGCGTTCGTAGCGCTCTTTGCCCGGAGTTCCGGCCTGACCATTTTTGAGTTTGACACGACGCTCCGCGACCCTTTAATGATCGCTGTCTTCACCACGATCGGCTTCGGGGCGAGCGTTTCCCTGCTCAAGACCGGCGGACCCCAGGTCGCGATGTTCTTTCTCATCTGCACCGTTTTCGCCATTCTCCAGAATATCGTGGGGATCTTGATAGCCCTCCCCTTCGGACTTTCTCCCGTTTTCGGCGTCCTATGCGGGTCCGTCACCTTGACCGGGGGGCCGGCCACCGGGCTGGCCTTCGCCCCCTTGTTCGAGCAAGCCGGCGTCGGCGGGGCCGCCACGATCGCCGTGGCGTCCGCCATGTTCGGCATCACGTCAAGCGGGCTTGTCGGCGCGCCCATCGGAACGATCCTCATCGAACGCCACCGTTTGAAAACGCCGCGGGGTCAGGGAAAGACGGCTCTCCCCGCGACCATGGAGCACGTCGTCGAGGACAAGATGGCGGAGCGTCCCGCGGCGGCGCCGGCCGATGAGGATAAAGAAGCGTATCTGCTCCTCAAAAGCCTGGTGGTTATCCTGGCCGCTATGTGGGCGGGTTCATGGGTCAGCCAGCTCTTCTCCTCACTCGGGTTCACCCTTCCCGCCTATGTCGGGGCCATGTTCGCGGCGGCAGCGATCCGGAATTTCGACGACCTGACGAAGGTCATCGGCCTCTCGCAGAGAACGATCGACGACCTAGGCCACGTCGCCCTCTCGCTCTTCCTCGTCATCGCCCTCATGACCTTGAAACTCTGGGAGCTCGCCGGACTCTTCCTGCCGCTCCTGGTCATCCTCTTCGGCCAGCTCATTTTTGTTTCCGTGATCAGCTTCTGGCCCGTGTTTCGAATCATGGGCCGCGACTACGACGGCGCCGTCATGAGCACCGGCTTCCTGGGCTTCATGATGGGGACAGCCGCCAACGCCATGGCCAGCATGAAGTCGCTCGTGGACCGCTATGGACGGTCGCCGCGGGCTTTTCTCGTCGTCCCCATGGTCGGCGCGTTCTTCATCGATTTCACGAACGCGCTGATCATCACCGTGTTCCTCAATATATTTAAATAGGCCTTGTCCCCGTGGACGAGTTCAAGTTCTTGACATCGACCAGCATCCGGGAATTTCCTTTTGTGATGAAGGAGGATGCCGACTCCGAGCATTAGGGGATGGAAGACGGTGCGCCGCGAAAAAGGAAATTGCTGTCCGCTCGCCGGATTCAACGATAGGCTACAAAATCCTTGCCCAACAGCTCTCTGGCCACGATGATTTTCATGATTTCCAGGCTTCCCTCGGCCCAGAAATAGCTTCTTATCCCCTTGAGGGCCAGCTCGAGCGAGCTCATCGCGGCGCCGCAACAGACGACGGCGATGAGGGCCCTGGCGAAGTTGAAGCCTTCCATGGCTAAAGTATAAGAAATTGCTTTTTCCGAGCGAGCTGAATTCCCTTTCCCGGCATTGAATTTGCCCCCCAGTCCATGGTGGAACTGTACCCCGGCCGGGCGGCGATGTCAATTTCCGGGAAAACCGCGCCCGAAGATCCAACAGGGGCGAGAAACCCCGCCGCGACGGCTAAAAGACGATAGACTTCTGTTCCCCCCTGATCACAAAATACTCAATAATATTCCCCGCTCTCCTCGGCCTCCGAGAGCGCGACCTGCTCGAAGACATGGGACGGCGGAGGCTTCGCCGCCACAAACCGAAGCTTCAGGTGATCGATGATGCGGTCCTCGACCCGCTTGGCATGACACGATGGGCAGAATCCCCTGGTGCGGCAAGAGAACATGACGAACCGCGGCCCGGAAGGGCGAATCCGGTCGAGAAAACGTCAACAGCCGTTGACGCCCGGGCCAGACCAGCGACTTCGGCGCCTAGCGCGAGGCCTTCGGCTTCGCCGGCTTATCCCCTTCCACGACGACCAGCGAGTAGTCCGCGATCCCCAGGAGCATCTTGTTGATGGACTGGAGCAGTCCCAGGCGGTTCTGCCGCACGCTTTTCTCCTCGGTCATGACCAGGACCTTGTCGAAGAACGTGTTCAGGACCGGCTGGAGCTTGAAGATGATGCCCTGGGCCCGGACATAATCGCCCCGGGCGATCATCGGCTGGGCGTTGTCGCGAATGATCGAAAGCGTCGAAAAGAGGTCGCGCTCCTCCTTTTCGGCGAAGAGGTCGGAGTTGACCTTGGCCGGGGGGAGACCCTTGAGGATGTTGTTGATCCGCTTGGCCATGAGGATGAACGGCTCGAACTGCGGGCTGGACTTCAGGGCCTCCAGGGCTTCGACCCGGGCGAGGACGTCGGTGACCTGGTCGATGCCGGGCCCCAAGGCGGCGCCGACGAGATCGTAGCGGAATCCCTTCTTCTCCAGGATGAAGCGCAGGCGGCCGGCGAAAAACTCCAGGCAGCCGGCCTTTACGACGGCGCGTTCGAGGGTCAGACGGTCGCCGTAGGACGAGAGGATCCTGTCGAGAAGGAGGGGGAAGGAGAAGCGGAACTTTCTGTCCAGGACGACCTTGCAGACGCCGTGGGCGTTGCGGCGCAGGCCGAACGGATCGCTCGAGCCGCTGACCTGGAGGCCGACGCCCATCGCGCCGACGATGGAATCCAACTTGTCCACGAGCGACAGGACGGCCCCCGAGAGCGAGGCCGGCGAAGCGTCCTCGAGGCTCCCCGGCTGGTAGTGCTCGTAGATCGCCTGATGGACCGCGACGGGGAAGCCCTCCTGCTCGGCGTAGAGGCCGCCGATCCGGCCCTGGAGGCCGGAGAATTCCTTGACCATCTCCGTCAGCAGGTCGGCCTTGCACAGCGCGGCGGCCTCGACGGCGTCGGCCTTAACCTCGGCCGCCCCGACCTTGTCGCAAAGATAGGCGACTATCTTCTTCAGGCGCTGGGCTTTATCCTCGTAGCTGCCGAGCTTCTCCTGGAAAAGGACGTTCTTCAGACCGGCCGCCCGTTCGCGGAGAGGGACCTTGCGGTCCTGGTCCCAGAAAAAACGGGCGTCTTCGAGGCGGGCCCGGAGGACCCGTTCGTTGCCGCGGCGGACCAGGCCTTTCGCGTCCTCGGCGGCGTCGGCGACGCCGAGGAAATACGGCAGCTGCTTCTTTTCCCGGACGACGGAGAAAAGCTTCTGGCCTTCGCGCATGGCCGTGGCCAGGACTTCCAGGGGCAGGCTCAGGTAGGCTTCCGGGAAGGACCCGAAGACGACATGCGGGTGCTCGACGTTGAGCGTCAGGTCGTCGAGGAGCTCGGCGTCGGGGTAGACCTTGGCCTTGAGCGGGGCCAGGGCGGCCTCGATCTGGGAGATGATCATCTTTTTCCGGGCCGCGGGGTCGATGACGACGAAGCTCTTTTCGAGAGCGGCCTGGTAAGCCGCGAAGTCGGAGGCCTTGACCGGGCCGGGCGAAAGGATCCTGTGGCCCACGGTCTCGTCCGTGGCCTTGAACCCTTCGAAGGCGGTCTCGACCGGGGCGCCGCCGAAGACGCAGAGAAGGCCGTGGATGGGCCGGGAGAAACGGAACGGGCTTTCCGCCCAGCGCATCATTTTCGGGAACGATAGCGACGCCAGGACCCGGGGAACGGCGGCCCTGAGGATCTCGGCCGTCGGCGTCCCCTTAGCCCTGCGCTTGAAGCCGAGATATTCGCCCCGGGCCGTCCGGACGACCTCGAGCATGCTCTCGTCCACGCCCTGGGACCTGGCAAAACCCTTCCCGGCCTGGGTCAGGGCCCCATCCGGCCCTTTGGCGACGGCCAGGGGCGGCCCGGTGACGACCTCCTCCCGGTTCTCCTGACCCTCGGCGAAATCGCCGGCGACGACGAGGCGCCGCGGCGTCGCCAGGGTCTTGAGCGAATGAGCCTCGATGCGCGCGTCGGCCAGCTCCTTGCGGAAACCGGCGTCGAGCTGGTCGAGGGCGGAGCGGATGTGGGAGGCCGGAAGCTCCTCCGTCAGGAGTTCCAAGAGGAAGTCCATCAGGCCCCCTCCTTCGCCGCCGTGTATCTCCTGGCGATGTCGTTGACCAGGGCCCGGATCTGGGAGATCATCTTGACCCGTTCGGTGACGCTGATGGCCCCCCGGGAGTCGAGGAGGTTGAAGTTGTGGGAGCACTTCAGACACATATCGTAAGCCGGCAGGAGCAGGTTTTTCCCAACCAGCCGGGCGGCTTCCTTCTGGCAGGCGCCGAAAGCCTGCCGGAGCATGGTCACGCCGGCGGCCGAGAAGTTGTACTCCGAGAACTCCTTCTCCTCGCGGAAGCGGAGGTCGCGGTAAGTGACGTCGGCCGACCAGTCGAGGTCATAGATGTCGTCCTTCTGTTCGAGGAACATCTCCAGCCGTTCGAGGCCGTAGGTGATCTCGACCGGCACAGGCGTGAGGTCGATCCCGCCGCACTGCTGGAAGTAAGTGAACTGGGTGATCTCGAGGCCGTCAAGCAGGACCTGCCAGCCGACGCCCCAGGCGCCGATCGTCGGCGATTCCCAGTTGTCCTCATCGAAGCGGAGGTCATGGTCCTCGAGGGCGACGCCGAGTGACTTGAGGCTCCGGACATAAATGTCCTGGATGTCGGCGGGCGACGGCTTCATGATGACCTGGTACTGGAAGTGCTTCTGGACGCGGTGGGGATTCTCCCCGTAACGGCCGTCGTCGGGACGCCGCGAGGGCTGGACGTAGGCGACCCGCCACGGCCGCTTATCGAGGACCCGGAAGAACGTGTCCGGGGTCATGGTTCCGGCGCCGACCTCGAGGTCGTAGGTCTGGGCCAGGTAGCAGCCTTGGTCGGCCCAGAACCGGGACAAGCCGAGGATCAGGTTTTGGACGGACATGCCTAGGGCTTCTTTTCCCAGCGCAGGACGGGGAATTTGGCCGCGGCCACTTCGTCGAGCCGGCTGACGTAGGTCACGTGCGGGGCGGAATGCAGGATCTCGGGATTTTCCTTGGCCTCCCTGGCGATGGCCTTCATGGCGTCGATGAAGTGGTCCAGGTCGCGCCGGCTCTCCGTTTCGGTTGGCTCAATCATCAGGGCGCCGTGGACGATCAACGGGAAAGACATCGTCGGCGGGTGGACACCGTAGTCGATGAGCCTCTTAGCGATGTCGAGGTTGGTGACGCCGAATTCCTTTTGGATCTTGTCCGAGAAGACGCACTCGTGCATCGATGGCGTCGTGTATTTGAGGTGGTATTCCCCTTCGAGGCTCTTGCGGATGTAGTTGGCGTTGAGCACGGCGAATTCGGCGATCTCGCGCACGCCCTTGGGCCCGAGGGTCAGGATGTAACAAAGGGCCCGGACGATGACCGAGAAATTGCCGAAGTAGCCGCGGACCCGGCCGATCGTCGCCGGACGGTCGAAATCGAGGACGAAGCGGCCGCCCCTCTCTCCTATCACGGGGACCGGGAGGAAGGGCACGAGTTCCTTCTTGACGCCGACAGGCCCCGACCCGGGGCCGCCGCCGCCGTGCGGAGTGGAGAACGTCTTGTGGAGGTTGATGTGGAGGACGTCGATGCCCATGTCGCCCGGCCGGACGACGCCGGTCAGGGCGTTCATGTTCGCGCCGTCCATATAGACGAGGCCGCCCTTGGCGTGGATGATCTCGGCAACGCGGCAGATGTCGGACTCGAACACGCCGAGTGTGTTCGGATTGGTCACCATGAGCGCGGCGACTTCGTCCGTCATGGCCGCCTCGAGGGCCTCGACATCGACCATCCCTTTGTCGTTGGATTTGATTTCCTTGACCGAGTAGCCGCAGATGTGGGCCGAGGACGGATTCGTGCCGTGGGCCGAATCCGGGATGAGGACGTACTTGCGGGCGTCGCCCCGCGCCTCGAGGGCGGCCCGGATGAGCATCATGCCGGTGAGCTCGCCGTGGGCCCCGGCCGCCGGCTGGAGGGTGAAGGCGTCCATGCCGGCGATCTCGCAGAGGTAAGTCTCGAGCCGCTTCAGGACCTCCAGGTTCCCCTGGACGAGGTCTTCGGAGGCGAGCGGGTGAGAGCCGGCGAAGGCGGGCTGGGCGGAGAGCCGCTCGTTGATCTTGGGGTTGTACTTCATGGTGCAGGAGCCGAGCGGATAGAGGCCCAGGTCCACGCAGTAGTTCATCTGGGACAGCCGGGTGAAGTGGCGGGTGACCTCGGTTTCGCTGACCTCCGGAAAATCCTCGAGCTCCCGGCGCAGCGGGACTCCCGCGAGGAGGTCCTTTTTCTCGGCGACGTCCAGCGCGGGAAGCTCGGCGGCCCGTTTGCCCGACTCGCTGATCTCGAAAATGAGGGGTTCACGGATCTCTTTGATCATGACAGGACCTCCTGGAGCGCCTGGGCCAGCCTGTCGATCTGGTCCTTCGTTTTGAGCTCCGTGATGGCGACGAGGGCGGCGTTCTTGAGCTCGGGATAAGCGGGCTCGAGGCCGTAGCCGCCGATGATCCCCTTCGCACGCAGGCCGGCGTCGACGGCCGGCCAGGGCTTGGGGAGCTCGACGACGAACTCGTTGAACACCGGCCCTGAGAATTTCATCTTGACCCCCGGGATGGCGCCGAGCCGATCGGCCGCGTAGGCCGCTTTCTGGGCGTTCTGCCAGGCCAGCTCTCTCAGCCCCTGCTTGCCCAGGGTCTCCATGAAGATGGTCGCCCGAAGGGCGCACAGGGCCTGGTTGGTGCAGATGTTCGAGGTCGCCCGCTCGCGGCGGATGTGCTGTTCGCGGGTGGCCAGGGTCAGGACGAAACCGCGACGGCCTTCCCTGTCCAGGGTTTGCCCCGCGACGCGGCCCGGCATCTGGCGGAGGAATTCCTTCTTGCAGGCCATGAAGCCGAGGTAGGGCCCGCCGAAGCTCAGAGGGATGCCCAGCGACTGCCCTTCTCCGGCGACGATGTCGGCGCCGCGCTTGCCCGGCGCTTCTAGCATGCCGAGGGAAACGGCCTCGGCGACGATGGCCACCGACAGCGCCTTGACGCCGTGGGCGGCATCGGACAGCGCCTGGATGTCTTCGACCACGCCGAAGAAATTGGGCGACTGGCAGACGACGGCGGCCGTTTTGTCGTCAAGGGCGCGGCCCAGCGCGTCCTCGTCGATCCGGCCGTCGGGACCATATCCGACCTCGACGGCTTCGACGCCGAGGTTCTTGATGTAGGTCCGGACGACCTCCCGGTACTGGGGGTGGAGGGAGCGCGCCAAAACGACCTTGTTCCGGCTCGTGACCCGCTGGGCCATCAGAACGGCCTCGGCGGTGCCCGTGGAGCCGTCGTATAGGGAGGCGTTGGCGATGTCGAGTCCCGTGAGCTGGCAGACGAGGGTCTGGTACTCGAAGATGATCTGGAGCGTCCCCTGGCTGACCTCGGGCTGGTAAGGCGTATAGGGACTGACGAACTCGCCCCGGGAGCTCAGGTAATCGACGACGGTCGGGATGAAGTGCTCGTAGGCCCCGCCGCCGAGGAACGAGAGGTGGCGGGAATAGTCGTTCTTCCGACCGATCGCCTCCATCGTGCGGACGAGCTCGAGCTCCGACTGGGCCGCCGGAAGGTCGAGAGCCCTCTTGAGCCGCACGGCTTCGGGGATGCAGCAGAACAGGTCGTCGGTCGCGCCGACGCCGGTCCGGGCCAGCATCTCCTTTTTGTCTTTATCGCTGAGAGACAGATAGCTCATTGGAAAAAACCCCCTTGTCTGGCTGGCCGGGGCGTCAGTGCTCGAGCCCCTCCAGGAATTTCTCGTAGTCGCCGGCCGACAGGAGCCCGTCGAGGTCCTTTTTATCCTTGATCTTGATGCGGACGATCCAGCCCTGGCCGTGCGGGTCCTTGTTAAGGAGGTCGGCCGTCTGGCCCAGCGCCTCGTTGACGGCGACGACCGTCCCGGTGACCGGCGCGTAGACGTCGGAGACCGACTTGACGGACTCGACGACGCCGATGGACTGGCGGGCGGCAAGCTCCTTGCCCACGGCGGGCAGTTCGACGAAGATGATGTCGCCGAGCTGGTGCTGGGCGAAATCGGTGATGCCGACGAGGGCCTCGTCGCCCTCGATCTTGATCCACTCGTGCTCCTTGGTGTAGCGGAAGTCGTTCGGATACATGGATGCCTCCTTGTTGACCTGACGCGCTATTTCTTGCCCGCTCTTTTATAGAAGGGCGTGGGAATGACTCGAGCCTTGATCTTTTTGGCCCGGATCTCGATCTCGAACTCCGCGCCCATGACCGCGGCCTCGATGGGCAGATAGACGAGCCCGATGGCCTTCTTCAGGAGCGGCGAGAAGGTCCCCGACGCGACCTCGGACACCTTCTGTCCCTTGACGTAAACGGGGTAATGGGGCCTGGCGATGCCCGGCTCGGCCATTTCGAAGCCGACGAGCTTTCTCCTGAGCCCCTCGGCCAGCTGCTTCTCGACGACCGGCC